>ERZ833963.139-NODE-139-length-109496-cov-9.432306_pt1 | contig 109496 bp, 86 predicted proteins | sample MGYA00519693_ERZ833963 | MGnify/ENA primary metagenome ERZ833963 (study PRJEB31850, sample SAMEA3708748) | human gut metagenome | biome: human gut; feature: human-associated habitat; material: faeces | place: China | collected 2014 ...
GGTCGGTGCTTCTGCTTCGCAGAGGTGTCCGCCGGACACCCGCACCGCAATGACAAGACAACAGCTTACTGCATACACCTTGCGGCATTCGTGGTAACTAAACGGTGTGTCATTCTGAGCGCATAGCGCGAAAGAATCCGTATTCCCCTTGAAAGAGAACGGATTGCCACGCACCTTTCGGCGCTCGCAATGACGGGTAAGCAAAAGTATATTGCGCGCCTTATGTATTTGCATAAACTAAACGGCTTGTCATTCTGAGCGCATAGCGCGAAAGAATCCGCCACCCCTTTAAAAGAAAAAAGGATTGCCGCACGCCTTTCGGCGTTTGCAATGACAGAGCTTTTAAAAATGCAATTTATTTGCCCAGCATAATTTTAACCGCGGCAAGATAATCGTATGTATATTGCTTTGCCGAATTTAGTAAATTGCTTTTACAGTCATTTATTGCCTGCGGCGAATATTCGCGCCCCAGGCTTTCTTTTTTGAACGAAAACAGCCTTAAAAATACCATATTCATCTCAAGTCCTTTAAGCGCTTCCTGCAATTCCTCAAATATTTCTTCGTTGCTAATTGTATCACCTCGCAAAAGGTATTTTAATACAGCCGACTTAATTTGTCATTTACCGTTTTCAAGCTTACCTTATAAAAGGCAACCTTGAAAACAGGCAGATACATAGCGGTTTTCCGTGTATCTGCCTGTTTGGCGTATTTATTACCTAAACATAGTTTGTACGCCGTCTACAAAATCGCCGACGGCTTTAACAAGCTTTGCCGAGCCTTTGGTAATGTTTTTATGGTCCTGCATTACCACCTTGCCTACAACAAGAGCCGCCGCGCCTGCTACCATTCCGGTGCCGAGCCCCTTAATAAACGAGCCTGCCTGTGATTGCATATTGTAACCGTCCTTTCGGGTTTGAAAATTTATGACTTTTAAAGCCTGAATATATTATTACCCTGCAAAAATAATACATACCGAATATTCATAAAAATTTCTTTATTTTTATAAAGGCTTGTGATATAATCAAATATGTATGACTATATCTTCACAAAGGAGGCGGATATATGAAACGCATAAAACGGCTTTTAGCCGGCATTGCGGCGCTGCTTTGCCTGCCGCTTTGCGGGTGCAGTATGCTTGCGGGCGATACCGCCGAGCTTTTAAGTCCGCCTGAGCTTTCGGGCGATATTGCGCCTATTGCCGCGGCAATAGCGGCAAGCGCCGGCGGCGAATACACGCTTAAGTATCCTTCTAAGGGGAATTTCCGTTCCGCCGTTATACAAAACGATATAAACGGCGACGGCACGCTTGAAGCCTTTGCATTTTACAGCCGAAACGAAAATAACGTGCAGTCAATGAATATAAATATTATTTGCAGTGAAAACGGCAAATGGGTATCTGCGGCGCAGCAAAAAATAACCGCGGGCGGCGTGGAGCGCATTGATTTTTGCGATCTTGACGGAGACGGCGTGCAGGAAATACTTGTAGGCTGGGAAATATACGGCGCCAGCGAAATGCAGCTTGGCGTTTACAGCTTTAAAAACAACAGGCTTGTTGAAAGAACCCTGCAAAAATACAGCAGCTTTGTGTGCTGCGACCTTAACGACGACGGCACAAACGAGGCGCTTATAATAAATTTAAATTCCGCAGAGCAGCTTAATTCCGCCGCGCTTTACAGTCTTGACGACAGCGGCTTTAAAATGCTTTATTACTGCGAGCTTGATAAAACGGTTAAAAGCATAAGCGAGCCGGTGGTATCTACCCTTTCTTCGGGTAAAACTGCGGTTTACATAGATGAAACAAAGGGTATCGGCGCTGTAACCGAGGTGCTTTTTGTTGATAAAAACGGGCTTGTAAACCCGCTTTTAAATTTCGAATCGCGCGAGACGGTGGCAACGCTCAGGGCTTCGGGCTACGGCGTTATGGATATAAACGGCGACGGTATTGCCGAAATACCCGTGCAGGAAAGCGTGCCCTCGGTAATAAGACCGGATTCAGGCGATAAGCTTTACCTTATAAACTGGTGCTCATATAACGGCGAAACGCTTACAAATCAGGTGACGGCGCTTATGAACGACAGCGACGGCTATTATTACATTCTTTCCTCTAAATGGTCGGGGCAGATAGCGGTTTTAAGGGACAGCGCCGCGCAGCTAAGAGAAATTTATTCCTACGATAACGCGTCGGACGCGGTGGGCGAAATGCTTATAAGCTTTAAAACCGTGAAAAAAAGCGATTGGGATAAGGGCGAGTACAAAAAAAGCGGTTACGCCGAAATAACGCACGACGGCGTATCGTCTTACATTTGCAAAATAGGCAGTGCCGCAGACGACGAGCTTACCTTGGAAAGCGTGCGGAAAAGTTTTAAGCTTTTATATTGATGGGGTGAATATATGAAACGCATAATGATAGTTGAGGACGAGACCGCAATACGCGAATTTGAGGCGATAAACCTTAAAAGGGTCGGCTACACCGTGGTGGAGGCAGGTTCGGGCGAAGAGGCGCTTGAAATTTACGACAGCGACTCAGAGGGCTTTGACATAGCCCTGCTTGACATTTCAATGCCCGGTATGGACGGCTTTACGCTTTGTAAGGAGTTAAGACGCCGCAGTGAAACGCTCGGTATTATAATGCTTACCGCCAGAACGCAGGAAATGGATAAAATAAGCGGTTTAATGTTAGGTGCGGACGATTACATAACAAAGCCGTTCAGCCCTACCGAGCTTTTGGCGCGCGTCGATTCGCTTTACAGGCGCGTTGAAATGCATACCGCAAAGCTCGAACCTAAGGCGGCGGACGATATAACCTTAGGCGAGTTCAGCTTAAACCTGCGCCGCAGAACGCTGCTTAAAAACGGTAAGAATATCGAGCTTACGCAGGTTGAGTTTCAGATGATAGAATACTTTTTCAACAATCCCGATACCGCGCTTGACAGAACCGACATATTAAATAAGGTATGGGGTACCAATTATTTCGGCGAAGAAAAAATTGTGGACGTTAATATAAGAAGACTTAGAATGAAGGTAGAGGACGACCCCTCGCAGCCGCGGCACCTTGTAACGGTTTGGGGTATGGGCTACAAGTGGAACACAAGATAAAATAGCTTTTTGAAAGGGAGGTAAAAGCCGTGCAGCTTGAGATTAAATTTAAAAGCATTGCCGTAAGATGGTTTTTTAATATGTTTTTAATAGTGGCGCTTATAGTAAGCACGGTTATTATCGCTTTTTCGGTATTTTTCAGCTCGGTCTACACCGAAAGGGTAGAGGTTATGGCGGGGGACCTTACGTATGAGTTTAACTCGCTTTCCTCGGCTACGCCCAAAAGCTTTAAGGATAAAGCAGTAGAGCTTGCGGGGGATTTTCAGTATAAGACCAAGCTTGAGGTGCAGGTGATAGACCGGCACGACAATATAATCGTTACCACAACCGGCTTTCAGCCCACCGATCAGCGTATGCCCGATTACGAAAGGGCTAAAAAGAACGGCGAAACGGCGGCGGCAAAAATTAAAAGCGCAAACGGCGAAAGGGTTTTGGCGTGCACCACCGTAATTTACGACGCGGCGGGCAGATATATGGGCGCTTACAGGTGGATAACCTCGCTGAACGCCGTGAACCGCACGGTTTCGGGCTTTGTGCTTGTGCTTGTTTTGGCGGGCATACTGGTTTTGGGATTTTGCGCGTTTTCAGGTCTTTTCTTTATAAATTCGATTGTAAAGCCCATAAGGGACGTAAGCAATATTGCAAGAAAAATTGCAATGGGAGATTTTAATTCCCGAATTGAAATAAAGAAAAACGACGAAATAGGCGAGCTTTGCGATACCATAAATTATATGGCTTCCGAGCTGTCCGAGGCGGAAAATTTAAAGAACGATTTTATATCCTCCGTTTCACACGAATTAAGAACTCCGCTTACCGCCATAAAGGGCTGGGGCGAAACGGCTAAGATGTCGCTCGGCACGGACGAGGCACTTGTAAAGCGCGGGCTTGACGTGGTACTGTCCGAGGCAGACAGGCTTTCGGGTCTTGTTGAGGAGCTGCTTGATTTTTCGCGTATGGAAACGGGCAGGCTTTCGGTGGTTTCGCAGCCGCTTAATATATCCGAGCTTTTGGGCGAATCGGTCGATATGTATATAGAGCTTGCGCGCAAGCAGGGAATAGAGCTTATATTTACGCGCCCTGCCGAAGATATAACGGTTTTGGGCGACCCGAACCGCTTAAAGCAGGTCTTTATAAATATAATAGACAACGCGGTTAAATACACCGAAAACGGCGGTCAGGTGCTTGTGGACCAAACTGCCGAGGAGGGCTGCGTGCGCATAACCGTAAAGGATACGGGCGTGGGCATTCCCGCGCAGGATATCGACAGGGTAAAGGAAAAGTTTTACAAGGCTAATAAAACCGTTCGCGGTTCGGGCATAGGGCTTGCGGTTGCGGACGAGATTATAAAACAGCATAAGGGGCTTTTGTTTATAGAAAGCACCGAGGGAGCGGGCACTACCGTTACGATAGTTCTGCCGCTTTACGAGCCGGAGCCGCAAAAGACCGAAGAAGACGCGGCGGAAGCAAAGGAGAATGAAATTGGCTAAATACACATCAATAGGCGGTCAGGCGCTTATAGAGGGCATTATGATGAAAAGCCCCGAAAAAACCGCGCTTGCCGTAAGGTGCCCCGATAAATCGATAGACGTATCTTATTTAAGCGAGGGCAGTATTAAGGACAAATGTAAAATTTTAAGGCTGCCGGTGCTTCGCGGCGTTGCGGGATTTATAGAATCGATGGCGCAGGGCTACAAGGCTATGATGCTTTCGGCGGAAAAATCCGGCTTTACCGACATTGAAGAGGAAAGCGGCAAAAAGGAAAAAAAGGACAGCGGCGCGCTTATGAACGTTGTTATGGTTATCGCCTCGGTTTTGGGCGTTGCGCTTGCGGTTGTTCTGTTTATGCTGCTGCCAAGGCTTGCCGTTTCAGGGTTAAGGCTTTTGTTCCGTACCGAGTTTACCCCCGTTGTGCGGTCAAGCATAGAGCAGCTTTTAAAGCTTACGATATTCGTCGTATACGTTTGGGCGGTTTCTCTAATGAAGGATATAAAGCGTGTGTTTATGTATCACGGCGCCGAGCATAAAACCATTTTCTGCTACGAAAAGGGGCTTGCCTTAACGATTGAAAACGTGCGTATACAGCGCCGCTTTCACCCAAGGTGCGGAACCTCGTTTATGATACTTATGATACTTATAAGCGTTATATTTTCAACGGTGGTGCAAATGATCTTCCCCGGCGTTTACAATATAGCGTGGCTTTGGGTAATAGTTAAGATACTGCTTATACCGATAGTTTGCGGCGCGGGCTACGAGCTTTTAAGGGTGTGCGGCAGATATGACAATATATTTACCAAAATAGTTTCCGCTCCGGGTCTTTGGCTGCAAAGAATAACCACCAAGGAGCCTGACGACGGTATGATAGAGGTTGCAATAGCCGCGCTTAAGGCGTGCGAGCCTGCCGTGCCGGACGTTGACCGCAGCGTTGACGCCGCCGATACCGAGAAGCAGGAGACAGGCGGAGAAGAATGAACATATTTGAAGCATATAACAGCACAAAACGCGCGCTTGAAAGCGCCGGAATTGAAGATTATGTGTTTGAGGCAAAGCAGATAATAAAGCATATAACGGGATTTTCAAATTCCGAAATACTTATGAACTACACAAACGCTTTAACCGCCTTTCAGCAAAACAATCTTACCGCAATAATAAAACAGCGGCAGCTGCGCTATCCGCTTCAGTATATTTTCGGTGAATGGTCCTTTTACGGCAGGGATTTTTATGTGGGTTCCGGCGTGCTTGTGCCGAGGGCGGACACCGAAATTACAGCGGAAAAATGTCTTGACTTTTTAAAGGCGGTGAAAAATCCGCAGATACTCGATCTTTGCGCGGGGAGCGGCTGTATAGGCATAACCCTTGCAAAGGAAAGGGAGGACGCGGCGGTAACATTGCTTGAAAAATTCCCAGAAGCGGCGCGTTATGCCGAAAAAAACATAAAAAGGCAAAGCGCAGTTAATGCTCGGCTTTTAACGGGGGACGTGCTTTTGGGCGACGGCGGCGATAAGCTATACGACCTTATAGTGAGCAATCCGCCCTATATACCGAAAAACGAGATGGAAATTATATCGCCCGAAACAAAGTACGAGCCGGAAACGGCGCTTTTAGGCGGTGAGGACGGGTTGGATTTTTACCGCGCTATTATAAATAATTACACAGCCTGCCTTAAAAACGGCGGTATGATGTGCTTTGAGGTCGGTATTAACGAGGCGCAGGCGGTAACAGAGCTGCTTTGCGCAGCAGGCTTAAAAAACATCGGCGTTAAAAAGGATTTAAGCGGCATAGACCGCACGGTTTACGGCTTTAAAAATACGGAGGGATAACAATGGCACAGAAAAACAGCAATTTAAAATCGCCTGCAAAGGTTACCGAGGCGGACGGCAAGGAAAAAGCCCTTAAAACCGCTATGGAGCAAATTGAAAAGCAGTTCGGCAAGGGTGCCGTTATGAGACTGGGCGAAAATATCGCAATGAATGTGGGCACGATACATACAGGCTCGCTTACCCTTGATATTGCGCTCGGTATAGGCGGTATACCGAAGGGCAGAATTATTGAAATATACGGTCCGGAATCTTCGGGTAAAACCACGGTGGCGCTTCATTGCGTTGCCGAAACCCAAAAGGCGGGCGGCACGGCGGCGTTTATAGACGTTGAGCACGCGCTTGACCCCGTTTATGCAAGGCAGCTCGGCGTTGATATCGACAGTCTGCTTGTTTCACAGCCCGATTCGGGCGAGCAGGCACTTGAAATTGCCGAAGCGCTTGTGCGTTCGGGCGCTATTGATATTATAGTTATCGACTCGGTAGCCGCGCTTGTAACAAAGGCGGAGATCGAGGGTGAAATGGGCGACTCACACGTAGGTCAGTTAGCAAGGCTTATGTCGCAGGCGCTCCGCAAGCTTACGGGCGCTCTTGCAAAGACCGACTGCGCGGCGATCTTTATAAACCAGCTGCGTGAAAAAATAGGCGTTGTATACGGTAATCCGGAGGTTACAACGGGCGGCCGCGCGCTTAAATTCTATTCAAGCGTTCGTATTGAGGTTCGCAAGGGCGAACAGTTAAAAGAGGGCAGCGAGGTTATAGGCAACCGCACAAAGGTTAAAATTGTTAAAAACAAGGTAGCTCCCCCCTTTAAAACGGCTGAATTTGATATTATGTACGGCACGGGTATTTCGCACGTGGGCGAGCTTGTGGACGTGGGCGTTGAAACGGGCGTGCTTAAAAAATCGGGCGCGTGGTTTTATTACGGCGAAACAAGGCTCGGTCAGGGCAGAGATACGGTTAAAAAGCTGTTTTCCGACAATAAGGAGCTTGCCGACGAGATTGAGGCTAAAATTTTTGCCGCCGTTAAATCGGGCAGCGAGGTAACGGGCGGACAGTCGGAAGCGGCGGAGGACGAGACGGTTATTCAGCCTACCGCGCCAGAAAATATAAGACCGCACAAAAAGGTTGATATTGATATAGCGGTAGAAGACTGATGAAAATAACAGCCTTAAAAAGGCAGAAAAAGCACCTGACTTTGGTTACCTTTGAAGACGGTGAAATTTTGCTTGATAACGACGTTTGCACGGATCATTCGCTTAAAGCGGGCGCCGATATTTCAAAGGAAAAGGCAGAGGAGCTTTTATACGAATCGGAATATGCAAGGGCAAAATCGCGCGCGCTGTGGTATTTAGACCGCGCCGACCGCACCGAAAAAGCACTGTATAAAAAATTAGTTGAAGCAGGGTTTGAAAAAAAAGCAAGCGCGGCGGTGATCGCGCGGTTTTGCGAGGTAGGTCTGATAGACGACCGCCGCTTTGCCGAGGGCTTTGCGGCAAGGTGTCTTGAAAGCAATGTCTCGGCGCGCGAAACGGTGCGTAAGCTTATAGAAAAGGGCGTGCCGGCGGATATTGCCAAAGAGGTTGTAAGCGAAAGCGATACCGACGAGGACGCGCAAATAATCGCGGTAATAGAGAAAAAATATGCGCGTAAGCTTGAAACCGAAAACGGCGCGCAAAAGGTTTACGCCGCACTTATAAGAAAGGGATTTTCCTTTTCGGCGGTAAAAAAGGCGCTTAAAAAATACAGCGAAGAGCTTGAATACAGCGAGGAATAGTGTAATTATGTATAAAATCAGTATGGTGTCGCTCGGATGCCCTAAAAATCAGGTGGACGCGGAAATGATGCTTGCAACCATTAAAAAAGCAGGCTATGAAATAGGCGCACCCGAAGCAGAGGCGGACGCCATTATAATAAACACCTGCGGCTTTATTGAGGAAGCAAAGGCAGAGGCAATTGAAAATATACTTGAGGCGGCGCAGTATAAAAAAACGGGTAAATGTAAGGCGCTTATAGTAACGGGCTGCCTTGCCGAGCGCTATAAAAACGACGTTACCGAGGAAATTCCCGAAGTGGACGTGTGCGTTGGAATAGGCGCAGACGGCGATATTGCAAAAATAGTTGAAAAGGCTTTAGGCGGCGAAAAGCGTAACTTTTTTGCCGAAAAGGCGGCGCTTGATCTGAACGGCGACAGAATTTTGGGCAGCTACCCCTTCAGCACCTATTTAAAGGTGGGCGACGGCTGCGATAACTGCTGTACCTACTGCGCGATACCGAAAATAAGGGGCAGAATGAGAAGCCGCAGCATTGAAGACTGCGTTAAAGAGGCGCAAAGGTTAGCAATGGGCGGCGTAAAGGAGCTTACGGTTGTGGCGCAGGATACGACCGCTTACGGCGAGGATATTTACGGCAAGCCTATGTTAGCCGCACTTTTGCGCGAGCTTTGCAGGGTAGAGGGGCTTCGCTGGATAAGAACGCTTTACACCTATCCCGACAGGATAACCGACGAGCTGCTTGATACCGTGGCAAGCGAAGAAAAGCTTGTAAAATACTTTGATATACCGCTGCAGCACGTAAACGGCGATATTTTAAAGCGAATGAACAGAAAGGGCAATTACGAAAGCCTTTCAGCCTTAATAGATAAAATAAGGGCGCGCATACCAAACGTTACCTTAAGAACCACGCTTATAACGGGCTTTCCCGGAGAGACCGAGGAGCAGTTTTGCGAGCTTGCGCGATTTGTAAAGGAAAAGCGGTTCGACCGTCTCGGCTGCTTTACATACTCCGCCGAAGAAGATACCGCCGCAGCGCTTTTTCCCGACCAGATAGACGAACAGACAAAGCAGGACCGTATGGACAACATAATGGAGCTGCAGCAGACAATATCGGCAGAGAAAAACGAGGAAAAGATAGGAACCGTAACCGAGGTGCTTACAGAGGGCTGGGACGACTATATTAAGTGCTATTTCGGCAGAACCCAATCGGACGCGCCCGAGGTGGACGGAAAAATATTCTTTATGTCTTCGCGTCCGCTTGTTATAGGCGAGTTTGTGAAGGTTAGAATAAACGATACCCTTGATTACGATTTGTTGGGAGAATTGGAAGAATGAACACACCTAATAAACTGACAATAGGCAGAATAATAGCAACGCCCTTTTTTATGGCGGCTTTAATGATAGATTTTCCCTTTCATTACACCGCGGCGCTTATTTTGTTTATAGCCGCCTCGCTTACCGATATGATAGACGGCAAAATGGCGCGTAAGTATAATATGATAACCGATTTCGGCAAGTTTTTAGATCCCCTTGCCGATAAAATGCTTACCACCGCGGCGTTTTTGGGCTTTATTAAAATGGGAATAGGCTGGCAGGTTACATGGATCGCCTTTATAGTTCTTTTCAGGGAATTTCTTATTTCCTCGCTGCGGCTGGTCGTGGTTTCAAGCGGCGGCAAGGTTATAGCCGCGAATATGTGGGGAAAGTGCAAAACCGTAAGCCAAATGGCGGGTATAATTTTTGCGCTGTTCTGTTATGTGCTTATCGGCGACTTCAATATAGGCAATACGGCGTTTGTTACGGGCTGTAATATTATAATAAGTATACTTTTCTGGGTTTCCGCCGTATTATGTATTATATCGGGGGTCATTTATCTGCTTGACAGCAGAGAATTTGTTGATCCTACCAAATAGGGGGCGTTTATTTGTTTGACAGAATAAGAGAAGACGTAAAGGCGGTAAAGGACAGAGACCCCGCCGCGCGCAGCTTTTTGGAAATATTACTGCTTTACCCCGGCGTTAAGGCTATAAGAATGTACCGCAGGGCGCATTTTTACTATACCCACGGCTTGCTTTTCTTAGCGAGATACGTTTCGCAGCGCGCCGTAAGAAAAACGGGTATAGAAATTCACCCCGGCGCTAAAATAGGCAGAAGACTTGTAATAGACCACGGAACGGGAATAGTAATAGGCGAGACCGCCGAAATAGGCGACGACGTGCTTATTTATCAGGGCGTTACCTTAGGCGGCACGGGTAAGGATACGGGAAAGCGCCACCCTACCGTCGGCAATAACGTTATGATAAGCGCCGGCGCTAAGGTGTTAGGTCCCTTTAAAATAGGCGATAATTCACGCGTTGCGGCAGGCGCGGTTGTACTTGAGGAGGTACCGCCGAACTGCACGGTCGTGGGCGTGCCTGCAAGGATAGTGCGGCAGGACGGCAAAAAGGTAGGCTGCGCAAGCCTTGACCAAATTCACGTGCCCGACCCCGTAAAGCAAAAAATGGAATGCCTTGAAAAACGCATTGAAGAGCTTGAAAAGGCGCTGCAGGAAAAATAATAATTTAAAAGGTGATAAAAATGAACTACGGTATACAGCTATACAGCGTAAGGGATCTTGCCCAAAACAATTTGTCCGAAGCGGTAAGGCAAATGGCGGAGCTTGGTTATTCTTCGGTAGAATTTGCGGGATTTTTCGGGCATAATCCCGATGAAATAAACGAAATGCTGCATAAAAACGGCATAGAGGTATCAAGCACGCATTCTTCGTTTGACGACCTTGTAAATAATTATAACGAAACCGTTGCGTTTCATAAGGCGATAGGCAACAGGCTTTATATCTTGCCGGGCGTGGATTTAAGCTCGCAGGAAAAATTAGACGATTTTGTGAAAAAGGCAAACGAAATCTCAAAGCGTTTGGCACAGGACGGAATAACGCTTGCTTACCATAATCACGCGCACGAATTTGCGCTTAACGCAGACGGATCGCTTATATACGAGCAGCTTCTTTACCGCACCGATCTAAAGCTTGAGGTAGATACGTACTGGGCGTTTGTGGGAATGAAGGATCCGATCGCGCTGCTTGACAGGGTCGGAGACAGGCTTGCCTGTATTCATATTAAGGACGGCTTGGCGGACGGAAACGGCAGACCGCTCGGAAAGGGCGAGGCGCCCGTTGCAAGGGTTTACGATTATGCTGTTAAAAATAACATACGTATGATCGTTGAAAGCGAGACCTGCAATCCCGACGGCGTTACAGAGGCAAGGATATGCATAGATTATCTTCACTCGCTTGAAAACAGATAATATAATCGGGAGAGGAAACCAATGAAGATATTTAACACCCTTACAAGGGAAAAGGACGAATTTAAGCCGATAAATGAGGGCGAGGTTAAAATTTACGCCTGCGGTCCTACGGTTTATAACTATATTCACATAGGCAACGCGCGTCCGCTTTGCGTGTTCGACGTGCTGCGCCGTTATCTTGAATGGCGCGGCAATAAGGTAACCTTTGTTCAAAACTTTACCGATATTGACGATAAGCTTATTAAAAAGGCAAACGAGGAGGGTACGACCGTACCCGAAATTGCAAAGCGCTATATCAACGAATTCTGGACGGACGCCAAGGGCTTAAACGTAAAGGAAGCCACCGTTCACCCAAGGGCTACCGAAAACATACAGCAGATAATTGATATAATTTCCGCTCTTTTTGATAAGGGCTATGCCTATGAATCGGGCGGAGATATTTATTACCGCACCAAAAAATTCAAGGATTACGGCAAGCTTTCGCATCAGCCGCTTGAGGATCTTGAGGCAGGCGCCAGAATAGACGTTGCCGATATCAAGGAAGACCCTATGGATTTTTGCTTATGGAAGGGCGCAAAGCCCGGCGAGCCTTATTGGGAGTCGCCCTGGGGAAACGGCAGACCAGGCTGGCATATCGAATGCTCGGCAATGGCGGGCAGATATCTCGGCAAAACCATCGATATTCACTGTGGCGGTTTTGACCTTATTTTCCCGCACCACGAAAATGAAATCGCCCAGTCCGAAGCGGCAAACGGCTGTGAATTTGCGCATTACTGGATGCATAACGGCTTTATAAACGTTGATAACCATAAAATGTCGAAATCGCTCGGTAATTTCTTTACCGTGCGCGATGTTGCCGAGAAATACGGCTATGAGCCGATACGCTATATGATGGTTGCCTGCCAGTACAGAAGCCCCATAAATTATTCATACGAGGTAATAGAGCAGGCGAAAAATTCGCTTGAAAGGCTTTATACCTGCCGCGATAATATAGATTTTGCGCTTAAAAACGCGCCGGACGGCGGCGAAATACCTGATTTTATCGAAACACGCAAACAGGAATTTATTGCCGCTATGGACGACGATCTTAACACCGCCGACGCGCTTGCCGCGATATTTATGCTTGTGCGCGATATTAACACCCTAATAGCGGGCGGAGCGGGCAAAAATGCGCTTGCTGCCTGTGCGGGTATGTTCGACGAGCTTACCGGCGTTTTGGGAATTGTTTATAACCGCAAAACCGAAGCGCTTGACAGCGACATTGAGGCTTTGATAGAGCAAAGAACCGCGGCAAGAAAGGCAAAGGATTTTAAAACCGCCGACGAAATAAGAGATAAGCTTAAGGCAATGGGAATTGTGCTTGAGGACACACCGCAGGGCGTTAAATGGACGAGAGCTTAATTAAAAAAGAGCCCTTGGGGGGCGGCTTTTTCATAAACGTTTCGCCGCACCATACCTTCGGTACGGACGCGGTGCTGCTTGCCGATTTTGCAAAGGCTAAAAAAAACGATAAGCTTGTTGACCTCGGCACCGGCTGCGGTATAATTCCGTTTTTAATGTTAAGGGACGGAAATCTTAAATCCGCCGTAGGCGTTGATATAAGCGAGGAGGCGATAAGCCTTGCAAAAAGGACAAGCCGTGAAAACGGCACGGACAGGTTTGCCGCCCTTAATTCAGACCTTAACGATTTAAAGGGCAAGGTAGATTTCGGCTGTAATACGCTTGTTACCTGCAATCCGCCTTACAAGGCGCCGAACGCAGGGCTTAAAAATCCGGACGGCGTTTTTGCCGCGGCGCGGCACGAAGTTGCCTGCACGCTTCGTGATATAATTTCGGTTTCGGCAAGGTTGCTTCAGACTTCCGGAAGGCTTTGTATGTGCCAGCGCCCCGAAAGGCTTGCCGAAATAACGGATCTAATGCGCGAATTTAAGTTAGAGCCGAAACGGCTGAGGCTTGTATGCAAAAGGGTAGGCAAGGAGCCGTGGCTTGTGCTTATAGAGGGGCGAAAGTGTGCAAACACGGGCCTTCGCATAGAGCCTACGCTTTATGTTTACGAAAACGGCGAATATTCGCCCGAAATGATAAGGATATACGGACCGTATAAGGAGGCGTACTTATAATCATGAGCGGAAAACTTTATGTTGTCGGTACGCCGATAGGGAATTTGGAGGATTTAAGTCCGCGCGCGGTAAGGGTACTGTCCGAGGTGGATTTTATCGCCGCGGAGGATACGCGCGTAACGGTAAAGCTTTTAAATCATTTTGATATTAAAAAGGAAATGCTTTCGTACTACGAGCATAATAAAAATACTAAGGGAAATCTTATAATTGAAAGAATTTTAAAGGGAGAAAGCTGCGCGCTTGTGTCCGACGCAGGTATGCCGGCAATTTCCGACCCCGGCGAGGAGCTTGTAAGGCAGGCGCACGAAAACGGCATAACGGTGGAATCCGTACCGGGGCCGAGCGCGCTTATAACCGCCTTGGCAATTTCGGGTATGGAAAGCGGCAGATTTTGCTTTGAGGGCTTTTTATCGGTTAATAAAATAAGCCGTAAAAAGCATTTGGAGGAAATTAAAAACGAAAAACGCACAATGATCTTTTACGAGGCGCCGCATAAGCTTAACGCCACGCTTAACGATATGCTGGCGGCGCTCGGCGACCGTAAAATTTCAATTGTAAGGGAGCTTACTAAAATTCACGAAACGGTGTTTAACACCACGCTCGACGCGGCGGCGGAATATTACCGCGAAAACACGCCGCGCGGCGAATTCGTTTTAATTATAGAGGGAAAAAGGGAAGAGGAAACAGAGGAGTACACGCTTGAAGATGCGGTAAGCCTTGCCAAACGTCTTATAAGTGAGGGGAAATCGACCTCATCCGCCGCAAAGGAGGCGGCAGAGGCGTCGCATTTCAGAAAAAGCGAGATATACAAAGCGCTTATATAGCGGAAAATAAAAATATTTTGGGTGTGAATATGGAAAACAATAACGATATGTTTGAGTTTTTGGGCGAGGATATTTATTCCTCTACCGAAAGGACCTCCGATCATTTTGAAGATATTGTAAGCGACAGCAAAATGAAAGGAAGGCATTATTCAAAAAGAAAACGCGGCAATAAATTTACAAATTGGTGGCGCGGTCTTCAAAAATGGCAAAGGGTAACGGCTGTAAGCTGTACCTCGGTTGTTTTGGCACTTGCCGTTGCTGTGGGCGCTTTCAGGATTTTATTTAATTATAACTATAACGATATTACAAAAAATCCCGAAGATTTGGGCTTTGAAAGCGTTATTAACGATAAAATAGTAAACGTTGCGCTTTTCGGAATAGACACGCGAGACCCGAAATCGTTTAAAGGTCTTTCGGACAGTATAATGATAATGAGCCTTAACACCGAAACCAAAAAGGTTAAAATAATGTCGGTTATGCGCGATACCTTAGTGCCTATAACCTATAACGGAAAGACCACCTACGGTAAGATCAACAGCGCCTACAGTAAGGGCGGTCCGGAGCTTGCAATTAAGACGCTAAACACAATATTCGGGCTTGATATTTCAGAGTATGCCACGGTAAACTTTTACGGTATGGCGGATATTATAGACGCGGTAGGCGGAATAGAGGTTGAGCTTGCAAAGGGCGAGCTTGACGCTATGGTGCATGAGTATGGGTATGTTGCGAATTTGGGGCTTAACGGCAATGTGGAAGAAATTTGCAAATACAAAGGTCTTGACCCAAGCAAATATTATATCAAATCGGCGGGCGTTCAGCACCTTAACGGCGTGCAGGCGGTAGCGTATGCAAGAATACGCCACGCCGCCAATGCAGAGGGCGTAAACGACGATTACGGCAGAACCGACCGTCAGCGCCTTGTTATGGAGCAGCTTTTCAATAAGGCTGTAAAGCTCGGCAAAAGCGAATACGTAGGTCTTGCAAAAGCGCTTATTCCATGCAGCGAAACCTCGCTTTCATATTCCGAAATTATAAGCCTTGCGTTTAATATTCTTTTAAAATCGCCTACGTTTGAACAAACGCGTATACCTATGTTTGAATATCAGATGTCTTCTAAAAGCGTAAAGGGAGTAGGCTCCTGCGTTTATTACGACCTTAATTATGCTTCTAAGCTTATAAAGGCATTTATTTACGACGATATAAAGCCTGAGGATTATATAGCCGCAAACGGCGTTGAAAAGAACGATTGGTACGGAAACAAAGGCGGAACGGCGGGCAGCACAGGCTCTAAAAATCAGCCGTCGCAGTCTTCGAAGGGCTCGTCGGTTACGTCTTCTAAGCCTACCGATAATACCTCTTCGAACAACAGCTCTTCCTCAAAGCCGGAAAGCGGCGTTTCGTCCGATAACAGTTCGGACAGCTCTTCTTCAAAGCCCGAAAGCGAGCCTTCGTCTTCCTCGTCGGTGCCGTCTGAAGATAAGCCTGCCGAGTCTTCCGATACGTCTTCTGCTACCGACGGTGAAGACGGCGAGCCTATGGATTAAGGGGGATATTTATGCCTGCAAATTTGTATGAGGCCGTATGGATATTCTTAATTTACGATTTTTTGGGCTGGTGCTGCGAGGTGGCGTTTGCCGCCGTTAATAAGGGTAAATTTGTAAACCGCGGTTTTTTAAACGGTCCGGTTTGCCCTATTTACGGGTTCGGTATGCTTATAGTGGTGCTTTGCCTTTGGAGCCTTCGCGATAAACCGTTTTTGCTGTTTTTAGGCTCTGCCACGCTTACCACGGCGCTTGAATTTGTTACCGGATTTGTGCTTGAAAGGTTTTTTCACGATAAATGGTGGGATTATTCGGATATGCCCTTTAACGTTAAGGGCTACATATGCCTTAAATTCACCGTTTTGTGGGGGCTTGCCGCTTCGTTTGTTATAGGCGCGGTGCACCGCTTTGTGTATATGCTTATAGTGAAAACGCCGTTTGCGCTCGGAATAGTGCTTTTATCGGTATTTTCGGCGGCATTTATCGCCGATTTTGCAGTAACCCTTACCGAGCTTGTAAAGCTGCCTAAAAAAATGAGGGCGCTGTTAGAGGCTGAAAAGGCGCTCAGGGCGGTTTCGGATAAAATAGGCGAAAATATAAGCGATACCACAATAGCCGCAAAGGAAAAGGGCAGCGCCTTCGCCGAAGAAAGCAGGCCTAAAATTGATGAGCTTAAAGCCGAATACGAGAAGAAAAAGCAGGAATTTTCTTCAATGCTTGCCGGCAGAAGCTTTGTGCATAAGCGAATTTTCAAGGCGTTTCCGAGCCTTAAAAACGGGCGGTATAAGGCTGTGTTTGACAGAATGAGCGAACTTAGATCAAAGGTGACTGATAAAAGCAATGAAAAAGACAGCGTGTGAAAGCTGCGCCAATTATGTATACGACGCGGAAAGCGACTGTATGTACTGCGAAATAGATTTAGACGAGGACGAAATGCAGCGTTTTTTGTCTTCGCAGACATATAATTGCCCGTATTACGATTTTTACGACGAATATAAAATTGTAAGAAAACAAAATTAGGAGCGGCGGTATGTTTTATTTTTATCTTGTTTTAAGCGCGGTGCTTTTGCCTGTGCTTAACAATTTTTTCGGGATACTTAGGCAGCCGTATTCGTGGTGGCTGGTTCCCGTGCTGTTTATCACTTCCTTTTTTGGGCTTGTGCTTTTGCACCTTGCTTTTGTGTGCGTTTGGGTGGCGTTTACAAATGTTAATAAACCGCCGAAGCACACGGCGGCGTTCAGAAAGCTTGCAAATATAACAATACCGCTGCTTTTAAAGCTTACAAGGGTAAGGGTAGAGGTTACGGGCGCGGATAAGATACCCGAAAACGCGCGTATGCTTTTTGTGTGCAACCACCAGCACGATTTTGACCCCATAATGTTAATGTCCGCATTCGGCAGCGCCGACATAGGCTTTATAGGAAAAAAGGATATTTATAAGGAAATGCCTTTTATCGCAAAGGCGATGCACCGCCTTTACTGCCTGCCTATCGACCGTGAAAACGACCGCGCCGCGGCAAAAACCATTATAGAGGCGGCAAGGCTTTTAAAATCGGGCAAGGCTTCTATAGGGCTGTTTCCAGAAGGGTACACAAGCAAAACCTGCGAGCTTTTGCCGTTCAGAAACGGGTCGTTTAAAATTGGATACAGGTCAGGGGCGGATATTGCGGTTTGCGCGATAAACAACACGCGCTCAATACCGCGGCGTATGTTTTTGCGCCGAACGGTAATCGAGCTTAGGGTGCTTGACGTTATAAGGTATGAGGATTATAAGGATATCACAACGCACGAGCTTGGCGATAAAATTCATACCGAAATGGAAACGGCGTTAAGCGAAATGCGCTCGGTTGACAAAAAAAGCCGCGTATAGTATAATATTCTTTTGTACAGAAATAAAGGAAGTAAGAATATGGCTAAAATTGAGAATTTAAGAAACGTTGCGATAATCGCCCACGTTGACCACGGCAAAACCACGCTTGTAGATCAGCTTTTAAAGCAAAGCGGTACGTTCAGAGCAAACGAATCGGTAAACGAGCGCGTTATGGACTCTAACGACCTTGAAAGAGAGCGCGGAATTACCATACTTTCCAAAAATACAAGCGTTATGTATAACGGCGTGCGTATAAATATAGTGGATACTCCGGGTCACGCGGATTTCGGCGGCGAGGTTGAGCGTATTTTGCAGATGGTCGACGGCGTTTTACTGCTTGTAGACGCATTTGAGGGCTGTATGCCGCAAACTCGTTTTGTGCTTAAAAAGGCGCTGGCGCTCGGTAAAAAAGCGGTTGTTGTTATAAATAAGATAGACAGACCCATGGCGCGCCCGCACGAGGTTGTAGACGAGGTTTTGGATCTGTTTATAGAGCTTGGCGCAGATGAAAGCCAAATAGAATTCCCCGTTATTTTCGCTTCGGGCAGGGACGGCTACGCCACCTATTCGCCCGAAATTCCGGGAACCGATATGAAGCCGCTGTTTGACGAGATAATTAAGGAAATAGATCCGCCTGAGGGGGACACGCAAGCGCCGCTTCAGATACTTTTTTCAAATATAGAATACGACGATTATTTGGGCAGAATAGGCGTCGGCAGGGTTATCCGCGGTACGGTGCATACGGGGCAGACCGTTGCGCTTTGCCATAAGGACGGCACAGCCTCGAACGTTAAGGTTGCTAAGCTGTTTATGTACAGGGGGCTTAAGCGCGTTGAGGAGGAAAGCGCCTCTGTCGGCGATATAATTCAGGTTGCGGGCATTTCCGAGCTTGAAATAGGCGAGACCGCGTGCTCTCCCGATTTAATAGAGCCGCTGCCCTTTGTAAAAATAGACGAGCCCACCCTTTCAATGAACTTTATGGTTAACAATTCACCCTTTGCGGGCAAGGACGGTAAGTTTGTAACCTCAAGAAATTTGCGCGACAGGCTGTTTAAAGAGGTTATGACAAACGTAAGCCTTCGCGTTGAGGAAACCGATTCGGCTGATACCTTTAAGGTTTCGGGCAGGGGAGAACTGCACCTTTCAATACTTATTGAAACTATGCGCCGTCAGGGCTATGAATTTCAGGTATCTCCGCCGGAGGTTATTTATAAGCGCGGCGAAAACGGCGAGCTTTTAGAGCCTATCGAGCTGCTTATGATAGAGGTGCCTGAGGAATACGTCGGTGCGGTTATGGAACGCCTCGGCACAAGAAAAGCCGAAATTAAAAATATGGGCACGCGCGAGGGCGGCGCTTCGCACCTTGAGTTTTTAATACCCGCGCGCGGGCTTTTAGGCTACCGCTCGCACTTCCTTACAGATACTAACGGCAACGGTATTATGAGCCACGTGTTCGACAGCTATCAGCCGTTTAAGGGGGATATTGATCAGCGCTCCACCGGCTCCATAATAGCGCACGAAACAGGCGAGGCAACGGGCTACGGCTTATTCAACACCCAAAGCCGCGGCAAGCTGTTTATAGGCGCGGGCACTCCCGTTTATGAGGGAATGATCGTAGGCGAAAACCCGAAGAATGAGGATATTGTGTGCAATGTTTGCAAGAAAAAGCAAATGACTAACACACGTGCCGCCGGCTCTGACGACGCACTGCGTTTAGTACCGCCCACAAGACTTTCGCTTGAGCAGTCGCTTGAGTTTATAAAGGACGACGAGCTTGTAGAGGTAACTCCGCACAATATACGTCTTCGCAAGCGTATCCTTAATAAGGAAGAGCGTATGAAAGCGGAATCGAGAAAGAAATAATGCAGTATATTATTCTTGACCTTGAATGGGACAGCGCCTACTCGGTTAAGCACAGGCGTTTTTTAAACCAAATACTGCAAATAGGCGCGGTAAGGCTTAATGAAAATTTTGAGGTTGCCGATACATTTCTTGAAACGGTAAAATCCTCTATTTCAAAAAAGGTTACGGGCAGATTTGCGGGGCTTACGGGCATCACAACCGAAAAAATGCTTGCCGGCGTGCCGTTTGAAACAGCGGTGGACGATTATAACGCCTGGGCGCCGGACGACGCCGTAACAATGACCTGGAGCGATTCGGACCTGTATTCCATAAAGGAAAACGAAGAGTATATTTTAAACGACAAGACCTTTAAAATAGGCAGATATTTGGATCTTCAGCGCTTTGTTCAGGGGGAGCTGCGGCTTTCCGGCTATAACGATAAAAACCAGATATCCCTGTCCGCCGCCGCAGAAATGCTTAACGTTACTTACGAGGGGCTTGAGCTTCACACCGCGCGGGACGACAGCTTGCTGTGCGCGGCGCTGCTTAAAAGGTGCTATAACAGGGAACGGTTTGAGCCGCTTATAAGAAATACCGCCGACCCGGAATTTTATAAAAGGCTTCGGTTTAAGCCTTATTTTATATCGGATATAAACGATGAAAGAATAGATAAAAAGCTTCTTAAATTCCATTGCGACAAATGCGGCGGAAGCGCTAAACAGCTTTCAAATTGGCGCTACCGAAACCGCTGGTTTTCGGCTAAATTTGAATGTGAAAATTGCCGCAGGCGCTTTTGCGGCAGGGTAACCTTTAAAAAAACCTACGACGAGCTTAAAGCGCGCCGCAGGATATGTGAAATCAAACCCAAAACGGAGAAACCGACAAATGATATGCAGCCTGTGCCCGAAAGGGTGTAACGCAAAGCGAGACGAAAACGAAAATTTAACAGGCTTTTGCAAAATGCCTTTGCAGCCGCGCGTTGCAAGGGCTGCTTTGCATTTTTGGGAAGAACCGTGCATAAGCGGCAAAAACGGGTCGGGCACGGTGTTTTTTTCGGGCTGTAACCTTAACTGCGTTTTTTGCCAGAATTACGGCGTTTCGCACGGCGGTTACGGTAAAGCCGTAACATATAAGCGCCTTGCCGATATATTTAAGGAGCTTGAAGAAAAGGGCGCCGAAAACATAAATCTTGTAACGCCGAGCCATTATTATTATGCCGTTATAAAGGCGCTTGATATATATAAGCCGAAAATCCCAATAGTTTATAATACGGGCGGTTACGATACCTTAAGCGCGATAAAGGCGCTTAAGGGTTATATTGATATTTATCTTACCGATTTAAAGTATCTTTCGCCCGAACGCGCAAGGGCTTATTCGGGAGCGGAGGATTATCCCGATTATGCCGCATCCTCAATTGCGGAGGAATACAGACAGCAGGGCGAGTGCATTTTTAAAAACGGCATTATGCAAAGGGGGCTTATAATCCGCCATCTGCTGCTGCCGCAGGGCACGCGCGAGGCAATGCGCGTGTTTGATTTTGTAAGGCAAAATACGCCCAACGCTTATTTCAGTATAATGAGCCAGTATATGCCGTGCGGCAAGGCAAAGGATATGCCAATTATAAACCGACGCGTTACAAAGCGCGAATACGATAAGGTGCTTGATTACATCTGCTCCACGGGCTTTGAAAGGGTGTATATTCAAGAGCACGGCAGTGCGGACGGCAGGTTTATTCCGCCGTTTGATCTTGAGGGAGTATAGATAATTCGGGATGCGGAATGCGTAATTCGGAATTATAAAATAATCTTTATTTTTATCTTTAAAACAGTTTTTCACTTCTTTTAAAAAAATATATTCCACATATGGAATATAATAATAATTCAATTAAAAAATGTGCTATAATTTTTAAAAAGGAGTGAAACTGATATGAAATACACCGAAATACTGAAACAATTACGTAATAATCGCGGTCTAAATAAAAAAGACATAGCCGGGCTGTTAAACATAAGCCAAAGCTGCTGCGATAAATACGAAACAGGATTAAAAGCGCTGCCGATAAAGCATATAGTAACGTTATGTAAATTTTATAATGTGTCTTCAAATTATATAATGGGACTACCTGATAATCTTGAATATCCTAAAAAATAATATATTGCACTTGTGGTGTTTAAATATGCCCATATTCCTCGTCATTGCGAGGGCGTAGCCCGCGGCAATCCGTTTTTCTTTTTAAAAGGGGAATACGGATTCTTTCGCGCTATGCGCTCAGAATGACAAAGAATGAAGCTTTGCAAACCATCGTTTGGTCATTGCGAACGCCGTAAGGCGTGTGGCAATCCGTTTTTTCTTTTTAAACCCCTGCACAAGCTTAAAATACTATAATAAGGTTTGTACTAAGCTTACGAAATAAAAAAGCTTTAATACCCGTAAAGCATTACGGAGATATTAAAGCTTTTAAATTTGCATTAAGCTATATGTGCCATATAGCTTAATACACTGTAAGACTATACGGACGGGGATTCACAAGGGGAATCCCCTTGTGCCACATAGCAAGCAGATATGGGTGCTGTGGCTGACGGCTGTGTAATGTCCTGCTTGCCGCAGGGGGGTTATAGGGGACCCAACCCCGCGGGTCCCCTTGTGTTCTTTCCACCCTTTCTGTCACGACAGAAAGGGTGTGCCTGCGCGGCACAAGCGCAAGAGGATTTTATTATTTTAAAAGGGGAAAAACGGATTGCCGCGGGGCTAAAGCCCCTCGCAATGACAAGGCAACAGCTTACCGCACACACCTTGCGGCATTCGTGGCAACTAAATGGTGTGTCATTCTGAACGCGAAGCGTGAAAGAATCCGTAATTCCCATTTTAAAAGAAAACGGATTGCCACAGCCGTTATACGGCTTCGCAATGACGGGGGCGGGGAAACGGATTGCCACGCACCTTTCGGTGCTCGCAATGACAGGACGGCAGTTAATTGCACATTTACGGTGGTTGCAATGACAGGATCGTATCAATCGTTTTAATTTGCAAACTGCGAATTATAAAGCTTTGCATAAAAGCCGTTCTTTTCAAGCAGCTCCTCGTGCGTGCCCTGCTCAGCCACCCTGCCGCCGTTCATAACAAGTATGCAGTCGGCGTCGCGTATGGTTGAAAGCCTGTGCGCCACAACAAAGGACGTGCGGTTTTCCATAAGCCTTGTAAACGCGTCCTGCACCTTAAGCTCGGTGCGGGTATCTATCGAAGAGGTTGCTTCGTCCAATATCAGCATAGGCGGCTTTAAAAGCATTACTCTTGCAATGCATAAAAGCTGGCGCTCACCCTCTGAAAGCCCCTCGCCGTCGCTTATAACGGTATCGTACCCGTTTTTAAGCCTTTTTATAAAGCCGTGCGCGCGCGCCGCCTTTGCCGCCGCAATAATTTCTTCGTCAGTAGCGTCCGCCTTGCCGAACGCAATATTTTCCTTTACGGTTGCGTTTTTGATCCACGTGTCCTGTAACACCATACCGAAATGGGTTCTAAGGCTTTTGCGCGTAATATCGTTTATATCGGTGCCGTCCGCCGTGATACTGCCGCCGTCTACTCTGTAAAACCTTAAAAGCAGATTTATAAGGGTTGTTTTGCCGCAGCCCGTGTGTCCCACCACGGCTATTTTTCTGCCTGCATATGCGGTAAAATCAAAGTTTTTAATAAGCGTTTTCGATTTATCGTAGGAAAAGGTTACGTTATTAAAGCTTACCTCGCCCTTGGGGTTTGAAAGCTCTTTTTTGCCCTCGTCCGATTCTTCGGGCTGCTCGTCAATAAGCTCAAAAAGCCTTGCGGCGCAGGCAAGCGCGTTTTGAAGCTCTGTTACAACGCCCGAAATTTCGTTAAAAGGCTTTGTATACTGGTTTGAATATGCAAGAAAGCTTACAAAGCCGCCCACGGTTATTTTGCCCATAACCGCAAAAACGCCGCCTATAAGACCAACAACCGCGTAAATAAGGTTGTTTATAAACCGCGTTGTGGGGTTTGTGAGGGAAGAAAAGAAAACCGATCTTAAAGAATATACGCGCAGGCGCTCGTTAATTTCGTCAAACCGCTTTACCGAGGTATCCTCATACGAAAACGCCTTAACGGTTTTGCCGTTTTGTATCATTTCGTTTATATATGCCGTCTGTTCGCCGCGCGTTTCGGACTGCTTTTTAAACATATCATAGGTTTTTTTGGCTATAAACCGCGCGGTAAACAGCGATATGGGGGTTAAAACCACCACCGCAAGCGCTATTAAGGGGGAAATCGTAAGCATAAATATAAGGGTTACGGCAATTGTTACAACGCCCGTAAAAAGCTGTGAAAAGCCTAAAATAAGACCGTCTGAAAACTGGTCCGCGTCTGCAGTAACGCGGCTTACTATATCGCCGTAGGGGTGGGAATCTATATAAGAAACGGGGAGCGACTGTATATGCGAGAACGCCCTGTTTCTTATATCGCGCACTGTGTTATAGGCTATGCGGTTGTTTATTGCGTTCATAAGCCACTGAAGCACGCCGCCTGCCGCCGCGCAGATAAAAATACCTGTAAGCTGTGCTTTAACCGCGGCAAAATCCACCGCGCCCTTTGCCGTTATGCCGTCTATCGCCCTGCCTGCAAGCACGGGGATATAAAGAGACAGTATAACGCTTAAAACCGAAAACAAAAGCGACACCGCAATAAGCGGCTTAAAGCGGCCTATCGCCCTTATCACACGTTTTAAAACAGAGGAGTTTTTCATATTACATCGCCTCGCTTTCAAGCTGTGAATCGTAAATTTCTTTATAAACAAGGCAGTTTTCAAGCAGATCCTTATTTGTGCCTATGCCTACTATTTCGCCCTCGTCAAGCACCGCTATAACGTCGGCGTTTCTTATAGCCGAAACGCGCTGTGAAACGGTTATGACCGTGGGTGAAAAATCGGTTTCGCGAAGCGCCCTGTTAAGCGCCGCGCCCGTAGCGTAATCAAGCGCGCTTGCAGCGTCGTCCAGTATTAAAATTTCGGGCTTTCTTACAAGCGCGCGCGCAATGGTCATTCTTTGGCGCTGACCGCCCGAAAGGTTTTTACCGTCCTGCTCAAGCATAAAATCAAGCTTGCCCGGCTTATCCTCTATCATATCGCGAGCCTGAGCATAGGTAAGCGCCTGCCATATCTCCTCGTCGGTTGCGGTTTCTTTGCCTATTTTAATGTTATCCCTTACAGTACCCTTAAACAGCGCCTTTTTCTGCGAAACCACGCCTATTTTGCCGCGCAGAGCCTTTAAATCGTAATCCTTTACGTTAACGCCGTCTACAAGCACCTCGCCGCCGCATACATCGTAAAACCGCGGCAAAAGGTTTACAAGCGAGCTTTTGCCCGAACCCGTTGAGCCTATTATGCCTATATGGCTGCCGCGCATTATTTTAAGGCTTATATTATTAAGCGCCTTTTCCGCCCCTCCGTAAGAAAGCGATGCGTTTTTAAACTCGGCGGCAGCGGGAGCTTCCTTATTGCCCGACGTTTCCGAACCCGATACCGTTTCGGGCTTGATTTCAAGCACCGACTCAATGCGGTTGCCGCAGGCTATCGCCTTTGTTATGCTTATAATAAGGTTGGCAAGCTTTATAAGCTCGATTAGGATCTGCGACATATAGTTGTAAAGCGCAACAACGTCTCCGCCCGATAGATTGCCGCTGTTAACTCTTATTGCGCCCACGTATATCAAGGCGATTATGCCGAAGTTTATAAGCGCAAAGGTTGCAGGATTCATAAACGAGGATATTCTGCCGACCTTTATCTGCATATCGGTAAGCAGCTGATTTTGCTTTTCAAATTCGCTTATTTCGTCCTCTTCCTTGCAAAAGGCGCGTATTACGCGGGTGCCGAGCAGATTTTCGCGCGTTTTGGCAACAACGCCGTCAAGCCGCTGCTGAACCCTTTTATAAAGCGGTATGCAGGCAAGCATTATTGCAAACACCACCGCCGCCAAAACAGGCACCGTAACCGCAAAGACCGCGGCGGATCCCGCGTCTACGCTAAACGCCATTATAACCGCGCCGAACACCACGAACGGCGAGCGCAGAGCTAACCTAAGCGTCAGGTTCGTGCCGGTTTGAACCTGATTTATATCCCCTGTCATACGGGTTATAAGGGTAGAGGCGCCGAGCTCGTCCGTCTGCGAAAACGAAAGGCGGTTTATATGCTCAAAAAGGGTCTTTCTTATATCGGTTGCAAAGCCCACCGACGCCTTTGCCGCAAAATACTGGGCGGCAAGCGTACAGGCAAGCCCCAGCACGCCGAAAAGCCCCATTAAAGCGCACATTTTAACTATATAAGGCTTATTGCCCGTGCCTATTCCGACGTCTATAATATTAGCCACCAAAAGCGGAATGGTAAGCTCGAAGGCAACCTCAACCAGCTTGAAAACGGGTGATAATATACTTTCCTTTTTATAGGCTTTTAAAAGTTTTAACAGCTTTAACATATCGCACTTCCTTTTTTATCCTCTAAATAATACCACTAACGGCACCTGTTATCAAGTAATATAAAATATAATTGCAAATTTTTATTATTAGTATTATAATATAGAATGAAATAATAGCATAAGGAGAAAAAAATTGTCCTTTCCACTTGAAAACATAAGAAATTTTTGTATTGTAGCGCATATAGACCACGGCAAATCCACCCTTGCAGACAGGCTTTTGGAGCTTACGCAATCGGTTGCAAAGCGCGATATGGAAGAGCAGATACTCGACAGTATGGACTTAGAGCGCGAGCGCGGAATTACCATAAAGGCGCACGCGGTAACTCTTTATTACACCGCAAAGGACGGCAAGGAGTACGAGCTTAATTTAATAGACACCCCCGGCCACGTAGACTTTAACTACGAGGTTTCGCGTTCGCTTGCGGCGTGCGAGGGCGCCGTGCTTATAGTGGACGCCTCGCAGGGAATAGAGGCGCAAACCCTTGCAAACACCTATTTGGCTGTTGACCACGGGCTGGAGCTTTTGCCGGTTATAAACAAAATAGACCTGCCCTCTGCCGAGCCCGAACGCGTTAAAAAGGAAATCGAGGACGTTATAGGAATCCCTGCCGAGGACGCGCCTATGATATCCGCCAAAACGGGGCTTAACGTGGAAGAGGTGCTTGAGCGCATTATAACCGACATTCCCGCGCCCAAGGGGGATAAAAACGCGCCGCTTACCGCGCTTGTATTCGATTCGTATTATGATCCGTACAAGGGCGTTGTGGTTTTCTTCCGCGTTATGAGCGGCAAGCTTAAAACCGGCGATAAAATAAGAATGATGGCGACAAACGCCGATTTTGAAACGGTGGAAATAGGCAGAAAGCGCGCCACCTCAATGGAGCCGTGCGACGTGCTTGAAGCAGGCGAGGTAGGCTACCTTACCGCGTCTATCAAAACCGTGAACGAGGCGCGCGTGGGCGACACCGTAACCCTTTCCGATAATCCCGCGGAAAAACCGCTTGAGGGCTACCGCAGGGTAAACCCCGTTGTTTTCTGCGGAATTTATCCGGCGGACGGCGCTAAGTACCCCGACCTTCGCGAGGCGCTTGAAAAGCTGAGCCTTAACGACGCGTCGCTCCTTTTCGAGCCCGAAAGCTCAAAGGCGCTGGGCTTCGGCTTCCGCTGCGGATTTTTAGGGCTTTTACATATGGAAATAATCGAGGAACGGCTTGAGCGCGAATATAACCTTGACCTTGTAACCACCGCGCCGAGCGTTGAATACAAGTTCCTTTTAACAAACGGCGAGACCGTAACGGTGGATAACCCCACAAATTACCCCGACCCCGCGGTTATAGCCGAGGCGTTAGAGCCGGTTGCGGACGTGCATATTTACAGTCCGAGCGAATATGTGGGCAGCATTATGCAGCTGTGCGAGGAACGCCGCGGCGTTTATACCGATATGAAATATATGGGCGACCGCGTGGATATACATTATATATTGCCGACGGGCGAGATAGTATACGACTTTTTCGACGCGCTTAAATCCCGTACAAAGGGCTACGCCAGCTACGATTACGAGGCAAAGGGCTACGAAAAATCAAAGCTTGTTAAGCTTGACGTTATGCTTGCGGGCGACGTGGTAGACGCGCTTTCGTTTATAGTTCATTCCGATAACGCCTATGCGCGCGCGCGCAGAATTGCGGAAAAGCTTAAGGATTACATTCCGCGCCAGCTTTTCGAGGTGCCGATACAGGTTGCGGTTTCGGGCAAGATAATTGCAAGGGAAACCGTTAAGGCGCTTAGAAAGGACGTGCTTGCAAAATGCTACGGCGGCGATATATCGCGTAAGAAAAAGCTGCTTGAAAAGCAAAAAGAGGGCAAAAAGCGTATGCGCCGCTTAGGCTCGGTAGAGGTTCCGCAAGAGGCGTTTATGGCTGTTTTAAAGCTTGACGAATAGGTGAAATTATGACAAGAGAACAAAGACGCAAGGCAATAATTAAAAGAAGAATATTTTTGTGCTGCTGCGCGGCAATACTTATAGCCCTTGCCGCGCTTATCGCGTTTACGGCAAAGGCGGTGCTCGGCAAGAAGGAAGAAAAGCCGAAGGACAGCTCTTCTTCGGGCGCGCCCGTATCCTCTGAAGACGTAAGCTCGGACGATACCCCAAGCTACCCTGACACGGGAATAGGCGGGCTTGACGCAAAATTTGAAATTTTAACCCTTGTGAACGATAAAACCCCCCTGCCCGATAATTATGATTACGAGGGGAATTTAACAACCATACCCACAAAATATATAAACGGTATGCTTAACCAAATAGATAAAGACGTTTGGACCTATATGCAGGCTATGATAGACGCGCAGAGAGCCACCGAGCAGGACCCGAAAAACTGGCTTTATGTCCGCTCGCCCTACCGCTCTTACAATACGCAGAAAATGCTTTATGAAAATCAGGTCAAGCGCGAGCTTAACGCGGGGCTTTCGCAGGCGGAGGCCGAGGACAAGGCGGCTACCGTTGTAACGCGCCCCGGCAGAAGCGAGCACAACACCGGCTTTTCGGCGGATTTCAACATTGCCGAGGACAGCTTTGAAAGCACGCCTATGTTTACCTGGATGCAGGAAAACGCGGCGGAATACGGCTTTGTTCTTCGCTTTCCCAAGGATAAGCAGGATATTACGGGCATTATTTACGAATCGTGGCATTACCGCTTTGTGGGTATAAACAATGCAAAGGAAATGAAGCGCCTTAATATGTGCCTTGAGGAATATGTTGAATATTTAAAAAACAAGTAAAACCTCCGTGGGAAAGGAGTGATTTTTAAAATGGCAGCGCTGCTTTATTCTGAAATAAACATACTTTGTGTTGTTTTAATGCTTGTTATTGCAGTAAGAGCCTCGCTTTTAGGCCTTGATAAATCGGTAAAATTTAAGGTCTTTATTACCTCGGTGCTTTTGGCGGCGGCGGCAAATGCACTTGACTTTTTGTGGAATATAGGCATTACGGGAACCTGGAATATACCGCCCTTTTTAATGTGGCTTATTGATTTTTGGTATTTTATATCCTTCGGCTGTTCGGCGTTTTGCTGGTTTTTATATACCGAAAGCGAGCACCGCAGGATAAAGTACAAAAGCATAAAGGATTTTCTGTTTTATTCATTCCCGATCGTTTTGCTTGCCGTGCTGCTTATAATATCTTATTTTAACGGCTGCCTTTTCTATTTCGACAAAAACGGGGTTTACCACCGCGGACCGCTCTTTTATATGCAGCAGGTTCTTTCCTATTGGTATATTCTTGTTTCCTCGGTCAAATGCTTTGCGCGGTCGTTTGAAAAAAGGTATTATTCCCGAAAAAACGAATTTCTGCTGCTTTCAGCATTTGTTATTCCGCCGCTTATATGCGGTATAATTCAAATAATGTTTCAAAATCTTCCCGTTTTATCGGTGGGGATAGTGATATCGTTTTTAATGGCATATATAAGTCTGCTTGAGGGGCTTATAGTGTCCGACCCGCTGACAAGGATACCTAACCGCCACGAGCTTTTAGAAAGGCTTGCAAGCTTTATAAAATCGCTTAAGCGCGGCGAAGAGCTGTATTTTATGTTTATTGACGTGGACAGCTTTAAAGAAATTAACGATACGTTCGGTCATAACGAGGGCGACCGCATTTTAACCGAGATCGCCGCGGCGTTTCAAAAATATGCAATTAAAACGAACGCCTGCTGCGGCCGTTACGGCGGCGACGAATTTGTTATAGCGCAAATTATCACCAAAAACACCGATAAAGCCGCGCTGAAACGTGAATTCGACGCCTGTATGGACGAAAGAGACCTGCTTGCCGGCGGCAAATATCCCGTTACCTTAAGCATAGGCAGTGAAAAATATTTAGGTGAAAACGACAGTATCCCCGACCTTATAGCGCGCGCCGATAACGATATGTATAAAATTAAAGAGGCGCGGAAAAAGGAAAACAATTTACAATTCGAAATTATAAAATAATCTTCAAATTATATACTGGATTTACCACAGAACCTTGAATATCCTAAAAAATAATATATTGCGCTTGCGGGTGTTTAAATATGCCCGTACTCCTCGTCATTGCGAAGCCACTTCGCTCCTTCGCAATGACAAGCGCATTTATAACATACAAAAAAGCTTTAACACACTGTAAATCAAAACGGCTGTGTTAAAGCTTTTGTTACATAATTCCGAATTCCGCATTATTTTCCGCTGTCGCCGTAGTTTGAAAGAACGCGGGCGGACGGGTCGTTTACGTTACAGCCCTCCCATTCCTTGTTGGGCATCCAGAAATCCTTTACCATTTCCGCCTGACCGGGGTATTTTTCTTCAAATATTTCGCGGTACAAAAGCGACTCCTTGGTAAAAGGCGCGGCAAAATCGTATTTTTTGCATTTTTCTTCAAATTCCCTATCGGTATACCTTGTCTCGGCGTATTCCTTTAAATAGTCTACCATAGAGTGGCCTACCGCGTCGGAAAACGCCGCCTTTTCGCGCATAAGTATATCGTAGGGCAGGTAATCCCCCTCAAACGCGTGGCGCAAAAGGTATTTGCCCTTGTTGTACTTGTTCATCTTCATTTCGGGGTCTACGCTCATAACGTATTTTACAAAATCAAGATCGCCGAACGGCACGCGCGCCTCAAGCGAGTTTACCGAAATGCAGCGGTCGGCACGCAGAACGTCGTACATATGCAGCTCGCGCACACGCTTTTGCGATTCCTTTTGGAATTCCCCGGCGTTCGGCGCAAAATCGGTATACTTATAGCCGAAAAGCTCGTCTGATATTTCACCCGTAAGCAAAACCCTTATATCGGTGGTTTCGTGTATCGCCTTGCATATAAGGTACATACCTATGCTTGCGCGTACGGTGGTAATATCGTAGGTGCCTAAGAGCGCTATAACGTCGGGCAGCGCCTTTAAAACGTCTTGCTTTGTTATAATTATCTCGCGGTGGTCGGAGCCGATATAATCCGCAACCTCTTTTGCGTATTTAAGGTCGATAGCGTCGGTGCTCATACCGATGGCAAAGGTTTTTATAGGCTTTTTTAAAAGCTTGGCGGAAACCGCACACACAAGCGAGGAATCAAGCCCGCCGCTTAAAAGAAAGCCGAGCGGCGCGTCGGCGTCAAGCCGTTTTTCAATGCCTGCCACTAACTTATCGTGTATGTTTTTGCATACCGTTTCAAGGTCGTCGTGACAAACCTTATCCACCGCCGCTATATCGTTATAGCAGATAAATTTTCCGTCCTTATAATAGTGTCCGGGCGGGAAGGGCATAATTTTGCTTACAAGCCCCACAAGGTTTTTAGGCTCGGAAGCGAATATCGGTTTTTTATCCTCGTCAAGCCCGTAATATAAGGGACGAATACCGATAGGATCGCGCGCGGCGATAAGCCCGCCCTTTTCGCCGTCGTAAATTATAAGCGCAAATTCGGCGTCAAGCATTTTGAACATATCGGTGCCGTAAAGCTCGTACAGCGGCAGTAATATTTCGCAGTCGGACTCGCTTTCAAAGGTATAGCCGCGCTTTATAAGGTCTTCCTTTATGGGGCGGAAGCCGTAAATTTCGCCGTTGCACACAAGCTTATTATTCTTATAGGTAAAGGGCTGCATACCCTTATCGGTAAGCCCCATTATCGCAAGACGGTGAAATCCCAAAAAGCCGTTATTGTTAAGCTCCTCGATTTTTGACATATCCGGACCGCGCGAAACGGTCATATCAAAGCCTAACTTAAACTCCTCTTTAGGAATTCGGCTTCCTATATAGCCCATAACAGAACACATAAATTTTTCCTCATTTCTTGTCTTTATAAAAGCCAATGCCTCCCTCATAAGAGGGAGGTGGCACGGCGGACATCTCTGCAAAGCAGAAACACCGACCGAATAAAATCTTTTTTAATACTGCTCTACATCCTGCAGTGCGTCGTAGCCTTCTTCGCCGGTACGAACCTTTACAACGTTTTCAACGTCGTAAACAAATATCTTGCCGTCGCCTATGTGACCGGTGTAAAGCACCTTTTTAGCGGTTGCTATAACCTGTGATACAGGAACCTTTGCTACCACTATATCAACCTGAATTTTAGGTAACAGCGAGGTTTCAACCAAAGCGCCGCGGTAATATTCGGGCTGCCCCTTCTGCACGCCGCAGCCCATAACGTGGCTTACGGTCATACCTGTAATGCCGATGCCCACCATTGCGTTTTTAAGGCTTTCAAGGCGCGACTCCTTGCAGACAATTTCAACCTTCGTGATCTTCTGTCCGTCCGCCTTTGCGGGTACGTCTGCCGCAACCTTGGGCATTTCCTTTACTTCAACCGCCTCGGCAACAGGAGTATCGCCGGTAACCGCGGGAACCTCCTCGCCCTCGTCTATATATTCGGGCAGCATTGCAATACCTGCATATGCGCTTGTAAGACCGTGCTCTTTAACGTCAAGACCTTCCATTTCCTCTTCACGTGAAACACGAAGACCGAAGATCTTTTTTATAATAAGGAACGAAATTGTTATTGTAACGGCAGTCCATGCAGCGGTTGAGAACATACCGAGCAATTGAAGACCCAATTGCTTAAAGCCGCCGCCGTAGAAAAGACCTTCGCCTGCGATTTGGTTAGCGCCGAAGTTTACGCCGTCGCCTATGCCGCGGGCAAACGCGGGGGCGGATTTAGTAGCGAAAAGACCTACCGAGATAGTACCCCAGATACCGTTGCAGAAGTGAACCGCAACAGCGCCTACCGGATCGTCTACGTGAAGCTTATAATCAAGGAACCAAACGCCGAACACCACTATAAGTCCCGAAACCGCGCCTATTACTATTGCGCCGAACGCGTCGCACACATCGCACGGAGCGGTAATCGCAACAAGACCTGCAAGGGAAGCGTTTAAGCACATTGAAACATCGGGCTTGCCGTATTTCACCCAAGTGAATATCATAGCAACAACCGTTGCAACAGAGGGTGCGATTGTGGTGGTAACAAATATCGAGCCCATTTCTTCAATAGAGGTTGCCGCCGCGCCGTTAAAGCCGTACCAGCCGAGCCAAAGAATGAACACGCCGAGGCAGCCTATCGGCAGGTTGTGACCGGGGAAAGCGTTGACCTTTGTAATTTTACCCGCTTTATCCCTTGTGAATTTACCTATACGCGGACCTACCATAGCCGCGCCTATCAAAGCGCATATACCGCCTACCATATGTATGCAGTTTGAACCGGCGAAATCGTGGAAGCCGAGCTTTGAAAGCCAGCCGCCGCCCCATGTCCAGTGAGCCTCAACAGGGTAAATAACCGCCGATATAACCGCCGAATAAACGCAGTAGGAAAGAAATCTGGTTCTTTCAGCCATAGAGCCCGAAACTATTGTTGCGGTTGTGGCGCAGAACACAAGGTTGAACACGAAGTTTGCCCAGTCGAAATTTGCGTAATCCGTAAAAATGTCAAACCCCGGTTTGCCTATAATTCCCACAAGGTCTTCGCCTAAGAAAAGCCCGAAGCCTATAAGAATAAACATTACAGTACCGATACAAAAATCCATAAGGTTTTTCATCAGTATGTTTCCGGCGTTCTTTGCTCTGGTAAAGCCCGTCTCTACCATTGCAAAGCCCGCCTGCATCCAAAACACAAACGCCGCGCCGATTAAGAACCACACGCCGTATACTTCGCTGTGTATTGCGTCATATATTGCTTGACTCATAAAAAATCATCCCTTAAAATTTTTAAATTTTTCTTTTTATTTTACGCTGAAAAGCAGATCGCCGTATGAAGGATAAGGCCAAATTTCGGCAGGCATTACGGTTTCAAGCTCGTCTACCGTAATTCTAAGCTCGCTCATAGCGCCGAACACCGCGTCCTTATAATACATTGAAAGCTCCTGCGTTTCGCTTATTTCCTTAGCCTTTAATACCGCCTGCTCTAACTTCTCGGTCTTTTTATACGCCGCGGCGTTAAGCTTGCTTATTTTGGTTAAAAGCTCTTTTTCGTAGGTTGCGTCCACATCGCCGCACGCCGCCTTTGCCAAAACGGCGTCTGACAGCTCGTGCGAATACTTGCTTACCGCAGGCAAAATATCCTTTTTCGCCATATCTATCATAGTAAGCGCTTCAATGTTTATTATCTTGCAGTAGTTCTCTGAAAGAATTTCGTATCTTGCCCGCATCTCGGTTTCGGAATAAACCTTGTGCGAAATAAACAGCTTTAGGTTCTTTTCGTGCAGGGAATAGGGCAAGCACTCAGGCGTGGTGCGAAGATTTAACAGTCCACGCTTTTCGGCCTCGGCAAGCCATGCGTCGTCGTAACCGTTGCCGTTAAAGATTATGCGCTTGTGGTCGGTGATCGTCTTTTTAATAAGCTCGTGCAGGGTCTCTTCAAAATTGGCTGCGCCCTCAAGCTCGTCTGCAAACTGCTTTAATTCCTCTGCAACCGCGGTGTTAAGCACAACGTTTGTGCAGGAAACAGAGGAAGAGGAGCCGAGCATTCTGAACTCAAACTTATTGCCCGTAAACGCAAAGGGCGAGGTTCTGTTGCGGTCGGTAGAGTCCTTCGGGAACTTAGGCAGCGTATGTACGCCGATTTTAAGAATTTCCTTTTCCTTGCCGCCGTAGGGCTCGTCTTTTTCAATTGCCCTTAAAACCTCGGTAAGCTCGGTGCCAAGGAACATTGAAACTACCGCGGGCGGCGCTTCGTTGGCGCCTAAGCGGTGATCGTTTCCGGCAGAGGCAACGGATACTCTTAACATATCCTGATATTCGTCTACCGCCTTGATAACCGCGCAAAGGAAGGTTAAAAACTGCGCGTTTTCATACGGTGTGTCGCCGGGGTTTAAAAGGTTAACGCCCGTATCGGTTGTAAGCGACCAGTTGTTGTGCTTGCCGCTTCCGTTAACGCCGGCAAACGGCTTTTCGTGAAGCAGGCATACCATATGGTGCTTTTTGGCAACCTTTTGCATAATTTCCATTGTAAGCTGGTTGTGATCCGCCGCAATATTGGTGGTGGTGAATATAGGCGCCAGCTCGTGCTGCGCGGGGGCAACCTCGTTATGCTCGGTCTTTGCAAGAATGCCTAATTTCCAAAGCTCGTCGTTAAGGTCGTTCATAAACGCCTGAACGCGCGGCTTTATAATTCCGAAATAGTGATCCTCAAGCTCCTGCCCCTTAGGCGGCTTTGCGCCGAAAAGGGTACGTCCGGTATAAATAAGATCCTTACGCTTGTTGTAAACGTCCTCGTCTATAAGGAAATACTCCTGTTCGGGTCCTACCGTGGTTTTAACCGACTTAACGTCCGTTTTTCCGAAAAGCTTTAAAACCCTTAACGCCTGCTTGTTTATTGCCTGCATACTGCGAAGTAAAGGCGTTTTTTTATCAAGCGCCTCGCCGCCGTAGGAGCAGAACGCGGTGGGAATACAAAGCACGCCGTCCTTAATAAAGGCATATGAGGTCGGGTCCCACGCGGTGTAGCCCCTTGCCTCGAACGTGGCGCGAAGACCGCCCGACGGGAACGAGGAGGCGTCCGGCTCGCCCTGAATCAGCTCCTTGCCCGAAAACTCCATTATCACCTTGCCGTCGGACGTGGGGGAAATAAAGCTGTCGTGCTTTTCGGCTGAAAGGCCCGAAAGCGGCTGGAACCAGTGGGTAAAATGTGTGGCTCCCTTTTCAATCGCCCAGTCCTTCATAGCGTTTGCAACCACCGTTGCGGCGTTCGTGTCAAGGGAACGCCCGTCCTTAATGGTGCGCTGCAGCGCCTTGTAGGTTTCTTTCGGAAGACGCTCGCGCATTACGCTGTCGTTAAATACATTGCTTGCAAAAATTTCACTTATGCTCATAACAGTAACCTCTTTTCGGGCAAAACAAAAGCGGCAGGGGCGAAGATAAGGGAATTATCCCCTGTGCGACGCCCTTGCCGCTTAATATTGCCTTTAGTATTAAAATCAAAAAAACGGCAGGGCAGCAGTTAAAACCGCCGGCGCCTTTGCCGTTTCATTGCGCTTATTATACTTCACCGCTTTTTCGTTGTCAAGAATTTTTTTCATTAAATTACTTTTTTCGGCATCTCGTAGGTTTAACTTAATTTTATTTTGTGATTTTGCAAAATCGCCTAATAAAATTAAGTAAGGTTGCTCAAAACGGCTTTTTTACCGCCGAAAGGCAAATTTTTCAAAATTGCGCACTTGACAAGGAAAGATAAAATTATTATAATATATATGAATTAAAAAAAGTAACATTGAGCAATGACGTTCGGTGGCGCCGGGGGACTTTTGTCCCCCTTTAGGCGTCGACGAACGTTTTAATTTTTTACTGTATTTAAGGGAGGAACGGGAATGTACTCATACGATGAGGTTATGACCTTTGTAGAAGAGGAAGACGTTAAATTTATAAGGCTTGCCTTTTGCGATGTTCACGGCAGGCAGAAAAATGTATCGATAATGCCGTCGGAGCTTAAAAGGGCGTTTAACGAGGGTATATCCTTCGACGCGTCGGCGGTTACGGGCTTTGGCGACGTTGTCAGATCGGACCTGTTTCTGCACCCCGATCCGTCCACGCTTTCGGTTTTGCCGTGGCGCCCATCTAACGGCAGGGTAGTAAGAATGTTTTGCGATATAAAATACCCCGACGGCACAAGGTTTGAAAAGGACGGAAGATATATATTAAAGCAAGCGGTAGAAAAGGCAAAGGAAATGGGTATTTCCTGCTTTTTCGGCGCAGAGTTTGAATTTTATCTTTTTAATCTCGACGATAACGGCAGCCCGACGGGCGAGACCTTTGACAAGGCGGGTTATATGGATATAGCGCCCGACGATAAGGGCGAAAACGTGCGGCGCGAGATATGCTTTAATTTGCTTGAAATGGGAATATCGCCCGAAAGCTCCCACCACGAGGAGGGACCCGGACAAAACGAGATAGATTTTAAATACAGCGGCGCTCTTTCCGCGGCGGATAACGCCGTAACCTTTAAATCGGTAGTGCAAACGATAGCGCGCCGAAACGGGCTTTATGCCGATTTTTCGCCTAAGCCCTTAATGCACGAAAGCGGAAACGGGCTGCATATAAACGTATCCGTTAAATCGGAGAGCGGCAAGGATTTAAGCGATAGCTTTATGGCGGGCATTTTAGAGCATATAACCGAAATGACCGTGTTTTTAAATCCGGTTAAGGAATCCTATAAGCGCTTAGGTGAGAAAAAAGCCCCGAAATACGTTACATGGTCGCATGAGAACCGTTCCCAGCTAATACGCATACCCGCGGTTAAAAACGCGGCGAATAAACGCATAGAGCTGCGCTCGCCCGATCCGTGCGCCAATCCCTATATAGCCTATGCGCTTATAATTTACGCAGGGCTTGACGGGATAAAGCGCGGTCTTACCCCGGCCGCCCCCTTAAACGTAAATCTTTTCACCGCCGACGGCGAGGTGACCGACGGGCTTGTAAGCCTGCCCGATACCGTGGAAAAGGCAAAAAGCATAGCTGCACACAGCGAGTTTATTAAAGGAGCTTTGCCCGCGGGCTTTACCGAAAGCATTTGATTAAAGGAGGAAACGGCGTATGTACCGTGATAAATCGGCGCTCAGCGCGCTTATCGTTTCTTCTTCAAAGCAGGCGGCTGATTATCTGCGCGGTATTTTAGAGGGCTTAAGGTTTCACCCGATAGCCGAGGTCGTAAGCATTGCAGAGGCAAAGCGCCGCGAGCTTGAGACACCCTTCGATCTATGTCTTATCAACACCCCGCTGCCCGATGACTTCGGTATAGAATTTGCCGAGGAGCTGTGCGAAAACAGCGCGGTGGGCGTGGTGCTGTTTGTTAAAGCCGAGCTTGCCGAGCAGGTAAGCTACAAGGTAGAGGATTACGGGGTTTTAACCTTTCCGCGCCCCGGCACAAGGCAGAGCATACAAAGCGCCGTAAAGCTTGCCGCCGCCACGCATAACCGCCTTGCGGCGTTTGAAAGGCGCGCGGTTAAATTAGAGGCTAAAATGAAGGAAATACGGCTTATAAACCGTGCAAAATGGCTGCTTATAGACCGCTATAATATGAGCGAAGAGGAAGCACACAAATACATAGAAAAAACCGCTATGGATAACTGCGCAACGCGCGGCGAAATAGCGGAGAATATAATAAGAACATACGAGAGTTAGAAAGAGGCAGGGAAAATGGAAAGTTCGTATAAGAAAACAAAGTATATTTTCGTAACGGGGGGCGTTGTATCGGGGCTTGGCAAGGGTATTACCGCCGCCAGTCTCGGCAGGCTGTTAAAGGCGCGCGGGCTTAAGGTTGCGGCGCAAAAGCTTGACCCTTATATTAACGTAGACCCCGGAACTATGAGCCCCTATCAGCACGGCGAGGTTTACGTTACCGAGGACGGCGCCGAAACCGACCTTGACCTCGGACATTACGAAAGATTTATAGACGAGGACTTAAACAAATACTCTAACCTTACAACGGGAAAGGTTTACTGGAACGTTTTAAATAAAGAGCGCCGCGGCGAGTATTTAGGCGAGACCGTGCAGGTAATACCGCATATTACAAATGAAATTAAGGAATTTATTTATTCCGTCGGAAAAAAAACCAACGCCGATATAGTAATAACCGAAATAGGCGGAACCACGGGCGATATTGAAAGCCAGCCGTTTTTAGAGGCTATACGTCAGGTGGGGCTTGAGGTAGGCAGAGAAAACTCGCTTTACATTCACGTAACCCTGGTGCCTTTCCTGCGCGGGTCGGACGAGCATAAAACCAAACCCACCCAGCACTCGGTTAAGGAATTGCAGGGTATGGGAATTAACCCGAATATAATCGTGCTTCGCTGCGACGAGCCGCTTGAAGAAAATATATTCAAAAAAATCGCCCTTTTCTGCAATGTAAAGCCCGATTGTGTTATTGAAAATATGACTATTCCCGTGCTTTACGAGGCGCCTATAATGCTTGAAAAAAATCATTTTTCGGATATAGTGTGCCGCGAGCTCGGAATATACACGGGCGAGCCCGACCTTACCGACTGGAACGAAATGCTTGACCGTATTAAGAACCGCAACAAAAAGGTAACTATCGGTCTTGTGGGCAAATACGTTCAGCTGCACGACGCATATTTATCCGTAGCCGAGGCGCTGCGCCACGCCGGCTATGTTTACGGCGCAAGGGTGCAGATAAAATGGATAGACTCTGAAACCGTAAACGATAAAAACGCCGCCGAAACCCTTGCCGGCTGCGACGGAATTTTGGTGCCGGGGGGCTTTGGCAACCGCGGAATAGAGGGTATGATAGCTACCGCGCGGTATGCGAGAACCTCAAACGTGCCGTATCTCGGAATCTGTCTCGGTATGCAGATAGCGGTTATTGAGTTTGCAAGAAGCGTTTTGGGGCTGGCGGACGCAAACTCAGGCGAGTTTGACGAAAACTCCAACCACAAGGTTATAGATTTTATGCCCGACCAAAACAGCGAAATTAACAAGGGCGGCACAATGCGCCTTGGCGCTTACCCCTGCAAAATAGCGGCGGGCACCAAAATGGCAGAGTGCTACAAGGCGGAGGAAATTAAGGAGCGCCACCGTCACCGTTACGAGTTTAACAACGATTACCGCGATGAAATGACCGCAAAGGGACTGGTTATAAGCGGCACCTCGCCCGATAATCATATTGTGGAGACCGTTGAAATTCCCGAAAACGATTTTTATGTGGGCGTGCAGTTCCACCCCGAATTCAAATCCCGCCCGAATAAGGCGCACCCGCTGTTTAAGGGGCTTGTAAAGGCGGGGCTTGACAGGCAAACAAAAAATTCGTAATTATAGAATAATTTTTAAATTATCCCTATAACAGCCTGTAAACTGCTCTGCATTATTGCGGAGCAGTTTTTCGCATATTTTAGGATCCTTTTCGGTGTATGCCTTTTTGACGTTATTTATCGGCACATACCGTATTTCTATATAGTAAAGGTTTCCAAAGGGAAGTTTGTCCCTTTGGTCATTCGGGAAGGTCCGGAAACCCAACCCATAGGGTGTCCGGCGGTTCTTTCCCCTATTTCTGTACGGACAGAAATAGGGTGCCCGAGCGGCACGAGCGCAAGAGGATTTTATTATTTTAAAGGGGAAAAAACGGATTGCCGCAGTCGCTTTGCGTCTCGCCTGTCGGCTCGGTCGGTGCTTCTGCCTTGCAGAGGTGTCCGCCGGACACCCGCACCTTCGCAATGACAAGGCAACAGCTTACTGCACACACCTTGCGGCATTCGTGGCAACTAAACGGTGTGTCATTCTGAGTGCGGAGCACGAAAGAATCCGTAATTCCCTTTTCAAAGGAATAAAGTCTTTTTTGACTACCATTCAGTCACCTGCGGCGACAGCTCCCCTGACAAGGGGAGCCAAGTCGGTTTTTTCGGCACCCCCGTTTTTTTACATTGTACCCGTTAGCCCGAAACTGACCGAAAGCGCCTTATCGACGCGCCCCATAGAGCCTGTATCAAGGCTTCCCATTTTTTCCTTAAGGCGCTGTTTGTCAATGGTGCGCACCTGCTCAAGCAGCACTATTGAATCCTTGGCAAGTCCGCAGCCGTCCGCGTCCACCGAAATGTGCGTAGGCAGCTTTGTTTTGTCGCGCTGGCTTGTAATGGCGGCGGCTATAACGGTTGGGCTGTATTTGTTCCCCACGTCGTTTTGAATTATAAGTACCGGTCTTATACCGCCCTGTTCAGAGCCTACAACCGGGCTTAAATCGGCATAATAAATTTCTCCTCGCTTAATATTCATTGGTATTTCACGCTCCGCATATATTTATAAATGACGTATCTGTCCGTCGGCTAATTATATTTTTGCCTTTATTTGCATTAAATAATCAAAAATTTTTTCGGTGCTTAATATATGCTATGTGTTTTTTAAAAAAGTGTTAATTCGGCGCTTTAATGTTAAATGTTGAAAAAATGCGGGTTTTAGTGTATAATCGGTTTAATAAGGAAGGTGGAAGCGTTTGGATTTTGATTTAATCGGAAAAAACCGCACGGCGATAACGGAAAAAATAAAGGAAGCGGCGGGCTCGGCGCTTCCGATAGTGCTTATAGTAACGGTTTTATGTCTTTGCGCGGTTCCTATGCGAACTGACCTGCTTTTAAGCTTTTTCATAGGCACGGTTATGGTAATAGCGGGAATGGGCTTTTTTACACTCGGCGCAGACGCCGCCATGACACCCATAGGCAATAAAATAGGCACTGCGCTTACAAAAACCAAAAATATGCCGCTTATTTTAACGGTAAGCTTTGTGCTTGGCTTTGCGGTAACGGTGGCAGAGCCGGATCTTCAGGTGCTTGCAAACACGGTTCCGCATATTAACAGCGTTGTTTTGCTTTTGGCGGTAGGATCGGGCGTGGGCCTGTTTCTTGCGGTTTGTATGGTAAGAATACTTTACGGTATAAAATTAAGGTGGATACTGTTTATTTGCTATGCCTTAATATTTGTTCTTTCCGCTTTTTCGGAAGCCGACTTTTTAAGCATAGCCTTCGATTCGGGCGGCGTTACAACAGGACCTATGACCGTGCCGTTTATACTGGCATTCGGCGTGGGCGTTTCGCATATCAGAAGCGACGAAAGCGCCGAATCGGACAGCTTCGGTCTGGTGGCGCTTTGCTCGGTGGGGCCCATACTTGCCGTATTGATCTTAGGCTTTTTCTATTCGGGCTCAGGCGAAATTTCGGGAATTGCCGCAAATGAATTTGCCGCCACAAACGAGATCGGAGCCGCCTATTTAAAGGCTTTGCCTGCATATATGAAAGAGGTTGCGCAGTCTCTTTTGCCTATAATTGTAATATTTTTACTGTTTCAGGCGTTTTTGCTTAAGCTTTCAAAAAGAAAATTTTTAAAAATACTTATAGGTATTATGCACACGTATATCGGTCTGGTGCTGTTCTTAACGGGAGTGAACGTTGGCTTTTCGTCGCTCGGAACGGTGCTTGGCAGCGTGCTGGCAAACGGATATAAGTGGTTTATAATTCCGCTTGCGGCGATACTCGGCTGGTTTATAATCTCCGCAGAGCCGGCGGTTGCCGTGCTTGAAAAGCAAATAGAGGAGGTAAGCGCCGGCGCTATCGGCGGCAGGGTTATAAAGCTCAGTCTTTCCTTAGCAATAGCCGCCGCAATGGCTGTTGCGGCGTTAAGGGTATTAACGGGAATTTCGGTTATGTATTTCTTAATACCCGGCTACATAGCGGCACTTGTGCTTTCCTTTTTTGTGCCGGATATTTATACCGCAATAGCGTTTGACTCGGGCGGCGTGGCTTCCGGCCCTATGACGGCTACGTTTATGCTTCAGTTTTTTATAGGCGTAAGCCTTGAAACCGGCGGAAACCCTATAACCGACGCATTCGGCGCGGTAGCGCTTGTTGCTATGATGCCGCTTATTTCAATACAGATAATAGGCGTTTTATACGGCAAAAAGAACAAGCCTGCGGGGCAGGCGGTTTACGGCGATTACGATATAGTAGAGCTTTGGGAGGTGCAGCGTTAAATGAATTATGTAATATCGATATTCAGTCCCGCGGCTTTTCCAAAGCTTAAGGATATCTGCAGCGAGCTTGAACTGCCGTTTAACACCGCGCTTCACGGTGAGGGCACTGCGATGCCGAGTATGCTTGATATGTTAGGCATTGAAAGCAACGAAAGAAGAATAATGCTTTCGGTTGCCGGTCCCGAAAAAACCGAAAAGCTGATAGCGCTGCAAAAGGAAAGGCTTTTTTTGGGTGTGCCGGGGCACGGAATAACCGTGGCGCTGCCCATAAAAAGCATAGGAGGAGGAAAAACCGTGGCATATTTAAACAAAGACGGCAACGAAAAATACACGCCGGAGCTTAATTACAGCTATGAGCTTATAATAGCAATTGCAAATTCCGGCAGAACCGATACGGTTATGAACGCCGCAAGAAAGGCGGGCGCCCGCGGCGGCACGGTCATACACGGCAAGGGAACAGGCAACGAAAACGCCGAAAAGTTTTACCATGTTTCAATAGCGGAGGAAAAGGAAGTAATTTTAATTGTATCCGCCGCTTCCCAAAAATCGGAAATAATGCGGTCTATACTTGAAAACGCCGGTCCCGGTACGCCTGCCGGCACGGTGGTATTTTCCTTGCCCGTAAGCGAGGCGGTGGGGTTCGGTTTTATATGAATAGCAATATTTTAATAAAAACCGTTTCGCCCTGCTACGCTGAGGAACTGCTTAATATTTACGCTTATTATGTTGAAAACACCGCGATCACCTTTGAGTACGACGTACCCTCGGTTTTGGAATTTAAGGAGCGCATTGTAAACACGCTTAAAAAATATCCGTATATTGCGGCAGTATCGGACGGTGAAATTTTAGGCTACGCGTATACCGGCGCGTTTAAAAGCCGCGCGGCATACGACCGCTCGGTTGAAACCAGCATTTACGTAAAAAACGGCAGCCGCGGGCTCGGAATAGGCAGAATGCTTTATTCAAGGCTTGAGGAGATTTCAAAAAGTCAAAACGTGCTTAATATGTACGCCTGCATTTCTTATACCGAAAAAGAGGACGAGTACCTTACAAACGCAAGCCCTCTGTTTCATAAGCGCCACGGTTACAAAACCGTGGGGAAATTCAGAAAATGCGGGTATAAATTCGGCAGATGGTACGATATGATATGGATGGAAAAATTCATAGGCAGGCACACGCCCGTGCCGAAGCCGTTTGTTCCGTTTGAGCTTTTAAGGCAAAACGGGAATAATAAATAATGCGGAATTCGGAATGCGTAATGCGGAATTAAAAATAAGCGGTATAATCTTATTGTTGCGAACGCCGTTAGATGTGCGTTAATCTGTTTTCTCCTCCACACGTCATTGCGAGCGCCGATAGGTGCGCGGCAATCCGTTTTTCTTTTAAGGGGATTACGGATTCTTTCACGCTTCGCGTTCAGAATGACAAAAAGCTTTAACACAACGTAAATTAAAACGGCTGTGTTAAAGCTTTTTATATATAATTCCTAATTCTGCATTCCGAATTCCGAATTATCCTATCCCGTCGATATACCTGCACGCTTCGGTAGCGGCTACGGCGCCGTCCGCCGCCGCAGTGGTAAGCTGGCGCAGCGCTTTTGCGCGGCAGTCGCCTGCGGCAAAAACACCGTCGGTTCCGGTGCGGCAGTCTTCCCCCGCGTTTATAAAGCCGTTTTCATCAAGCTTTGCAACGTTTTCGAAAATTTTGTTATTCGGCTCACGCCCGATGGCAATAAACAACGCGTTAACCGAAATATCGCTTTCGGCTTTTGTATCAACGTCGGTTACTGTAACGGCGGAAAGTCTTTCCTCGCCCTTTAGGGCGGTAACAACGCTGTTAAGCTTAAAATCAATATTGTTTTCGGCTTCAAGCCTTGATTTTAATGCGGCATCTGCCCTAAGCTCGCCGCGGCGGTGTATAAGGGTTACGCTTTTACAAATGTCGCAAAGAAAAAGAGCTTCCTCTGCCGCAGTGTTTCCACCGCCGAAAACCGCGACGTTTTTTCCCTTAAAAAACGCGCCGTCGCACACGGCGCAGTAAGAAACGCCCCTGCCCGTAAATTTTTCTTCCCCTTTAATTCCCGCTTTTTTATGGGTAAGCCCCGCGGCAATTATTAAAGCTTTGCATCGGTATTCGCCGGACATTGCGGAAACGCACTTATATTTCCCGTTATCCGCAACGGCGGTTACCGTATCGAAAGCGGTTTCGGCGCCCGCCGCCCTTGCCTGCGACAAAAGCTTATCCGAAAGATCAAGCCCGCTTATTTTTGAAAAGCCGGGGAAGTTTTCAACCTCCGGCGAGTAGGAAATCTGCCCGCCGAAGCTGTTGTTTTCAAAAACAAGGGCGGTTTTTCCCGCCCTGCCGGCATATACCGCCGCGGTAAGCCCCGCTATGCCGCCGCCTATTATAATTATATCGTAAATTTTATTTTCCATAGCTTTAGTTTCCGCCTTTATGGTACTTTTATACCGCAATTTTAACATAAAGCTTAAGGTAATTCAACAAAAAAGGAGAAATAGGCGGTTTTTACTTGATTATCAAATTGAAATGTTTTATAATATAATAGTATTTATATGTATGCAGATTACGGGGGACTGCGAATGAATTTTGATAAAATAATTGCGGTCCGCACGGGCAAAACGGTTTATAAGGACGGCGGACGCGCCGTAAAGGTGTTCGACGGGGATTATTCAAAATCCGATATACTTAACGAAGCGCTTAATCAGGCGCGCGCCGAAGAGGCAGGGCTTAATGTGCCGAGCCTTATCTCGGTTGACGGGGAAAACGGCAGATGGACTATAACAAGCAGCTATATAAACGGGAAAACCGCGGCTCGCATTATAACCGAAACGCCCGAACGCACCGCCTTAGCGCTTGAGGCGCTTGTTAACGCCCAGCTTTTGTTTCAAAGCTATAAGCTGCCGCTTTTAACCGCGCTTAAAAGCAAGGCGGCGCGCCGTATAGCGGCGGCTGAAATATCAGACAAAAAGCGTAAAGAGCTGTCAGAACTGCTTGATACCCTGCCGGACGGCGACAGCCTTTGCCACTGCGATTTTACCCCTTCTAACGTTGTTATAACAGACGGGGGAGAGGCTTATGTGCTCGACTGGTCGCATGCCTCACGAGGGGACGCGGCGGCAGACGCGGCGGCAACCTACCTGCGGATCAAATTCGAAAGCGAAGAGGGCGCGCAGAGCTATCTTTCGCTTTACTGTGAAAAAAGCGGCAAAAGGCTTTGTGATATAGAAAAATGGATACCCGTTGTTGCGGCGGCGGTTTCGGTTGGAAAAAGCGCTGCCGAACGCAATTTTTTGTTAAGTAATATTTAAAAACGGAGGAAAATGTATGAAGGTAACGGTATGTATCGGAAGCTCTTGTCATTTAAAAGGCTCAAGGCAGGTTGTCGAGTCTTTTCAGCGCAACATTGCCGATAACGGTCTTAAGGACTGCGTTGAGCTCGGCGGAACTTTCTGTATGGGCAACTGCCAGCAGGGAGTATGCGTAACGGTAGACGGCGAGCTTTTTTCGGTATCGCCCGAAACGGCGGACGAATTTTTTAACGCCAACATTCTTACAAAAGTAAAATAAGGACTGAACGTTATGGCAGAGTTTTTAAAGCTTAAAAAGTCAAACTGTAAAAACTGTTATAAATGCATCAGGCACTGCCCCGTAAAATCTATCCGTTTTTCGGGAAATCAGGCGCACATTGTCGGTAACGAATGTATACTTTGCGGTCAATGCTTTGTGGTCTGTCCGCAAAACGCAAAGGAGATTGCGGGCGAGACCGAACGCGCAGAGGTGCTTATAAATTCAGGCGCCCCCGTAATTGCAAGCGTTGCGCCGTCCTTTATAGCCAATTACGACGGCGTGGGTTTCGGCGAGCTTAAGGCGGCGCTTAAAAAATTAGGCTTTGCCGACGCCGAGGAAACCGCCGTGGGGGCTACGATTGTAAAGCGCGAATACGAACGCCTGCTTAAAGAGGAGCATAGAAACATACTTATTTCCTCCTGCTGTCATTCGGTTAATTTGCTTATACAAAAGTATTATCCCTCCTGCCTTCCGTATCTTGCCGATGTGCTGTCTCCCATGCAGGCGCACTGCGAGGATATAAAGCGCAGAAATCCCAATGCCAAAACCGTGTTTATAGGACCGTGCGTTGCCAAAAAGGACGAAGCGGATTACTACACCGGAATTACCGACGCCGCCCTTACCTTTGAGGAGCTTACCGAATGGTTTGAAAGAAAGGGAATAACCCTTAACAAGGCGCTTGACAAATCAGACGAAAGCCTTGCCCGCTTTTTCCCGACAACCGGCGGCATACTTAAAACAATGGAAAAAAATATGCTGCCCGATTATACCTACATAGCCATAGACGGCGTTGAAAACTGTATGGCGGCGCTGCACGATATTGAAGAGGGCAATATAAACAACTGCTTTATTGAAATGTCGGCATGCGCGGGTAGCTGTATAGGCGGTCCGGTTATGGAAAAATACCACCGTATGCCCGTGCGCGATTATGCGGCGGTGGCGGCTTACGCCGGCAAAAAGGATTTTACGGTAGACCAGCCCGACGAGCTTACGCTTAGGAAAACCCTTGAATATATAGGCAGAAAGCTGCCCTATCCTTCCGAAAGCGAGATAAGGGACGCCCTGCATAAAATGGGCAAGCTAAAGCCCGAGGACGAGCTTAACTGCGGCTCCTGCGGATACAACACCTGCCGCGAAAAGGCGGTTGCGATTATTCAGGGTAAGGCAGAGGTTTCAATGTGCCTGCCGTTTTTAAAGGAGCGCGCCGAAAACTTTTCGGATAATATTATTAACAACACGCCCAACGGCATTGTTGTGCTTAACGATAAATACGAGGTACAGCAGATAAACCGCGCGGCGCTTAAGCTTATGAACATTCCGCGCGAATCGGACGTTATGGGCGAGCCGATAATCCGCATTTTAGACCCCAAGCCGTTTATGGACGTACAGCGAACAGGTAAAGCGGTAAGGGACGAAAAGGTATATCTTGCGGAATACGATAAATATGTTGAGCAAACGATAGTGCTTGACAAGGAGTACAAGGCGCTCATCTGCATTATGCGCGACGTTTCGGACGAGGAACAGCAAAAGCAGCGCAAAGAGGAGCTGAGCCGCCAGACGGTGGAAACCGCCGACAAGGTTGTTGACAAGCAGATGCGTATCGTTCAGGAAATAGCCTCGCTTTTGGGCGAAACTGCCGCCGAGACCAAAATAGCGCTTACTAAGCTTAAGGAGTCTATGAGTGATGAATAAGCTTTGCGCCGATATAGGATACAGAAGTATTTTTCACGAGGGTGAAGAGCTTTGCGGCGACCATGTGGACGTTATTGAGCAGGAAGACGGCTCAACCGTTGTCGTGCTGGCAGACGGGCTCGGCAGCGGCGTTAAGGCAAGCATTTTATCCACACTTACCTCTAAAATAATATCAACTATGATAGCGGCGGGGCTTTCGCTTAAGGATTGCGTTGAAACGATCGCCGCTACACTGCCTGTTTGCTCGGTAAGGCAGGTTGCGTATTCTACCTTTACCATAATGCGTATAGTAGACAGCAACGAAGCCGAGCTTATACAGTACGATAACCCTGCGGTTATACTGCTGCGGGACGGCGAGGAATACGATTACCCGAAAACCGAGCTTAATATTGAGGGGAAAAAGATATATCAGTCGAGCATAAGGCTTGCGGAAAACGACGTGTTTATTCTTATGAGCGACGGCTGCCCCCACGCCGGCATAGGCACCGAATATAATTTCGGGTGGCAGCGCGAGGATATAGCTGAGTTTATGAAAACCTTTTATTCCGTAGGCTATACCGCAAAAACGCTTTCCACCATACTTATAGACGAATGCAACCGTCTTTACGGCGGAAAGCCCGGCGACGACGCCACTGCCTGCGTTGTAAGAATAAGAAAACGCGAGCCTATGAATTTACTGTTCGGTCCGCCCTCTAACCGTGACGATTGCGATAAAATGATGTCCCTTTTCTTTTCAAAGGAGGGTAAGCACATAATCTGCGGCGGCACAACCTCTACAATAGCGGCAAAGTATTTGGGCAGGCCGCTTAAGCCTAAGCTTGAGTTTATCGATAAGGACGTTCCGCCCATAGCCGAAATCGAGGGCGTGGATCTTGTGACCGAGGGCGTTATTACCATAAATAAGGTGCTTTCCTATGCGAAGGATTATCTTAACGATAACGAATCCTACTCGCAGTGGGGGGTTAAACGGGACGGCGCCTCCCTTATATGCCGTCTGCTTTTTGAAGAGGCAACGGATATTAACTTCTTTGTGGGCAGAGCAATTAACCCCGCGCACCAAAACCCCGATCTGCCGATAAACTTTAACATAAAAATGCAGCTTGTAACAGAGTTGTCGGATTGCCTTAAAAAAATGGGCAAAAAAATAAAGGTAAGTTATTTTTAGTTTTCACCTTGCCGCAGAGAGCGGCAGTTAGGAGCCGATTTTGAGAAAGTTTGATACAAAAGTACAGCATTTAAAATACAAGGTTTTGCGCGAGGTTGCGCGCGAGGCATGGGCGGGAACCCTTACCGAGCATATGCTTGATATCCCCAAAAAGATAGTTCCCGGCAACGAGCCTACAATGCGCTGCTGCGTTTATAAGGAACGCGCAATTTTAGAGGAGCGCATTAAAATCGCAATGGGCGGCGATAAGGATAACCCCAACGTTATAGAGGTTATAGAAATTGCCTGTGACGAATGCCCTATGGGCGGATACGACGTTACCGAGGCGTGCCGCGGCTGCCTTGCCCACCGCTGCGAGGACGTTTGCAGGCGCGGAGCCATTTCGTTCGACAGCCAGCAGAAAGCCCATATTGACAAAACAAAGTGCGTTGAGTGCGGTCAGTGCGCAAAGGTCTGCCCTTACAGCGCAATTATGAATTTCAAGCGCCCGTGTATGAACGCCTGCAAGGTAAACGCCATTTCAATGACCGAGACCAAGGCGGCGTGCATAGATAACGGAAAATGCATTTCCTGCGGCGCCTGCGTTTATCAGTGCCCGTTCGGCGCAATAACCGATAAATCCTTTATATTAGACGCTGTTGAAATGCTGAAACATAATGACGAAAACAAGGTTTACGCCGTTGTCGCCCCCTCTATTTCAAGCCAGTTTACATATGCCAAGCTCGGTCAGGTAATTTCGGGCATAAAGGCGCTCGGCTTCCACACGGTTGTTGAGGCGGCTTTGGGGGCTGATATGGTAGCCTATGCCGAATCTAAGGAGCTTGCCGAAAAGGGCTTTTTAACAAGCTCCTGCTGCCCTGCTTTTGTAAGCTACATTAAAAGCCAGTTCCCTGAGCTTGAGGAAAATATTTCCCACAACCTTTCACCTGCGGCTACAATTTCAAAATATATAAAGGAGCAGGATCCTACCGCTAAAATAGTGTTTATAGGACCTTGCACCGCAAAGAAAATGGAGTTCCAAAAGCCGGAGGTTCGCCCGTATATCGACTGTGTTATTACCTTTGAGGAATTGCAGGCCTTGTTTGACAGCCGTGACCTTGAAATAACCGAAATGGAAGAGGGCGTGCTTGACAACGCTTCTTACTTCGGCAGAATATTTGCGCGCTGCGGCGGCCTTTCGGACGCGGTTGCCGAGGCGCTTAAGGAGCAGGGCATAACCGACTTTGAGCTTAAGGGCGTTTCGTGCGACGGCATTGAGCAGTGCAAAATTGCTCTGCTTAAGGCAAAGCGCAAGCTTTCCGACGCTAACTTTATAGAGGGTATGGCGTGCATAGGCGGCTGTATAGGCGGCGCGGGCTGCCTTACCCACGGCGAAAAGAACAAGCTTCAGGTAGATAAGTACGGTATGGAGGCTCACGAAAAAACCATAACCGACGCGATAAGTCAGCTTGGAAATGTAAAATAATACGGCAAGCAGCGCGGTGTTGCGAACGCCGTAAGGTGTGTGGCAATCCGTCTTTCCTTTTTAAAAAAGGGAAACGGATTGCCGCAGTCGCTTTGCATCTCGCCTGCCGGCTCGGTCGGTGTTTCTGTTTTGCAGAGGTGTCCACCGGACACCCGCACCGCAACGACGGAAAAAATCAGGCAGTAAAAACCTTGGTTTTTACTGCCTGATTTAATAATATTTAAGACTTAAGCGCTCTTTCAAGCCATATAAAGCCTACGTCAAGCGCGTCGAAAAACGAATCCTTAACGGTGTTTTTCGAAACCCGTTCCTTTTCGGGCAGCTGGGTATCGCTTTTTAAAAGCTCCACGCTTACCTTTTCGGGTATAGTATCGTCTCCCTCTTTTTTGGTGGAAAGAATATTAAATCTTACCACATAGGGCTCAGACATATCCCCGTAATAAATTTCCTTGCCGCATTTAACTATCGGCTTATCCTTGTAGGTTAAAAATCTGTTTTCAGCCATTTAATGCCTCACTTTTCATCTTTGGGCATCTCGCCGTAAAGGTTAAACCTGAACAGCATTGTCTCGTCTTCGGGGTTGGTGCAGCGAATGGTAGCCTCGGTAACCTCGGAATTGCTTAAAATGGTGCTGAGCCCCAACATCTGGCACAGCTTTGATTTAAGGTTTAAAACGTCGCCGTCCTTGGTTTCAAGGTATACGTCGCCCTTGCATTCGTCGATAGCCTTTATAAAATCATCAAAATCCACGTTGTGAAGCTGAATTTTTCCGTTATCCATTATATAACCCTCCTATTATATTTTACGGTATTAGTATATACGATATATGCGGATATGTCAAGTTAATGCTTTGTTAAATTATCCCACAAAAATTTGCACCCAGTATTTTGCACCGTTCTTTTCGGCAATTCCTACCGCAATGCCGGTAAACTCACCACGCAAAATATTCTCTTTATGCCCCTTTGAATTCATCCAATCCGCCATAACCGCCGCAGGCGTAGGCTGACCCATTGCAATATTTTCACCGGCGTAATGCTTTGATATACCGCTAAGCACGGTTAAGCAGTCGGATCCGTCGGGTCTTTTATGGTCAAATAGAGTTGTTATTTCATTAGCGCGTATATCTGCGGCGGACTGAATATCCCCTCTGTACGTAAGCTCTGCAAGCCCGACCTTTGCGCGTTCCGCATTTACAAGGCGCAAAATCTCCGCCTGCTCGGCGGTTTGGTTATAGCTTGCCGCAAGCTTTGCGATTTTTTCGGTTTCCTTAGCTCCGCAAACGGTGCATACGCGCTGTCTTTGCCCCTCGGCGGCGGTTGTAGCCTGTTTTGTAACAGCCCAATCGCCGAAGGTATGCCCTTTTTTGGCAACAATATTGTCCTTGTAAGTCTTTCCGCAGCTGCATTTGTGAAGTGTGTAGCCGTCTGACGTGCAGGTGGGGGCTGTTACCGTTTCGGTGTATTCATGGGTGTGGTTACCGTCGGTTTTTGAAGTCTCCTGCGGCTCGCTGCTGATTTCCTCCGGCGCGCTTTGTGATTCGGAGGAAGAAAGAACGCTTTCTTCCTTTAAAAAAGCGGAAGAATTGCCGCCCGACTCACCCTGCCCTTTGCAGCCGGAAAGCGCTGTGACGGCAATAAGCAATACCGCCGCGGCAAAAGCAATATTTTTAAAACGCATAATTAACCTCTTAAATTTATATTTCGGCTTTAAAGCCCATAAGCCTTAACCACTTTTCCGCTGCGGTAAGCCAAGCGGCGGCGTGGTCGGTTTTTTCGTTCGTTCCGTTATTGGTAAGGTAATCCGCCGTGGAAAGACCGTGCCAGCCGTAAGGATATATATGCAGCTCAAACGGTATTTTATACCTTCCGAGCGCAGAAGCGTAGAGTATGCTGTTCATTACGGGAACACAGTTATCCTCGGCTGTGTGCCACAAAAAAGCAGGGGGCGTGCTTTCGTTTACAAGACGGTCGCACGAAAAATAATTTATATCCTCAGGCGTCGGCTCTTCCCTGCCCGAAAGGTTTACAAAGCTGCCCTTATGGGAGTACGCGGGATCGGCGGTTATAACAGGGTAGCAAAGCAGCGAGGCGTTAACCGGCTTGCTTTCGGGGAAAACCTGCCTCACCTCTTTGCAGTTATACGCGGTTGTATAGTGCGCCGCTAAGTGGCCGCCTGCCGAAAAACCGATTATTGCAAGCTTTTCGGTGTTGCAGTTCCAGTTATCGGCGTTTTCGTAAATAAGCTCAATAAGCGCCGCAACCTCGCGCAGCTGAGTCGGGAAACGGTGCGGAGCTACCGAATAGGTTATAACAAAAACGTTAAAGCCCTGCGGCAAAAAGTGCAGCGCTATCGGTTCGGACTCACGCTGCGAACACATACTGTAGCCGCCGCCGGGGCAGACTATCATACAGGGGCGCTTTTTATCCTGCCTGTGCATTTCCGTCATATTATAAGGCAGATACATTTCTACCGTGGGGTCGCAGCCGTTTTCGCCCAAAAACGGGTATTTTTCTTTTAAATGTATAATTTCGTGTTTCATATATTATTCCTCGTTTCAAACGGTTTTAAGCAATTTTTGCCTTTCCTTATAGTCGGGCATATATTTTTTTACCGTGTTATAAAACTCTTTAGAATGATTATGGTGCGCTATATGCGCAAGCTCGTGAACAACGACGTATTCAACCGCCGCTTGAGGGTATGCCATAAGCCTCCACGAAAAGCAGATCGCGTTTTTGCCGCTGCACGAGCCGAAGCGCGTTTTGGCAGAGGTGATTTTAACCGACGCGGGGCGAAGACCCATAAGCGCCGAATATCTTTCCACCAAGGGCGGCAGGCAAAGCCGTGCCTGCTTTAGCAGCTCGTCCTTATGCATATCCGCGTTAAGATTTTTTTCCTGCCGCTTTTTTTGAAGCAGAAGCTTTTTGTTTATCCAGTCCTCAAGGCCTGATACAAATTTTTCAATTTCACTGTTCGAAACGCCGTAGGGCGCGCGCACAATCACCTTGCAGTCCCTTGTTATTTCAAGCCCTATCGTACTGCGAGAGGAACGCTTTACGGTGTAATCCAAAATATCACCCAAATTAAAAGCGGTGCCTGCGGAAACGCAAACACCGCTTTTTGATTTTTTTAAAGAATGGTCATTATATTGTTGAAATTAAGCTCTTTGGTTCTTTTGGTAATTGTAAACCAGTCAACAATAGTAAGAATACCGCAAACGCCTAAGGTAAGAAGCTTTAAAATACCCATACCCACATCGCCGAGCATAAAACGGTCTACACCGATTTCGCCGAGGAAAATTGAGATCAACAGCATGGTGGTAGGATCCTTAAGCTCCACAGTGGAGATCATAGCGAATTTGCTTTCGTCCATAGCCTCTAACTTTTCTTTTATGTACATTATTTTCTCAGCCGGAAAATACTTCTGGTTAGTCATAATATACATATCAACTTTGTTTTGATCCATAATCATATCCCCTTAATTTTGATTATGATTTTATTATACATTACGCATATTAAAAATGCAATATTTATTTTAAAAAATAAACGGCAAGCGTAAGCACACCCACCGTTATTATTACAGCCTCGCTTACGCGCTTTTTTATCGGCAAAACTCTTATATGAAAACCGAGCAGCAGCGCCGATAAAAACGGCAGCGCCATAGGGTTATAAGAAATATAGGAAGCAATGTCCCCCTTAAAAAGCGAAAGCATTGCGCGCGTCATACCGCAGGTGGGGCAGTTAAAATGAAAAAAATATTTAAAGGGGCACTTTATCGGCAGTAAAGCATAAATTATAACTGCGGCGGCAACAGGCAGATGAATAAAAAGAAACCTCTTAAGCGATATTTTCCTCATTTTTTTACCCTTACGTTAAATTCCCTGCCGCATTTGGGACAAACGGTCTTATGCACGCCCGCGCGCCTCGGCAACCTTAAAACCGCCTTGCAGGATGGACAGGTTTTATAAACATGGCATTTATCGTTTTTGCGGCGCTCGTGAAGCTCCTTTTTCCTTTTTGCAAACCGCAATTTTTCAGTAAAGTACGCGTTTTCCATGCGCCGTTTTTCGGTGTTTCGCGAAAAAAGCCTGAAAAGCGCATAAATCATAAGAGCATATACCGCAAGCTGTAAAATTACCGAACGCACGAATATATTTATTACCGAAAGTATAACCGAAATAAGAAAAAAAGCAAAAAACAATTCGTCAGGGCCGTTTCTTCCGCTCATAAAGCGCATAAGCCTGTACCTGAAATCCATATGTTTTTTCTCCTTTCTTATATTCCTTTATTATTATATTTAAAAAGCCTGCGGATATTGTTAAGAAAGGATAAATAAAGTTTATATATTTTATTTATTGTTACACAGCGTCCTTGCGGCAAGCAGTGTGTCAAGCGTATCACCGAGCTGGGTAAACACCGCCGCCAAAACCGCAAGCTCGCTGTCGGTATAACAGCCGGCAAGAGTATTTGCCGCCGCCGTAACAAAGGCGGTTATTTCACAGGGATTCATAAATTCTTCACGTCCCTTCACATTTTATTATATTCCGTGTTTACAATTTGCTCTCTTTTTTTATTTATTAAAGTTATAAAGCCCCGCACTCCGTCGGACATATCCTTTAGGAGCGGGAGCGGTAAAAAAGGAGTAAAGCTTATGTATTATTGTAACGATTGCGGCAGGGAATTCCCCCGCGCCGCGCAGTTTAAGGAAAGCCACGGGCTTGCAAACCCGCCCTATGAAAAATTTTCCTGCTGTCCGTTTTGCGGCGGCGGAGATATTAAAGAGGTACAGCCCTCTTATTGCAAATGCTGCGGCGCAAAGATTGAAAGCGGGAACGAATATTGCTCGGAAAAATGCCGCGCCAAATCAGAGGAGCTGCGCCAAAGGGAGCTTAAGCGGCGCAACAGAATTTATAACTCCGCCTTATATGAGGCTATGCGCCGAACCGACGAATACAATAAAAAGCACGGCACAAATTACAGCTACGGTCAGTTTGTGGGGTATATAGAGCCGACGCTTGGGAGAAAACGCAAATGAACGAGGAAAAGAAAAAATATTTATCGCTTTATTTACTGCAAAACGCAAGAATACACAGGCTTAACGAGATGATTGAAAAATTCCCCGAAGACCGCGGAAAATTTCTTAAAGAAATAAAGGCGGCAAACCTTATAAGAGCCGAAATTGAGGAAAAAATAGAAAGGGTGGACGGCGGCTTGCTTTCGGAGCTTCTGTTCCAAAAATACATATGCGGAAAATCGCTTTTAAAAGTAAGCTACGTTATAAATTACAGCCCCCGCCAAACCGAGCGGCTGCATAAAAAAGCGCTTGAAAAATTTAAAATTTAGCCTTTACACGGCGCGGCCGATATGTTAAAATAAGAACAAACGTTCTAAGAGGTGGGAAAATGCGCGAGAGAATAATACTACACTGCGACCTTAACAATTTTTTTGCCTCGGTCTCGCTGCTTTTTAACCCAACGCTTAAGGATTTGCCGGTTGCGGTATGCGGCGATAAGGAAAGCCGCCGCGGAATAGTGCTTGCAAAAAACGAGCCTGCAAAGGTATTCGGCGTTAAAACGGCTGAGGCTGTGTTTGAGGCCAAGCGCAAATGTCCTGAGCTTATAACCCTGCCGCCGCTTTACGATGAATATTATAAGTATTCAGCCGCCGCGCACAAAATTTACGAAAGATATACCGATATGATAGAGCCGTTCGGCATAGATGAATGCTGGCTGGACGTTACGGGCAGCACAATGCTTTTCGGTAGCGGCGAGGAAATAGCGCACAGGATACGCCGCGATATTAAGGGCGAGCTTGGCATTACCGCCTCGGTTGGGGTAAGCTTTAATAAGGTGTTTGCCAAATTAGGCTCGGATATGAAAAAGCCGGACGCGGTAACGGTTATACCAAGGGAGAGCTTTAAGGAAAAAATATGGAGCTTGCCGGTATCGGATATGCTGTTTGCGGGAAAGCATACCTCCGAAAAGCTTAAAAGCGTGGGAATTTGCACAATAGGCGACCTTGCGCTATGCAATGAGGAAACGCTTAAGCGCCTGTTAGGGAAAAACGGGGCGGAGCTTAAGCGCTGCGCTATGGGGGAGGATACCTCACCCGTTGTTACCCCCACAAAGGAGGACAAGCCCAAAAGCATAGGCCGTTCGGTTACGCTTTCAAAGGATTTCACAAATAAGGAAGAGGTATGGAGCACCTTTTTAAGCCTTGCACAGTCGGTTTCGGATTCGCTGCGCCTCCATTCGCTTTATTCCGCAGGCGTTCAGGTGCATATACGCACTTCGGACCTTGCGGTTAAGGAGTTCAGCCGCACCTATTCGGTTACGACCGACAGCGCCTATATAATCGCCACGCGCGGTATGGAGCTTTTAAACGATCATTACGGCTTTTCGGCGCCCCTGCGCTCGGTGGGGATAAGGGCAATAAACCTTAAGGGCTATGAAACTGCGGTGCAGTCTGATATATTCGGAAGCAACGAAAAGATAGAGGCGGAGGAAAAGCTTGAAAATTCGATATACAAGGTGCGCGAAAAATTCGGCAGCCAAAGCATACGCCGTGCCTCGGCGGCAAAGGAATGCGGAATGAGAAATAACAAGGCTTGATATAATCGGCATTTTAAATGAATACAAAAATTAAAAGCTTTAATATCTCGTAATGCTTTACGGGGTATTAAAGCTTTTCTGTTTCGTGGGTTTAAAAAGAAGAAACGGATTGCCGCGCGCCTTGCGGCAGTCTCGCCTGCCGGCTCGGTCGGTGCTTCTGCTTCGCAGAGGTGTCCACCGGACACCCGCACCTTCGCAATGACGGGTGAGGGGAAACGGATTGCCACGCACCTTTCGGTGCTCGCAATGACAAAAGTTATGTCATTCTGAGTGCGTAGCACGAAAGAATCCGTAATTCCCTTAGAGGAGAGACGGATTGCCACACGCCTTACGGTGCTGCAATGACAAAAGGTGTGTTTTAAAAATACTTGAATTTATTTTACAAACCTGCTTACGCGCGGTTTCTTTTTGGCGTACGGGTTGCTTGTGGGGTTAATTTCAGCCGAGTAAGCGGCACCGCAACTCTGGCAGGTATCCGTTCCCGCCTTATTTACCGTGCCGCATTTTACACATTCCCATGTGCCGCGGGCGACTTCACCGTGGTATGCCGCCGGTACGGCAGACTTCGGCGAATTATAGGGATTTACCGCTTCTTCAAGCCTTTTGAGCTTTTGCCTGAGCCAAGTGGTTTCCTCACTTAGCTGCTCTACGCCCTCGGTATTGCATATTACGGAAAATGTAAGGGCTATTTGCAGAAGACTGCTAAAGCCTGCAAGAACAGCCGCAAAGGCATTGCTTCCTATAAGCATAAAAAAGATAAATACACCGCTGATGATTTGCAGAAAAAGGAGAATGTAAAGCAGCTTTTTCATACAAATATCCCCCTTTACGCGCTTAAATAATATCTTACAAGCGACTGTAAAAGCGTATCGCGGTCGATTTTTCTTATGAGATTGCGCGCATTGTTGTGGGTTGTAATGTAAGTGGGATCCTCGGACAAAATATAGCCTACTATCTGATTTATCGGGTTATAGCCCTTTTCTTTCAGCGCGTCGTAAACCAAAGTTAAAATATTTCTTATTTCCTGCTCTGTTTGGTCGCCTATTGAAAAGGTCATTGTTCTGTCGTTCATAAATTACACCTCTCACAACTGTTTATAATTATTTTATACCTTTTTTTAAAAAAGTTCAAGCACTATTTTCTAAGCTCGGCGCCCGCGTTTTCAAGATTTTTAATTATTGCGGCGTTTACCGTATCAATATCTTTATCGGAAAGAGTTGCGTCGGCAGACCTCAGCCACACGCTGTAAGCCACGCTCTTTTTGCCTTCCGGTATTTGCGAGCCTGAGTATACGTCGAAAAGCTCTAACCTTTCAAGCAGTCTGCCCGCGCCCTTGGTGATCGCTTTTTCAAGCGCGCCTACGGGCAACTCCTTATCGCAGAGCATTGCAAAATCGCGCTCAACCGCAGGGAATTTGGGCAGCGGCTTGTAAACAGTTTTGCGCTTGTTTATATTAAGCAGTATATCAAGCTTAATTTCCGCAACGTATACGCGGCAGTCGATGCTGTATTCTGCTGCAACCGACGGGTGCACCTCGCCGAAAACGGCGGCAGCAGTGTTGTTTGCCTTTACAAGCGCCTGTCTGCCGGGGTGGAGATAGGGCTCATGGCTTACTTCATACTGCGTATGAGCGCCGCAAAGCTGCATTACACCCTCTATTATGCCCTTTAAGGTGAAGAAATCTTCTTCCTTGCCGTAAATTCCAATAGACATTGTGGGTATCTCGTCGGGCTGTTCGGTTAAGGGCAGCTGCTTTGCAATAAACCGCTTTGAAATTTCGTAAAATCTGCCGTTTGTTATCTTGCGGTTGATATTGGTAGCAAGAACCGACAGCATACTTGTTGTAAGCTGGGTGCGCATTGCAGAATATTCGTCGCCGAGCGGGTTTATAATCTTAATTTGTCGGCGGCGCTCGTCGCTTTCGTCTAACAGCAGGGCATCGATAGCGCCTGAGCTTATAAACGAATAGGTTACAATTTCGCGGGCGCCTGCGGCTGTCATAAAGTCTTTTATTTTATCGCACTTTATGCGTTCGGGCAGCTTTTTGCCGCGCACCACGTCGCCGCGCATCGGCTTGCCTATAATATGGTCGTAGCCATAAATTCGCATAACCTCTTCGGCTAAATCTGCCCTGCCTTCAATATCGTCGCGTATAGAGGGCACGCGCACGGTAAGCTCCTTGCCGTTTGCGGTTGTGGACAGGTGGAGACTGTTTAAAATGGAAACAATTTTTTCATCGGGCACGTCTACGCCGATAAGCTCCATAATTTTATCGGTTGTAACGTTTATAATTCTTTCCTTCGGCAGACCGTTGTTAAGGTCAATTTCGCCGTCTATAATATCGCCGGCGTCAAGCTCGGAAATAAGCTGCAAGGCGCGTTCCATAGCATAGGAAACGTTCATAATATCAACGCCGCGTTCGTATCTTCCGCTCGCTTCGGTGCGGATACCGAGCGCCCTGCCCGTGTGACGTATGTTATCGCGGCGGAACTTCGCCGACTCTAAGAACAGGTCGGTGGTGTCGCTTTCAATTTCACTTTCCTTGCCGCCCATTATACCTGCAAGGCATGAGGGCTTTTCGCCGTCTGCAATAACCAGCATATCGGGGGTCAAATTGTGGTCTGTGCCGTCAAGCGTGGTTATGGTCTCGCCCTCTTCGGCATTGCGGACGATAATTTTGTGCCCGCCTATATCGTTATAGTTAAAGGCGTGCATAGGCTGACCTGTTTCAAGCATTACAAAGTTTGTAATATCAACAATATTGTTTATGGGGCGCATACCCGAAGCGGTTATGGCTTTTTTCATCCATTCGGGCGACTCCTTTATGCGCAGGTTTTTAACCACCCTGCCTATATAGCGGGGGCATAAATCAAAATTGCGCACCTCAATGCTTATATAATCCGATATATTCTGTCCCACCGTTTTATATTCCGGCTTGGGCGCTTTAAATTCGGTGCCCAGCACTACCGAAATTTCCTTTGCAACGCCCAAAAAGCAGTTGCAGTCGGGGCGGTTGGCGGTAATCTTAAAATCTATTATATAATCGTTAAGCCCCAAAACCTCGCGCATATCGGTGCCGGGCTTCGGCTCGCCCTTTAAAATAAGTATGCCGTTAACAGAAGCGCCCTCGTAATCCGCCTCGGTAAGGCACAGTTCGCCGCCTGAGCAGAGCATTCCGTTTGACTCTGCGCCGCGCAGCTTGCCCGCAACAATGTGCGCGCCGTTCGGCAGGTAGCTGTCGTCAAGCGCGGCGGGAACGTAATCGCCCTCGTGTATATTCTGCGCGCCCGTAACTATCTGAACAGGCTCATTCTTACCCACGTCCATTTGGCATATCTGCAAATGGTCGCTGTTTTCGTGCGGAGTTATTTTTAAAATTTTCGCGGCTACAACGTTTTTAATGTTTTCGCCCTGCTTTTCCATTTCCTCAATTTCAAAGCCCGCCATAACCATACGGTCGCAAAGCTCCTCAACGGGAACGTTTATATCAACATATCTTTTTAAAGCTTCAAGTGAAATTTTCATTTATCCTTACCTCCTTAAAACTGCTCTAAGAAACGCTTATCGTTCTCGAAAAGCAGGCGGATATCGCTTATTTTATAGCGTGTTGTGGTAATTCGGTCAATACCTATGCCGAACGCAAAGCCGGTGTAAACGTCGGGGTCGATTCCGCAGGAGCGCAGAACGTTCGGGTGCACCATACCCGCGCCTAAAATTTCTATCCAGCCTGCGCCCTTGCAAACGCGGCAGCCCTTTCCGCCGCACTCGCTGCAGGAAACGTCCACCTCAACGCTCGGCTCTGTAAACGGGAAGAACGAGGGGCGGAAACGCACCTTTGTATCCTTGCCGTAAATTTCCCTTGCAAACTGCTCAAGCACGCCCTTAAGGTCGCACATTGTAATGCCCTTATCAACCACAAGACCTTCAAGCTGGTGGAAAACGGGCGAATGGGTGGCGTCCACCTCGTCGGCGCGGTACACTCTGCCGGGGCATATAACGCGTATAGGCGGCTTGCGGGTTTCCATTGTTCTTATCTGCGCGGCGGAGGTCTGTGTGCGCAAAAGCAGGTTTTCGCCTAAATAAAAGGTATCCTGCATATCGCGCGCGGGGTGATCCGCCGGAACGTTTAAGCATTCGAAATTATAGTGGTCGGTTTCAACCTCAGGTCCGTCTACCACGTCAAAGCCCATAGACTGGAAGATATCTATCATATCGTTTACAACGTGATTAAGCGGGTGAATACCGCCTGTTTTAACCTCTTTTGCCGGCATTGTAATGTCTATTGCTTCGGCTTTAAGGCGCGCTTCGGTAGCCTTTTGCTTCATTTCCGCCTTTTTTTCGGTTATAAGCGCTTCAAGCTTTTGCTTAGCCTCGTTCACAAGCTGGCCCATAGCCGGGCGCTCTTCGGGAGAAAGCGAGCCCATTTGCTTCAAGAGAGCCGTAAGCTCGCCCTTTTTGCCTAGGTATTTTACCCTTAATTCCTCAATTTCGTTTTCGTTTGCCGTTTTTTCAATGGCGGTTCTCGCCGCCGCTCTTATGGCTTCGATTCTTTCTTTCATTGCTTTTCCTCCACACAAAAAAATAAACTCCGCCCCGTAATAACAGGACGAAGTACAAAAGTCTCCGCGGTACCACCCGTAATTTTCGCTCCGAGAGCAAACACTCTTTAGAACCTGTAACGGTGTTCTGCCGGCGCCGCCTACTGTGCTTTTTAGCTGCGCTGCTCAAAAGGGAACTTCAAAAAGCCCGTGCTTACCCTCGCTTACAGCCGCGGCGAAGGCTCTCTTAAAGCGGAAGCTTATCTACTTTCCTTTATCATTGCATTTACATATATCTTAACATCAGGCGCCGAAAATGTCAAGCGCTGTAACGACAAAATAAAAAATAAAAATTTTTTAAAAAAATACTTGACAAATAAAACAGGCGGTGATATAATAACTAAGCTGTCTGAGAGACAGCAACAATCAAGTTGGTGTTGATTGCGGCGAGGGTCCACCCGTTCCCATACCGAACACGGAAGTTAAGCTCGCTTGCGCTGAAGATACTCGGCGGGAAGCTGCCCGGAAAAATAAGTAGATGCCAACACATTATTACCGTGCTTAAAGGCACGGTATTTTTTTATTGTAATATTTTTGTTTTATTAAGGTCCGGTGGTGAGCCGGACCTTTTTGCGTATTGGCGCAGTGAAAAACGGGGGAACGGATTGCCGCGCACCTAACGGTGCTCGCAATGACGGAACGAGTGGTTTGCAAAGTTTTATTCTTTGTCATTCTTTCGTGCTACGCACTCAGAATGACAAGCCGGTTACTTATTTTCGGTTTCATTTTTGTAACGTTCGTTACAGTGCGAGCATATTTTGCTTTTATGCGAATGGTTTATTGTATCGCTGCAAACGCTGCTTGTGTTTTTAAGGTAAGAGCAATCCCTGTATATATGGTAAACGGAACCCTTTTTGGCAAAATAGCAAACGGTGCTTTTGCTCAGCGAAACAGCCTCGTTTTTTTATGCTTTAAATTTATTTATGACCGTTTCTGTACTGAACAGCCGTAATTCCGGTTTCCTTTTTAAAGGTTTTCATAAAATGTACGGCGTCCTGAAAACCGCAGGAAAATGCCACGGCCGTTACAGGCAGGTCGGTGGTTTCCAACAACTCGCAGGCATACATAACGCGTTTTTTTATAACGTAATTTATAAGCGTTAAGCCGTATTCCTGCTTAAAAAGTCTTAAAAGGTGCGCATGGCTGATACCTACGTCTCTGCAAAGGCTTTCTATATTAAAAAACTGAGACATACAGCCTGCGTCTATAATTTCTTTAACATATTTTATATTGCTTACCGGGATATGCGAAACGCAAATATCCATTATTTTATAAAACACCGAGAGAATGACGAAATATCTGTTCGGTTTTTCCGGCATCGATTCAAACAGGCTTTTAAGCGTTGCGTTTATTATCCGGCAGTGCTTGTTATTCAATGTAAAAACATCGTTTGAAAAGCCGATCAGATCCCTGTAATACTCTGCGGTTTCGCCCTCAAGCGAGAACCAGACATATTCCCACGGATCGGAGAGATCGGGATAATAGCGAAACTTCACATTCGGCGGAAGAAAAAACATATCGCCGCTTTTAAGCTTGAATTTTTTATTTTCAACCTCTAATTTTCCGCTGCCGGAAATGATAAAATGCCAGGTGTAAAAGGTTTGTATTCTGAATGAATGCAGAGGCTTTGTTACCGTAAAATTATCATAGCCGATACCCAAAACCGTTTTATCGCCGACGGTATTTGCTGCCCTGAAATAGGACGGCGCATTTATAAAGCTCCACATAAATTACACCTCATTCAAAGCATAACACAGCATTTTCAAAAAGTAAATGATAAAAAATAACATATTTTTGTGCTTTTTTGCCATTGTCGTTTAATGACAATTTTATTATCATTTGCTCAAAGGAGATGATCGGCCGTGGCAAAAATAAAAGCATGCGTGGTGGGTCTTGGAAATCGGGGCTATGATATTATCCGCGGTGTACTTTTAAAAAACGACGATATTGAAATAATATCTGTTTGCGACGTTTATGAGGATAGGATTGCCCGCGCGGCTGAAAAAATTAAAGAGGCGGGCAGCGAGCCGCGCGGCTTTACGGATTATAAAGAGGCGTTGGCGGTTAAGGGGTTAAACGCCGTTTTCATATTCAGCGATTGGAGCTCGCACACCGAAATCGCCGTTTATGCTATGAAGCAGGGTATTCCGGTAGCAAGCGAGGTGGGCTGCGAATATTCTGTTGAAAACTGCCTAAGACTTGTAAAAACGCAGGAGGAAACGGGAACGCCGTATATGTTTGTTGAAAACTGCTGCTGGGGCAAGGAGGAGCTTTTGGCAACCTCTATGGCGCGCAAAAAGCTTTTCGGCACGGTTGTTCACTGCTCCGGCGCATACGCGCATGATCTCAGGAATGAAATTGCTTACGGGCATATCAACCGCCATTACCGTTTTGATAATTATCTTAACCGCTGCTGCGATAATTACCCGACACATGAGCTGGGTCCCATAGCAAAATTGCTTGATATTAACCGCGGCAACAGAATCTTAACGGTTTCGTCGTTCGCTTCAAAGAGCGCGGGGCTTGAGGAATATATAAGCACGCGCGGCGACGCGACCGAAGAAATGAAATCGGCGCGCTTTGCGCAGGGGGATATAATAACCACCGTTTTGACCTGCGCGCACGGTGAAACCGTACTTTTAAGGCTTGATACAACTCTGCCGCGTTCTTACAGCCGCGATTTTACCGTCCGCGGCACAAAGGGAATGTATATGCAGGATACAAACACCGTATTTTTAGACGGCGACGAGGAATTTTACGAGCCTGTAAAATACTATGAAAAAGCATTGAACAATGCCGTGCAGTTTGAAAACGACTATCTTCCCGATATATGGAAGATAATTACACCCGAAGCGCGGCGCGCGGGTCACGGCGGAATGGACTGGTTTGCGTATAAGGGCTTTACCGACGCGCTTATAAACAAAACCGAAATGCCGATCGATGTTTACGACGCGGCTGTCTGGCAGGCGGTATCGGTGCTTTCGGAAATTTCCGTAAAGCAGGGCGGCGCTCCGCAGGCTATGCCCGATTTTACAAACGGCAAATGGTTCAAACGCGCGCGCAGGGACGTGTGCAGCCTGTAAGCTTTATTCGGCTTACGGTAATTTAAAGGTGTTGTCTCCGGCGGATATTTTAAAGCTTTTGCCGTTTATTTCAAGCGTATAGTCCTCGTTAGAGGTTACATAGCAATTTTCTTTGTCGGCAATTATATCCGTCACGGTGCTTCCGAAGCGCAAGCCCTTTATTCCTATATTTCCCTTATATTCGGCGGGCAGCGCCCATTTTACCGTTTTTTCAAAGGCGTCTGTTTTATAAAAGCCTAAAACAAACTCTATAAATACCGAGATAGGACCTAAAGCCGACCAGCCGCAAAAGTCCTTGCGAACCGTTTTTTTACCGTCTGCCGCGGCGGCGGGTTCGCACTTTTCGGGGCTGTAACACTCCCAAATAGTATGCGGCTCGCAATTGCGGTAGGTTTTATACATATGCTCAACAATTTTCAGGGCGGCTGTATGCGCTTCTTCAAAACAGCCGTAAGCCGCCATTCCCTTAAGCGCCGCATAAGCGGTGGGAAGCCAAAGCGCGCCGCGCCAGTATTTTCCGTTTTCGGAATAATCCGCGTCGTTTCTTGCAAGCGACAAAAGCGGCACCGTACCGCCGAAGGTTTCGGGGTTTGATATATGCTTTACAAGGATATCCGCTCTTTCTTTGGTGGCTGTTTCGGAGGTAAGCGCCCAAAAAGAAGCGACGGTTTTTACCTTATAAAACTCCTTTGTGTTATAGTCGATATCATAGTAAAATCCGTCTTCGGGGTCCCAGTAATACCTGTTGATTATCTCTGCCTTTTCACCGTGCTTTTTATTCCATTCCTCTTCGTGCTTTTTATCGCCGAGCAGGGAATAAAGGCGGGCTATTGTTTTTGCGGTAAGCGCCTGCTGGCAAACAGCGTCTATCCATAGCATATCGGGGTTGTTTGGGCGCTCCTTAACCGCGCTTCCGCTAGTTCTGCCGCGGGGGGTATTATCCATTCCGGATCTTCCGCCTTCCCACTTATAGCCGAGGCCGCAGGAGATCAGGCAGGTGGGATTTAAAACGCCCGCCGGCTTTACAGAGGATTTAAGCCCTTCAATCCAAGCATAGTGCTTTTGCAGAACTTTCCGGTTATACAAAAGCTCTTTAATATAATCCCTGTCGCCGAGCATAAGCGCGTTTTCATATTCCGCCCAGGCAAATAACGGCGGATTATCGGCAATATGTACTTTAATTTCATACGGCTTTCCGGGAACGGCGCCCGTCCATTCGGGTTCGTTTTCGGGCGGGATAATATAAGGCAGCGTTCCGTTTTCGTACAAAACCTTATAAAAGTTGTTTAAGGTCTCAACTCCGGGGAACACATCTCTTGCATACTTGCAGAACAGCGACATAAAGCAGCTGTCCCATATCCAAAGCTGTGTTTCGCAAAACGCTTCGTCCATATACGGCGTTTGCGGCATACCAGGAATATCCTTAATATGCTCAAATGCCAGTTGCCAGGCCTTGTTATAAAGCTCGGTATATTCGGGGTGCCCGTCAAAAACTGGGGTGGGAATATACTTTTTTATGTCTTTTGCACCGAAGTGGTTTTTCATTTATAATCATACCTTTCCGCAAAGAGCGCTTGTGCTGAATTTTCGGCATATATGGGTATTATAACCGATTGACCGCGCTTGTCAAGCGTTAAAAAAATAAATACGGCGGCGCAATTTCGTTTTAAGATGTACGATGTTAATTTTTAGTAAAAATATAAAGTTTTTGTCCAAGTTGTTGAAATTTATTGATTGGCAATTTCTTAATCGGTATAATATGCACATTGCATTACATTATTTGTAAAAAATCAGTGTGCAGGGGGTATAAACATGCGTGCAAAAATAATCTCATCTCTTGAAAAGTGTTTTCTGGAAGACAATATGGATACCAAGCAGTCCGTTACGTCAGGATCGATGCTGAAAAATGAAAATTATCAGTTCCAGATCTGCTACACCATGAAAATGCTGTCCGACGGGAGTAAATTTATCGATCTTAAGGTAAATTCTCCGATTTCGGATTACATAACATTATATAAAATTCAGCATGTTGCGGTAAAAAAGCCTGTATATAACATACGCAACGATAACGATTATCTGTCAAAAAGACCGGGACTTTTCCCCGATTTGCTGACGCCGCTGTATCCTAATAATATGCTTGTGCTTTCAAATAATTTGGAGTCTGTTTTTGTGGAAATATCACCGTGCGGCAAGGTGCCTGCCGGCGTATATCCTATTGAGATAGTATTTACGGATCATGAAAAGGCTGAGGTATGCTCAGAGCTGAAATTTGATATTGAAATAATCGACGCCGAGCTGCCCGAACAGAGCCTTATTTATACACGGTGGTTTTACAGCGATTGCCTGCAGGCGTATTACAGAACGGAATCCTTTGACGAAAGACACTGGGAGATTATTGAAAACTTTATGCGTACCGCAGTAAAACGCGGTATGAATATGGTGTTAACGCCGCTGTTCACCCCTGCCTTAGATACGGCTATGGACGCGGAACGCCCGACGACTCAGCTTGTAGATATATATGTAAACAACGGAGAGTACACGTTTGATTTTTCAAAGCTCGGTCGGTGGATAGATCTGTGCGACAGGGTCGGGATAAAATATTTGGAAATATCTCATTTGTTCAGAAACCAGGGAGCGCGCTTTGCCTGTAAGGTCGCGGCGTATGTTGACGGGGAGTACCGTAAGATTTTCGGTTCGCATACCCGTGCCGACAGCGATGAGTACACCGGCTTTTTAAAATCGCTTATACCTAAGCTGCTTGATTATTTAAAGTCGAAAAACAATGCTGATAAGCGCTGCTATTTCCATATTTCCGACGAGCCGCATTTAGACGAGCTTGAAACATATAAAGCGGCAAGGAAGGTAGTGGCGGATCTGCTGGGCGGCTATCCCATTATCGATGCTTTGTCGGATTATGAATTTGTTGAAGAGGGCATAGCCGATATTCCGATTCCGCAAAGCGACTGTATGATGCAGTTTATAAACAATAACGTGCCGGGGCTTTGGACATATTACTGCGGCTGGCAGGCGGTAGACGTTTCTAATTGCTTTATTGCCATGTCGTCGGCGAGAAACAGAATTATAGGAACACAGCTTTACAAGTATAACATAAAGGGATTTTTACACTGGGGCTACAATTTTTATTTTTCAAAATGCTCATACGGGCTTGTAAACCCCTATCTGCTGACCGCAAGCGATTACTTCGCGCCGGCAGGCGATTCCTTTATAGTTTATCCTGCGCCGGACGGAACCGCTTACGAGTCGCTCAGGCATATAGTTTTTTCCGACGCACTGCAGGATATCCGCGCTTTTCAGCTTTGCGAAAAGCTGTACGGCCGTGATTATGTAATGAATCTGATTGAAAAATCGGGCGAGATCACATTTAAAAAATATCCGAGCGAGCCTTCATATCTTTTAAATCTTCGCGAACAGATAAATCAGGCAATAAAAAACAAGCTAACAACAGCGCAATGAAGGAGAAATTATTTTGAAAGTAGCTTTTTTAGAAAATGAGGTTTGGTGGGGCGGCGCCGTATGCCGTGCGCTGACAATGCCGTACAATGAAAACACAAACGCGGTTTTGGATTTTAGAAGATACAGATTTGAAACGTCTAATCAGACAGCCCCGCTGTTTCTTTCGAATAAAGGAAGATATATATGGAGCAACGAGCCGTGCTGTGTTGAAATTAAAAACGGCTGCTTTTGGTTTGATACCGATAACGTTGTAGTTGAAGCAAACGGGAGCAGTCTGCGCAGCGCTTATCTTGCTGCAATGAAAAAGCATTTCCCGTTTGAGGGCACAGATATTCCAAAATCTTTTTTTGAAACTGCCCAGTATAATACCTGGATCGAGCTTATGTACGACCAAAATCAGGAGGACGTTCTCAGATATGCGCGTGCATTGGTGGAAAGAGGCTACAAGCCCGGCAATTTAATAATCGACGAGGGCTGGCAGCAGGATTACGGTATGTGGAGCTTTGATACCGGAAAATTCCCGAATGCAAAAGCAATGGTTGATGAACTGCATAACATGGGATTTAAGGTTATGCTTTGGGTTGTTCCGTATATTTCACCGGATTGTAATGCATACCGTGAACTTATTGCAGATAAAGCAGCTAAACATTGCATGCGCTGCAAGGACGGTTCAATAGCAATTATGAGCTGGTGGAACGGATACAGTGCGATGCTGGATTTTTGCAACCCGGCCGATTATGAATACTTGGATAATCAGCTCAAGAAATTAATTAAGAATTACGGAATAGATGGTTTTAAATTTGACGGCGGTTCTGTCATCGGATATCAATCATGCATTAACGGTGATGTAGATGATACGGTTTCGTCGCAAGCACGCAATTATGCGTGGAATGAATTCGGCTGCCGATTCGTTTATCATGAATTTAAGGATACATATAATCGGGGAGGGAAAAGCACCGTACAACGGTTGTGCGACAAACATCATAGATGGGATAAATACGGTTTGGCAGATCTTGTTCCGGATGCTTTGGTTGCCGGTATACTTGGATATCCGTTTATTTGTCCCGATATGATCGGCGGTGGAGATTATCTTGTATTTATAGCTCCTGATTTCAAGCTTGATGAGGAATTGTTTATAAGAATGGCGCAATGCTCAAGCCTGTTCCCGATGATGCAGTTTTCTATGGCTCCGTGGCGTGTTCTGTCTGAAAAAGGCAAAAAAATCGTTTTGGAATCTATGAATCTTCATTGCAGATTTTCCGATTATATTGTGAACGAGGTTGACAAATCGCTTAAGAGCGGCGAACCGATTATGCGCTTTATGGAATATTCGTATCCCGGAAACGGTTATGAATATATAAATGATCAGTATATGTTGGGCGATGATATTCTTGTGGCTCCGGTTATAACAAAGGGCGCTTTAAAGCGCAGCGTTGTTTTCCCGAAGGGGAAATGGCTTGATTCAAACGGAAGAGCTTATGAAGGACCGCAAACAATTGAAATAGATGCCCCGATTGAAAAGCTGCCTTATTTCATCCGCGATAATTAAAACAGTAAGCAGGCGTTTTTTCGGCACACGGGAAAGCGGAATATTATGCTTTATCCCGCCGCCGCAAAACGGCTTATACTTATTGATCCGGCACACTTTAAAGGAGGAATAGTAGCTGTGTTTTCTGCGCTTTTATTTACAGAAAACAGGGATATCTTATCTGTTTTTCAATCCGTTGCTTTAAATTACGGATGCATAGTAAAGCATATGACATTCGGGGAAAGCGTTTACAATTATGCCTGCGATACGCCGTTTTCCGCGGTTTTTGTCGATGTAAGCGGAATGTCACGGGCGGAAGCCGACAATAAATTAACAAATATTGCGGCAGGGGTTAAGGGCTTATGCTTTTATAAGCTTATTTCAAACGGAGAGCCGCATACCGAAAGTCCCGAATACATATCGCTGGAAATTTCAAATAGAGAAAGGCTTGCCGAATTTTTTTCCAAAATACTTGCGGATAAAAATAAGGAATCAAGAAATATTCTCTCGGCGCTCAGAATTTGCAACGACCGTCTGCTTACGCAGGATATTTTTACGGGCAGAATTCTTCTTGCGGTATATCCGCTGACGTCGGCGAATGTTACCGCCGAAATTCTTTCGGCGTTTCCGATCGAGGCTCTGCCCGAAAATACCGATTGCTTTACGGACGGCATAGCCGTTTACGCATTTGCGGAATGCGGTCTTAAGCATATATACAAAATATCGCTGGATATTTTAAACAGGCTTAAAAAGAATAATTTGCGCGTCAGTATATTTTTCAGCGACAGGATAGCTTCGTTTGAAGAAGCAAGCACCGTATTTTCGGATCTGAACGCGTATGCGGTTCGGTGCAGATTAAACAACAGTAATATGGAAATTTCCTATTACAACAGTACGATGCAGATGCTTGAGCCGTTCGGATATATGATACGCAGGGCGCAAATAACCGGAAACAAAATACGCAACATCGATAATGAAAAAGAGATCAATTGCATTATAAACGATTTCTTTGAGCAAATACAAATAAGCAGCTCCTTAAGAACAAATATGCAGTTTTTGGTTTGTGAAATGCTGCGCTCCGCGTTTGACGATACAACCCTGCAGGATAATCTTATAAACATAGTAAACTGCACCAACAGGCAGGAAATAAATAAGCTGGTCGTGAGCCTGTTCAACAAAGAAAAATCAAAGCACGACAGTTATTTGATAACCGATAAGGACCGAATTGTTTTAAAGGTGCTTGAAATTATCGACAGGGAATATGCAACAGACCTAAGCCTCGGCAAGATAGCCGAGCGCGTGTATCTTTCCCCTGCGTATATCAGCAGAATTTTCAAAAAAAGCCAAAAGGTAAGCTTTATTAAATATCTGAATAACGTACGGCTTGAAAAGGCGGCGGAATTACTTAAGGTCAACAATTATACAACAAAGGAAATAAGCCGAACGGTAGGGTTCAGAGACGTTTCGTATTTTTGCCTGTGCTTTAAAAACAAATACGGAATGAGCACTGCCCAGTACCGCCGAATGAATTTATTGGATAATTAGCCTATGGCGCAAATATAAAACCGTAAGAAAGGAATTGCCGTTTAAATGAAACAAAGGCTTTGCTCCGTTTTAAAAAGTATTATAAAGCTGCCCGCGGCAATTCCCTTCAAAAGGATATGCGGCAGGCTTTATGAAATTATTATTCCGCACCGCGGCGACGATAAAGGCTCGCTTGTGCGCAAGGCAATAATTATTCTGCTGTTAATATGCGCCGCAGTATGTATAACCCTGCTCGGCATAATTGCAGGCAGGCACGGTAACAACCGCAAAAAATATTCCGAAATTCAAAGCGTAATGAACAATATCTTAAAGCAGCAGGAAAACGAGGACGGCGGATTGGATTTTTCCGCCCTGTATGAGCGCAATTCGGATATAAAGGCATGGATTTCTATACCCGATACGTCCGTAAATTATCCTATATGCCAATATTCCGATAACGATTATTATTTGCATCACAATTTCGATTTGAAAAAAAGTGAATTCGGTACGCTTTTTTTCGATTACACCAATACTGTAAGCGGTGAAAACGCCAGTCAGAATCTTACAGTATACGGGCATTCAATGAGCAACGATCAAATGTTTACCTCACTTCTTAAATACCATAAGCTAAGCTTTTATAAGGCTCACCCGTATATTACGCTGATAACACCGGAACGCCAAATGCAATATAAAATTTTTGCGGTAATGGTTGCCGCCGCAAAGCCCGAAGACGATAACGGTTATTTTTACGATTTTACCAAATGCGACTTTGCAAAGCAGCGTGATTTTCTAAGCTGGGCGGACGAGGCAAGGGAGCGCAGTATTTTTAATTTGAATGTCGACGTTTTGCCCGACGACAGGGTACTGACTCTTTCCACCTGCGATTATGTGTTTGATAACTGCCGCTTGGTAATTATGGCGCGCAGGCAAAGAATCGGCGAAGAAAGCGGGATCGATACGGAAACCGCCGTTAACAACCCGAATCCGCGATACCCTAAGGCATGGTATGACAAAAGGAAAAAAGCTTATCCCTTCGGATAACAGGGAACAGAGAGGAGTGTGAAAAATCACGTTAAATAATATCAGCCTGCCCATAAAATTTCCGCGGGCCGCTGCCGGAGATTTTTAAACCCGTTCAACTGCAGTTTCAGCGGCAGAATGGAGAATAGCTATGAAAATAAGAAAAATTGTCACCGCTTTTTTGTGTGCAGCTTTGGCGCTTGGCTCTTTACCCGAATTATCTCCCCTTGCCTTACCGATGGTTGACAGCGAGGATAATACGATGATCATATCGGAAGACGGCGGGCGGTATATTGTTTCAAAGGAGCAAACATACAGCTCTTATGATTGCTTTGATTCCGCTTTGTCGGGCAAGACCGATCGGGAACAGCTTGATCAGTCGGGAACCGTATGGAGCGTTTCGGGCTATTACGGGGTTAAATATCCGGCGGACTATCCCGCCGAAAGCTTTTATTGCCGCAGATATGAAAAAAACGGTCTGTTTGGAATAAGCTCGCTTAGGGGTACGGACGGGAATAATAAGGTAGACTATTACGATTATCGGCACGGCATTACGCTTGACCCGTCTGAAAAAAGCATATATGTTTCACCGGTTGCAAGCTATTGGAAGATCGGTGAAACCGGAGGTCCCTCCTTTATTGAAATGAATTTTACCGCTCCGAAAACCGGTAACGCAGTATTATACGAGGTAAATAACGAAAAAATAACAGGGGCAATAAACAGCCCGTTTTACTCGTTTGAAGCGGAAAAAACAGATAAGGTGGGAGTATCTGTTCTGTTTAACGGAAATAAAATATGGCCCGCCGCAGAGGAATATGCGGTAATTACCCAAGCGGATACTATAACGGAATTTCCGGATTTGGGCGTGCTTTCATTTAATACGGGCGATAAGCTTACCGTTCGCATAACCCATTTAGAGGGATATTATTCGCAATCGGATATAGTCAGGCTGACCCCGGCGGTGAGCTATCTTTCGGAAAGCGAAGACCGAACGTTAAATATTTTGGCGGTAGGGTCGCAAAGCACGGCGGGAATTGCCGCGCGCCTGCCTGCCGTATTAAACCAATGCGGCGCCTCGGCCTATACGGTAGGCGTTCTTACGGACGAAAACGCCGCCCTTTCCGACTTTGCGGCGGATAATACATACAGCTATCTGCAGTACAATTCTTCGTCTGCGGATTCTGCGGCGGTGCAGGCAAGCTTTTCAGCCGCACTCGGTAAAGCCGAATGGGACGTTGTTGTATTAGAGGGCGAATATATACTTGATACGCAGGCGTTTAATTCGGCTTCGGCAAAGGTTGCAGCCGTTTGCGGTTCGGGAACAAAAACAGCCGCCTGCTTTGCCGCAGATGTTGCCTGCGATCCGGCGGTTTCGGAATTGACCGATATTGTATTGCCGAGCGGCGTGGCAATAAGCAATGCGGGAACGTCTTATCTGAAAGAGGTTAATTATCCCGTGTTTGACGAAAACGGAATAACCGCCGTTGCAAAAACAATTGCCGCGGTTACATGGGCAGAGGCGCTTTGTATGTGGCAGATCGATCTGTCCCTGTCAGAGCTTCCGGATGTTCCGCCGCAGCTTAACGCGCCGGTTGAAAACGCGGCGAGAACAGCTTTGCGCTGCCGCTATTCGTTAAGGGAATCAAAATACAGTGAAAGCAGTATTTCAAATCTCAGGGGAGACGCAAATTTTGACGGAGATTTAGACGCGGCGGATATTGAAAATATTCAGCAGTACTGCCTGCAGGGAAATTCGGTTACACACTTGAAAAATGCCGATATAAATTCCGACGGAGTAATTGACGCTGCCGATACAGAGCTGCTTCGTCAATTGCTTTCGGGCGCCGAAATTCCGCAGCCTCAGCCCACGGGCGTAGAGGCATATCAGGACGAAAACGGAAAAATCGATATTTCAAGGCTTACCCCCGTTACGCAGTCCGAGACGGTATCGGAAAACGGAAGAAATTACATAAGCTTTAACGGCAAGCCTTATTTTTATAATGCGATACATTGGCGTTATAACTATATAAAAACAAACCCCAATATTGATGACGCCGATATTATGTCAATATACGAAGAGGGCTTCCGTCAGGCAAAATCCGCCGGCTGGAAATCAATGGTTCAGTACGTTTACTGGACGGATATTTTCGACGGTGAAAAATACGACTTTTCTTTAATTAAAAAGTTTTATGATCTTGCCGAAAAATATGATATGACCGTTCAGATAAATTGGTTCGGATATGATAACTGCGGCTACGGCGGATATATGCCGTGGCAGACGGACAGGGAAAAGTATCCGAAACTTGAGGTTGATTATCAGGCTCTCGGCTTGCCGGAGGAGCTGCCCGATCTGTCAAAGGATATATTTATAAATGAAGAATGCGAAGCCGTTACTCAGCTTATGGCATTTCTCAATATATACGATACTGATCGCCGAACGGTTTTAATACAGCTTGAAAACGAGCCGGATAACCCCGAAGGCGGCAACGGGCAGTGGCTCAGTCAATTTTATAATGTTGTAAATCTTCTTGACAAAATAGGTCAGGCAGTTCATAATTCGCCGTTTAAAATCGTTACCCGTGTAAACGTTACGGCAAACGGCTGGAATCAGGAAATAGAGGGACTGGATTACAACGAGCGTATGTCCTTTGCATTGTCTAAAAACGGTATAGACCTGTTGGGAAGAGGATTTTACGACTACGGCTTAAACGATCAGGACGAGTTTGACGAATACGGCAACGTATTGCATACGCCCGAAATCGGAATAGTTCTTCAGCGGTATATCGGTCAGGCAATAGAGTCTCTTAGCAGGGGCTACGGCTTAGGACCGTATCAGCTTAAAAATTGCAGCGTAAACAGCAATAACAGCGTGTTTTTGGGCGGCGTTAACGACTGGTCGCGCAGCACGGGTCAAAAAATAAGCGCAAAATATATATACAGCGACAACGATTATAAGTACGGCGTTAAGGTTGACACCTCAAATGTTTCCGCAATTAACCATTCCGAGCTGTATGCTATGCAAAAATGCATTAACTCCGTTTCGAATATGCTTGCAACTCTGCCGCGGAACAGAATGGCGGGCTTTAATACGTATCAGGACGCATACCGCCTTACGGGAGACGTAAAAACAGAAATAAGAGAAACCAAGGCGTTAAACGGCAGAACGGTAAGCTATACGTTTTATAATCCGGATATTGAATACGGCGGCGCAGGTATGGTATTGGCGGACTATGACGACAGTTACTATATATTTGCCACTCAGGATAATTCCCACTTTGAATTTTCCGATCGCATCATTTCTGCCGAGACCGGCGCTTTTGCTGACGGAGCCTGGGTAAGTAACGGAGAATATACGCCTGAAAACGGGTATACCGTTACTCCGAAGGCGGGTAAGGTTTATCGGATACGGTTTTCAAAGGAATACCGCGCATACGATTATTTGAATAAATACCTTACCGCTGCCGACGGCTCAAACGAGCCGCTGTATTCCGATAAGGATAGAATAGAGGATAATTTCGGCCTGTCCGCACCCTGGAGCGTTGGAAAGCTTAAAAATGCATATCCCGCAAACGATTATATTGTTACCGGCGGAGAAAAGGTTTTCAGAGATATGCAGATAAATTCCGGTATTTCGGTGCCGGGTATCGCTTCGTACAGTACAAAAACAAGCGGATATGTGGGTATAGGATTTTATAACAGCAAGCTGCTTGTAAACGGCGGCTTATCATGGGAAGGGTGTAACGGATACACTAATATTATTAAGTTTACCGCTCCCGAAAGCGGCAGGGTAAGGGTATGCTGCGAGGGCGGATTAACGCCGGCATATAACGAACCGATTTATGCACAGGGAAATTACACGGTTACAATGAACGTTTATTTAAATAACGAAATAAAGCAGACGGTAACCGCAAGCGGTAATAATCCCGGAACGCCCGAAGCCCTGATCCTTAATATTTCAAAGGGGGATACGGTCACCTTTGAGATCGCCAACACAGGCTCATCCTACGCTTATACCTTTGTTGACCCGACCGTAAAATACGAAGCCTACGGCTAAAAAATCCGAACGGGCGGAACGCTTGCCTTAACCGCCGCGAACCGGGCGTTTGGTTTGGGTTCCGCCTTATTTTCGGCAAATAGGGTATTGTACTGTAAAATATAGACAAATTTGTCATACGATTGCAAATATTTAATATTGTGTTTTGATAAGCGCAGGTATTATACTTTAAATGTGGACGATTTTAATTTTACGTAAAAAAGCAAAAAATAAAGGAGCGGTTTATATGCAAAAAAGAATTTTATCTGCCTTTTTGGTAATGGCAATCCTATTTGGCGCGGTTTCCTTTACTACGATGGGGGCGTCGGAAAAAATTTTCACCGGCGAAAACAGTCGTTATAAAATCGAAGGCGAAGTTTATAAAGCATACGATGAGCTGTACGGCTTAACCGAAAACCGTACCAATGCTCTTGAAGACGAGGAATCCGCTGAAATTGACCAAAGCCAAACAAATTGGAAATTAATCTGTAATAACGGTTATACTGCCGATAGAGACAAGTATTATAAAATAATTTTTAAAGACAACGCTGTGGACAGTAATTATGTGGCTGTTTCTCCTGTTGTGAAACCTGATGATTTTAAATATAAGTTCGGAGCAGTATTGAGTAAAGATTCCAAGCGTTTAATACTTTCGCCTGTTCACTCGAATGATATTGGCAGTAAAAACCGGTCGACAGCGTCACTTAGTTTTACAGCGCCCAAGTCCGGTAAGGTTGTTTTGTATGATTTTTACGGAGACGCAATAACCGCAATGACCGGCGAGCCCTTTTATTCATTCTTGACAAAGAACAATGAATACCACGCTAAATACGGCGAAATTAAAGCGGATATTAATTTCTATCACAATGAGGAATTACTTAAAACCGTTACAATCTCCGAAACGGTACGTTCGGTTGATTTCCCGGATCTCGGTGAATTTGAAGTATCAAAAGGCGATACTCTGAAAATTGAAGTTTTATACAAAAAAAGCAATGATGAAAACGGTTATGGTGCTCAGGGAGAAAAGAACGCAATTTCAATAAATCCTGCTGTTGCCTACACCATAGAGTATTTGGATGAAAGCGTACATTCGTACAGTGCTTACGAATATTTAAACAAATTCGTAAGCGATACGGTCAATTACCCGGATAAAACAGAAATAACCGATTTCAGTCTTTCGGCACCGTGGAGCATGAAGTATGTAAATCCGGACAATAACAAAGATTTGACTACAAAGATTTCCGTCGTAAGAAATGTTAAGCCCAAGTGGACTGAGAATGGATTTGGCTCAACAGACGGTATCGGTTATTACAGTACATCAAACGGGAATAATGATAATATTCATACAATTTTCCACGACGGTAAATTATTGATAAACAGCAGATATGACAAAGGTGGTTTTGGTGCCCGTGCAACGGCTTTGCGGTTTACAGCGCCTAAGTCGGGCGAGATAATTATCAAGAATGACGGAAAAATAAAAGTATTTTCTGGAAGTCCTGTTTGGGCCGGTGGAGTGTCAAGCGTAAAAACAAGGATAAACCTAAACGGCCAAACCGTTGAGGGCAGTGAGCAAGAATCCGCGGACGGAAATAAAGGTTTTGACTTCGATGAGGTTAAGTTGGAAGTTAAGGAAGGCGACGTTGTAGACTTCCTCGCTTGGAGTGAATCAACTACATATGCATATACCGACTTTGCCCCCGTCATCTCATATCTTAGATATGATGTCGAATATCCGTCATACGATTCATATGATAATCTGTACAGTATTGTTGAAGAAAACAAGGCTGCCATAACCGATGGTAAAGTGAAGCTTACATCCGATTCCTTTAAAGCCTCGGCACCGTGGAGCGTCGCGTTTTCTGCACCTACCGGTGGTAATCCGTGGTATTCGAAAACAATTTATCTTAAAGACAAATTTTCTTTTGTGGGTTCGGGTTCCGCAGGCGTTAGTAAATATGCATTGACAGGTGAGTCATCAGGTGGTAATGAATGTATGTTTGTCGCTTTTGATGACGGTAAATTGGTTATCAACGGCTCATATAAAGCTAATGAATTAAACGGCTATATTACTTCATTGAAATTCACCGCACCAAAATCGGGAAATATTGAGCTTTCAAGTGACATACTCACCTGTATGAAAGATGCGCCTTATTGGGCAAACACTAACCATATAACAACCTTTAATATTAAAAAGAACGACGCGGTTCTTAAAATCGTATCTGTTACTTATACAACCGGTAAGCCCGCAAGCTGGTCTGTTGACGGGGTTGAGCAAGCAGACACCGCTCCTGCTTTCCCGACCGTTTCTGCAGAGGTTAAAAAGGGCGATATTCTTACCGTTGAAGTAACTCAAGGCGGCGAAAGCAATAAGTCGTGCGTTGCAATAAGACCGATTGTAAAATATACTTCTTACGAAACTAACGGTCTTAATGTTCTTGCAATCGGTAATTCAAGTACAGCGGAAGCAACCGGTTATCTGTATAAAGCTTTAAGTGCGGTCGGTGTTAAAGAGATTAAGATAGGCGCTTATATTTCGGGAAATGCATTAAGCGCTTATGCAAATGAAATTTCAGAAGATTTATTTTACTTAACCGGTGACTACACCTTATGCAATAACGGTGTAAGCGGCACCGCAGAGCAGATGACCTTAAAAGCTGCAGCCGAAAAGGCAGAATGGGACGTTGTTATTCTGCAAAGCAGCAGCGAAGACTTAAACAACACAGAGTTTAATAAAACAATAGCCGCAATTAAAAAATGCTTCCCCGGCGCCAAGCTTGCCTATTACGCAACAGCTGTTCCGTTCGGTGAGGATACGCATTATAAAGACCATACCGATATAAGCGATAAGGCGGTATTAAATGTGACCGACAGCGTGGATTATTATATTCCGGTGGGTACGGCGATTGAAAATTGCAGAACCTCATACCTCGGAAACCGTTTGAAAATTTCGGGCGGCAGCATTATAGATGGCTTCCAAAGCGATAACGGTACTATGAGCGAGACGGCTAAGCTTATCGCCGCAATGACCTTTGCGGAGGAGCTTTGCGATCAGGTGGCGGACTGGAAATATGACAGCTTTAGCGGCGTTATAAAGAACGAAACCGAATTTGAAATTGTAAAGGCGGCTGTTCGCAGGGCTGTTATGCGCCCGTACAGAGTAACCCAATATGCGGAGGATACCTCCGTAACGTTATCGGGCGACGCTAACTGCGACGGTAAAGTAAATATATGCGACCTGGTTCGTTACGGTGAATTTACGGCAAGAGTTAACGGCACAGAGGTTTACAAGGCAAATTGCGATACCGTTAAGGATAACAGGCTTGACGAACAGGATTTGACCGGTATTAAAAAACTGTTATTGGATATTCGGTGAACGGCGGCTATGCAGCTTGTAAAATACGATTTTATCAATAGCCTGCATGAAGGACAGGGCGTATGTTGTTAAGGTTAAAAAGGATTTTTGCGCTTTTCATATCAATAATGCTTATTTCTTTATGCGGCTGTAATAAAGCGGTTACCGATTCATCGCAAGCCTCATCAAATGATCCGCCTGTGACCGATACACAGTCTGCTGTTTTTGAGCGTAACAGCTTTGAAGCCTTGCTTGACGGTGACGGAAGGATTATTTCAGGTAAACAAATTGCTTTAACTGCTTCGTCGGTTAAAAAAAATTCCGACGGAAGACGGTATATCTCACACAACGGGAAACCGTATTTCTTTAATTCCGTTTATTGGAGCCTTTCCGCCTTGCAGTCCGATAAATTGGTTACTGCCGAAAATATTTATAAAATATTTGAAGAAGGCTTTGCCGGCGCGCATGACGCGGGTTACCGTTCGATTAGCCTCGGCATTGACTGGGCGGTCTTTTATGACGGAAGCAAGTATAACTTTTCGGCATACGAAATATATTATGATCTTGCCAAAAAATATGATATGTCGGTTCAGCTTATTTGGAACGGTTATAATTATTCGGGCGGCTGCAGATTTATGCCGTGGCAGATCGACCGCTCCGTTTATACCGCCCTAAAGCTTGATGACGTGAAGTTAAACAGGGAAATTCCCGATTTATCCCGTCAAATATATATTGATGAAGAAGCGGACGCTTTAAATCAGCTTTGTGCGTGGCTTAATTATTATGACAGAGACGCCCGCACCGTATCAATTCAGCTGGCGGACGCTCCGAATTCGGATTCGGGTATCGGTAAATACTGGTCGGGTCAGTTTTCAAATATGCTTAACCTGCTGGATCGTCTTGGCAAAACGGTTAAAGAAGCTTCGTACCGTATGGTTACCTGTGTGAGTCTTTCAACCTTAGATTATACAGAGGAAATCGACGGATTGAGCTATTCCGAGCGTCTTCACCGGCTTATTGATTCGGAAGGTATTGATATGGTAGGAATGAGTGGGAGAACACTTGAGCTTGCAAATCTTTCAAGCTTTGAATACGGTAATAATATTCCTTATCTTTCTGCTCTTGCTCCGGTGACAAGCCGTTTTATATCTCAAAGTGCAGACGCTGTTGCAAATGGCTACGGTATAGGCGTTTATGAGCTTAAGTCATTCGGCAGCGATTATGATTTGGGACTTTATCAAATGAATACGGAAGGCTGGGTAAAGCGGGAAGAAGGCTTTTTAAACGGTGCCCTATTCGGGAAGGAAATTATTACGGAAAGTAATTTTGATGAAATTGCTTCCGTCAATAAATGCTATAATGCCGTATCACAGCTGCTTGCAACGCTTCATCCATCCGATATTATTACATACAATCTTAATCAAGATGTTCCGTATTCCAATTTAAGAGAGCTTGGTAATATTGATATTATATTTACTTGTACGCAAGATGAGGCATTATCGCAAAGTTTTGGTAGCGTTGCAATGGCTTTAATAGACGTATACGGAGCATATTACTTTTTCGCATCGCGTAGCGGAGCTTCATTTCTTATTGACGGAGATATTTCCGAAGTGACCGTAGGAAGTTATGTCGACGGTGCATGGATACCGTCTGATGAAAATGTTACAATCAGCGAAAGCAACAGCATTACGGTTGAATCGGGAAAAGTATACCGTTTATTATTAAAATAGTACATTTTGCTCATTTTATGAAAGGAAAAATAATTTATGAAAACAAACTCTTTTAAAAGGATTCTTTCGTTTGGTATGGCAGCAATTATGTTTTTAGCCGTTACCGCATGCGGCAAGAATTCAGGCTCTTCCGATTTGGAGTCAAGTAACAGTAATTCTTCAAGCCTGGAAAAACAAAACGGTGCAGATGCGCTTTCACAGTATATTGGAGAAAACGGTAAAATCGATACTTCAAAGTTGACTCCTTATAAAGCGTCGGAAATCGCAACGGTTAACGGAAGGAAAATTTTTAAACATAACGGAGAACCGTACCTTTACAATGCACTTCATTTACGGTACAGGGCTTTTACAACCACCATGGCCAATTCCATAGCCGAAAAAAAGTTTGAAGAAGGCATGCAAAAGATTAAGGAATCGGGAATTGATACCGTTATTTTGTATATTTATTGGGAAGATATGTACGACGGTAAAAACTACAATTTCGACGATCTTAAATTCCAGTATGACATGGCAATAAAATACGATTTAAAAATTCAGGTTAACTGGTTCGGCTATAATAACTGCGGTTACGGCGGATTCAGAAAATGGCAAAAATTGCGTTCTAAATATCCGGCATTAGAAATAGACGATCCCAATATAACCTCAGAAATTCCGGATTTATCGCAACAGATTTTTATAGATGAAGAAATTGAGGCTATCCAACAACTCTGTGCATTTATAAACATATACGATACGGATCGCCGTACAATTGCAATTCAGCTTGAAAATGAACCTGATAACGATGAGGGCGGTATGGGCTATTGGCTGAGTCAATATTCGGCAATGGTTAATTTGCTTAATAAATTGGGTGAGGCGGTTCATAACAGCACCTACGATATGATTACAAAAATCAATATAACAGTAAGAGGTATTGACGAAACGATTGATGGACTTGATTATTTCGCTCGTGCAAATAATCTTATTGAACAGCCGTATCTTGATTTGGTGGGCCCCGATGCCTACAATACTAACACGATGCAGGATATGTCCTTTTACGATAAGGGGAATAATATCCCGGTACATCTTGAAATAGGTCCATCGGTTTGGAGTGTTATTGGACAGAGTGTTTACCATCTTATTAACGGATACGGTATGGGTTATTATGATTTGATTGATATCGGTTATACAGGTAACGGCGGTTTGTACCGTCTTAATTCGGAAATTTGGGAGGAACGTGACGGCACTCAAATCCTCGGTAAGCCGTATAACGGTGAGATTGAATGTAATACGCAGGAATTTATCGCTATGTCTAAAAGCGTGAGTGCTTTAAACGAATTATTAGCTTATATTCCAACTTCCGATATGGCCGGCTTTAATATTAAAATGAAAAATGTTGCAAGTGACATTCAAAAACTCGGCGATAAAAAAATCACTTATGATTACAATAATCCGTCTGCAAAGTACGGGGCAAGCGGTTTGGTTTTAAAAGGTCCCGACGGAGCATATTACTGCTTCTCAAGTCAGGCGGCAGATTTTACATTCCCATCTGCGCCTTCTTCTGTAACATACGGTTCCTACAGTGAAGGCACATGGAACGAGGAAGGTAAAATTACAGCAAACGGAGCAAAGGTTACTTTAGAGGCAGGCAAGGCATACCGTGTGGTACTTTAGGCATTAATAATCTTTAAGCCTTAAAAATATAAAAAATTTGAACAAAGGGGTACGATTATGAAAAAGAAACTTTTTTCGCTTATTACACTCTTGTTAGTCACGATTATTTGTTTCAGTCAGTTTTCACTGTTAAGCGTTTTTGCCGGAGCTGAGAATACCGAAGACGATTTACCTTCGTACAGTGCTTACGAATATTTAAATAAATTCGTAAGCGACACGGTCAATTACCCGGATAAAACAGAAATAACCGATTTCAGTCTTTCCGCTCCTTGGAGCATGAAGTATGTAAATCCGGACAATAACAAAGATTTGACTACAAAGATTTCCGTCGTAAGAAATGTTAAGCCCAAGTGGACTGAGAATGGATTTGGCTCAACAGACGGTATCGGTTATTACAGTACATCAAACGGGAATAATGATAATATTCATACAATTTTCCACGACGGTAAATTATTGATAAACAGCAGATATGACAAAGGTGGTTTTGGTGCCCGTGCAACGGCTTTGCGGTTTACAGCGCCTAAGTCGGGCGAGATAATTATCAAGAATGACGGAAAAATAAAAGTATTTTCTGGAAGTCCTGTTTGGGCCGGTGGAGTGTCAAGCGTAAAAACAAGGATAAACCTAAACGGCCAAACCGTTGAGGGCAGTGAGCAAGAATCCGCGGACGGAAATAAAGGTTTTGACTTCGATGAGGTTAAGTTGGAAGTTAAGGAAGGCGACGTTGTAGACTTCCTCGCTTGGAGTGAATCAACTACATATGCATATACCGACTTTGCCCCCGTCATCTCATATCTTAGATATGATGTCGAATATCCGTCATACGATTCATATGATAATCTGTACAGTATTGTTGAAGAAAACAAGGCTGCCATAACCGATGGTAAAGTGAAGCTTACATCCGATTCCTTTAAAGCCTCGGCACCGTGGAGCGTCGCGTTTTCTGCACCTACCGGTGGTAATCCGTGGTATTCGAAAACAATTTATCTTAAAGACAAATTTTCTTTTGTGGGTTCGGGTTCCGCAGGCGTTAGTAAATATGCATTGACAGGTGAGTCATCAGGTGGTAATGAATGTATGTTTGTCGCTTTTGATGACGGTAAATTGGTTATCAACGGCTCATATAAAGCTAATGAATTAAACGGCTATATTACTTCATTGAAATTCACCGCACCAAAATCGGGAAATATTGAACTTTCAAGTGAGACACTCACCTGTATGAAAGATGCGCCTTATTGGGCAAATACGGATCATACAACAATCATTAATATTAAAAAGAACGACAATGTTATTAAAACAATAACAGTTACTTACAAAAAAGGTGTTTCCACGGGTTGGACCGTTGACGGAGCGGAGCAGGCAGATACAGAGCCGGTTTTCCCGAAGATTACGGATGAGGTGAAAAAAGGTGATGTTCTTACCGTTGAGATAAGCCAAAGCGGCACAAACAATAAGTCGTGTATTGCTGTAGCTCCTGTTGTTGCTTATACATCTGTAAGTGATAATGGTGAGACCGAAGAGGAAGACGCAGAAGCGAGCAAACCAAAATACGGAGCTACATATAATGCTCATGATATTTTAGGAAAGCTTTTGCAAGAAACCGAAATCGACGGCAATGAGATTGATCAGGAGAATTCGGTTTGGAGAGTGGATATTTCTTTCCCACAGTGGATGGCAACAGGATATAAAGGAATGGTCTATAAATACTTTAAAACTGTAGCAAATTTAAAGAATGTTCCGTCTTTTGCAAGATCCTCATTGGTTCAATCGGCCGGATCTTGTACAGTAGGTATCCCGACTGATTCCAATATAATTGTTATTAATCCAAAGGATGCTTGGAACTCAAAACAATCGGAAAATATAGAATTTAATATTGATTTTGTAGCACCTGCAACCGGAAAAGCGGTATTGTACGATCCCGATGAAGGTATTTGGGGTGGAATACAGGGCGATCCATATTACTCATATCTTGAAAAGGATTCTGCGGTTTCAAAGATACAGGTTCTTTTGAACGATAAGGTTATCTGGCCCGCAAGCGGCGAGTTTACACAGATAGACAATAAGAACCCCGCGGTTGATTTCCCGCGCATTGAGCTTAATCTTAAAACAGGCGACGTTTTAAGACTGCGTACTCAGCGTGTAGGCGGTTCGGGTGGCTTCGGAATGCAGTTAAACCCCACCGTAAGCTACTACGACGGCGTACCGCAGACAGGCGCTTCGTACAACGGCGAAATTATAACCTTAGTTGCTTTGATGAGCGTATCGGTGCTTGCAATTTTCACATTGGTTCTTATTCAGAACAAAAAGAGCAGAACCGATAAATAATCAGGAAAAAACAGCAGGCGGGCAAATTATAAAAGCATAATTTCGCCTGCCTGCAGGGCGCAGGGCATTTAATTTTATTTATTAAAAAGCTGAGGAACCGTTATGAAATTGCACATCTTAAACAGACTGCTGGCATTTCAGCTGGCGCTGGTTATATTTTTAACTTTTGCCGGCTGTAAAAAAAGCGGAGTTTCATCTGTTGACGGTACATCGGTTGCCGATAATTTTTCAAGTGCCGAAGAATCTGTCGCCGCTTCAGACGCGGCAGACGGTAATACCGATTCCGACCCGCTTGCAAAATATATAACCGAAAACGGTAAAATAGATACCTCTGAATTAACTCCGTACAAGGCGTCGGAGGTAGCCACTGTCAACGGCAGAAACATTTTTAAGCATAACGGCAAGCCTTATCTTTATAATGCAATGCATTTCCGTTATGACGATCTTAACACCGCCTACGGTCCGGACACTGCAAAGGAAATCCTTGACCAAGGTATGCAGAAAATTAAGGAATCGGGTATAGACACCGTTATTCTGTATATTTACTGGCGCGATATGTACGACGGTAAGAATTACAATTTCGATAATCTTAAAATGCAGTATGATACGGCGATCAGACACGATTTAAAAATTCAGATAAATTGGTTCGGGTATAATAACTGCGGTTACGGCGGTTTTATGAAATGGCAGACCGACCGCGCAAAATATCCCGCGCTGAAAATAAACAATCCCGAAATAACAAAGGAAATTCCCGATCTGTCAAAGCAAATTTTTATCGATGAGGAAATCGAGGCTATCAGGCAGCTTTGCGCATTTATAAATATATATGATAAAGACCGCCGCACGGTTGCGGTTCAGCTTGAAAACGAACCCGATAACGGCGAGGGCGGTATGGGCGACTGGCTAAGTCAGTTTTCCAATATGGTAAACCTGCTTAACAAGCTTGGCAAGGCGGTTCACGGCAGCGTTTACAGTATGATAACAAAGGTCAATCTTACAATGACCGGTTGGGACGAAATTCAGGAGGGCTTTGATTATCCTACGCGTATCAATAAGGTTATAGAACAGCCGCACCTTGATTTGGTGGGTCCCGACGTTTACGATGTCAGCACCGTTCATAATATCTCTTTTTATGAAAAGGGCACCAATATACCGGTGCATCTTGAAATAGGACCCTCGCCGTGGAGCGTTATCGGGCAAAGCGTATATCACCTTGCCAGCGGATACGGAATGGGTTATTACGGCTTGGCGGAAAGCGCGCGGACGGTTGACAGCGGGCTGTACCGCTTTGACGATATGCGATGGATAGAACGCGACGGCACCAAAATTCTCGCGGCTTCAAATTACAAGGGTCAGCTTGAGTGCAATACACGGGAATTTATTGCCATGTCGCACAGCGTTGACGCCTTAAGGGAATTATTAGCCTCGGTTCCGGTTTCGGATATGGTGGGATTTAACGTAAATATGAAAAATGTTGTAAGCGACCTGAGAAAGCTTGACGGTAAAAGGTTTACTTATGATTATAATAATCCCGCCGCAAAATACGGTGCCTGCGGACTGGTTTTAAAGGGTCCTGACGGCGCATATTACTGTTTTTCAACCCAAACGGCGGACTTTACATTCCCGTCCGCACCCGCTTCCGTAACATACGGTTATTATAAAGACGGTGTGTGGAACGAGGCGGGCACGGCTTCGGCAAACGGCGCAAGAGTTACGCTTGAAGCCGGCAGAGCGTACCGCGCGGTACTTTGATTTTTAAGGCACAAAATATTTTATCGGATTTATTAAACAAATAGGAGTCGGCTTGATATGTTTTATAAAAAAGCTTTATCTTTCGGTTTATCGGCTTTAATAGCCGCCGCGGTATTTATGCCGATGGGACAGGTGTCCGCAGCCGAAGGCAGATCATACACAAAAGAAGAAATCGAGACGCTCTTACTTGATAAAGGTGTTACATACCAAAGCTATCTTGATAAATTCGGAAAATCCGAATATGCTTCGGATAGCATAGATATTGCGCTCTCGGATTATTCCTCGGCGTCTGCGGACAGCGGGATTGAATTTACCGATTCGTTTGAGGGCAGGAATAATGTTCTTAAATGGGAGAGCGGCAAGGGCAGCATAGGCTACGACATTAACGTTCCGCAAAGCGGACTTTATAATATATGCTTTTCGTATTATCCGCTTGAAGGGTCGGGAAATAAAATCGAGCTCGGCGTTCAGATAGACGACGGATTTCCGTATTCCGAGCTTACATCGTTTTCGCTTAACCGAACCTTTAATTCCGCTAAAGGAATCGCCAAGGATCAGGCGGGTAACGACTACAATACCGAGCAGATAGAGATTTTCAGCTGGCGCGATATGTATGCGCAAAGCGATTCGGGCGTCAGCGACGATCCCTTTTTAATTTATCTTGAGCAGGGAACGCACAGGATCATTCTTTATTCGCACAACGAGCCGTTTGTTCTTTCCTCGGTAAAATTAGCCGCCCCGCAAAAATACATCGGATATGACGAATATCTGAAAAAACACGGCGCGGTTGAAAACGGCGACTGGGGGAAATTATACGAGGCGGAAGCAACTGCCTTAAAATCAGAAAAGAATATGGTTGCTTCTACCGACCGTACAAGCACAAAAAACAGCCCTTACAGCTATACAAAAAACGTACTTAACGTTATAGGCGGAAGCACGTGGAAATATCCGGGGCAGTGGCTTGAATGGGAAATAGATGTTCCGAAGGACGGGTATTACGAGCTGTCCTTCAGGTATAAGCAATCGTATAAATCCGGCTTGAATTCTCACCGCCGTTTATTGATAGACGGCAGCGTTCCGTTCAGCGAAGCCGAAATTTTGAATTTCGGATATTCTTCAGGCTGGGAAAATTATACGGTTTCGGATAACGGCGGAGAACCGGTATTCTTTTTTCTTACAAAGGGAAAGCACACGCTTAGGCTGGAAGCCGTTGTGGGGCAGCTGGGCGCCTCTGTAAGCAGGCTGACCGATCTTGTTGCCAAGCTTAACGAGGAATACCGCAAATGCCTTATGATTACGGGCAGCGATCCCGATATTTACCGCGATTATAATTTAGACGCGGAAATCCCCGATTTAATCGATACCTTTAAAGCCATTTGCGATTCTCTGCAAAATGAATATGTAAATATAAAAAACATTCTGAACAGCGATAAGGACATCGGTGATATTATCAACGTTCTGTTATATCAGCTCCGCGATATGATAAACTCGCCGTCGACCATACCCTATCGGCTTGATTCATTCAGCTCAAACATCGGCAGTCTTTCTTCGTGGGTTCTTGAGCTTAAGGAGCAGCCGCTTATGCTGGATTATATTTATGTTTCGCAGTCTCAGGCAAAAAAGCCTGCTGTAAACGACAGCTTTTTCGGCGCGGTTCTTCGCGAGTGCAGATCCTTTATTTATTCCTTTATTGCCGATTACAGCAATATCGGTGGGGAAAGCGCGTATGAAAAAAGCATCAATGTTTGGGTGAACTCCGGACGCGATCAGGCAAACGTGCTTAACGCCATGATAAACGATATGTTTATACCCGAAACAAATATAGGCGTTTCTCTTAAAATAACAAGCGCTTCGGTTATTCAGGCATATCTTTCGGGAAATGCTCCCGATGTATCGATTATGCTCGGCCGCGGTCAGCCCGTAAATCTTGCCCTGCGCGGAGCGCTTTACGATTTAACGGAATTTTCTGATTTTTCAAAGGCGAAAGCGGAGTTTCAGAATACGGCGCTTGTTCCGTATACCTTAAACGGCGCGGTTTATGCCCTGCCGGATTCGCAAAAGTTTTATATGATGTTTTGCCGCAAGGATATTTTGCGCGAGCTTGGTATAGAAATTCCGAAAACATGGGACGATTTTTGGAAGGCGACCCGAATAATACAAACCAATAATATGGACGTCGGCTTGCCTTACACCTCTGTTGACGCTTCGGGTGCCGTCGACAGCGGAATGGGGTCCAGAAATATTTTTTCTGCCCTGCTTTTGCAGATGGGCGGTAAATTTTATAACGACGATCTCTCGCAGACGGCTCTCGGAACCGGCGAGGCTCTTGAAGCGTTTGAAACATGGACGAATATTTATACCAAAAAGAGCTGTCCTTTAACCTATAACTTTTATAACCGTTTCAGGTCGGGCAGTATGCCGTTGGCTTTAGCTGTTTATACAGACTACAACCAAATCGCCGCAGCCGCGCCCGAAATATCGGGATTGTGGGAAATGGTTTCCATACCGGGAACGGTACAGGAAGACGGCAGCATAAGCATAGCGCAGGGCGGAGCAGGCACAGCGGCTGTTATTCTTGCTTCAACAAACAGCCCGAACGAGGCATGGACCTTCCTTAAATGGTGGACGGGAACCGAAGCGCAGTCAAGGTTTTCTTCGGATATTGAGGCGGTGCTCGGTGTTGCGGGGCGTTACGCTACCGCTAACGTTAAGGCAATGAGGAGCCTTTCGTGGACTAACGACGAATATGAAAGGCTTATGTATTCATGGAGTCAGGTTGAGGAAATTCCCGAAGCTCCGGGCGGTTACTATTTAACAAGGGATCTTGATAACGCATTCCGCGATGTTGTATACAACTCAAGAAACGCGCGCGAATCGCTGCTGAGCTGGAAGCTGAGCGTGGATTCCGAAATTTCGAGAAAGAGGGAGGAGTTCGGTCTTGATTAAGCCTAAAAGCAAAGCGAAAATTTCATACCGTCAGGATATAGCCAAAAACTGGCGGGTATATCTGATGTCTCTTCCTTATCTTTTGTTTTTCTTCTTTTTTGTGGTATTGCCGATAATTGCCTCCGTTTTTTTAAGCTTTACATATTATAATATGCTGCAAGCCCCCTCCTTTATCGGGCTTAACAATTATTTCAACCTTATTGTAACAGACACCGTATTTTTAAAGGCGCTTAAAAACACACTGCTTTTTGCCGTTCTTACGGGACCGGTAAGCTATTTCCTCTGTTTGATTGTGGCGTGGTTTATAAACGAGCTTCCGCGGTATCTGCGCGTATTGATGACGCTTATATTTTATGCGCCTTCTTTATCGTCGTCTGTTTATTTTATATGGCAGTATTTGTTCAGCGGAGACTCTTACGGCTTAATAAACGGCTTTTTAATGAAGCTTGGGATAATATACGAGCCTATTCAATGGCTTTCCGATGAAAAATACACCCTGATCGTGGTAATGATCGTTCAGGTTTGGATGAGTCTCGGAACAAGCTTTCTTGCATTTATTGCCGGCTTTCAGGGAATCGATAAATCGTTGTACGAGGCAGGCGACGTAGACGGTATTAAAAACCGATATCAGGAGTTTTTTTACATCACGTTTCCGCTGCTTAAGCCGCAGCTGCTTTTCAGCGCGGTTATGCAGATCGTAACGTCGTTTTCGGTCAGTACCGTTTCACAGCAGCTGTGCGGATTGCCGAGTACAAACTATTCGGCGCATACGATAGTTCTGCACATAACGGATTACGGCAATATCCGTTACGAAATGGGCTATGCCTGCGCTATTTCGGTGGTATTGTTTATTATTATGCTTTTAACGCGTAAGCTGATCGACTTTTTATTAAGCTATATTTCGGACACTTAAAGCTTATATGGGCGGTAAATTTTATTTAGGGATGATGACAGTGCATTCATTGAGGGTGAAAAGGAAAAAAAGGCACGGCAACCGTTCGGTTGCCGGCACATGCGGTATTTTCGTATTCCTGCTGATTTTGGGTATGTTTATGATGCTGCCGCTTTTATACGCAATAGTCAGTTCATTGAAGCCGTTAGATGAGTTGTATATCTATCCGCCGCGCTTTTTTGTAAACCGTCCTACATTTGATAACATAAAACAGCTGTTTACGCTTGCGGCAAATTTGTGGGTTCCGTTCAGCCGATATGTATTCAACAGCCTTTTTGTAAGTGTGGTTGCAACGGTAGGGCATATTATTATTGCCTCTATGTGCGCTTTTGCATTCTCAAAATACAATATCCGCATTAAGTGGATGTTTAATGTTATTCAAACGGCGCTGCTTTTCAACGGCACGGTTCTTTGGCTGCCTCAATACGTTATTATGGCGAAGCTTGGGCTGTTAAATACCTATTGGGGTTACATATTTCCCATTCTTCCTATGCCGCTCGGTCTGTTTTTAATGAAGCAGTTTATGGATCAGCTGCCCACAACGCTTATAGAGGCTGCCGAAATCGACGGCGCCACGGCGTTTACCATATTCAGAAAAATAGTTATGTCTACCGTAAAGCCGGCTTGGCTTACGCTTATGGTCTTTGCATTTCAAAGCGTTTGGAACTCGAACCCTCAGGGCGTTGTGTTTGACGAGCAGTTAAAGCTTTTGCAAAGCGCAATTTCGGAAATAGTATCAAGCGGTATTTCAAGGGTCGGAGTATCTATGGCGGGAAGCCTGTTTATTATGATACCCCCTATTCTTATTTTTGTTTTTTCTCAAAACAGCGTTATTGAAACTATGGCTCATTCCGGAATTAAGGATTAAGGAGGTTAAATGATGAGGAAGAAAGTAACGGCTTTTTTCAGCATACTGCTGATTTTCTTAATTCTTATGTCGGTTTCGGTTTCGGCTTTATCCGATACGCCTTATCAAGGGTATACCTACGATTCGTTTAACACCTCTAACCCCGCGCCGGTAGGATTTGAACCGGAAGCGACGGTTAACAGCGGCAGCTTAAGGCTTGAAAGCTTCGGCTCGCTTTCGGATTTTGATTTTGACGAAAACGGAAATTTATATGTTCTTGATTCCGATAAAAGCTTAATTTATATTTTAAGCAGTGAATTAGAGTATATTAAAACGCTTTCACTAAAAGAAAACGGCAATGCAATTTCTTTTGAAAAGGCGCAGGGAATATTTCTGCACGCGGCAAACGGCGCGGCGTTAATATATATTGCGGATACCGAAAACGGAAGAATACTTGTATCGGATACGGAAGGCAATGTTTTACGCATTTTAAAAAGGCCCGAAACAACGTTGATATCGAACGATACGCAATTCCGCCCGTTAAAGCTGGCGGTAAGCGATGAAGACGTAATATTTGTGCTTTGCCAGCATATCTATTCCGGAATTTTAATGATAAATAACAACGGCGAATTTCTCGGATTTTGCGGAAGCAATAAAATCGAAGCGTCCGCACAGGTTTTACTGGATTATGCCTGGAAAAAGCTTTTAAACGAATCGCTTAAAAGTAAAACCTCAAGGTATGTTCCGGTTGAATATTCCGGACTGGATCTTGACGAGTCGGGAAATATTTATGCCTGCTCGGTTTCGGGCACTGATGAATCCGAAAGAATACGCTGTATAAACGCAAAGGGAAATAACATTTTTCCGAACAATACAACCTTCGGAGACCTTGAAACCTCAACCGTCGGCAGCAATACGGTCACTACAACGTTTACGGATATCACCGATATCGGGTCGGGGATTTTTGCGGCGCTTGATTCAACGCTCAGACGCGTATTTGTATACGACCGCGAGGGAAATTTTTTGCTGTCGTTCGGTACTGTCGGCAATCAGGCGGGCACGTTTAAAACACCTGCCGCAGTAACCTCCTACAATGAGCGCGTGTATGTTCTCGATCAGGGTAACGGCAGTATAACGCGTTTCGGCGCTAATTCCTACGGTCGGCTTATTATGCAGGCGTCACGCAGCTATCTTAACGGAATGTATGATGAATCTATCGATCAATGGAATGATGTTTTAGCACAAAACGGCGGCTTTGAGACGGCATACGTAAGCATAGGCCGTTCGTTAATGAATCTTGACGAATATAAAGAGGCAATGGAGTATTTCAAGCTCGGTCAAAGCCGAACGGATTATTCCAGAGCGCTTCAGCAATACAGAACACAGTTTATTGCCGAATGGTTTAACGTGTTTTTTATTGCGGTAATTTTAATTTGTATAGGCGTAAGGGTTCTTTTTTACCTTAAAAAGCGAAAAACGGCTATTGAAGGAGCAGACGTGCAGATAGGCTACGGAACAAAGCTTTTCAGCTCTTTAAAGCACCCGCAGCGCGATATGATGGCATTTGTAAAGGAAACAAGGGGCGCGTTTTGGGTTGCTCCCGCCGTTGCCCTGCTGTGGTTTTTCCAAAAGATATTCGCATACCAGTGCACCGGATTTGTTTTCAACGAAAACGATCCCTCAAAAATGGATATACGTCTTTTGTTCCTTATGTCGATAGGCGTTTTTGCGGTGTTTATTGTTTCCAACTGGTTAATTTCCACCATGCTTGGGTATTCCGGAAAATTTTACGAAATTTCAACCGTTACGGCACTGGCACTTATGCCGTATATTGCGGTTAATATTTTTAACTCCGCATTAAGCAACATATTAACCTCGGAAGAATCGATGTTTCTTTCAATCTTTACCGCAATTGCGGTTGTTTGGGGAGTTATGGTTCTGGTGCTGGGCTTTTCAAAAATACACGAAACCGGAATTTTCGGAACGGTTTGGCTGATTCTGCTTACCCTGTTCGGCGTGGCGATCATTGTATTTTTGGTTATGGTATTCTTTAGCCTTTGGCAGCAGTTTGCGGATTTTTGCACCGATGTATTTCGGGAGATTATAGGTATTTTACGTTAGGGGGGAAAGCTTATGAAAAACAGCAATTTTGTAAGAGCGATCGCATTGTTGGTAACGGCGGCTTTCCTTGCCGCGCCCGGTATTCATAAAAATGCCCTTGCCGATAATGCGGAAGGCTCGGTCAGCGTTGCTTCGGAAGAGAGCGGGGCAATAACAATCTCAAACCGACAGGTTGAGCTTGCCTGCAGCCGCAGCGACGGAAGCATAAGACTTTCCGACCTTAATACGGGAAATATCTATTATTCAACCCCTGCGGATACCGCCGCCCTTGAAAGCACGGACGCTCTTAACAGAGTGCGCTTAAAATCACAAATAATATTGCAGCTTTGCAACGAAAGCGGAGAGGTTACCTCGGCAAACAGCTCCTCCTTGGCGGCAAATAAACTGATAAGCATAAAAAAAGACGGCGGCAGTATTGTCTGCTCGTACGATTTTCGGGATTACTCAATTAAAATTTCGGTAAAATACACGCTTAATAAAAACGGGTTTTCAGCCTGTATTCCTATGGACAGCATTGAATGCAAGGGAAGCTACTCGCTTATGCAGGTATCGCTGTTACCGTATTTTGCGGCGGCAGACGTGAACGAAAGCGGTTATTTTGTTGTGCCGGACGGCTGCGGCGCGCTTATTGATTTTAATAACGGAAAAGCGGCGCTCGGAAACTACTCTCAAAAAATTTACGGCCCGGACGCTATCCAAAACGCCTCAAAAATGACCGCAACGACACAACCGGCGCTTTTGCCCGTAATAGGCATTCACCGTAATGCCGCCGAAAAGGCGGGGAGCAATATGCTTTTGTATGTAGAGGACGGAGCCGCCTGCGCAACGGCAAATGCGGCGGTAAGCACGGCGTCGCTCGGCTACAATAATGCTTATTTCTCATTTACATATAAATCTTCAAACCGTGTTACAATGCTTGAGGATACCGATTTTTCTTCTTCGGTTTATATGCTTTCAAACAACACGCCGTCTGCGAAAAGCTTTACGGTTTCTTATAATCTGCTTTCTTCCGACGGCGATTACAATGAAATGGCGCAGGTAACGCGCGATTTATTAAAGGCGGATAGTTTAAAAGACGATTGGGAAAACGGGGACAGGGTCTTTATTGAAGCCTATATGTCTGTTAAAAAGGAAAAGTATTTTTTAGGCATACCGTATAATGCAAACGAAACGTTAACGAAATTTGACGATTGCTTAAAGCTTATAGAAAAGATAAACGGAAATGCCGTGATGCTTTTAAACGGGGTTGATCCGGACGGAGCGGTCGGAGGTAAGATCGACTCTAAGTTCAGGGTTTCTTCGGGACTCGGAGGAATAAAGGCATATAAGAAATTCGTACAGCAGGCCGAAAAATCCGGCGCCGCTGTTTTTCCCGCCGCGGAGCTTGTAAAATTCAATAAAAGCAGCATAGGCTATAATACGTATTTCAATAATGCGCGCTCGGTCGATTATAAGCCGATACTTGAAAGATTTTATCTGTTCGGTAATTATGAAGAAAACAAAAAATATCCCGAATTGTCTTATCTTATTCCGGCAAAAACGGTTACGGCGGGTAATTCGTATGTAAAGTCGCTTGTTAAAAACGGTATTACGGGCGCGGCGCCGTTATCTGTCGGCAATTCTCCGTATTCCTCGGCAGACGGTAAGGGCTGCGATTTAACAAGCGTAATGCAAAATTACATAAAAATACTTGAAGATATGCGGAATAAGCAAATAAACGTTTTATTAAAAAGTCCGGCGGCATATGCAATTCCGTATGCAAAATATTTATATTCGCTGCCGCTCAGGTCAAGCTCCTTCAGCGTGTGCGATACGGACATACCGTTTCTTCAACTGGTTTTGAACGGCGTTAAAAATTACAGCACGCCTGCGCTTAACCTAACAAACAACCGTGAAGAAATGCGGCTGCGTATGATTGAAAGCGGTTCGTCGCCTGCATACTCGGTAATCGGGGCAAAATATGCGGATATAAAGTCCACGCCGCTTGACGTTTTGTACGGGGCGGAAATGGATACGCTTTCCGAAGAAATATTATCCGAAATTGCAGAATACAGAAATGTGTTTGAGGCAACGGGCGGACTGATAGAAAGTCACCGTATTATTAACGGTAATTTACGCAAGGTAACCTTTAAAAACGGCACCTCGGTATATTTGAATTATTCGGATACTCCGCAGACATACGACGGAATACAGATAGACGCATTATCATACAGCCTGACGCAGGCAAGGGAAGGTGAACAAAGTTGATCGGGAATAAGCATAAGCTGTCATATGAGCGCCGAAGAGGTGTTGTGGGATACGTGTTTTTGATTCCGTGGATCATCGGGGCGGCGGTGTTTTTTATGTATCCGTTTCTTCAGTCCGTTGTGTTTTCTTTTTCGGACGTAACCTTTGAAAACCGAAAAATAATCACAAAGTTTGTCGGGCTGAATGTATATAAGGCTGTTTTTATTGAGGATCCTACGGTCTTTCGTATGATGATAAGCTCTATCGGTCAAACGCTGCTTTATACGGTATGCGTATTGATTATGTCGGTTTTTCTGGCGATTATTCTCAATCAAAGCTTTAAAGGCAGGTCCTTCTGGCGCCTGATATTCTGCCTGCCGATTATTGTTTCATCGGGTCTTGTGCTTGAGGTCTTCAAAAACGACCTGACATTTCAGGCAGGCACAAGCGACGCAACCACAATTTTTCAAAGTACGGTATTATCACAGCTTTTGCTTGATATGGGTATAGGCGACTCCGTTATCAACGCAGTTGTAACGGCGGTTAATAACATTGTTGATATTCTTTGGATGTCCGGCGTTCAGATATTGCTTTTTATAACGGGTCTGCAATCGGTATCGCCGATGCTTTATGAGGTTTGCGACGTTGAGGGCGCAACCGCATGGCAAAAGTTTTGGAATGTTACGTTCCCGTTATTAACGCCTTATATTATGCTGAATGTGGTTTATACAATAATCGATATATCCACCGCAACTACAAATTCGGTAATGAAAAGCATAAACGGGTATTACCGTAATGTTATGTATTCAAGAGGCTCGGCGGAATCGGTCGGATATTTTCTGATGATCTTAGTGATTCTGGGAATTGCGGCGGCTGTTATGTCTAAACGAACGTTCTACATCGATAAATAGAAAGGAGATTTAATACAGGCATGAAAAATGGTATTGACGGCTCTGTAATAAAAAGCGTTGCATTTAAAAAGGCTTCCTCGGCTGCCTGGAAAATTTTGCGCTTTTTAATATTGCTTTGTATTGGATTTGCGCTTGTTTATCCTTTCTTGTATATGATATCCTCTACCTTTCGCGGCGAAGAGGATATTTGGAACCCCACAATAGTATGGATCACGCGTCATTATACGCTCGGTAATTTAAAGGCGACGATGGTTAATATGAATTATTCGTCCTCGCTTGTTTTCAGCTTGCAGATTTCTGTTGTTACCGCTTTATTGCAGTGCTTTATGTGCGCTTTTGCGGGGTACAGCTTTGCACGCTACGATTTTAAGCTTAAGGGGGTGCTGTTCGGAATTGTAATTTTAACCATCATTGTTCCGCAGCAGATGTATATTATTCAGCTTTTTCAGATCGTGAAAAATTTGGGGCTTACAGACAGCGCCGGCGCCTATTGGATACAGGCGCTGTTCGGTGTGGGAATAAGGTCGGGGCTTTTCATTTATATTTATCGGCAGAATTTCCGCGCATTACCGACGGATCTTGAGCATGCCGCGGCAATCGACGGCTGCGGCGCATTCGGAACATACTTTAAGGTTATGCTTCCGAATGCACTTAATTCATTTGTCGTTGTATTCCTGTTTTCATTTATTTGGCATTGGAACGAGTATTTCTCTGCGGAAATTTTCACGGTGCATAAAAGAAATATACCGCAGGCGTTATACAATCTGCGCACCTTATTATCCGCTCAGTTAGGGGGAACCAGTCAGGCTGTGGCGGTTACTAACCCTATGGAATTACAGGTTTGGGTTGAAGCGGGCGCGCTGCTTTCGGTTTTGCCGGTTCTTATAGTGTTCTTTTTGGGTCAAAAGTTTTTGCGCGAGGGTATTTCACGCACAGGCATTGTAGGATAGGCAAACGGTATACACAGGTATTAATTGCAAATTAATATAAATAATTATTTGGAGGAATTAAAATGAAAAAAATCTGCAAACGATGCGTTTTAATCGCGCTGTCACTTGTTATGGCTTTGCAGCTTTCGGCTTGCGGCAAAGAAGGCAAAACAAGCTCCGAAAATGATACAAAGCAGGGCGGCACGTCGTCTGTCGGCGAACCGGTACGCGTTAAAGAGGACGGTATGCTTTTTGAAACGCGCAAGGTTGACAATCCGGATATAACCATGCTGATCTTCTGGGATCCGATGGAGGATATCAATGAGATCAATGCGCTTTACAAGAAGATTTACGGCGGCAATGTAGAGGTTCTTGTAAAGTCATGGAGTCAAAAGTCTTCATTGATCGCGTCATATGCGGCTTCAGGTACAAAGGCTGAAGTAGTAATGCTTTCAAAAACGGATTTCCCAGTAATGTCGGCTTCAGGTGTTCTTGAAGAAATTGATTTGGCTAAATTGGACAGCGGCAGTAAATACTGGAATTTTAACAATATGAAGAACCTAACGTCCATCAACGGAAAGAATTACGGTCTGTGCTTTAATAACCTTAATATAGTTTCAACTCAGCTTGTTCTTTTTAACAAGAAGATATTTTCCGAATTCGGTCAGAAAACACCGCTTGAGTATTTCAGAGAAGATGCCTGGAACTGGGATAATTTCAGAAAAACGGCCGCTTCCTTGACAATGGATAAGGACGGCGACGGAAAAACGGATCTTTACGGATATGATGTTTCGGTGTCGCAAGCCCCGACTTATTTAATGGAATCTAACGGTGCGGAGCCTCTTAAATACACAGATAATACGTTTTCGCTTAATCTTAACGATCCGCGTGTCTTGGCTGCTTACCAGTTATATTCTGATATGTATAATGTGGATAAATCTATTTGCACAACTGAATTTAAAGAATATTCTAACTTCTTAAACGGTAAGGCTGCAATGACGACAATAGCTATTAACCAAATGGCCCAGCTTTACAATGACGGTATGGAGGCAGGCAGCATCGGTTTTGCGCCGTTCCCGTCTGGTCCTGCCGCGCAGGGCAAATACTTTGCCAATTATGAAGGACATCTTATTGTAGGCTCGGTTAAGGGCACCGGAAATACAGACGCTACCCTTGCATGGATGGAATGCGCTGTAAGCGTTTGGAATAATCTTGCCTTAGATAGCCCTCCGGAAATCACAAATTACCTTTACAGCGATGAGGAAAAATCGGTTATTAAGGAAATCAATGCAAAAACAGTCAATTACGATGAGACGGGCCTAAAATATACTGCGGACGGCTCTTACGGTACGCGTTATATAAATACTTGCTTCTTAACCGCTCAGGAAATGATGTATAAAATACGTGAAAACCTTCCTTTAAGCACCGTTATCGAGCAATATAAGCCCACTCTTCAAGGGTATCTTGACGCGGCAAACGAATTGTTGAAAACCGCAAAATAAAACCGCAGCAGATAATCCGTGTAAGTTGTTTTGCTTACACGGATTATTGATACCGCAGGTTTGTTGCATATAAAAAACGGAGGAAACGATTTAATGCAAACGTTTAAATATTCGGTAAACGGCAGAAAAAAATTATGCTTTACAAAAAATACCGATTTAAGCCGAATTCCCGAAGCGGCGAGAAAAATAATGAGCAGGTTCGCCGCCGAAAAATGCGGAGCGGAGGACGAAATATCGGTAATAGAAACCGAAAAACCGATTTCGGATAAGCTTAAGGAGGAGCTGAGACGCTTAAATAAAACAGACGTTATAAATAATCCCGACGGATATGTTATAAAAATGTCCGAAGGGAGTATAACGGTAAGTGCAAATTCAGAATCCGGCATAATGAATGGGTTAATGACATTTTTGCGTCTTTTAGATGATGAAGGATGCTACGGTAAGGAAATGCTTTGCGATTATCCGATAAGCAGTATTCGCGGTATCAAGCTTATGATTCCCGCACGGGAGGATATACAGGATTTTTATGATTTTATTGATATGATGGTTTTCTTTCATCATAATACACTTATGCTTGAAATCGGCGGAGCTATGGAATATAAACGTCATCCCGAAATAAATGAAGGATGGAAAGAATACGCCGAATTTATGTCGGAATATTCGGGTAAATCAAAAGAAATTCAAGAGCATACGTTTCCGTGGCGTAAAAATTCAATTCACTGCAATAACGGCGGGGGTTCATATTTAACGCAGAATGAAATACGTGATATGATCGATTACTGCACCGAAAGGGGAATAAGGATAATACCTGAGGTTCCCTCCACCTCTCATTGCGATTACTTGCTTACTCGCCATCCGGAGCTTGCGGAACGCTGCGAGGATCCTTATCCCGATACATTTTGTCCGTCAAACCCAAATTCGTACAAATTGCTTTTTGATGTGCTTGATGAGGTTATTGATGTTTTTCACCCCGAAATAATCAATATCGGTCACGATGAATATTACTCCATCAACATTTGCGACAGATGCCGTTCAAGATTGAAAAAAAACGAAGATATTTATGCGGAAGATATTATAAAGATACACGATTATCTTGCGGCTAAAAACGTTAAAACCATGATATGGTGCGATAAGTTGCTTAATGTTTTGACAGAGAGCGGAGCTAATTTCGGAGGCGCTTTAAATTATGTATATAAGAATTGGGATGTAAATTCAGAGCTGCTTGGCATTATACAGCCTACATGGAGGGCAAAGGAAAAAATTCCGAAGGATATTATTTGTCTGAACTGGTTTTGGTCATACGGGGAAAAATATGATGAGGACCTGCGGGAGTTTCCTGTTATCTTCGGAAATTTTTTGGGATCCGGTATGTCCGGTTTTAAAAAACGTTGCGGCACCAATACGGTCGGCGGAATTTGCTCAAACTGGGGCGCGACAATGCCGGTGTATCTACAGCGCAATAATATATATTTTAATATGGCGTATAATGATATTCTTTACTGGGACGGCGAATATAACGACGCGGACGACCGTCAGTTTGAAGGCTGTGTTGAAGAGGCGTTTCTAAACCTGTTTCATTATCATTACGGCGTCGGGTGCGGTTATGCGGGAAAGTACATTGAAGTAATACATACTACCGACTGCAAAAAAAAGCACCGTTCCTTCAGTGACGGAGTTTTTGCAGGCGGAGCGGAATATAACAAAGAATATTTATTGGGCGAATATGTTATTACGTACCGCGACGGCACTTCCGAGAAGGTTCCGGTTGTATGGGGTGAAAACATAGGAGCGGAAACAACGCCGTGGTACGGCAAAGCCGTAGAGCAGGAGGCGGGCGCCGGAAACCCCGGACAGCGTTCCGCACGAATAGACGCCGTATTGGCGGAAACCGCATTTACTTCGCTGCCGATACAAAAAAACGGTAAGGTATATTACAGGTATTTAATTAAAAAGTCATTCCCGGAAAAGAAAATTTCCGGCTTTGAATTTATAAGCGGCTACGACTTTAAGGTTGACATTATTTCCGTAAAGGAGCTTTAAATAATCGGGCTATTTATAATAAGAGGGCGGATGGCCTGTGAATTTTTTAAAGATTTTGCTGAAATGCGCAATATCGCAAAATCCCACTGCCTCCGCGCAGGAGGTTACCGTTATGGGGGTTGTTTCAAGCATTTCCATGGCGCGGTCAATTCTTATTTTCATTTGATAATGATACGGTGTTGTTCCGAAACGGGCTTTAAAAATTCGGATAAAGTGGTCCTTTGTAACGCAGCACATTTTTGCATATAAGCCGATATCGATCGTTTGGTTATAGTTTTCATGCATATAATTAACGGCTTTTTCCAAATTTTCGTTATCGGTTTTAATGCAGGGAATGTTGTTCGGTATAAGGCTTTGCATAATAAGCGACAGCAGAACGGTCATATAGCCCTCGCTTGTAATATCCGAAAATTCCGTTTTTTTATAATGCGAAATAATCATTTTTTCAAATGCCGATTCAAACTGCTTGCGGTCCTGTATCCTTATCATAACGGCGGGAGATAAACAGTATTTTTTTAAAATATCACAGGAATATCCGCTGAAATGCGACCACATCATAACCGAAGAATCGCTTTTTTTAAAGCTGTAATGGTGTCTTATGCCGGGGAAATATAAAATCAGGCTGCCTTCTGGTATCTGAACAGTATCTCCGTTTGTTTCAAAATACCCCATGCCTTTTACAACATAATGTATCGAATAATCAATTCTGCCGTTTTTCCGTACCGTATCGTAATCGCGGTCGGTCAGCCATTGCTTTCCGCAGGAATTAACGGCAAGATAACCGTCGTATACTCTTTCTGAGCTGAATGTTATTTCGGGCATAATATACTCATTTCCCCCTCCGTCTTGATTGCTTTACACAGCATTATTATATTACATTGATTTATAAGCAAAGTCAATAAAAATCGATATTATACAAATATCGGTCGATTACGGACATTTATGCCGGATATGCAATATATTATAATTAAAACGGCAAATATAATACCTTGAAAGGAAGATTAAAATGGAAAACTATAATCTTATACCCCCTGAAGAACTGGGAAAAGACACAAAAATCAAATTGTGTGTGTGCGAGCACGAGGTTGATATGTACTGGAAGGTTGCGATAGAGGTTCTTGAGGTTATTCAAAAGAACAACGCCGCCGGCGAGCCTACGCTTATGATAGTTCCCTACGGACCCTTAGGACCGTATTCAAGAATGGTAGAGCTTATTAACAAATACCGCGTTTCATTAAAAAATTGCTGCTTTATCAATATGGACGAGTATCTTAAGGACGCGCATACATATATTGACCGCGACGATCCGCTTTCCTTCCGCGGCGGTATGGACAGAATATTTTACAGCAAGATCGACGATGAGCTTAACCTTCTTCCCGAAAACAGAATTTTCCCCGAACCCGGAAACGAAGGCAGAATAATGGAAGTGATTAAAAAATACGGCAAGCTCGATATGGTGTTCGGGGGAGTGGGAATTAACGGACATTATGCTTTCAACGAACCGCCGGAGCCCGGCGAAGAGGTTTCGGCAGAGGAATTCTGCAACCGTCCCACAAGAGCGCTTAAAATTACAAGGGAAACCAAAACCATAAATGCGTTTATGAACTGCGGGGCGAATTTCGACGCAATTCCCGATTGGTGCATTACCGTTGGAATGAAGGAGATCTTCAATGCGAAAAAGGTGCGTATGTGTATGCCGCGCGATTGGAATGCCGCCGCGCTTCGCAAAATACTTTACGGCGAAGTAACCCCGAAGGTTCCCTGCTCGCTTTTCAGAAACCATCCGGACGCTATGATCTATGCAAGCGCGGTTGCAACAGCCTGCCCCGTATCCGAGATCAGGGTATATAATAAATAATGAGCGCACTGCTTTTAAAAAACGGCAGATTTGTATTGCCGGACGAGGTGACCGAGCCGCAAAACCTATTGATAAGGGACGAAATTGTTTTTAAAATAGGCGCAGAGGACTGTGGTGAAGAGAGTATAGACGTTAAGGGCGGGTATGTTTTCCCCGGCTTTGTTGACATTCATATTCACGGCGGCGGCGGCGCGGACTTTATGGACGGAACTGCCGAAGCGTTTGAAACGGCGGTAAGGGCGCATCTTAAAAGGGGCACTACAACTCTGGTGCCTACCGCCATGACCGCAACGCATAGCGAGCTTGTCGGGTTTATCAATGCGTATCACAGCTTTAAAAAGCACAGTAAATATTCAGACGCGGCGGTCGGTCTTCATTTAGAGGGTCCTTATTTTTCAAACACCGACAAAAGCTCAAAGGGCGCGCAATCGGGAAACCTGATAAGAGATATAAGCTTTGCCGAGATTGCCGAGCTGCTTGATACCGCCGACGGCAGTATTATCAGATGGGACGCCGCGCCCGAAATTCCGAACAGTGCAAAATTTGCCGAAATATGTAAGGAAAACAATATTATTTGCGCGGCGGCTCATACAAATGCCACCGCCGCCGAAGCACAGCGCGGCTTTGAGGCGGGATTTTCCCATATCACGCATTTTTACAATGCGGTAACGGCGTATAAAAAGCGCGGACAAAAGGTAACGGCGGGAGTTGTTGAAGCGGCGTATCTTAACGACGGCGTTACGCTTGAGTTGATATGCGACGGCAGACACGTTCCCAAGGAATGCGTGCAGTTAGCGCTTAAGATTAAGGGAGAAAAAAAGGTGTGCGGCATTACCGACGCCACAAGAATTTCCTGCACCGATATGAAATGCGGAAAATTGGGCAGTCTTAAAAACGGCACGGAGGTAATTGTAGACGACGGGGTTGCAAAATTACCTGATATGTCGTCTTATGCGGGCAGTATATGCACAATGGACAGGGCGCTTAAGGTGCTTTGCGTTGATTACGGCATCGGTATATTAACCGCGGCTAAAATGCTTTCTTCTAATCCTGCCGCACTGATAAACGAAGAAAATATAGGGCGGATAAAAGAGGGCTTTTTTGCCGATCTTGTTATTACGGATAATAATTTCAATGTTAAAACGGTGATAAAAAGAGGCAGGGCTGCAGAGTGATACGGCGGCAGCTCAGGCCGCACGGCATACCCGAAGCTTTAAAAAACGCTGATTTGTATTACAAGGGGGAAGGTTATGAGAATATATGAGGATCCGCAGGCCACAAGCAAAAACCGGCTTGCTCCGCGGGATTATTACATACCTATCGGCAGATCGGAGTATAAGCCTTTAAACGGGCAATGGAGCTTTGCATATTTTGAAAGGGATATCGACGTTCCGGAAAAAATAGAAAAATGGGATACGGCTTATGTTCCGTCGTGCTGGCAGTCGCTGGGTTACGGCGAACCGAATTATACAAACCAGTGTTATCCGTATCCGTGCGATCCCCCTTATGTTCCCGACGATAACCCGTGCGGAGTTTATGAACGTGAATTTACAATAGATAAGCTTTGGGGCAGGGTGTATTTTGTGTTTGAAGGGGTCTGCTCATGCGCGTTTTTATACATAAACGGGCGCGAGGTCGGATTTACACAGGGCAGCCACCTGCAGGCGGAATTTGATATAACCGATTATGTTAAGCGGGGCGTAAATACCGTTCGGGTAAAGGTGCTTAAGTGGTGCTGCGGCAGCTATCTTGAGGATCAGGATATGTTTCGCTTTAACGGCATTTTCAGGGATTGCTATATTCTTATCCGCCCACCGGAGCATATAAGAAACATATGCGTAAAAACAGAAAACAACAGGGTGCTTGTTTTTGCGGACAGGGCGGCGGATATTAGCCTTTACGACGCAGAGGGTAAGCTTATCGGAATTGCAAAAAATACAAAAAACGCAGAGCTTGAGGTTGAAAAACCTGTTTTTTGGAATGCCGAAAAGCCGTATTTATATAAAGTAAGAGCCGAACGCGACGGCGAGATCATCAGTATTAACACAGCCTTCAGAACCATTGAAATCGACAGTGAATATGCCCTTAGAATTAACGGCGTTCGTGTGAAGCTGCACGGCGTAAATCACCACGATACCCACCCTTCTAACGGCTGGTGTATGACGAACAGCGAGCTTCGCCGCGATTTAGAGCTGATGAAGAAGCTTAATATAAACTGCATAAGAACCTCCCATTATCCGCCTGCACCCGCATTTTTGGAAATGTGCGACGAGCTCGGTTTTTATGTTGTGCTTGAAACCGATATCGAAACACACGGTATCGTGCAAAGAAGGGTCGGGGTGGGATACGATTCTGATAACCCGGTCTGGCCATGCTCGAACCCCGATTGGAAAAAAGAATTTATCGAACGTATGCAAAGAACGGTACTGCGCGACAGAAACCACCCGTCGATCATTATGTGGTCGCTCGGTAACGAGAGCGGCTTCGGCGATAATCATAAGGCAATGTCCGACTGGGTAAGGCAGCAAAGGGACGGCAGGCTTATCCACTGCGAGGACGCTTCGCGCAAAAGCGTGGATTATAACCACCCTGAGCTTACGGCGTATACAGATGTGTTTTCGTGGATGTATCCGCTTCATTCCGCTGTTAAGGCTTATGCAGAGGATAAAGAAAAAAAGCAGCCCTACTTTATGTGCGAGTATGCGCACTCTATGGGTAATTCTCCCGGCAGCGTATGGGAGTATGCAGAGCTTATTGATAAATATCCGAAGCTTATAGGCGGCTGTATTTGGGAATGGGCGGATCATACGGTTGTTGTTGACGGCGTTCAAAAATACGGCGGCGATTTTAAAGGAGAGTTAACTCACGACGGCAATTTCTGCTGTGACGGTATGGTGTTTTCGGATCGTTCATTCAGGGCAGGCTCCCTTGAAATAAAGGCTGCGTATCAACCGATGAAAACCGTTTATGAAAACGGTCTGCTTACGGTTTTAAACCGCTATGACTTTACCGATCTTTCGGAATGTGAATTTTCATACTACGTAAAATGCGACGGTGTTAAGGTTAAAAGCGAAAGCTTAAGGCTTAAGGTGCCGCCGCACGGGAATACAAGCCTTAAAATAACCGTTCCCGAAAAGAAATGTATGTACGGTATGACGCTTGATTGCGCTTTAATTAAAAACGGCGACGTTTTTGCGCACACACAGCATATATTACCTGTTAAGCCTTTGCAGGCTAAGCCCTGTAAAAAAACGGGAAGGGTTACGCAAAGCGGCGGCAATATTATTTTTTCGGGCAATGGCTACCGTTACACGTTTTCAAGGCATTACGGAATGTTTACCTCGCTTATAATCGGCGGCGCAGAGCGAATATGCGGTATACCGCGCCTTTCGGTCTGGCGGGCGCCCATTGATAACGACAGACTCTTTCTTCACACCTGGCGGGAGACAGAGCGTTTTGACAGGGTGCTTACGAAAATTTACGGCTGTGAATACAATAACGGCGGCATAACCGTTAACGGCAGCTTATCGGGAATTTCAAGGGCGCCGTTTTGCCGCTTTATTTTAAAAATTACGGTTGACGGCAACGGCAAAATAGATTTTAACGTTACTGCGGATATAAACAAGGAAACGGCGTGGCTGCCGCGTTTCGGCTTTGAATGGGAGCTGCCGCCGACTGCCGACGCATTTTCTTATTACGGCAGCGGTCCTTACGAAAGCTACTGCGATTCGGATCATGCCTCAAGCGTGGGATTTTACAGCAGCACTGCCGATGGCGAATATGTAAACTATGTCAGACCGCAGGAGCACGGAAATCATAATAAAACAAAAATGGTTGCTATCGGCGGTTTGGTATTTACAGCCTTTGATTTAATGGAATTTAATGTATCGCGTTACAGTACGGAGGCATTAACTGCCGCAGCTCATACAAACGAGCTTAAAAAAGACGGAAAGGTTCATTTAAGAACCGATTACAGGGTTTCCGGCCTCGGAAGCGCGTCGTGCGGGCCTGAGCCGCTTGAGGAATACAAGCTTTCGGAAAAACAGATCGGCTTCGGCTTTTCAGTAATGCCGGAATAAGGCTTGCCGAACAAACATATAAGGGAGTATCAGATATGAATAATATAAGCTTTAATAAATTAGGCGTAATGATCGACTGCTCAAGAAATGCGGTTATGAGCGTGCCCACGCTGAAAAGGTGGATAGATATTACGGCAAGCCTCGGATATAATATGCTTATGCTTTATACCGAAGACACCTACGAGGTTGATAATCAGCCGTATTTCGGTTATCTGCGCGGCAGATATTCGCAGAAAGAGCTGCGCGAAATAGATGATTATGCCTTTAAGCGCGGAATGGAGCTGATTCCCGCCATACAGACTCTTGCCCATTTAAAATCAATATTCCGCTGGCCGGCTTACATAGGTATAAACGACTGCGAGGATATACTGCTTGCGGGAGATGAAAATACCTATAAGCTTATTGACGATATTTTTGCTTCTCTTGAAAAAACGTTAAGAACGCGCGTTGTCAACATTGGAATGGACGAAGCGCATATGCTCGGCAGGGGAGAATACCAAAGAATTCACGGCGCGGAAAACAGATTTGATATACTTTTAAACCATCTTAAAAGGGTTGCGCAGATAGCCGAAAAGCACGGCTTTGAATGCATAATGTGGGGGGATATGTTTTTCCGCCTGTTAGGGGGCAGCTATTATGAGGAGGGAGCCGTTCCCGAACGGGTAAAGAAAATGATACCTCATAATGTTAATTTAATTTATTGGGACTATTATTCAACCGATAAAGAGCATTATTTAAAGCAGATAGAAAGTCATTCGGCAATAAAGGATAATATTTGGTTTGCGGGCGGTTTGTGGAGCTGGACCGGCTTTGCTCCGCATAATGCTTACAGTATAGCTGCAACAAAAGCAGCGTTTAATGCCTGCAAGGAAAAGAATATTAAGAATGTTTTTGTAACCATGTGGGGGGATAACGGTGCGGAATGTTCAAAATTCAGCTTGTTGCCGTCACTTTATTATGCCGCCCAAATAGCCGGCGGAACAGAAGATATCGAAACGATCAAAAAAGGTTTTTATGAAAAATACGGTATTGCCTTTGATGATTTTATGCTTGCGGATTTGCCGGGAACAGCCAATGAGCAAGAAGACGGAGTGGTGAATCCCGAAAAATATATGCTGTACAACGATTGTCTTTTGGGAATGCTTGATTCAACCGTACGAGAGGAAGACGGGGGAAAATATGCGGAATGTGCCGCAAAGCTTAAAGGGCTTGAAGAAAACCAAAGCTACGGTTATATTTTTAAAACCCTTCGCACGCTTTGCGAGGTGCTGTCTGTAAAGTTTGATATAGGCGTTCGCACAAGAAAAGCATATAAAAACCGAGATATGGCGGCATTAAGGAATATCATAGCGGATTATAAGCGCTTGCTTGAGCTTATTGATAATTTCTACAACGCATTTAAAGAGCAGTGGGAAAGGGAAAACAAGCCTAACGGCTTCGAGGTTCAGGATATCAGAATAGGCGGCCTTGTTACGAGAGTGCGTCACTGTATGAATAGGTTAGAGGCATTTGCCGACGGCAGGCTTTCTGAGCTTTCAGAGCTGGAGGAGCCTATTTTGGACTTTACCGGCGCAGGCGAAAGGCTTAATTGCAAGCCCATTCGCTGTAATAACTGGGGAGCCTCTGCTTCGGTTGATTTATAATAATGAAAACAAGCGAATAATTAAAAATCTGTAAAAAACAGCGCGCGGGAGCAACAGGCTTCCGCGCGCTTAAAATTATGTGCTTTTCTTTCAAAGCTGTGATTTAGATCTTCGCACAAAAAGTATTTTATTTTACATTATATAAAAAGTGAAAATAACCGCCGTCTATTTTTATAGACGGCGGTTGAGCGTGTCGAAAAAGTCGACACGCTCCCCTACGGGAATGCCGTTCGCTCGAA
>ERZ833963.158-NODE-158-length-104611-cov-11.776206_pt1 | contig 104611 bp, 96 predicted proteins | sample MGYA00519693_ERZ833963 | MGnify/ENA primary metagenome ERZ833963 (study PRJEB31850, sample SAMEA3708748) | human gut metagenome | biome: human gut; feature: human-associated habitat; material: faeces | place: China | collected 2014 ...
ATAATTTCACTACTGAGCCAATTTTCTTTGCTATTCCGGACTAGATAGTAGTTCTATTTTTAGTTTTTCAATCACTTACAAGAAATGATAAATAACATTATCTAGTTAATTTAAGAAAGAACCTTTTTTAGCCAAAGGAGTGAAAAATATGAATGAATATAAATATATAAGCATTGTTATTAATAAGTTTGATCTGCCATTTGAAGTAAAATTAGCCACTTTGGATGAAGGAGCGATTAATAAAGAATTAGTTGATGAGACTATTGATAAAATTTCTGAAAATGTCCAACAATATGATAGCCTGTTTTCATTAGAGAACCATGATTCGTTATTGTCACGTTTCCAAGATGGAGAAGAGACAGCTTTGATGACTTCAAAGACTTTTCGTGAAGTTTATGAACAGACGATTACCGCTGAACAAATGACCCATCATTACTTTAGTTCTTACTTTAATGGAAAGTATGATCCAATCGGTTTGTTGAATGGTTGGATGATTGATCAAATTTTTAACCGGTATCTACTATCGCTATTGAGTGACGAAGGTATCGATGGTGTATCACTACGTTGTGGTGAGGATGTCCGGTTAGCCAGTCGTCCTAATATTGATTTTAGATGGCGTATCGCAATCAAAGACCCTAAGAACCTCAACATCTTGTTAGCAACGTATTTTTTGAAGAATGGAGCTGTTTCAACTGCTAATGAATTGCATAGTTTACGGAATGAAAAGAGCAACGTTGAACAGGTAACTATTGTTGGCAATAGTGCTGTGGATGCTAATATTTGGTCATCAGCTGGATTGTCGGCCGGGATAAAGTTCTCTGAGTTCATCACTAAGTACCATTTGACAGGGATGATAGTTGATAAGTATGCGGGCTTAGAAAACTTCCGCGATGGCTTTTCTGATAAGATTCCTTTACGGAAATGAACTGTATAACGTCGTTATATGGTTCTTTTTTTATTTAAAAATTCTATCTTTGGTCATAAATAATTCATATCTCATTTTTATAATTTTATATATAGTCAAAGAAGATTTGACGCTTGATATAAATGAGGTACGTTATGAAAATCAAAAAATACTTTTTCCCTAATATGATAATTAATCAAATGAATGAACAATTTAAACTTGAAATAGCAACAACTAAAAATAATCAGATCCTAATGGAACAAATGAAAGCAGCTCGTCAAAATGTTGAGCAATTTTTAATTGAGATTAATCAACGATTTTCTCCGTTTGCTTATGATTCCTTAGTTTCGAGATTTCAACGAGGAGATAAGACACCGTTACAAGAGTCAAGTGACTTTGCGATGATTTATAATTCAACGGTTTTAGCAGAGCAAATGACAGAAGGAATTTATACGCCATACTTTGCTGGTAAATATGATCCTAATACTTTGGTGCAGGCATGGGCGCTAGAACAAGCCTTCAATAAATATGTAACGCCGTTATTAGAAAATTCTGATATCGAAGGAATTTGGTTGAGTAATGATAAACAAATTAAAGTTGCCACTAAGCCAGAATCTGATTTTAAATGGGCAATTGATATCAATGACTCTACCAAAGAAGAGCCGCTGACAACTTATTACTTGCAAAATGGTGTTATTGCGATGTCTGAGAACGATTTTGAGTCAGTCCACATGAATCTTAGTGATATCAAACAAACGATTGTCATCGGTCAAAATATTGTTGAAGCAAGCGTTTGGGCAGAAGTTGGTCTTTTAACAACTATTTCCAAGTTTGTAGGTTTCGTAGAAGCTTATGATCTATCTGGTTTAGTAGTAGACAAAGAAGAGATGCCATTAACCTTTAGCAATGGAGCAATAGAAACTAATGAAAAGAAAATATCTTAATATCAAAAAAGGAACCTCACAATGTAGATTTTCTACATTGTGAGGTTCCTTATTTTTGTCTTATTAAAATGAGATTACTTTAGTCGTCCCATTGTTCAACTTCATCTTTGTAACCATCAGGGTTGCCACTCCAGAAGAAGCCACCATACCAGAGACTTCTCTTGTCTGTGTCAAAACCGTTGATTTCTTTCATGTCGGCATCACTTAGTTCAAAGTCGTAAACATCGGAGTTTTGAACGATTCTTTCCTCGTGAACTGACTTAGGAATAGTAATAATGCCATTTTGTAAGTCCCAACGTAAAATAACTTGAGCGACTGACTTGTTATATTTGTCAGCAATCTTCTTAAGTCTAGGATCACCTAGAACTGAACCACCGCCAAGTGGAGACCATGCTTCAAGATGAATGTTATTTTCATCACAGAAATTCTTGATATCAACTTCTTGGCAAAGTGGGTGATATTCCATTTGGTTAACTGCTGGTTTGATTGAGCAGTGTTGAAGAATATCCTTTAATCTTTCAATATTGAAGTTAGAAACACCAATAGCACGGGCTTTGCCTTCTTTATAAATGGTTTCCAAAGCACGCCATGTTTCTAGGTAAGTTCCATCAACTGGCCAGTGAATCAAGAGTAGATCTACATAATCAGTTTGTAGTCTCTTTAATTGACCTTCGAAGTTGTCGAGTGTTGATTGATAACCTTGGTCACCGTTGAAGATCTTAGTTGTTAAGAAAATATCTTCACGCTTGAGACCGTTGTCTGCAAAACCTTTTTGTAATCCTTCGCCCACACCAGCTTCATTACCATATTGTTTAGCAGTATCAATTGCTTTATAGCCGTGTTTTAATGCCCATTGGACAGCTTGGGAAGCACCAGAATTGTTGACTTTCCAAACACCCATACCTAATTGGGGCATTTTAACACCATTATTCAAAGTTACAGTAGAATCTAATTTTAAATTCATGTCTAACTAACCTCCTATAACTATAATTTTAACTCAAATATTAGTTTGATACTTGGAAATAAACTGTGCATTTGGTATAGTTCAATTGTATACGCTATCATAAACATGATTGATATATTGCGGGAGAAGGTTTTTTCTAAATGGAAGAAAAATTCACGGATATTAATGAAGTAAAGACGAAAATCATCAATTTAGCAGCGACTCTGAATTTACCTAAGGGGACAGAAGCGTTTATTAGTGATGTTCATGGCAACTACGATAAATATTTGAATATCATTCGTAGTGGTGCCGGCAACATTAGTCGTAAGGTTGGAGAATTGTTTAACGGTCGTTTGACAGTTCCTAATCAACAGAAATTGGTCTGCTTAATTTATTATCCTGAAGATATTTTGAAAAAAATCACCCCCGATTTGAAAGGCAATGATTTAGAGCAATGGTATATGGATACGACAAATCAGATGATTGAAGTTTTACGTTACGTTGCTGAAAAGTATCCCCAAAATATAATCGATCAATCGCTTGATACGAAATTTTTGGATATTTCTGAAGAGTTAGTTTTTGGCGATTTAAGAGCTGAAGACAAGCGTCAGTACTATCGTGAGATGGTTAAGCAGTTAGTTAAATTAGGTTTAGCGGATGAATTTATAATTTCTCTTTGTCATGCTATTCAGAAACTGGCAATTGAACGGATTCATATTGTTGGTGATTTGTATGATCGTGGTCCTCATCCTGATAAAGTTATTGATCATTTGACTGAAACGTGGCAAAATTTTGACTTCGAATGGGGCAACCATGATGTTTTGTGGCTAGGAAGTATGGCTGGTTCGAAGCTGTGCATGATGAATTTAATTAGGATCAGTGCCCGTTATCACAATTTGAAATTGTTGGAAGATGTCTATGGAATTGATCTGACTTCGATGGTTAAATTTGCGACAAATCGTTACATGCCTTTGCCAAATTTTGAACCAAAAGTAGCTTGGGCAGGAATGACTGATGAGGAGAAGAATGTCGATAATTGTATTCAACAAGCTGCGGCTATAATTCAATTTAAGCTTGAGGGACAAGCAATCAAACGCCGTCCAGAATTTGAAATGGATGACCGCTTATTATTAGATAAATTGAGTTTAGATAAACGAACTATAACGATTGATGGCAAAGACTATCCAATTGAGAACGGCTGTTTCCAAACGGTTAATCCGGCTTCTCCATATCAAATTACTAATAGTGAACGTGTAGTTTTGATAGATTTAATAAATCAATTCATTCAATCAAATAAATTAAATGAAGATATGTGGTTCTTAGCCGATAATGGTGGAATGTATCTTGAACATAATGATAATTTGCTGTTTCATGGGTGTATTCCAGTAGACCAAAAAGGTAATTTATCTTCTATTGCCATCGATGGAAAAGCTTATGCAGGAAAAGAACTTTTAGATTATAGCGAGTATATTGTCAAAGATGCTATGAGACATCCGACAACGGCTGACTGTTTTAATTCAGATTTTATTTGGTACCTCTGGGAAGGGAAAAAGTCGCCATTATTTGGTAAAGATAAAATGACGACTTTTGAACATTATTTTATTAATGACAAAGAGGCTCAAAGAGAAACACCTAATCCATTCTTTGATTTATGTGATGAAGAATGGTTTGCTAACAGGATTTTGAGGGAATTTGAACTAAGTACTCGCGGTCATATCGTCAATGGTCACACGCCGGCTGACGAAAATGCTAATCCTGTAATGGCTGATAAAAAGGTCATTGTAGTCAATGGGATGTTCGATGCTAAACGAAGCTCAAAGATTGGTGGTCATACCTTGTTATACGATTCCTATGGGATGCGTTTGGAAACTTTGAAACCTTTCGCTAACAAAAATAAATCGATTGCTGAAATGTCAGACGTCGTGATGGATAAAGAAATTGTTGAACACTCTTCGGAACGTCGAACAATAAAAGATACTGATTATGGGAAGAGTATCCAAAAGCAAATAAAGTATTTACGTAAATTTATTAAGTGAACTACATCGGCACTAAAGTACCGAGCTTCTAGGAACATTCCATACTTGCCAACTAGTATTTCAACTAGTCGGTAGAGGCTAGAACTATTTTACTAAGGCTTGTTCCAAGCCATTGTTCAATATGTTTTTACTTGCATTGATATCACGATCATGATGAATATCGCAATTAGGACAATCCCATTCCCTTATATCTAACTCATGTTTACCATCATCGTAACCACAGTTAGAACAGATTTGACTAGTCTTGAATGGATTAACAATTAGAAGTCTCTTACCGTACCATTCACATTTGTATTCAAGCATCAATCTTAATGCTCTCCATGATTGATTAGCGATGGCACGTGATAGTTTATGATTACCAAGAAGATTTTTGGTTTTCAAATCTTCAATAACAATCAAATCATTATTCTCAACTAATTCACGAGTTATCTTATGGAGATAGTCTTTTCTTTGATTAGCTATCTTCTCACTATATTTAGCTACCATAAGTTTAGCTTTCATATAGTTTGAGTATTGTTCTAAAGGTTTTGGATCAATCAATCCAAATTTCTTTTTATACTGGATATCTTTTAGAGCTTGCGTACGTCGTCTGGCTAATCGTTTTTCCCAATAGTGTTTCTTTTTAGCAAGTTTCTTATCAAATCGGATTGTCTTATATTTACTTCCGTCTGAACAGATTACTAGGTCACAAACGCCCATATCAAGGCCGACAGACTTGTTTGTCTTTGGTAATTGAGTAATATCTTCATCAACCGTAAGAATGGCGTAATATTTGTTAGTTGATGATTTACGAATAGTTACGTACTTGATTACACTAGGGATAGCTTTTTTGTTCTTATACTTCATTACTCCAAGTTTAGGTAATTTAACGTAAGAATCATCGATAATTTCTATGTTTCTATTAACAAATTTAGATTGATAGCTTTGTTTTGGGAACTTCTTACTTTTGAATCGTGGGAATTTACGTTTTTTACTAAAGAATCCCTTGTACGCTTCAAATAAGTCTTTATTAGAAACTTGTAAACTAGTACTTTCAGCTTTCTTTAACCAACTATGTTCTTTTTTGAAAACTGTTAAAATGTAATTCAAGTCAAATGCTTTCAAAGATTTCAAATCAGGATTATTTTCATGACGTTTTATCATCATGTCTAGCATATTGTTCCAAACGAAACGATTAGCGCCAAAGTTGTATTCAATAAGTTCCTTTTGGTAATCATCTGGATAGATACGTAATTTGATACCCTTTAAGGCCATATGAACCCCCTCCCATGATTTGGTATCGTAATTATATCACGTTAAAGAGAACATATGTTTGTTAAAGCGTCTAAAATTGCATAATTCATTGATTCATCACGGCAATAAATTACCGTGTTTTCTCAATTAGCAATTTTTATAAACAAAATATCCAATTGCACCAATAAGTGATATTCCCAACCATAATACAATGATAATTAATAAGGCTAATATTACTGCTAACCCCTTTTGATCTATAGCGACAAACTGATTCTTTAAATCAACGAATTCATTAAATTCAAAAAATAACTTGCGTAATGTCCTCAACAATAGCCAGGCTACAACAACTGCTGCCGAGCGTTTGAAACATGTCCAAAAACTTATTTCTTCCATATTACCCCCCCCATTTGAGATTTCTTTCAGGGTATCATAATTTATTTGGACACGAAAATTTGCTCTAATCATTCAATTCTTTAACCAAGTTATACCAAGTCTCACCAGCGTGTTCCGAATCTGCTACTCCAAGATTTTTAAAACCATTCTTCAAATAAAATGGTAGATTCTTTTCCAAACTAGTTAAAGAAATACTTTCTCGTTGGGCTTTTCTGGCGTTATTTTCCATTGCTTTCAACAACTTACTACCAATACTATGTCCTCTAAAATTAGGATCAACAGCGATGGTAAAGATAATTTGATTGCCGCCAGTTGGTAAATTTTTGGGTGTATTCTCATACATCCAGTCTTCTACAAATTTTTCTTTGACAGCTGGTCCTACTACAAAACCTACTACTTGTTCATTAATGCGAGCTATTAAAAAAGTATCTTGTAATTTCTCAATTCGATCTTGATATTGTTCTTTTGTCCCGGCTTCTTCAGGTGTGAAACCTAAGTTCTCAATTCTAACAATTTCTGGTAGATCTTTTAATGTTACTTTAGTTATTTCCATGTGTGACCTCAATTTAAATGATTAATATTTTGATTAATTTATACTATCATAATCATAGAGTTAAAAGAGGAGTGTTGATGTTATGGAAACTGAAAAAATGATTAGTTCTCGTAAAGCTGTTTGTCAATATAGTGGTCAAATTACTGACGAGCAACTCCACAAAATTTTACTAGCTGGTAATGCTGGACCTGTTGGTATGGGCGAATATGATAATTACCGTTTGACAGTTATTCAAAAACCTGAAATTCTTGATAAAATGAGCGGTATTTACGATGCTCCAACCGTTATCGTCGTTTCAGCCAAGAATCCCGATACTATGGAAGATATTTCTGCCGGTGCTATCGTCCATAACATGGAATTGGCTGCTGAAGATCAAGGATTAGGTGCCAATTACAATATGGCTAGTGTTGGTTCAATTCCTAGTGGCGTTATTCCCGATGGTTTTAAAGCAGTCTTTGCTTTAACTATTGGTCAAACTTCTGAGAAATTTGTTCCACGTGAAATACCTATGGATAGAATTAAAACTAATATCGTTAAATAGAAAAAGTGAGTAGACTGATTAATCTACTCACTTTTTTCATTTCTAAATTACTGTATCAATAATTTGATACCTTAAACTATTTAATCTAAACCATACTTATCTTTATTATCACGAATATAATTGTTTAAATAATCATGAACATATTCTTCTTGTTCTTCTTTATCTTTTTGTCTTTTTTCATCATATTCTTTTACATAATCTCTGTCCTCCTCATTCTTTTCGCTATAATCAGTATCATCCGCATCGTATTCACTAGAACAGGCCGTTAAACTTACTGAAAAAAATGACAAAAAAATAAATAAGCCCAAATATTTTGTTAATCCCCTAAACATATATGAAACCTTCTCTTTCTTTATACAACTAAGTTATTATCAAACAAATATATCATTTCCCTATTAGATTTCATATATAAACCATAAGATTTATCTATTGTTATTTGGAATACTATAAAACAATTTTTTTGATTACTAACAATAATAAAGATTACACGCAAACTATCAAATATTAAATCCATCCAAATTATCAAAAAAAGTAAACCAATTCAATTTTGGTAATCTAATACAAAATAGCAGCTGATTAGTTCTTGCTTTAATTTCAATTATGTTTTTCGTCACTATTTTTAACTATATTTATTATCATTTAATTCATCCAAAGAAACAAAAAAGGACATTCATCAGTCTACTCACTTTTTTCATTCTTCATTTCTTTTAAAAATTCCTCTGCCAAACGTGATAAAGTCCGTGATTTCTTCCAAATCAAGACAGTTTTGGTTGAATCTAAATAATTTAAACTCTTAAAGACTAAGTCTCCACTTTGATATTCTGGTTTATTAAAAGTAATCGCATACCCCATTCCCGACATGACCATTGCTCGCATATTATAATTCATATCATAAGTACCCGTAATTTTATAATCACGAACATACTCATCCAAATAAGATGTCAATTGTGAATGAACATCAATTTGCCTTGGTACTATTAAGTTCATTCCCTTTAAGTCAGCTGCCACAAAATTATTTTTACCGAAGTTGTCCTCTGATTTAGGCATTACAATTCCTGTTTCATTATCAATTGGCAATGATAATTTATTATAACGATCTAAAGAATCATTAGTATAAACGACACCAAAGTCCAAAATCCCTGCATCAAGGTTCTTAAATATTTGATCTGCATCCTGAGTTTCAAAGTTAACACTGATATTTTCACCCTTTTTAATCAACTTATTAAAGGCCTTTGTCAACATCGCATTTGCTTTTCCCTCACCGGCCGCAACATACAAATCTCCTGACAAAACTTTCTTATTCAAAATAGCGGAACTAGTTGATTCCACCAAACTATTAATTTCTTTAGCACGTTCTAATAAGAAATAACCGTCATCGGTCAAAGAAATTTCTCGTGGACCTCTTTTGAAAAGTGTTGTTTCCAGTTCTATTTCCAAATCTTTAATTTGTCGTGACAAAGTTGACTGCGAAATGTGTAATTTTTCCGCCGCTGAAGTGATGCTTTTATCATTTACAATCTCGACAAAATACCGTAATACTCGTAGTTCCATCTCATCCATCCCTTTTAGTCATGGCTAGTACTGCAATATAACTGTTTTACATCATACCTTTTAGCACTTATATTATAAACATAAATTGATTCACAGGAGGAATTTAAAATATGGATTTATCAAATAAAGTTGTCGTAATTATGGGTGCTTCATCAGGTATCGGAGCTGCCACAAGTAGATTATTAGCTAAGGACAATGCTAAATTAGTTATCGCTGCTCGTCGTTTAAATCGTCTAGAAGAAATTCAAAAGGATTTCCCAGGAAAGATTGATGCTTATAAAGCTGACGTCACAAAATTTGAAGATGTTAAAAATGTTATCGATAAAACAGTTGAAAAATATGGCCGTATCGATGTTCTTTACAATAATGCCGGTATCATGCCTACCGCTCCTTTAATTGAAGGACGTCGTGATGAATGGCAAAATATGCTTCAAATCAACATCATGGGTGTTTTAAACGGTATCGCTGCTGCCCTACCTTACATGGCTAAAGCTAAGAGTGGTCATATCATTACAACTGATTCAGTTGCTGGACACGTTGTTGGACCAGATTCAGCTGTATATAGTGGTACAAAATTTGCAGTTCGTGCCATCATGGACGGTCTTAGACAAGAACAAGCTGAGAACAACATTAAAACAACTATTGTTTCACCAGGTAGTACTGGTACAGAATTATTTAATTCAATTAATGATTCAGATCAAAAGAAATTTGCGGAAGATTTCTTCGAAAACGTTGATGGATTACAACCAGATCAAATTGCCTCAGCCGTTGAATTCGCTATTGGCACAAAAGATAACATGTCAGTCAGTGAAGTAATTGTTCGTCCAACTAGACAATCTCTATAATTAAGAAGGAATAAATATGAAAACTCTACTAGTCTATTATTCAAAAACAGGTATCGTTGATAAAATGGCTCAACTTATTGCAAAAAAATTGAACAACGTTGATTTATATAGAATTCAAACTGTTCGTAAATATGCAGAAGGAATGTATGATGCATGGGATCAAGCACAAGTTGAAATTGCAGACAACAAAATGCCAGAATTATCTGGAGAATTACCAAATCTTTCTAAATATGACAATGTGATTATTGGTGGTCCCGTTTGGGGATTCAATCCATCTAACCCTATTTTGTCATACGTCAGACAAAACGACTTCTCAAACAACAACATTGCTGCTTTTTGGACTTACTATGACCATGACGAAAAATACACTAGTGCCCTACATCGTGAGATACCTAACTTTGATCCTCAAAATGGACTAGCCTTGAGTATGTCATTAATAGGTAATGAAAAATTACTAAATCAAAACATCGATAAATGGATTGAGAAAATTAATTTCTAATCTAAAAAAATCAACTAATCGTTTTGCGGTTAGTTGATTTTTTTCATTTCTAAAGTTTTATTCCTGTAATTTTGGCTAATTGCTCTAAATAATCATTTTGTAATTTTTCATCATCGGCTCGTTTATCATAGTGACTTGGTCTTTGATGATGGAAATATCCACCGCTCAAGCTTTTATCATCAGAAGTAGCGAATTTTACTTGAGTCATATAACCTGCTGTTAAGTCGTCAGTTGCCATTTGACCACCCATTTTTGTCGGTACCCAACCGGGATCAACTGCTGTCGAAATCATTTCTGGATAACGTTTAGCTAAAGCTTTTACCAACAACACAATTTGTAACTTAGATGATGAGTAATCTGTCGTTTTAGCTAGATTATTAATATCTAATTTTGCTCCAACATGCATTCCTGAAGAAACATAAATACTGCGTTTAGGTTTATTAATCAAAGCTGTTAGTAAATAAGGTGCCACATCATTTACTTTGAAGGTCAATTCATGATCAGAAGTATAAATCCCCGCATTGTAAATAATCGTATCGAATTGTCCTAAGGCATTAACTTGTTTAGCAATACTTTCAACTTCTGATTGCTTGCCCAAATCACCAATAACAATATCTTTGACATTTATTTTTTGACGAACATCTGCTGCTCGTTGTTCATTTCTGGCATGTAAAACTACCTCATTTCCGTCTGCCAGTAGTTTTTTGGCAGCTAAGAAACCCAGTCCGTCAGTTGAACCAGTAATAAATATTTTTGCCATTTTGATCACCTCTCTTAGTATCAAATATAATATCTTTTACTATCCACGTAAAATAGTTATATTGGATGATTATCCATGACTAAAAGTAATAATCAAAAATTTTCCTTTGATTTAAAAAAATTCTAGTGATATTATCTTAAAGTATTTACTGCGTATAATGGTTCAGCGTAAAGCACACAAAAGTGTCTTTGCGCTTTTTTTGTGCAAAGACAAAGAAAGAGGTTTAATATTTTGGATTTTTACATGAAGCTTCCACGGAATAAAAGAGAATTTACATTGTTTATTGCAATCGTTTCAGTTCTCTCGGTTAACATCATTGCTCCACTCATTACTTGTTTTGAGGTAGGGTTTAGTTTTCACACTTGGGGACAGACTCTACAAGTTCTACCATTTATTTGGCTAGTAGTAGTCGCATTTGTTCTAATCACTAATGCACCAGCATCGAAAGTAACTAATCAAATACTTGATAAAGAAGACAGTTTCAACGCTCATATGATTATCAATTGCTTAGTAAACGTTCTGATGATGTCAGTCTTCTTAACTGTCATTGGAAGTTGGATCGGTACCAGACACATTTCTTGGCTACCAATTACCCAATTCTTTTACAAATGGCCTAGAAACTTCGCTATTTCATTTTTCGTTGAAGCAGTTTTAGCGCAGCCTTTTGCTCGTTTTATTTTGTTAAAGAAACATCAATTGGAGAAAAAATAAAAAATCAGCTTGACCTAAAGTCAACTTCAAGTAATAAGCTAAAGTTATTAAGAAAAATGGGGGAAATTATGAAAAAGCCATATATTATTTGTCACATGATGACTTCAGTTGATGGTCGTATCGATTGCAATATGACTGAGCACTTACAAGATCAAAGTCAACTACCACTGACTAAAGTCAGTGGCTTGCGAACTTCACTAAATAGCTCATCACTACTTAATTACTAGTCTCAACTTATTCAGATAAAGCATTGCATCATAATGTCTCATGCCGTAAAGCAATCGGAATCATAACGTCTTATGCGCTAATTACCAGAACTTAGGACGTGAGTTGCCAAACGTCCGCACTTATTACTTATATATTGGACTATCTTCAGTTAATGGTTTAGTTAATTCAATCAAACCCTTAGCTAAGATATTTTTAGAAGCATTCCAATCTCTAATATGATGAGTACCACAATTAGGACATGTCCATTCTCTATCCTTGAGAGTTAGTTTACGAGTATTATTCGTACCCATCCTAAAGCCACATTCACTACATTGTTGGGTCGTATAAGCTGGATCAACTTCAACGAAAGTTCGACCGTACATCGGAGCTTTATATTCCAACATACCTATGAATGTTCTCCAACCAACATCTGAGATGGACATGGCTAAAGCATGATTTTTTAACATATTTCTACTCTTCAAATTCTCCCCAACTATCAAATCGTGGTTTTTGATAAGTGTAGTTGAGAGATTATGAAGGAAATCTTTACGTTGATTTCTTACCTTAGCGTGAAGTTTAGCTACTAGTTTACGTTGTTTTTGATAGTTCTTAGACTTCCAAAGTTTACGTCCTTCTGATTTAGCTCGTCTAGCTCTTCGAGATAGCTTACGTTGTTCTTGGGCTAATCTACATTTGATAGAGCGGTAAAACCTAGGATTATCAATGGTATTGCCGTTACTATCAGTTAAAAAATTTTCAGTGTTTAGATCATAACCAACTTGAGAATTTGTTTTAGGTAGTTGTTCTTTAAATGGTTCATTACTCTTCAGTAAGAAAGAAACGAACCATTCTCCGGTTGACAAATGCTTGATAGAAACAGTAGCTATCCTAACTAATTTATTAGTCGGTAACTGCTTTGATAGTTTGACCTTGATACGACCAACTTTAGGTAGTCTAATATGCTTATTGTCTATGAATTTAATTGAACCATTGTATAAGGATGGAGCGCCACCATTTTTCTTAATGGTAGCTGAACTGTAATGATTAGAAGTTCTATATCCTTGATTTGGATTAGACTTTCGTTTGAAGTTTGGTGCTCCAGAATTATGTACTTTATGAAACAGATTCCAGGCTGACTTGTAACTCATTTCGGCTTTAGATAACATATCGCTATCAATATCTTTATCGCCTAACCATGGATATCTATCTTTAGTAATACGGGCCAGTCCTGTTGGACGGGCTGTGCTAGCTTTAAGTAATTTATCATTTTTGTTGTACTTCCAGTATTCTTCTGGAATGGGATATAATTTATCTAACTTATTACTATAAATTGATGAATCAGTCCAACTATTGGCAACCAATTTATTATAGATAAAACGAGAAGTATTGATATTCTTCCAGAAGATTTTTTCTTGTCGTCTGTTAGGATATATTCTCATTTTTAAGCCCATCATATATTTCATTTCAATCTTCATCATTTCACCCCCTTACCTTTATAGACATATAGTATACGAACTTATGTTCAAAGTCCCGTAATAAGGGTGCAATATAAGAAGTTCGATATCAAAAACTAATATATTAATAAAAAAGGAGGGCTTACCTCCCACGAATAAATTCGTGGGTATCACGCCCGGCTTAATGAATATTACGATACTTTAAAAGCCACTGAAGCTCCAACTACTATCAGTGGTCGTGTAACTGCTGAATTAGAGTTAGCCCAGGATGGAAAATTTGTTTCCAAGACTAACGAAGTTTTAGGCAAAGAATCCTTCTCTAAAAAAGTTACTGCCGATAATTTCAATATTGTCATGGATACGAGAGAAACTTTACTTTGGGAAGAAGATTCACAGTACAGCCGTCCTTACTTGATTGTTACTAGTGAAAATGTAAAGAAAGATTATTTAGAATATCTTGATTCTAAAAATATTTCTTGGATCGCCACTGGTAAGGAACATATTGATTTAAACCGTGCTGTTGAAATTTTGGCTACTGAATTCAACATTGAAAGATTAGCTATCGTTAGTGGTGGAAAAATCGACGGCGGTTTCTTGGATGCTGGTTTGATTGACGAAATTAGTATTTTAATGGGACCTGGCGTTGATGGTCGCACTAACGCACCTTCCGTTTTTGATGGACGTGCAAATGACAGTCATTCCCTACCTTTGAAATTGCAAAGTGTTCAAAGTTACGATAACGGTGCTATCTGGATTCGTTATCAAGTTCAAAAATAATACAAAAAATACCGTTGCTTAATTGCTAACGGTATTTTTTGTATGCTAGTTTTATTCAAGACATCCCTATATACTTAAATCATAAATGTTTCTATTAAAGGAGCGATACTATGCGTAAATTCACTTCTCTACTAACCATGGTACTTTGGGCGTTAATTGTTGCATTTGTGATTAAAAATACTTCAATCGAACACGGTCCTAATAATTTAAATTTGAGCATTTCCATTCATCAAGACTCTTTTGGTTATCTTTTAGTCAGCACTTTACTCGTCACTGCTTTTAATTACATTTACTATCATTTGATTCGTACTAGAAAATAAAAAAGAACGCCTATTTCAGCGTCCTAATTTTAGATTAAACTTCTTCTTCAACGATTTCTTCTGCTTCGGCTTTCTTAGCAGCAGCACTTTGCATTTTACCCAAAACTCCACGAGCAATAGGTCCAACGATAATCAATTGTAATGGTAGAGCAACAATCAAGTTAAAGATCCAAGTGTGACCATAAGTAGCTAATACATGGCCTTGTGATAACTTGCCTTCAACAGTGATACCGAAGAATGACATCAATGTTACCATTCCTAGAACCATCAAAACTGAGATTGTGATACCGATCAAAACGGTATTTTTCTTCATATAATCATTAATAATGTATTTGAAAGCTAATCCTTTAGCAATTGGTCCAACAATCAATAAATCTAAGATAATCGCAACGATCAAACCTAGTGGATAACCCTTTAAGATTTCCATAACTAGTCCACTACTTAATCCCTGTGCCATTGCGACGTTGTAACCTGTCATTACTAACACCATCAATCCGGCCATAATGGCTGTGAATACAACTTCTTCTTTTAAATTACGTGGCATATATTTCCCACACTCCTATTTTTTTATCAGCGAATATAAATATACCACGTTAAAAATTTCTTCATAAGTTACAATTTGATTACAAATTCAAAAAATCGCTTGCATTTTTAAATGAAAACGTACTCATTCAAATTAAATTGACAAAAGGCCTTTTCCAACTCAAACTAGTTATAAATAGAAGAAACGTAGGTACAAAAATGGACAAACAAACTAAGTTCGTTAAATTATCAAATATCGGCTTGGATAACCTGGAATTGTATAAAAAGGTAGAAACTGGTTATTTGGACAATGTGTGTTATTTATACACTAACAAAAACAGTCGCAGCGCCTTTGTTGCCATGAACTCAACTCAAAAAGTTTTGGATTTTTACAAATTCTATACTTCAATGGATAAAGATGACATCATCGATAAAATCAAGGCTATTTTCAGTAATGACGAAGCAACTGATTTCAAAAAGGAATTCGAAAATACTAAAGAATTCACTTTGACAGATAATGTTGTGGTTGAATTGCCTTTTGATAACGGTGTTTTCAAAATATAAACACTAAATAAGCTCAGCTAGAAATTAAATCTAGTTGAGCTTATTTTTTTAATTATTAAATTCGAATGCATTTTGACTAAACTCGGTATGGAACTATTTTACAAGAACTCAAAAATGCCTATTTAGATGAATTGAAACGGATAATTGCCTAGTGTTGATTTGCAGATTCAATCAAAATTTTCTTTTCCTACTAATGGGTCACTGAATGCTTCCTTTTGTGTAAGATCATGGGTATTAAGGAATTCCTCATCTTCAAAAGGATTAGCGATTTTCTTCAAATAAACTAATCCACCAAACCGTCCTTGGAAAACATCGTATTCTAAATTTTCAGCTTTTATGCTTTTGGGAACTGAAATTTTTCTCATTTTACAAAACCTTCCCGACTAAAAAATCATGCTAATAATTTTATTAACATGATTTTTTGTTTATTTTAATCTTCCAACTTCATTTAACTTAGCTAAAACTGAATGCTTATGTGGTGCGTGATTAATTACTTCCGAGAGATCCTGACCGGCAACATTTCCGTGGTGCTTTCCACCTTGCCAAGGACCAACATCAGTAACATCATAGATAATCCCATCAATTGCAACATAGGCAGGTCGACCTTCCTTTCCATCAAACTTCTTTAATTCGTCTAACGTCATTTGCTTATCCGGCACATCTACAACCTCACTTTCCTTCTATTTACATCCTTATTATTGCACGTTCCTATACAAGCAACATGTTATATGCTCATTCAAATTCAGAATGGGAAACGTGTTGTGGATAGAAGGCTTCTACTTGATCACGTTTTTCTAGTAAATCCCAATACGTTTGAGCTATTTTGTCTGGAGCCATCTGATCTGATGAACCAATGATTCCTTGAATAGTTACCAATCCAACAAAAATATCATCAGAAGCAACTTCTTTATGCAAAGTATAGGCGTAACTTCTCAAAGCGGCCTTGGTCAAAGACAATGTTGAAGCCTTATCGGATGGACGAATAGCTGCTCCACCACCAGTGAAAATTATCGAACGTGGCAAATTTGGATTAGTACTCTCAATAAAGGATTTGGCCGCATTGATAGCACTTAAAACATTAGTTTCAAAAATATCCCCAATTAAACCGACTGTACTGGATAATGCATTATCTAAATGTTTATTGCCAACGTTAAAAACTAAGTTATTAATTTTCCCATCTCGCATAATTAATTGTTGAATCATTTTATCTGTACCTGCAAAATCGTTGACATCACAGGCATAGTTAGCGGCCGCAATATGTTCTTTACGTAATTCTTTAGTAGCAGTATCCAGCTTATTTTGGTCGCGTGATACTAAGACTATTTTTTGACCATGTTGTCCGTATGATTTTGCGACTTCCAAACCGACACCACTATCTGCACCGATTACTATTGTTGTCATAATATTGCCCCCTCAAGCCAATTATAAACACAAAAAAGACTCATCAATTGATGAATCTTCTTATTTATTACGATAATCTTTAACATTAGAAAATCTTTTAAGTTCATCCAAATTGTTTTCATCTTTCAAGTGTTTAGTATACTCTTCTGCTAAATTTGGAATAACCTCATTTGTACCTTTCACAAAATGAATGGTTTCCGTACCTGCATCGACTGCAGTCTTATAATACCATTCTTTAAATTTCAAATAACTCATCGTATCTTGTAAATCTGTTATTTGTTGTTGGAGGTCTTTTCTATGTTCCTCTAAAAGATTGTACCTTTTAGTTAAAGTACTATCACCTTGTAATCTGAAGTTGATAAATTTAGAAATATCAGCGACTGATACGCCAGCATTTTTTAAACAAACTATTGTCCTCATTAAGTGAATATCATTATCAGTAAATTCTCTTCTACCAATTTCATTTCTCTTAACAAATGGCAATATACCAGACTTGTCATAGTAACGAATAGTGTCAATCGTTACACCTAATATTTTAGAAACTTGACCAATGCTATAAGTCATTTTGTTAACCTCATTAATCATCTGTTGATACAGAAAGATCACGTCGACTCTTTATTTCATCAACTATGCTCTCTAAATTACTAATACCACCCTCAAAAGCAAATTGTCCTAATGGTAGGTGTTTAGGTAATTCTTTTCCGTTTATAACTTGATTATAAATCACTTGAGCAATTTTTTGTGGATCTCCGGGTGCCGATGTAACAGAATCAGGAACGCTATTAATGTCATCTGAGAATTTTTGATAGTCATTAATCGTTGGTTTGACTTTCTTAGAAGAACGACCAGACCAATTGGTTCTAGCTCCACTAGGTTCAACATTCATTACTTGGATACCAAGGTCACTAACTTCTTGACGAAGAGTATCAGAATATCCTTCCACAGCATATTTAGTAGCACTGTAAAAACCCATTGTAGGTAGTGTCGTCAATGCCAAAGCTGAAGACAAATTAACAATGATTCCGTTCTTTTGTTTTCTCATGATAGGTAGAACTGCATTAGTCATATTTGCTAATCCAAAAACATTAACATCAAACATATAATGAACTTGTTGCATATCACTCTCTTCAATAGTAGAGAAATATCCTAAACCAGCGTTATTAACTAAGACATCAATTTTTCCGAAACGGTCATATGCACTCTTAACAACATCTTTAATCTTAGGTGTATCAGTTACATCCAAAATCACTTTAAGAATTTTACTATCATCGTATTTATCTAAATAATCTAAATCTGACATCTTTCTGGCAGTTGCGATTAAATTATTATCAACATTAGCGGCCACTATTTGTGCCAATTCTTTACCAAATCCACTTGAAGTTCCTGTTATTAACCATGTTTTTGTCATATTAATTTACTCCTTATTATTTTTTAGAAATATTGATCAAACCATCTAGCCACTTTTGATGACCGTTCAACATTGGATTAGGATCCCGTTTTGCTAAATCTTTAGCGGGTTTCCCAATTTGTGATTCTTGGGTAATTATTCTAATTCGACCATCATCTAATTTTTCAATCAAAAAAGCATGATAAACATCGAATTGAGTATCTTCATCACCATTTTGCCAACCGTGCCATGCCAATCTAGCAGTTTTTCCATCAACTGGTTTGACTAATTCCATTACTTGAGCATCAATTGGGAATCCAAAAGTGTCAAAATGAAATTTTTCGGCAAATTTTAATAAAGAACTAGATTTATCACTTAAAACGATATTTGTGGCATTGTCGTAATAAGTTTCCCATTTAGACGTATCAACTAAATTACTCCAAACTGTGTCGATGTCGACTTGATTACTGATAACTTCATTTGAGACGAAGTTATCTGTTGTTCCTGGTAAATATTCTGTAGACCAATTAATTGATTTCATATTAATTTTCTCCTTAAATGTTTGTTTGATTTTCTATTACTAATTTTCCGACCATATGGTGTCCACCAACAATCTCATGTGCTTTTTTTATTGTTTCAGCATTGAGTGGCGCCTTTATAGTCTTAGTTCTTGTGGAATGAATCTTATTTTCTGATATAAGTTCACCGAGTAAATTCAATAGTTCACCTTGACTTTGAGTACGGTAATTATATTTACTCTTGGTAAACATCAATTCCCAATCAAAGCTCAATGATTTCTGTTGTAATTTTCTAACATCAACTGGTGTATTAGTTCCCGTAATATTGACCAAATGTCCAAATGGGCGAACTAATTCCACTGTTTCGTCAAAATATCGTCCTGTATCGAATAAATTAATACTGTTGTCGATTGTTAAACCTAAATCATTAATCTGTTGAACTAAGTCTTTATGGTAATCAATTTGATAGTCGACATGGTTCTTCTTTAACCATTGATAATTTTTAGGACTACTAGTTGCTACTACTTTTAAACCAATCAAATGCGCTAATTGGGTCAAAATTGAGCCAACTCCACCAGCACCGTTGATTACTAAAATGGTTTCATTATTATTATCTGCAGGATTCTGAGAGTAATTTAATTTTTCAAATAAAATTTCCGCTGCGGTCAACCAAGTTAATGGCATTGCGGCTAAATCATTAAAATTATTATTAGGAGCTAAAGATACGAGATTTTCATCAACTAATTGTTCATCAGCATAACTTCCAGCTCTTTGTGTTGTTCCAGAATAAAAAACTAAATCGTCTTTATGAAATTTATTTACTTTAGATCCGGCTTCAATAACTACGCCTGCTGCATCAAATCCTAGAACTCTAGAATTAGCAGTGTGGGGATTCTTTTTTATATCAACTGGATTGATTGAAATTGCTTTAACTTTTACCAAAATATCTGAGCCAGTTGGATATAGTTCTCCCATCGGTTTATCAGAAAAACTACCATCGTCGTTAATTATTACTGAATTCATATGATTATTCCTTTCCATCAAAGAATAAACATACTTTATATCCTGGAGTCAGCTCCAGCACAAGCATTTAATTTATTTTTTTGCAAAAAAAAAGATGCTTTCGCATCTTTAAAAACATTTATTATCCTTGACCATTCATAAATGCTGGATAAAGTGTCATCCCACCATCAATGAATAATGTTGTTCCTGTAACATAACTTGATTCATCAGAAGCTAACCATGCAGCACCGGCAGCTACTTCTTCGGGTTTACCGATTCGGTTCATTGGAACCATAGAAACAGTTTGGTCATATTGTTCTTTGTCAGCAAATTTCTTAGCATTGATTGGCGTATTGATAGCACCAGGTCCAATAGCATTGACACGAATACCATCTTTAGCATATTCCATTGCTATTGTCTTAGTGAACAATTTTACGCCACCCTTAGCAGCTGCATATCCAGCAAATGTTGGCCATGGAATTTGTTCATGAACTGATGACATGTTGATAATATTGCCTTTTTTATTATTCTTTTTGAAATAAGCTAAGGCAGTTTTAGAACCTAAGAAGACACCAGTTTGATCAATGGCAACCATCTTGTTCCAGTCATCAAGTGATAGTTCATGGGTAGCTGATTTGATTTCCATACCAGCATTGTTGACCCAAACATCCAAATCGCCGAAATTATCTAAAGCAGCTTGAAGTAATTTTTGATTACCTTCTTCAGTCGAAACATCGGCTTGAACGATAACAGCCTTACCACCATTTTTTTCTACAGCTGTAGCAGCTTCTTGAGCACCTTTTTCATCACTGTGATAATTGATTACAACTGACATATGTTCTTTACCGAATCTTTCAGAAATGGCCGTTCCAATTCCTTTTGAGCCACCAGTGATTACAGCAATTTTTTTATTCAAATCTTTGTACATAATTGATTCCTCCAAAATTTAAAATAATGTGGTAACAACGGCCCCTATAACAATCAATACTAACCCAAAAATCGTTAATTGTAATTCATGTCGACTTTTCGTTTCACGCAAGAAAACCATACCACCAATAGTAGAAATAACTACTGATAGTTGCGAAACGACAAAGGCCGAATTAACACCGTTGTCACGAACTGACAAGATATAAGTAACCGAAGCAATTGAAAAGATGAATCCTGCTAGTAAACTTTGCCAACTAGACTTTTCTTTCAATATTTTTGGCTGACGGGTGAATATTATATAGAGTAGTACCGCTATTACCATACCCACTGATTCTGGGAAAAAGATGGCTAGCCCGGAAGATGTCATAGCTTTAGGAATGGAATTATAGACTAGAAAACCTATTGTCGTTAAAATTAACATCACTAAGGTTCTGGTTTGATTGTTTGTCGAAGAACTCTTTTGATCTTTTTTAGCCGTCAAGAAAACGCCAATAATCAAAAGAATAATTCCTAAAAAGCCAAAAATTTTAGCATTAGTTGATACCCATTCTCCAAAAAGAAAAACTCCTATTAAAGATGTCCCAATCAGTTGAAGTCCCGTCGAAATTGGCATTGTTTGCGAAACACCGATTTCTCTATACGCATTATACTGTCCTAATTGACCGATGATCCAAAATCCACCTGCCAGGGCTGCTAATAGAAAGGTCCCAATGGAAATACTTGGCCTCATTATTAATAGAACAACTATACTGACTATCAATGTTCCAACAGCCGTTCCAAATATCTGATTAATAGGTTTCCCATTTATTTTTGATACAGCCAAGGGCAAAATCCCCCAAGCCAGAGCTGGTAATAACATTAAAATGATACTCATATTTTATCCACTTCCGTAATTTTTATATCTCTCAAACAACATAAGTAAGTGTACAGCTGTTGTTTCATGAAAAAAATTACTAGATAAGTATGATAGTATACTTTAAACGTATGCTTTTATTTCTTTAAAGGAATTATCAAATAAATTCTAGATATCAGCTATCAAGTTGCTTCTAAAGAATTCCACCTACTACCTAAAGATAGATATCAAATCGTAACTCAACACGATCCTGAAGAAATGATTATTGAAGATGTCGATTTAGGATTTACTCGAACAAAAGATTTCTTAATGTTTAGTTTGACTTCCAGTCCTAGAGAATTAGCTGACAAGGAAAACCTTTACTGCAAATTAGTTAAAGAACTACATGAAAAAACTGGTATTTCACCAGAAGACATAATGATAAATATCACGCCTAATACTAAAGAAGACTGGAGCTTTGGTAATGGTGAAGCACAATTTATCAACGGAAAATTAAATTAGAAATACATACACAAAAAATCCTACTAGATTAATTTCTAGCAGGATTTTTAATTACTTCAATTTAGCTAAACTTGAACCAAAGATTTGTTCAATCGTAACTGGATCACGGTGGTCAAAGAATTGACTTTCATTCTTATCCAAGCTGCTCATAACTTTCATATCATCAGCGCTCAATTCAAAATCAAAGACATCGATGTTTTCTTTAATTCTATCCTCGTGAACTGACTTAGGAATAACCACGATACCGCGTTGCAAGAGCCATCTAAGGATTACCTGGCCGTTAGTCTTATTGTATTTCTTAGCAATTTTAGCAATCGTTTCGTTAGTAAAAATATCATGTTTTCCTTCAGCGAATGGTGCCCAAGCTTCGACACGAATATCTTCTCTGTTGGCAAAATCTACTTCTGAAGGTTGTTGATACCAAGGGTTAACTTCAATTTGGTTAACAACTGGTTTGATGTTAGTTGTTAGTTCCAAATCCTTCAATTGATCGGCGTAGAAGTTTGAAACTCCGATAGCACGAATTTTACCTTCTTTTTGGGCCTCTTCCAAAGCTCTCCATGCACCGACAGTATCACCGTATGGTTGGTGTAATAAATACATATCAAGGTAATCTAAGCCGAGATTTTTCAAAGAAGTATCGATACCTTTTTTGGCACGGTCATAAGTGAAGTCTGAAACCCACAACTTAGAAGTGATAAATAAATCTTCACGACTAACGCCTGATTCTTTGATAGCTTCACCAACGGCAGTTTCATTTTGATAAGCTGCAGCCGTATCGATCAAACGGTATCCATTTTTGATAGCTGTTAAGACTGCTTGTTTACATTGTTCCAAGTCTGTTATTTGAAAAACTCCAAAACCTAATTGGGGCATTTCCATTCCATTATTTAATTTAACGTTTTGCATTTTTACTACCTCTTCTTTTATCTGATGACTACATTTTATAATCATGGTTATCATTTGAAAATTACTTGTTTGATATGCTACCATACGTTCAATGTATACTGTGAGGTGCAAAATGATAGAAAACTACTTATTAGAAGAACTCGTTGCATTTAAAAAATACGGCACTCTAGCCGCCACGGCTCAACACTTATTGGTGACACAACCGACAGTTACTCGAGGGATGCAAAAACTAGAAGATGAATTTGGCGTGCAAATCTTTGATCGTCAACCTAATCGGATTACCCTGACCAAAACTGGTGAATTGGCTGCTAAAGGAGCTCAAAAAGTTATTGACCAAAACAATCAATTGATTGAAACAGTTAAGAAATATGACTACAACCACAAAAATATCACAGTTGGCTCGGTTGCCCCAGGTCCCTTGATTTTATTGGAAAAGATTCAATCATCCAAACTAGCTGATACCAATCTTGACTTGGACCACAAGCTAATGGATACAAAAGATGTTTCTGGAAAGCTTTTGAATCACGATTACTCATTCATTTTGACTAATCAGGAACTCATGACCGACAAAATTGAATCATTATATATCGGAACTGAACGTTTATCCGTCAACCTCAACCAATTCACACTCTTAGCCAATAAAAAGTCAGTTTCATTTAATGATTTGAAAGGTCTGAGTTTTATCGTCCTATCAGATATTGGCGTTTGGAAAAAAGTTGCTGAAGGTAAAATTCCTGATGCCAAATTTCTTTATCAAGAACAACGTGAAGCCTTTTCTGAAATTACTAAATATTCTGATTTTCCTTACTTCACAACTAATATTTCTAAAATTAATCCTGATGACAATTTCTCCGATCACGACCAAATCAACGTTCCTATCAGCGATGAATCTAGTAAGATGGATTTTTACGCTGCTTATTTGAAGACTAACCAAAAACAAGTTGCATCTGTTCTTAAAACAATGTCTAGTTCTTGGAGTAAATATTTAAATTAGTCTTTCGAAATTGTGACATTAACATCATTCCCCATATTCTTTACGACGTCTTTATAATTGTCTGAATCAAAAGATCCGATAATATGAATTCCTTCATAATAATCTTCTGTACCATAGTAAAAGACGATTCGTTGTTGTGGTGACCAATAGCCAATGGCACCTTTAGTTCCTTTATGACCTTTGGGCATCCCTTTAGTTATTAAAGAATGATTCAAGTCAGCAACTTTTTCTGGCATATCCATGAAATCTCTAAACTTTAAATTTGTTGGCAATTCCTTGGCAAAAGCTTTCGCAGCACTAGAGTTATTCAAATGTGCTTTTAACTTGGTTCCATTAATATTGACTGTTATTTTGGTCCGTTCGTTTTTTTCTGAAGTTGTTACTTGACTGACACGATTGTTTGAAGTGCTAGTTTGCGAAGTTTGTTTTTTCTGTCCGCAACCGACTAAAAATACCAGCACCATTGTAAAAATTATTAATTTTGAAATTTTTCTCATTAAAATAAACCACCTACGTTTTAGATTAGATTTATTTTAAGCGGAAATGAGTTTCATGTTAAATACTTATATCCTATTATTAACTATTACATTTTATTATGCATGTGTCTCATGTACATTCAATTTTTTATGCAAAATAAGAGCTCCCAGGCATAACAATCTGAGAGCTCTTTTCTTATCTATTATTAATCATTAGCGTGGACATCAAAAGCATTCAACAACATATCTTCAACACCAGGTGCATCAGGATTGTGCATGCCTTTACCATTACGGTCCAAGGCTCTGATTGAATCCATTTCATCTGAAGTCAATTCAAAATCAAAGATATCTTTGTTAGATTTAATTCTTGCTTCGTGAACTGACTTAGGAAAAACGATCACACCTTCTTGATGTTCGAAACGTAGGATAATTTGTCCAACATCTTTACCGTATTTCTTAGCTAGGTCATTCAACAATGGTTCGCTGAACAATTCCTTACTACCTTGGCCAAGTGGACCCCAGGCTTCTAGAGTTACGTGTGCTTTAGCCATAATTTGACGTAGTTCCTTTTGTTGGAAATATGGGTCAAATTGAACTTGGTTAACACTAGGCATTGTCGCAAACTTAGGCACAAATTTATTCCAAATCTTAGGAGTCATGTTAGAAACACCAATTGAACGAATCTTGCCAGCTTTTTTAGCCTCTTCCATAGCTTTCCAAGCTTCGTCAACTTTGCCGTATGGTTGGTGAATCAAGTATAAATCAATATAGTCTAAACCTAATTTTTTAAGTGAAAGATCAATCGCCTTTTTAGCATCTTCATAGGCATAATCTTGGAGCCACATTTTTGAAGTTACCCAAATTTGGTCACGAGGAATGCCACTGTCTTTGATAGCTTTGCCGACTTCTTGTTCATTGAAGTATGCGACCGCTGTATCAATGTGACGATAGCCGAGTTTCAAAGCATCGCTAACTGCCTTATAAGTAGTTCCGTCTGCAGGAATTTGGAAAACTCCGAAACCAAATGATGGAATTTCTGTGCCATCGTTTAATTTGAATGTAGGAATGTTTGTCATATAATTACCTCTTCTTGTTTATTCGTTATGACTAGTATAAGACGTAATTCATGATTAAAAAATTACTAAAATAACATAGTAGTATACATCTAATGTATACCTATATTTTGGCAAAAAGATTCAAAATCTGATTTGCCAACATTTGATCAATAACTCTTTCATCTGCTTTAAATTGAACTAGCGCTTTTACGATGGTTTTTTCTTTTACCATTCCAGAATCAAAGGAACCAGCAATCATTTGCCAAGTTTCTATCGACCAATTTTTCGGTATTTCTAAAGTTCTTGCATATATTCTTGTTTCTAGTGAAACGACGTATGCCATAGCATCAATAGCTTTCAAATATTTAGGTAGTTTATATTTGTCCTTATCAAGCCATACTTTTATGCCATCTTTTATACCATTACGCTCAACTCGTTCAAATTGCTTTCTGCTCCAACGATGATTGTTGTGTACACTAATATGCTCATCTGCAATCTCTTCCAAACCAACTGAAAACCTATCAATGATACTATCCAGATGTTCAGGATGATTCAAAACAAAACGCATTTCTTCTTCAGTAAAGTTATGCTTATCAACTATTTCTTTTGGCAAAAGACTATCGATTCCACCATTATCATTTACTTCTTGAATAAACTTTTCAACTTCAGCTCTATTGTTAATATCAAGCCCACGGCGTTGCATTTCTTGATAAATCAACTTGCTGGCGCCATAATTTCCTGGGTCCTTAGCCGCTTCTAACATGTCAGCTTCACCAGCCGCTAAATACCTTTTATAATTTTCGACTTTCTTAGAATTAAGTAATGCTCTTTTACCAAGATAATCTAACATTGAAGACATTGCAGGGACAATCAATTTATATTCATCAACGCTTAAATCTAATTTCTCTACAAATTGATTTCTCATTACTTCACAAATAACAAATTTGGTCCAAGTTTTGGGAGTTTTCCGGTAAACATTATAGGCACTCTCCGTCATCAACTTCATCAAAATTTCTATCATGCCTTTGTCTACGCCTTTAGGACGTTTTTCCCAAGCTGAGCTTTCTTCATAAAGTTTCAACCATTGTGAAACATAAGTAGAAATGTTATCTGCTACATGAGGTGTCCATTGTGGTAAATACGGATCTTGATATTCTGGCTCTAAGATAAAACTATCGGTTTTTTCAAATAGAGTTTGTGATTCAATAAGTTGAAGCAAATTATCCATCATAACAGCTGATATTTTTATCCGTTTGGTTCTGGCCAAAAATTTCAAAACTGACTTTAAAACTTCATAAGTCAGATTAAACCATTCTAAAGAATATTGTGTTTCATCGCTTAAATTTCTGATCAATCCCAACGTAAAGGGAGCTATAAAATCAGCATCCCATTTCGTATAATCTCCATGACCAGTACATTCGGCTGTATCTCCAATACTCTTTACCAAAGCTTGCGCATTTTCTTTGGATTGACTACTCAATCTAAAATATTCTTCACTTTTTAAAAAATCTGATGTTATATCTGATAAATGTCTTTTTTTCATAATTTCTTCTCCTAGTAATAGGATACCGAAAGACATCAAAAAGAGATGGAATTTAACTTAAAAATCCCATCTCTTCCTATTTAGTTTTCTATTTCAGAAAAATTATATCCATTATCACTATAATACTATCCCAATTCCACATCCTGCGACTCAATCAACTTCTGAAAATGTAATTGTGAAGCATTATTAGTTACTTTTTCTTTGAAAGGAAATTGTGCATCAAAGATATCCACTTCGATTTGGTTCACACCATAAACTTCATCTTCAACATATTTACCTGCACAATCTTTTAAAGCACCTTGGTACAATGGCGCAACTTGCAAGACTGTCGCAAACTTATCATTAGCCATTCTAATATTGTAATTCTTAGCTGGTTCAAAACCTTTTCTACTATAGTAATTAGGATCTCCGTACAAGATAATCCCGTTGTAACCTAATTTCAAAGCTAGTTTTTTCGAATGCTCAATTAATCGTCCACCGAGGCCATTTTGTTGATATTCCGGTGCTACTGCCAAAGGTCCTAAACACAAGATAGAATGTGTTTTGCCGTCGTCACCTTGGATTTTATCTTCCAAAAAGGCGGCACAACCGACAATTTCATCGCCTACTACTGCGACCGTATCCAACTCTGATACAAAACGAGGATGGTTTCTAATTTTATTCATTAAATAATGTTCGACACAGCCCGGTTGAAATTCATTCCAAAAAGCATTGCGCAACATGATTTCTGTTTTCTTATAATCTGATTTTGTTTCTATTCTTAATTTAATTTCTTTAGTCAATTTTTTATATTCCTTCTTGATTAGTAAATCGCCTCTCAGAATACAAAAAAAGTGCAGTCGACAAACTGCACTTAAGGACTTTTATCAAAACACTTTGATAATATCTGTAAGGCAATTTGGGTACAACAAAGAAAGCTATTTTTCTCTGTTCAAATTTTATAATCCTTACTTAGATACAATCATCAAGCATTTCTCCTGAATTTTTATTATCTTAAAGATAACATGTTGCTCTAGATTTTACCACCGAATACTGGAAAAGCACTAGCATCTCCATAATTCATTTGATCGATTTTTGCCAAAGTCTTCATATCTTCAGCTGAAATTTCAAAGTCGATATCAGCATTTGACTTCATGTGATCTGGGTTAGCTGTTTTTGGTAGAACGACAACATTTAATTGCCAATCATAGCGAATGCACAATTGTGGAACAGAAACATTGTACTTGGCGGCCATTTGCTTGATTGTTTCATCATTCATAGCAGCACCGTGAGCAATTGGTGAGAAGGCTTCGACAACAATGCCATTATCTTGAGAATACTTAATCAAATCACTTGGTGTATCGCCGATGTGGATTTGAATTTGATTAACTGCAGGCTTCGTGTCAGAATTCTTGATCAAATTGTCCAAATCTTCTTTTTGAAAGCTAGAAACACCGATAGTCTTTAACTTACCAGCTTTGACAGCATCTTCCATAGCACGCCAAGTTTCCAAATTTCCTTCAAAGTGACGGTCGTTACCTTGATTTACTTCTTTCCAAGGTTGAGGATTGTGGATAATCATCATGTCCAAATAATCTAAGCCCATCTTTTCCAAAGTTTCATCGATAGATTTCTTAGCTTCATCATAGTTCTTGATTTCAGCTGCAACTTTAGAATTAACGAATAACTTATCACGTGAAACTCCAGCGTTTTTAACACCTTCACCAACACCACGTTCGTTGCCATAAGCTTGAGCAGTATCGATGTGACGATATCCAATCTCCACAGCAGATTTAACGGCGTCAGCTACCTTATCATCAGGAATTTCCCAAACTCCTAAAGCTAGTTTTGGAATCTTAACTCCATTGTTCATTGTGAATGTTTCATCAAAAATTGACATAAACTTCCTCCTCTTTTTGTATCGCTTTCATTATATATTCTATTAGACTTCTTGTCCTGTAGGACGAATTACCATTTCGTTGACGGCCATATTCTTTGGTGTATCAATGACAAAAGCTACTGCTTGGGCAATTTCTTCTGGATTCAGGGATGTCATTTGTGTTCCTGAAGCTTGCATAACTTTTTCCAAACCATCATGAGCTGCACCATTATTAACTGACTTATACAGTTCTGTCTTAACAGATCCTGGAGCAATAATAGTGGTCTTGATATTGTTTTGGTGTTCTTCTTGACGAAGTCCTTCCATGATTGCTCTAACGGCATACTTAGTTCCTGAATAAGCAGCATAGCCTGGCAATACTTCATAACCTAAAACTGAAGATGTTGTAATGATATGACCGCTCTTTTGCTTTTTCATAACTGGTAAAGCAGCTGCGATTCCATTGAGAACACCTTTAACATTAATATCGAGCATGTTTTGCCATTCGTCTTGCGCGATTTGGTCTAAGTTGTTTACTGGCATAATTCCTGCGTTATTGTAAAGAGCATCGACACGACCGAATTTAGCAACGGTTTGATCGACAACATTTTGAACTTCTTTTGCTTTAGTAACATCAGCCTCAACTGCCAAAATATCACTATCAGGATTTGCTTGTTTGATTTCTTCCAAACGATTCATTCTTCTGGCTGCAATCGTAACCTTAGCACCTTTTGAAGCTAATAATTTAGCTGTGGCAGCTCCAATTCCACTTGAGGCACCCATAATTACTACTACTTTATCTTGTAAACTCATTAATTTTCTCCTTTAATAGTTCTAATAATTTGTGCCGGTACACCACCGACGATGGTATTAGCGGGAACATTTTTAGTAACGACCGCTCCAGCACCAACGATAGAATTTTCTCCAATGACGACACCTGGAGTAACTGTGACATTACTGCCAATCCAAGCGTTATCGTGAATGTAAACTGACTTTAAATCTAAATGACGTCTCTGTTTAGGATCAATGCGATGATTAACTGAAGCAATCGTAACATTCGGTCCAATCAAGACGTTATCTCCTAGATAAATGCCACCCATATCGGTAAACATTGAACCTGAGTTGATAAAAACATTTTTACCAATGTGTAAGTTGCGACCAAAATCTGTCCAAAATGGTAATCTGATTTCAGTCGATGGATCTATTGTTTCATTAATAATTTGACTAACAGTTTGACGAACTTCATCACTACTGTGAGCACCAGTATTTAATTCTTGGACTAATTTTTGATTAATCGGAATAATTTTTTCAATCTGTTCATAGGCTTTGGTATCTAAATTCATTTGTGATTCCAACAAAACACCTCACTTCTCTTAATGATTGAATTTATTATACGAACTGTTTATTATAATGTTAAATACTCATTGATAATGGTTATCTATAACATTTACTTATAATAGAGGTGTGACAATGGATATTAGAGTTTTGAGATACTTTATTAAAATTGCTCAAGAACAAAATATGTCAAAAGCTGCTCGAATGTTACACGTTTCCCAACCGGCTTTGTCCAGACAAATCAATGAACTAGAAACCAGACTAGGTACCAAGCTCTTCATTCGTGGAAAAAGACAACTACAATTGACTCCTGATGGATATTACTTATTCGAACGAGCACAAGAAATTTTGGCTTTAGTGAACAAGACAACTTATAACCTTCAAAAACAAGACGTTGTCAGTGGTACACTCGATATCGGTGCTGGTGAAAGTATGGCGTTAGATTGTGTCATGGAAACTATCAAAGATATCATGCACAAATATCCCGAAGTTCATATCAACTTCAGAAGTGGTGATGCCGAAACGATTCAAGCTGATTTAAACAGTGGCATCTTAGAATTTGGTATCATCATGGGGCATCGAAAACTTGATAATTACCATACCTTACAATTACCTGCCGAAGACCGCTGGGGAATTATTATGAAACGTGATGAACCACTAGCTAGTCATGAAAGCATCTCTTCTAGTGATTTAATTGGTAGATCACTGTTGGTTTCTCGCCAAGTTCAAGGTAAGAAGACCTTCCAAGATTGGAGTAACGGTTTGATTGAGCAGTTCAACTTTGTCGGAACTTACAATTTGATCTTCAACGCTGCACTATTAGTTAAAACCGGTGCTTGCATGGCTCTGACCTATGATAAATTAATCGATACGACTTCAATCGACGGTTTGGTTTTCCGTCCATTAAAGCCACAACTGACTGAACCCAACACAATTATTTGGAATAAAAATCGTAACTTACCAACTGTTGGTAAATTATTCTTAGAAACATTACGCAAAAATATCACTAAAAAGGAAGTTTAATATGGAATTTGAAAAAGTACTCAACGACCGTCATTCTGTCCGTGACTTTAAAAACACACCGGTCAAAATGAATTTAATTAAAGAAATTGTTCAAGAAGCTCAAAAAGCTCCTTCATGGGTCAACTCTCAACCTTGGAAAGTCTATGCCGCTACTGGTAAAACTTTGGACAATATCAAACAAGCTTATTTAGACAAAGACTCTCAAAAAGGATATCCCGACTTTCCGGTCATGCACCGAGAAGATTGGAGTGAAGCCGCTCAAGCTAATATGAAACAATGGCGTCACGAAATAGTGCATCACTTTGACGACTTTGATCAAGCTCACGAGAAAATGAGTTTCGCTAGTTCTCACTTATACAGCACTCCTGCTATGCTTTTCATCACCATTCCGAAGAACTCTTCCAAGTGGTCAATTTTTGATGCCGGGGCCTTCAGTCAAACTTTGATGTTAGCCGCTCAAAACAAAGGGCTCGATACGATTCCTAATTACACCAGTGTTCGCTTCCCTGATGTCGTTAGAAAATTCACCGATATCCCTGACGATGAAACTTTAGTCGTCGGTATCGCAATTGGTTATGCTCAAGATTCAACTATTAATACTTATCGTTCAAAACGTGTGCCTGTAGATGATATTTTAAAAATCAAAGGCTAAAAAAACCTTGCTAGATTGTAGAAAAACTACATTCTAACAAGGTTTATTTTTTAATCTAACATGAATTTTGTCGCAATGTTCAAAGCTTCTTGACGAGAATTATTAATTTCAAATCCATGATCTGCATCATCTAACAAATGCAATTTATCGTTGGTATAACAGTCATCGTAACGTTTCGAAGCAATATTATTTACCACGGTATCTTTCAATCCGTGAACTAAACAAACTGGCCCGTGATACTGACTAGCTATCTCATAAATTGGCAAAGTTTGAGCTGTTCGTAAGTAAAAACCACCCAAAGTTAAACCTTTTTGATAGGTAAAGTATCAGGGATATTTTTCGGATCATACGTATAGCCTTGAGTGTCACCTTTTAGGGCATCATCTTTTAAAGTTGCGGCCGGAGCTAACAAAGCTAACTTAGCAATTTTCTCAGGATAGTAACCAGCCAACATGCTAGCCACGACTCCACCTTGAGAATGTCCCAGTAAATAAATATTTTCGACACCATCAAGACTGCGAGCGTAGTCCAAAATAGCTTTACCATCGGCAATTTCATTCAAAACCGTCATATCTTGAAAACGTCCGTCACTTTCGCCATGACCATTGAAGTCAAAACGCAATGTGCCTAATCCTTCAGCCACAAAGTGTTGAGCCAATTGATACAGTAATTGACTAGGTTCTATCCCCCGATTAGAAGTAAAACCATGCATCAAAATAACTAAATTAAATTTATCAGTTTTTGGTTTAACAAAATCTCCTCGTAAAGTTAATCCATCTCTTTTAATTTCTACCTTCATTTTTTCAACTCCTTTTGATTATTCTAATACTAAAAGATATATGATTAAGATAAAAATAATTGTATTGAGGTGGGATAATGGAAAAATTTCTAATTATCGGTGGAACTGGTAACATTGGTTTCCCATTGATAGAGTTCTTAAATAAACAAAAAAATGTTCAAATCGTAGCCGGATCACACAATCCTGATAAAGCTCAAGAAAAATTCCAAGATATGGAAAATGTTGTAGTTAAGAAATTTGATTTTTTGGACAATACTACTTTTGCTGACGCTTTTGACGGTATATCGAAGGTCTTCTTCGTACGTCCGCCACAATTAGGACATCCCAAACAGGATATGTTGCCATTCTTGCGTTATGCTCAAAATCACGCTATCGACCAAATCGTCTTCGTTTCACTGTTAGGTGTTGAGAAAAATCCTATGACACCACACCATCAAATCGAACAAATGATTCTAGAATTAAATATTCGTTACACGTTCATTCGTCCTAGTTTCTTCATGCAAAATCTCGACACAACACACTTATACGACATCAAAAATCATCATGACCTCTTCATCCCCGCTGGCAATTCTCGGACAAGTTTCATCGACACCCGCGATATTGGTAAAATTGCTGGTATCACAATGCTTGACGACAAATATCTTTTCCAAAAGCTCAATATCACTGGTCCTCAAGCTTTGAACTACCAAGAAATCGCTCAGGTCATGACTCAAGTTTTAGGTACCAAAATTACTTATAGCAAACCTAGTTTATTGAAATTTCGCAAAACGATGCTAAAACGTGGTCTCAAAAAGGATTTTGTCAACGTGATGGTGATGCTCTACTTGATTACCCAATTAGGCAATGCCAAAGAAGTCACCGATACTGCTGAAAAAGTCCTCGGTCATAAACCTAGAAATATCAAGGATTATATCGAAGATTATCGTGATTATTTTATTTAAAATCGTATTGAAATATTTATAAAATCCACCTATGATTAAATCATCCGATACTTAGGAAAAAATTATAGGGGGATTTTTTTTATGAAATTTGGAAAATCAGCTACAATCATTGCTGCATTGGCAATGGCTACTACTGGAGCTTTAGTAATGTCTCAAAAAGACGCTGAAGCAACTTCTGTCGCAACTGTTACAACTAGCACACCGGCTAGACTTTATACCGACAGTGGTTTATTGATCCGCAACCGTGCTTTAGCTCCTAACACTCCATGGCTTGTGGGAAAAATCGTCAATTTTCATGACGAAACTATGTATCAAGTCGCTACCAATGAATATTTAAAGGCAAGCGATTCTTCACTAAAAGACAGTAATGCTAATAAAAAATTAATTGGTACAGTCGTTGGTATCATCTCACCATTTATTTATAATGACCAAATAAATGATATTAATGGAAAGATGCTTCCAGCGGGCACCAGTTGGGCTATCGGTAAACACATTATCAATAAATACAATCAACATTATGTTCAAATTTCATCTCACGAATATGTTGAAACAACGTATCTAAAATTCAACGGGGAATTACCTACGCCTATTTATATTGGTAACTTTGCTACTTTAGATAAAAATCCTGATGATGATACAACTAACAATACTCTAAAAGATTATGTTCCAAATTTACAAAATATCAACAATTACTTCATTAAATATTTGAATGCTTTACATGCTGCTAACGGACTAGCTCCAGTACAAGGGACAACGGATATGATTAACTATGCTCAACAAAGAGCAGAGCAACAAATTCCAGCTCAATTAGATCACAGTACTGCCACTAGAGATACTTCTGAAAACTTATCTACCGCTGGTCTCTCTTATCTAATAGAAACAGAAGGAATTCAATCAGATAAAGATGTTGCCTACTTTATCCTTAAAGATTTCTACGATGACGATAAAAATAGAACTCCTATTGGACAACCAGGTCACTTTGGCCACAGAGCAGCTCTTCTTTACAGTGGTCCTAATGTTGGTTTAGGTATGACTGAATATCATGCTGCCTTTGACGCTGATTGGAATTACGGTACAATGGACCAATTCAATCAACTCTACAATTACACAGGTTCCAATCCTAATACTAAATTTATTTCTAAAAATGCTATCTAACCAAACACCTGATTAGCGTGTTTTTTAAATAAATGATACAATTGTCTTACAGATAAATATAACTAGGTTGAGCGCAAGCTTTCAAGATAACACTTCCGAGGGTAAGGAAGTTTCTTGAAGTTTGCGCTTTTTTTCGGCCTAAAATTGAAAGGACTGAATTTATGAAGAAGTTTTACCAACAAACTAAAGATGAGGTGTTAGCAAAACTCCTAGTTGATGAAAACACTGGTTTAATCAACGACCAAGTCCAACAAAATCGAAAACTCTATGGAGAAAACAAACTACCTGAAAAGCAAAACGACCCCTATTGGAAGATTTTTTTGCGTAGTTTTAAAGAACCCATCGTTATTGTTTTGTTAGGCGCCGTCATCTTATCGTTTGCTAGTTCCATCTACGCTTTCCAAACTCAGCCCAATCCTCAACACGGCTTTGAATCATTATATGAAGCTATCGCAATTTTAATTTTGATTATCATCAATGCCTTCTTAGGATTTTGGCAAGAAATCAGCGCTCAAAAGAGTCTCGATGCCCTGAAAGAAATGAATGATCGTTCAGCGACTGTCTTTCGAGATGGTGAATGGCAAAGTATTTCGACTAGTGAAATTGTCGTCGGCGATTTGTTAAAAGTTCAATTGGGAGACTTCGTCGAGGCTGATGTTCGTTGGCTTCAAACTGACGAGCTCCAAGTTATCGAATCTCATTTAACTGGTGAAGCCGATGCTATTCAAAAAAATCCCGAAGTTATTGATCAAGATGCTCAACTTGGTGACCGTACCAATATGGGTTATTCCGGTTCAACAGTTGCCAATGGTCAAGGTGTCGGAATCGTCGTGGGAATTGGTGCCAACACTGAATTAGGTAACATCGCCAAATTGATCGAATCAGTCGACGATAAAGTTTCTCCACTACAAAATACTATTAATAAATTAACTAAAACTTTGATGAAAGTCTCCGGTGGAATCGTAATTTTAACTTTTATCATCGGAATTATTCGTGCTGGAGAATTGAGTATCAATTCTATCACTTCCGTATTATCAACCTCGATCGCTTTAGCAGTAGCGTCTATCCCTGATGCTTTACCTGCTGTTTTATCAATCGTTTTAACTATCGGTGCCAGTAAAATGGCCAAGAATAAAGGTCTCATCAAATCACTCGACAGTGTAGAAACACTAGGTAGTACTTCTTACATCTGTTCTGATAAAACTGGGACTTTAACGCAAAATGAAATGACCGCCACGAAATTCTATGATGGAAATGCTGTTTTCGATGTTTCCGGATTAGGTTACGCTCCAACTGGTAAAATCACTAATTCTGATGGAATCAAGCCTACCAATTCAGCTTTCTTGACTGGTGCGGTTCTTTGTAACGAAGCCGTGATCAAAGAAGAAGACGGTGAATTCAAACCTTTTGGTAATCCAACTGAAATTGCTTTGAACGTCTTAGGACAAAAAGCCGGTGTCACGAAAAATCAGTTATTAGAAAACAGCGAAATCGTTCGAACACTGCCTTTCACTAGCGACCGTAAAATGATGAGTGTGGTTGTTAAAAATAGCGGCGGTTATCAACTTTATACTAAAGGTGCTCCTGACGTACTACTAAAAAACAGCCAAGATATTATTTTAAATGGTGAAAAAGTTTCTGGACTCGATGCCAAAAATAGTTTTATGGAAATTGTGAATTCTTTTGCCCACCAAGCCTTACGAACTCTAGCCGTTGGAATTAAATCTTTATCAAAGAAACAGGCCCTCAGTGCTACGACCGAAGAATTAGAAACTAACTTAACTATTGTCGGAGTGGCCGGTATCATCGATCCTCCACGTCCTGAAGTTAAACAATCAGTTAAAGAATTACATGATGCTAATATCGAAGTTGTGATGATCACTGGAGATCACGCCAATACTGCCCGTGCTATTGCTTTTGACCTCGGTATCATCAAATCAAAAGACGCACCAGTCATTAATGGTAGTGAAATCGAAAAAATGTCTGATGATGAATTATTCAAAAAAGTTCTAAAGACTAACATTTACGCTCGAGTTTCCCCAGAACACAAACAACGTATTATTAAACAACTCCAAAAACATCATCAAGTTGTAGCTATGACTGGTGATGGTGTCAATGATGCACCAGCTTTACGAGTAGCTGATATCGGTATTGCTATGGGAATCAATGGAACTGAAGTTACTAAAGATTCAGCCGACTTAATTCTTTTAGATGATAAATTCACTACGATTGAGAAATCAGTCAAAAGTGGTCGAACGATTTATGCCAACATCAAAAATTTCATGCGCCATGAATTAACGACTAACGTAGCTGAAGTTTTGGCTTTATTGTTATGTTTACTTTTATTCAGTCAAACAGTCGGGCAAGTTCCTGCTGGCACACCAACTTTGACTGCTTTGATGGTCTTATGGGTCAACATGGTCAGTGATGCCCTACCTTCATTTGCTCTGGGATATGACGTGGCTGAATCAGATATCATGAAAGAAAATCCCCGTGATCCCAACGAATCCGTTTTGGCTAATCACACTTGGTCTCGAGTATTGATTCGAGGAACTATCATGGGAGCTATGGTTTATCTTGGTTTCTTATGGGCTGCCAACTTTGGTTTGAACAGTAACGAAGCACAAACAGTTGCCTTCTTAACACTAGTTTTTGGTCAATTGTGGCACGTCTTCGATGCTAGAAGTTCTCACACTTTATTTAGAAGAAATCCTTTCAGTAACCCCCGTCTACTTTTAGCAGTATTGTTTGCTGGGGTGACTTCTATTTTGGTAACTGTTCTGCCATTCTTCAATTTAGTTATGGGAACTGCCACTTTGCCGGTTTGGATTTATTTGGCAGTAATCTTCGTTCCCGCTTTACCAACGTTGATTTTGTCCGGTTTGAAAGAGATTTTTAAGATTAAAATTTGGTAAATGTAAATTGCCGCCTTCCACACAAGTTCTGTGATTGGCTGGAACGCTGCCGGCACTATTTTGAGCTTTTGCATGGCCCCAAAGACGCAAAATCTCAAAACTAGGCCTTTTTGTAAGTGCTAAAGCACTAACAAAAATCTGGCGGCTGAGCCATCACAGAACTTGTGCTCCAGGCTAGATTCTGGTTTTATTATTGAATAAGTAACATCTATTTAGATTGATATGAATCTGAATAGATGTTTTTTAGTGCTAAAAAAGAACCACACCATTGAGGCATGATTCTCAAAAATTAATTTTTATACCAAACAGATGTGTCTAGATGAACACCATTTTCTTGTTTGACCCATTCATTTGTAGCGACACGGTAATACGTTGAACCATCGTAATCGATTGCTACTTTATCAGTGAGCCATGAAGTCTTCTTTTCTAGAGCACGATTGCTATTGGTGTTCTTTTGAATGTCATAAAGGCTGTAGTAGTCTTTTGTTTCATCAACATTGACAATCATTTGTACATCCTTAACGAAAATAACATCGTGTGAATCGATCCACTCGCCAGTCGCAACTCGGTATTGCTTGACACCAGTACGATTGTTGACACGATATTGATCCGTTATCCAACCAGAATCTTCAGACAAAGCACGGTTTTGAATTGTTTCGTTAGCGTGATTATTCAAAGAATAATACTCTTGTGTTTCTTTAGTGAGAACTACACCAGGGTCTTTGTAATAAGTCCATTCGTCTTCGGTACCAGTACCATTGCCATTATCACGGAAGTAAACATCGTTAGCATCAATCCATTCACCGGTCGCAACCCGATATTGTTTGACACCGGTACGATTGTTGACACGATATTGATCCGTTACCCAGCTAGAATCTTCGGACAAAGCACGATTTTGAATCGTCTCATTAGCGTGATTGTTCAAGGAATATGTTGGCTTTGTTGTCTTAGTTGTTACCACACCGGCATCTTGATAGTAGGTCCATCCATCTTCGGTACCTGAATTATCTTCATTACCCGTATTTGTCGATGATCCACCACTACTATGATGTTGGTTAACCATTATTGCACGCATAAAGGTAACCGTCGGATTTTCAGCATCATGATTTACTGTTCCATTCAATGAATCAAAATCATAAGCATAGTCAGCATTATCCGTTAATGGAACCGTAACTTTTTGATAGTAAGTTCCAGCTTTAGCAAAGTTACCATTCTTATCTACAACATCAGATAATTTATTGCCATCCTTATCGTAAAAGCCATCAAAAGTTGGATCTGATTTAATAAGGGATTTATTATCTTTACCAGTTAAAGTAATATCAGCTGGATTCTCAACAGATTTAGCTGTCGATGAGGTTCCCGTAGTAGTTGAAGCATCCTTAATATCAACACTTGGAGTTAAAACTGCAGCGGTGATTTTTTGATTAACAGTTACCGAATTATCATCTGAACTTACATAACCTGGCAAACTACTAAAGTCATAATCTTCAGATACACCTGCTAATAAACTAAATGTAACTTGACGATAATAAGTTCCTGGTCTCATGATCTTGAATCCAGAAGCATAATCTGATTTTTCACCAGCAGTTCCATCAGAATTTATATTGTAATATTCAGAAGAGAATGAAATTCCATGATTGTTTTTTTTATCAACTAAGCTATTTTTAGCATCTGTTAAATCATAACCTTCAGTCTTTAATAAAGCATTATCCTTGCCGCCAACTGTTACATTTACGTTCAAGTTCTGAATATTATCACCCTCGCTTGAATCATCCGTCCAGTTTACCTTACTACCATCATTTTTATTAACCGTAATTGGTTGAACATAAGTAATAGTACCATCTGGATTTTTAGTAATATTAGGATCACTGAACTCATAGTTTTCAGCAGATAAATCTGTTGGCTTAAATGTTATAGCACGGTAATAAGTTCCTGCTTTATCAAAAGTACCGTCTTTAACAGGAGTATTTAAATTGCTATCTTCATATACGGTATCAGATTTAACTTCTGTAGGGATAGATGTATGATTCTGATCCGTAGTTCTCATAACATACTTAGAACCATCAGGTAACTTATTGATAGGATCCTTTGCTTTAATTTCAGGTATATCCGCTGGAGCCACTTCAGAGACAATTGGCTTAACATCGATTTCTTGAATATAAATAACTGTTCCATCATGTACATGGGCATTCTTATCAGCAAATGTATATTCATCAAGTGAACTAGTAGTAGGGGTAAAAGTTACTGTACGGAAATATTTACCGGATTTAACTATTCTATTATTACTAATAACATCAGCTTTTTCAGAAGCTATGCTATTTAAAGCTGCATCAGAACTCTTATAAAGATCCCCCAATTGAACATTACTATCAATTACCGAATCTCCACTTTTCATTTTATAATCCGATGTTGAATTAATATTATCTGTTGTTGTACCAACCGTAACAGTCTTTGAATTGACTGTAATCGTTGCAGGAATAGCTGATACAGTGACCTTTTGCACGTAAATTATTGTATTGCCACTAATCATGTAGTTAATTCCCTGTTTCCCAGGGAAAGTATACTCAGTCGCCGCATTAGGCTGTAAATGAAAGACAACTATACGTTTATAAGTACCTGGAGTACTATATTTTCCATCTGTCACTGCATTTTCAGTTGTAGCTATCCCCATAAGTACATCTTCATCAGCAGAATCCGCATCATAGTAAGTAGTTCCATACTGAATTCCTTTATCTCCAACAATTGAGTTTCCATCATCTGAAGTTAAACCGTTATTTGTCTCAGCCTTATCATCACTTACATTAGATCCAGCCTTAACGGCTACAGGCTTACTGTCTAGACTTGCATTCACTTTTTCTACATCAATTTCCTGCAGATAAGTGACCGAGTTATCGTCATTAACTCTAACAAAGTTATTACCGCCAAAATTATAGGCAGTTGTGACATTTTCTTCCAAGGGAATTGTTACTTCTCTGAAATATCTATGTGCATTTGTAAAAATACCGTCTTGAACATCTACAGATTCCTTAGATTCCCTATAATCCTCGATACTATCATAATATTTCGTTCCGTATTTAATATCCTTGGTTTCATCAATGACCGAGACATCATTTGCCGAAATAGTACTATCAGCTAGAATATCGGAATCCTTAGTTAAAGTACCAGTTTTAATTCCTGTAACTGGGTTAATCGACACTTGAGCTGCATTACTAATGACATTTATAGATTGTACATAAGTAATCGTATCGCCATTAATTTTATAATCTTCATTTGCTATACCTGGTACAAATGTATTTTGATCAACAGCACCCTTATTTAAAGTAAAGGTAATCGTGCGATATAAAGTTCCCTGTCCACCAATTATTTGCCCGTCTGATGTTACACGAGCAGATTTTTCAGATGTATTTCCATTTAAGGCATCAGTAGGGTTATCATAATAGTCTGTTCCAAAACTAATTCCATCAATAGCAACGATTGAACCTGTACTATTTACTACTGAATCTCCAGTAAAATCATTATTTAAAGTACTTGTCATTGTTCCTGATTTAACATCATTAATAGAACCAACTTTTACAGTGGCTTGATCTTTACCTACCTTAATTTGTTGAATATACGTTACAAGACCTTTATCTTTATCTACTGAGCTTGCTCCTGGGTACGTGTAAGAATAACCATCTCCAGAAGCAACTTTAATAGTAATCGTACGATAATAAGTCTTATTTGCTTCAAAGTCAGTAATTGTTAATGGGTTATTTTCTTTGGCCGCATCATCTTCTGTAGAATAATAGTTTCCAATCGTTACATCATCGGAATCATTAAGAACCTTAGTTCCGTCCTTGTCGTCTTTCAAAATATATTCTGTTGTATCTGTTAATTGTCTACCATTGATATCGACACCATCAGTCGTTGTTCCTGCCAATACATTTAATTCACTATTGTTGAAAGTTGAGGTTTCTGCCGGGCTGACTGTAACGGACTGTACATATGTTACTGATTTATCATTTCGATTTGGTGAACCATAAGCATCTGAAAATGAATAATTGTTAAATGCTTCATCAGTCAAATAAAACTTAATTGTACGATAATAAGTTTTAGCTTTATTCAAAACATCGTTAGTAATATCTGTAGTTGGCGTGTTTAATTGTGGATCATCATAATAAGTGGTTTCCAATTTAATACCCTTGGAACCTTCACTTATATTAAGAAGTGATTCACCATTGTAATCAAAGCTGTTATTAGTAGTATCCGTTAACTTATCATCGTTTATCTTTGTTCCAATTGAAACAACCGGATTATCAATCTTCGGTTTAATACCAACGGCACTTATCTTTATTTGTTGTACATAAGTTACAGTACTTTCTCTAACATTAACTTGCACATTAGGATCTACATCATCAAAGGAATTATTAGATATTTCTTCTTTCGTTAAATAGAAAGTAATCGTTCTTAAGTAACTTCCTGCTTTTTCAAACGTTGTTCCATCCGAACTAACTACACCATCTACAGCATTTTCACCTTTTCCAGCAATAATAGCAGCTTTGTTAGCCTCAGTAGCATCTTCTTGATAGTACGTTTTACCAAAGCTTACTCCAGCATAATCGCCCTTTGTCGTATCAAGTAATGAACCGTCATTATTGGCCAAATCATTACCTTTTGTTACGGAATCTTCTGAAGTTGAATCACCAATATTAGCACTTGCAGATTTAATAGTAGGTACTGTTCCATTTTTAACATCTATCTCTTGAAGGTACGTAACAGTAGTATCAGTTCTATCAGCACTCAAATCTCCAGAAATATTATAATCACTGGTCTTTCCATTAGTTAACGTAAAAGTTAACTTACGATAATACGTTCCAGCTTTTTTAAATACTCCACCGTCAACTTCATCAGAAGTTGCTACATTCGTTGCGGCATCGTCTGTGTAATAAGTATCGCCAGCCGCAACATTACTAGGTATAGTATCGTTTCCATCAACTATCGTATTTCCGGTAGTATCTATACTACTAATTGCTGTACCCGTATTGACTGTAGGAGTAGTTAATTTTGCATTTAAACTTTTTCCGACAGAAATTTTTCGAGCTATTGTTAACATGCCCGTATTTTTGTTGAATGCATAATCAGTACTTTTTTGATCGTCAATATACGTGGTATACATTGCAATGGTACTTTTAGTTAAGGGATCTACTTCTCCAGAAATCATATATCCTATAGCTTGATCCGCACCAGCCGGACTAGTTCCATTACTGCCATCGCCTTTTAAATTATAAGATACAGTTTGATAATATACTCCCGGTTTTTCGATAACCAAATTATCCTTAAATTGATCATCGGATGCATTTCCTTTATCGGATAATTGAGGATCAAAAGTATCGCTCTTGGCATAATCTAAAGCATCGTCTTTATCAGTGAACAAACTTTGTCCATAAATTGGTTTCTCTGCAGAGGCTAAACTAGCAGTATACTTGGAATCTCCTGTATAGTTATCATCTATATACAATGAGTTGCCAGTCATCAGTGACGAATCAGACAATGTTGACCCCGTATGCAATGAAGGAACAGATCCATTAGTAGTTTTAATATCAAATTGACTTAAACTTATCTTAAAACTAAAGGTTTTTAAGTCATCTGGAATCCCCTGTAATGATGGATGATCATAAGTCCCATCACTTGAGGAAGTACCTTGGAGTAAATGAATAGTTATAGTAAGAGGGAACCTTATTATTCCATTTTTAATACCCGCTGATACGGAACTTAGGTCATCAGGAGTAGTAGTTTTTAATACTTTTCCACCAGATGAAATAGTCAAATAACCGTGAATGTCATAATAATACCAATCATTCCCTGGAGCATGGAAGTAAGATCTTGGTTGCATCTTATTCTGATCTTTTAATTTAGTTAAATATTCATCATTTTGAATATCGAATATATGTTGATAACTACTAGGATCATCCGAAGTTAAAGGTCCGAAATAAAAGAACCCCCAGTTACCTTCACCCACTAAATCATCAAGTGGGGACGTTATACTATCAGTTCCCGCAACATAACGATCATCAAATTGATTTCTGAATTTAGTCAACATTTCCAATGGAGTTTCATTTGGATTAGGAATTCCGGCAGCCTTAACTTGAACCATTGAAGTCGGTATCATCATAGGAATCACAACCGGAGCTCCAGCAGCTAAAAGTGCTACTGCAATTGCACTACCAATATATTTAACATTCTTCTTCATAGAAAAACCCCTCCGTTTTTCAAAAAACTTTAATTAATCTCAATAACATATATAAAAATTAAAAAAGTTACTTCACTTGAAGAATCCGAATGAAATAGCCTAATTAGCATAACGGCAAATCTTAGAAACATTCTAATACCTTGATAATAACACTTATTATGTAACTGATTACAAGCCTTTTATAACTTTATAAATAAAATAAATCATAAATATAATGTACAAACATCACTATGATATATAAAACATATCCAACAAAAAAGCCACTCAATTTTCAAATATCAAAATTGAGTGGTTTTATTATTTTTCATATGTTAAATATGCGATACCATTTACTTTTTTAGCTGTTACCAAGTTGAATTCTTTAAATTTAGTTTTATCGGAAAACAACGGAATCCCTTTACCCAAGACAATTGGAACGATGCCAATTTGATAAACGTCAATTAAATCACTGTTAACTAATGGAGCAATCACGCTGCTGCCACCGACGATCCAAATATCCCTTTTCGATGATTCTTGTTTTAGACCTCGAATTAAGTCTTCAACATCTTCATCAATGAAGTGGATATTTCCAACATCGTCCCCGGGATGTCTAGTCATAATATAATTTTCAAAACTATCATATGGATAATCATTGGGAGACAGCTTATTGGCAACTTGATCATAAGTCTTGCGGCCCATAACTACTGTATCGACATGTTTGACGAGTTTCTCATACTCACGATCTTTCGTTTCCCCCGAAGTAAAATCATTGTCAATCAAATAGTCGATATTGCCGTTTTCTTCCGCAATATATCCATCTAAAGTCTCCGCAATAAATAGAATAACTTTCCGTGCCATAACCCAATCCTCCAATCAGCTTTCTTAAACATAATTATATAGCCAATTGTAGGATTATCCGATAATTATTTCTTTACAATCTGTATTTTAATCTTTGGTAAAATGCAACGAATAATCAATATTCAATTTATCAGCTGACGTCTTAACAAATTTCTTAACTGTCGTTTGATTGTCAGGAGTATCATCTTTTAATTTAACCAAAATCAAAGCCTTATCGCTCTTATTCTTCTCAACTAATTGACCGATATAAACTTTCTCTACCGCATCTGGATACTTCTTCGTAATTTGACTCTTTAACTGCAATAAATTCTTATCACTACTACTTGTTGTCGTTTGAGTGGTACTGCTCTTCTCTTGGTCGACATACTTCTTGAAGGCATTGACACTCAAATAATTACCCTTCGAAAGTTGCTGGAATTGTAATTTATAATCGCCCAATTGATAGTCGCTCAAACGATTATCCAGACTACTAATTTCTGACTTGTTCAAATCATCCCCGATAACGACCAACTTGATTTTTTTATCCTCGAACTGTTTATTGACCACGTACAAACCGGGCAGTTCATTATCGATAAAACTTGTTAATTGTGTTTCATTGTATGTTTGTTTGACCAAAGTCGAAGCTGAGATCAAACTCGGAATTGTAATGACAATCGCCGCAATGATAATCAACACTTGATTTTTTACGGGAATTCCACTAGCACGGTGTTGTTTAAAATTAAAGACCAACGTTCCTAGCATCGTCGCTAAGGCAATGAAAAACGTGTTAATCAAGAATAAATAGCCGGCACTGAAAACTATCGACCATTTAAACTGACTTAGACCATATCCCACAGTCGATAATGGTGGAATCAAGGCCGTCGCAATCGCAACCCCGGGTAAAATATTGCCAGGGTCTTTTTTAGCTGAACCGATAATACCGGCAACACCACCAAAGAAAGCTACTAACACATCCCAAATGGCCGGCTGAGTTCTGGCAATGATTTGTTCACTAGCATCTTTAATCGGTGAAAGTGAAAAATAAATCGTTGCCGCAATCAAACCGACAATCATTTCAATCAAATAAACCATGACGGCTTTTCTCAATAGTTTCGTATCACGAATCCCGACACCGTAACCCATTCCGATGATAGGGTCCATAATTGGCGATATCAGCATGGCACCAATAATTACCGCCACCGAATTCATATTCAAACCAACACAAGCAATTATTGTCGCACAAAATAAGACCGCAAAATTCAACCAACTGAGATTGAGATTTTGTCGAACGTGCTGGTCAATAATATCCGACTTTAGTAGTTGGTCTTCTCCATCCATATCCATTGTTATCCCTCACAAATGTTTAGTTAGTTTTATTTTATTACATTCACGAGAATATTAAAAAAGGAATGCCAGTAAAGACATCCCTTAATCTTAATTATTTTCTTTAATAAATTGCGCGGCTTTACGTCCTTGATGAACGATACCAGAAATAGCTGTACCTGAACCTGGATAGTAAGGTCCAATCCAACCACCGGCATTCAATCCAGCGGCGAACAATCCACTAATTGGCTGGTTAGCGTTATCCAAAACTTGGCAGTTAACGTTGATCTTCAAACCACCGATAGCACCAAGATTAGCTTCTCTATTTTTATGTACGTAAAATGGAGCGGCCAAAATTTGAATTCCTGTTCGACGACCAAATTCTGGATCTTTACCAGTAGCAGCGTTAGTGTTCCAAACATCTAGTGTATTTTGCAAGTTAGCTACCGGCACACCAATCAACTCAGCCAAATCTTCAATTGAATCAGCCTTTTGAACGTCGCCTTTATCCAAATCTTTTTCCAACGATTCTTGATTCCAGACACTACCTTTAGCAGAAAGTGATTTCTCATCAAAAATCATGTAAGTTGATCCACCGAGTTGAGCTTCTTGTTGGAAAATTGCCCGATAAGTATAAGCGTATGTAGCATCTTCACAAACGAAACGTTGACCTTGACTATTAACAAAAATCGAAGGCATCGTTGGAACTCGATCATCAGTCGCATTACCGGTCTTGTTATCAAAATCAATCGTTCCACCCATACCAGCAACAGCGGCACCGGCCATTTGGCCCATCTTGATTCCGTCACCAGTATCAGTCACAGTTGAAAGACAAGCGTGGTCTTGTAAGTCGTGATATTGTTGAGCATTCAAGTCGTGAGCTAACTCTTCATTGTGATCGATACTTGCGGTAGCCAAAATCACACCTTTGTTAGCTTTGACGTAAATATCCCCGGCTTTAGTTTGTGCTACAACACCTTTAACTTCTTTAGTTCCAACAACTTGAATCAAAGAAACTACTGGAGCTTGATACTTGATTTTAGCTCCATTGTCCAAAGCGGTCTTTAACAAAGCTTGAGTCAAAACAATTCCTTGACCCATGCCGCCACCGCCATCATAGACGTGAATTCTATCGGCAAAATCTTCATCTTTAACGTAAGGAATGTGGCAGTGACCATAAACTGAACTCCATTTGATTCCTTGATCAGCTAGCCATTCGATATTCTTAGGAGCACCGTTGGCTAAATCTTTGACTAATTCAGGATTAACACGATTTTCTCCAGCAGCTAACCACAAATTGGCGTGCTTTTCAGGAGTATCATCTTGATATTTGGTAAATTCTTTTTGGTATTTAGTTCCAGCAGCTTGAATAACACCACCAGAATAGTTAGTTGTCCCACCAGGAACTCCGGCTTTTTCTAAAATCAAAACTGATAAACCATCTTGAGCAGCTTGTGCTGCAGCAGCTAATCCAGCCCCACCTGAACCAACTACAACAACATCGGCTGAATCATCAAATTTCAAACCATCACTGTAATAAACTGGTCCTCTAGCAGGTGAAGGTTTAGGACGATTGATTGATTTATCCTTGCCACCATCAGTTGGTGCTAAAACATTAACGTCCAAAGCATCTTCTTGTGATAGCTCGCCACGATAAACTGCCAAAGCTTTCTCGACAGCTTTCTTAAAATTACTAGTACTGGATGAAGCACCAGAAATGGCATCAATATCCTCAGTTTGTCCAGATGTCATTTGGTTTTGCATACTTTCAATCGCTAGTTTTCCAACTGTGTTAGGAGCGATATTGTCACTCTCAACTTTGGAAATCTTTCCGTCTGTAACTGTTACGATGGCAGTTACTGGTCCATGGAAACTTTGAGCAGTTCCCTTGAATGTTTGTACATTACTCATAAGCATCATCCTCCATTTTATGTAATCGATTACTTAAAATGGTAGCATAACTTTTCTTTATAGTGTAATTGGCATTGCTAAATTACTCACAAAAAAATAAGCCTCAATAATTGAGACTTATCGAAATAATTATATTAACCCATGAAATCTTCTACAAGATAGTAAGTACCATTTGAGTTATAAACTCCAAGACCTACTTGAGTCATATGTGAATCCATCAAATTTGTATAGTGACTAGGTGCATAGTCTTCGGCTCTGAATGCTTCCATCAAACTTTCAGCCATTTGTGCAGGAGTTCCTGTATAACCCTCAGCAATATTTTCTGCTTCATAACCTCCGCCTGCTGGGAAAGCTGAAAAACAATCACCACCACCTGGTCTTTGGTGACTAAATTTAGTTGAAATTTCTTTAGCGCGAATTTGAGCTGTATTATCTAAAGCGGCTGTTTGTGTTACTGGCGCAATTCCCTTTGTAGCACGTTCATTATTGATTGATTTTAACAAAGCTGCCTGGATACTAGCAACATCACTCGTCGATGTAGTATTATTCGATGTTTGGTTATTATCAGTAGTTATACTATCTTTCATCCCCAAATATCCAGGGAATTTAACATTAATCGTCATCGTATCAACTGGTTTATTAACTGTTATATGATCAGCGCTGATAAAGTCGCCCAGAGCAACTTCATAATAAACGTTCCCGTTAACATCTTTAATAGCTCGATCAACTTGCCATTTACTACCATTTTTTAGAACACGGTATTTTTGAACATCACCTTTAGTTTGTGTGAAGTACATTGGAGCATCACCGTTAACGATAGTACCAACAGCCATTGAGTCATCCTTTGATGTATTGGTATTTTCGTTATTGAAATTCTCATCCTTAGAAGCATCGTGAACATTGAAATTACTACTAATACCAAAATCCGCTACATAAGTTGGTTCTGGTAAAGCCATGTTAAATGACATCTTTGTTGCATCAGCGTACTCATTAGTTGAAACTTGAGCAAATAGTTGGCCATCTTTATTAACGATATATTTACCAACGATCCAAGCTGAATTTTTGGCTAAAGCACGACTGGACATTGCACCATCTTTACTGTTGTATAAATTCAATTGTGTTGTGGTTGTTCCAACTAATTTATTAGATTGAGTCTGACCATTTAAACTCGAATCACTAGCACTTAGATATTCGTCAGTTGCGACTTGGTACATCGTTTGATTGTTGATCGTAACGATTTTCCCAACGGCCCAAGCTGAATTAGGTGCTAAGGCACGGTTAGTCAAAGTTTGTCCCTTGCTGTTGTAAAGTAATGCGATTGAACTAGAGTGAACGGTTGCGACTGTTGAAGCCTGTGCTTTAGTTTGGTTAAACATTGCTGCTCCAGTAGTAGCTACTGCCAATGCGGCAAGAACTGCTGCTGATTTTCCCATAGAAAATTTCATGATATACTCTCCCCTATATTTTTTTGATTATTAATTTAATCACGTCATTAAAAGTATTCAATAAAAATCTTAATTTTGGAATATCATTCGCTATCGATAGCTGGCATTCTGTTAGCAGTATCCTGAACTAATTGTTTCTGATCTGCTGTTGAATAATATTTTGAAATCAAATCATCCAAACTAACAGTATGATCAATCAGTTCAGCAGTAGCTGTCGATTCTGCATCAGGATCTTTAGTGAAATAGTGGATTATATCACCATCAATTGTATAACCAACATTTGAAGCTGAAGTCCCGATACCAATCCAATATTTTCCGTTAGCAGTATAAACTCCTAGTTGACTTTCTTGAGAGACATCATCACCTGGCATAGCTAATTCGTGCACCATAACTCCAATCATTTTTGGATCAGTAACCGTTTCTTTGTTGGAAGAATCATCTGTCTTTGTATCAGAAGTATCCGATGAAGCATTTGAATCAGCCTTATAATTGCCGTCAACAATAGCATCGAAGCTTTCCTTTACCTTAGTATTCTTCGTTTCAAGCAAGTTTGGTGTACCATCTCGACTCTGATCAACTAACGCGACTGGTTCACCATCATGAAAGGCGAAGAAATACGTAATGTGATTTGGAAGCGGTGGTGTAGTGCCATCGTAATTATAAATAGCGACCACATTGTATGAGTAATTTCCTTTACCCGTTTTACTCCAACCTATAGAACTATTTGTTCCTTCAACACTAACTTTTGATAAATCATCCGGATAAGTCGTTCCTACTGAAGTTTTCAATGAATCTGTCCCATTGTATTTAACATACGATTGTTTCATTGTTGGTGCCCACTGATTAATAAAGCTTTCTAATTGCTTATCTTTAGTATCATTCCACAAAGCAGTCGACTTTTGATCAGTTGTGCTTTTCTTTTTAGTTTTTGTCGATTTACTTTTAGTTGCTTTAACCGTAGTTTTCGGATGCGATTCATCTTTTGAACTATTTTGATTGCCACATCCTGATAACATCAAAGCCCCTAAAAATAAAGTTGCGACTAATCCTAATTGCTTGATTCTCATCTCAACTTTTCCCCCTAATTCAGACTTTCACGTCGATTATACATCCATCCCCAGTCGTTTAAAAAGTACTAATATAAAAAAAATTATTCTCATTCAGGAATTATTGGTCAAAAAAAATACCTTTGAATTTAATCAAAGATATCTTTTAGTTATTTGAGTAATTAACTATTTTTTTCTCCGGCATTCTTACCATAAACGATTTCTTGAACGTTCTTAGCGATTTCCGCAATTCTTGAGAAACCACTCAACCCACTTTGATTGTGTCCATCAGTCATGATAACAAGAACGTATTTTTGACCGTTTGGTAAAGTGACAATCGCTGCATCATTGTTAGTATCATCAAGAAAACCAACTTTATCCTGAACAGTTGTACCGGAATTGGCCTGTGCTACACCAGTTGGAATTCCTGTTCGATAAATTTGCTTGCCCATGAGATTGAGTAACTTCTGTTGATCCGATGAATTCTTAAATGAACCTGTTCCGTTTTCCAAATCCCTTAACAATAGTTCCAAACTATAACTGGTAGTCTGAGCTGCTTGTCCTTCTTGGAAGACATTGCCGTAATAGCCTTGTTTTTTCAAGTAAGAACTGATTGTATCAGCACTATAATTATTAATTTGTTCTTCAGCGAAATCATTTTCACTATTAACAATCATTTTTGTGAAGCCAGTATTATTATCACTAGTCCAACTAAAATTGCCTGCTTGTTTTTGACCCATCAAGAAAGCTGATAAGTATAACTTGTACGTACTAGCAGCCGTTTTGACCGTCGAAGCATTGGATTCAACTTCCAAACTTCCTTCTTGATAGACTTGATTGTACTGACTATTAGAATTACTATCGTCATTTCCTAAATTGTAAAAACTGACACTAGCTGTTCCGTCGTCAGTCACAGTATTTAAATAGTTAGTTAGATTAGTTTTGATAATTTTACGTTTCTTTTTAACAGCTTTAGTTACTTTAGAATTGTCGCTACTACTTATCGAAGCTTGTGAATTGTTGTGATAGTAACCAAATCCGACAACTAATAAACAAACCACTAAAAATAAACGTAAGTATTTTTTGCGTCTTCTCTTTTGAACTCTTATGAGATTACCTCATTTCCTCAATTACAAATCTTTCAGTAATTCCATTATACGAGCCATTTTGAGAAATAATTTATACGTTTTCTTTACGTTATTTTTACATTCGGGCGTTTTGTTATCGATTTGCAATAAATGCGAAAGCTTATTTTACCAACGTCTACGATCTCGTTCGTTTTTATTCAAATGACCAACATAATCTCTGGAATCTGCAACATCATCTCTAGCATCATGAACTTGGTGTTTTGCCTCTTTGATATTGTCGCTTGCACTAGGTAAAAAGAATGGTTTCTTTACATGTGTCGAACTACTTGTAGTTTTTCCACCAAACAGTGCTTTAAATACTAATACAAAGATGAAGAATCCTATAATCCATTCAATCCCTGCTACAACTACGCCAAATAGGTATTCCACTAAAGAAATGAGCCAAACAATTATATGCCAAATAATTATGATTCCAATAATGACCAGAGCAATTATTCCAACTATTTTTAAAATTTTTTTCCAATCTATATCTTGCTTCTTCAAAATGGAAACCCCTTTTTAAAGACAATTCCATTTATTGGATAATTATTTTTCTATTTCATCAGAATTCTTAGAAGTTTTAATTTTCCTATACCGCTTTGAATGTGGAACTAACTTCTTAGAAACCTTCAAAACTTTATTAGCTCCCATTGCCGTACCATGACCAACTTTATTAACTAAAGCTTTGGCTGAATCTTTTCGAGATTGTTTCTTATTAATGGAATCCTCCAAGATTTTTTTACTTTCTTCCAAACCCTCGGCATCAAGATAATAAACTTTTACAAACCCACCCGCCGGCAAGACGGTTTTGGGTTTGGGGACAGTTTTCATAACAGTATCAATTTTAGTAGTTGCCAATTTAATATCTGGATCAACCTTTACAAAAGCATATTTAAGACCTACCGAATCAAATAAATCTTTTGTCTGATCCAAACTTAAGCCACTGATATCTGGTAATTTAATATCAAATTGGTGGCGTTTATTACGTTCGTCTATTTGATGATTAGTAACTTCGGCTGTGGAACTGATTATATTGCCAGCAATGTCTATTGTTTTATTTAAGGTCTTACCTAGTTTTGAAATTCCTTTGGAATCTGTTAATTTATCTACTGCTTTAATGAATTTATCCACTTTACCGTCTTTCGCTGACATAACCGTTTCCATCCTTTCAAAAAGACATAACATACTATATTTAATTTTAACAATAATAACCGAAAGCAGAATAAAAAGCATCCCCGAATTTAATCAGAGATGCTTTTAATCTACGGAATATTATTCCCACTCAATAGTTGCGGGCGGCTTAGAAGTAATATCATAAACTACACGGTTGACGTGATCTACTTCGTTTACGATTCTTACGGAGATCTTTTGCAAGACGTCCCAAGGAATCTTAGCGAAGTCAGCTGTCATACCGTCGATTGATGTAACGGCACGGATACCGATTGTGTAATCGTAAGTTCTACCATCACCCATAACACCAACTGAACGAATACCTGGTAAGACTGTGAAGTATTGCCAGATTTTTTCGTCTAGGCCGTTTTTAGCGATTTCGTCACGAAGAATCCAGTCACTATCACGAACGATTTGTAACTTGTCTTCGGTAACTTCACCGATAACACGAATTCCAAGACCTGGTCCTGGGAATGGTTGACGCCATACTAATTCGTGAGGCATGCCTAGTTTTTCACCTAGTTCACGAGTTTCATCTTTGAACAATGTACGAAGAGGCTCGATCAACTTGAAGTGCATGTCTTTTGGAAGTCCACCAACATTGTGGTGAGATTTGATTGTTTGAGCAGTACTTGTACCACTTTCGATAACGTCAGTATAAAGTGTACCTTGAGCCAAGAAATCAATTCCATCAAGCTTTTGAGCTTCGTCATTGAAGACTTGGATAAATTCGTTACCGATAATCTTACGTTTCTTTTCTGGATCAGTTACGCCAGCAAGTTTATCTAGGAAACGTTTTTGAGCATCAACTTTAATGATGTTCAAACCAAACTTACCTTCCAAACTGTCCATAACTTGGTCGGCTTCGTTCTTTCTTAGAAGACCGTGATCAACGAAGATACTTGTTAATTGTGTACCGATAGCTTTGTGTAGCAAAACACCAACAACAGAAGAATCAACACCACCTGATAGTCCAAGAAGAACCTTCTTGTCACCAACAGTGTCACGAATCTTTTGAATTTGTTGATCAATGAAATCATCCATTGACCAGTTAGCTTCTGCGCCACAAACGTCAAATGCGAAGTGTTTCAAAATTTCTGAACCGAATTCAGTATTTCTAACTTCGGTATGGAATTGAACACCATACATTTTACGTTCGTCATCAGCGATTGATGAAATAGGTGCATTTTTACTTGTAGCTACTACCTTGAAACCAGTTGGTGCTTCTTTAACAAGGTCACCATGACTCATCCAAACGAATTGCTTTTCTGGTAAGTCTTTGAATAATACAGCGTCCTTATCAGTAACTTCAATATCAGCACGTCCGTATTCACGGTTATCAGCTGATTCAACTTTTCCGCCAAGGTTATAAGACATCAATTGCATACCGTAACAAATACCTAAGATAGGAATACCTAGCTTGTAAATGTCTTGGTCGATTGAAAAGGCATCCTTGTCGTAGACACTCATTGGTCCACCAGAAAGGATAATACCTTTAGGATTGATTTCTTTAACTTCTGCAGCAGTAATAGTGTTTGGTAGTAATTCAGAGTAAATACCAATATCTCTGATACGACGAGTAATCAATTGGTTATATTGACTACCGTAGTCTAGAACGATGATGCTATCAGCATCAGGCCATTGCTTGCTCAAATCAATTTCCCCCATTTTTTTATTTATTCTATTGTATACGAAATCACGTTCCATGTCATATATTGTATACGCTTAATATTTTCTTAGGTAAATTTTATTGATCTGATGGTCCTCAGATTTGTGTAAAATCAAGTCCGCGCGATTCATCGTTGGCTTAATATAATCACGTAAATTTGGATAATTAATCGTATCCCAAACGTTCTTAGCCATATCCATCGCTTCTTTTTCCGGCATCTGGGTAAATTGGTAATAGTAACTATTGGGATCATTACGTGCCAAATCTAATAGCGTTTCAAAACGATTTAAGAACCATTCTTCAATATCATTCACTTCAGCGTCAATATAAATTGAAAAATCAAAGAAGTCACTGACATAAATCTGTTCATTCTGAGGTAATTGTAATACATTTATCCCTTCAACGATTAAAATATCCGGATTGTCTGTCTCTTCGTATTTTCCCGGAATAATATCATAAATGTTGTGTGAATAAAGTGGATACTTGATACGACCACCTTTAGTTTTGACATCACCTAAAAACTTCAAAAGTTTTTCCATATCATAAGTTTCTGGAAAGCCCTTTTTATTCATCAAATGACGTTCCTTCAAAATCTTACTAGGATACAAAAATCCATCTGTGGTCATTTGCGAAACTTTGTATTGCGGATAAGCCCGCTCCAACATTATTTTTAATAATCGAGCCGTGGTACTCTTTCCAACCGCTACTGAACCGGAAACACCAATGATAAACGGAACTTTACGAGCATCTCCACCTAAAAATTCAGTTTTTAACTTGGTCAACTTGCGATAATTTTTCAAATAAATATGAAGTAAATGGCGGATTGGCGCATAAATCGAACGGACATCGTCAATTGAAATCTCATCATCTAACGACTTAATCTTACGCAATTCTCCATCAGTAATCGCCTGCTTAGTATATTCACCGTGGAAGTTTTCCCATTGCTTTCGAGTAAATTCATCATAGTTAGCTAAACTTTGCATATTGTCAAACCTACTTAATATAATAATTAACTTTTATTAGATTTCTGGTATTCTAGTATAGTATAGAACTTTTTTGAAAAAGGAAACAATATATGAAGAGAATAGTATTATTTGGGGACTCGACCATGATGGGTTTTCGTGATGGCAAAGCTAGTGATATCTTGGCTAAGCGCATCCGAAGGGACTTTCCTGGTTATGAAGTCATTAATATGTCGATTTCCGACTACAAGACCAATAATGCTATGACACGTGTTGATCGAGTTAAACGTCTGAATCCTGCCGTTGTGATTTTGGGATTTGGCGTCAACGATATTTCGACAGACGATGAAATCAAACCTGGTAAATTTGCGGCCAATTTGACCAATATAATAGAAACTTTAGGATCAAGCAAAGTTATTTTATTATCTCCTCCTTATATTGACTGGATCAAAGATCCTACTAGACCTTGGACCCGCCAATTGCAATTCGAGTTGGTAACAGAACATTTGAGCAAGCAACTAGACGTATCGTATATCGACTTGCTACATGACATGGCTAATTGCGATAATCTTAATGACTTGCTACAAGCAGACGGTTTGCACTTTACCAAGCAAGGTTATAGCCTCTTAGAAGACGAGTTAATACCAGAAATAAAAGCCACATTAACTAACCAGTTAGTGTCGAACTAAAGGAGCACTTTATGGATTTAAATATTCCTCAAAAATATTTTATTTTATCGTGTAACGAAAAAGGTAGTATTCGTATTTTTAAGAATACCAGACGTCGTGCTTATTTAGCCGAAAGTTCATTCTTTGATTTAGCGCTAAATGACATTATCGATTTGACTGACAACAGTGTCATCATTAATAAGGTTTTGCCGGATGACAAAAAATATTTGAACGAATTTTTCCAAATTATCAACAAAAATCAAGGTAAAAGCGTCACTCACGTTTTGCGAGCCATGGCTACCAACGAAAAAATCACTCGAGCTATTTATAATGAAATCGGTGATTCTTTAGTTGATCAAGTCGATGTGACTAAAGCTGTGACCGGATTAGTCTTCAAAACTAACAATTATTTGCCTAACAGAAACGTCAAACGTGATTTAGTTTCTGACTTGCGTAAAGAAATCCTGACGGCTGATAAAATTTCACCTGAAGCTTTCGCGCTGTTAGCTACACTTTATGGCAACCATGATTTGAAGTTTTACTTCTCACAATTTGAACAAAAACAACTCAAAGATAAGATGGGATTGTACAACGAAGATCCTACTTATGAGAAGTTATTTGAATTATCGAAACGTTTGAACCGCGTTACTTTGACACTTTTGAGTTAACGGAAAACTAAAGGCATCCTCTTGTGAGGGTGTCTTTTTTTATAAAAGGAGAAAATTATGAATTTCACTCGTCTACATTACTTTTGCGACGTCGCCCGTCTACATAGCTTTTCAAAAGCTGCCGATGAAAACTTCATATCTCAAACAGCTATCAGTCAACAAGTCGCAAAATTAGAAAAAGAACTTAACGTCACATTGATTGACCGTAATAAATTACCAATCGAATTAACTAGAATTGGCGAAGTAGTTAATCGTCGATCATTAATAATCCTTGAACAATACAGTGTCTTAAAAGGTGAAATAGCCCAATTGCGTCAAACACAAAATACTCTGACGGTGGCTTATCCTAACGGTGCTGTGGAACCTGTCGAACAACTAGTTTTACCTAAAATTCAAAACGTCGATGATTTAGAATTGTATTTAGTCAAAAGCGATTTAAATGATATTCAAGATAAATTACTAAATCAAACTGTCGACTTAGCAATTACTTTTGATTCAGAAATCACTGATAGAAATCAATTAGCCACCATTAATCTTGCCAAAGGAAATTATGACGTTGTGGTCGGAACTAAACATCCTTGGTATCAGAGATCCACTATCAATCCTGAAGATTTGCTCAATGAAAAAGTCATTTACGTTGCCAATCGTCCAAATACCAATTCATATTTAAAAATGCGTGATCATGCCAGACAAGATAATGTTCCACTTAATATAGTTGCGACCGTTTCCGATATAGATACTGCTTTTTTACTAGTCCAGTTAAACAAGGGAATTACTTTTATGCCTGATTATAAAAGAATCTCAAGTGAATTTAACAACCTTCATCGTATTCACATAAAAAACACGAAACATACGTATAAAATTTGTTTAGCTTGGCGAAAAAATAATACCAATCCTGATTTACAAAAAGTTATTCGTCTATTTCATAGTTAGAAGCATTCACTTATACCATACTTCAATTCCATGTTGGATATTGTTAATTTATTCACATAAAATGAACTTAATAATTAATCAAAGGTGGTATTGAACTATGGACAAATATATTTTTACTGGTGTAGATGGCAATTTCGGTGGTATAGCTGCAGAAACAGCCATTAAATTACTCGACAAGTCTCAACTAATTTTCACCGCTCCTACTGAAAAAGGAATTGCAAAATATCGTGATCAAGGTTATGAAACTCGCGTCACTGACTTCAACGATCCTGACGGTTTAGCCAAAGCCTTCCAAGGGGCCAAAAAAGTATTACTCATTTCCATGCCTTTCGTTGGTGAAAAACGTCGTCAAGCTCACAAAAATGTTGTCGATGCTTGTGTTGCTAGCGGTGTACAACAAATCGTTTATACTTCTTTAGTTAATTCAACCGACCCAACTAATCCAAGTATCGAAAAACTAGATCATGCTTGGACAGAATCTTATGTTGAAAATGCCGAATTGGATTATATTTTTCTACGTAATTCTCAATACGCTGAAGCAATGATTACTAACTACTATACAATGGCAAAAACTGGTGTCCTAGCTAATAATCAAGGCGATGGTAAGATGGCTTACATTTCTCGTCAAGATTGTGCCATTGCGGCTGCCTACGCTATGGCTTCAAACTTGGAACACTCAATTTTAAACATCAACGGACCAGAATTAATGACGATTTCTGACTTAGTAAATATCGGAAACAAAGTTAGTGGCAACGATGTTAAATACCAAGAAATTACTGATGAACAAGATTATGAAGTCTTCGATAAAATGGGTGTTCCCCGTACTACCGACGGTAAATTCAAGAAAGACAGTTCTGCTCCCTTCTCATCAGATGGTATGGTAACTTTTGGTAAAGCTATTCGTGAAGGTAAAATGGGAACTTTCTCTAAAGATTTCTTCAAATTAACTGGTCAACAACCACGTACCGTTCAAAATATGTTTGAAAATTCTGATGAATATCAAATCGGTGCACGTCATTCAGTTGATGCATAAAATTTTGTGAGGTAGAAAAATGAATGAATTACAAACAGACATAGTAGTCATCGGTGCTGGAGCCTCAGGAATTGGAGCTGCTCTTGCCGCATCAGAAAAAGGTGGAAAAGTTCTTTTACTAGAAAAAGGTGATAAATTTGGCGGTGCCGGTATGTTTGGTGCTCAAGGATTATTCGCTGCTGGCAGCAAATTACAAAAACAAAATGGTATAAACTACTCCCCTAATGATGCTTATAAAGAAATGCTTAGTTATACCCATTACCGTTCTAACACTCGTTTAACAAAGGCTATTATCAACAAATCAGCCGACACAATCGATTGGTTAGCAAAAAATGGTCTACAAACAGAATTAGTAAACAATACTCAAGAAGTTCATCAAGAACATCCTCGTGTTTATCATCAATACATTGATAAATTCGACGGTTTTCAAAAATTGATGAATAATTTCACTAATAATGGTGGACAATTATTAACCAAAACTGTTGTTGAATCAATTAATTATTCAGCCGATAATTTAATCAAATTAATCATCAATCAGGATGGCGACAGTAAACAAATAACTTGTTCTAAAGTGATTTTCTCCGATGGTGGTTACGTTGGAAACCAAGAAATGGTCGATAAATATTTAACTATCGACAGTAAAGATCTATACAGTATGGGTGAACGTAAAGCTACCGGCGATGGTATTAAGATGTTGACAGAATTAGGTGCTGACAACAGTGGCCTAGGTGTTTTTGAAAATCACGCTGCATCAGTTGTTTCTAAAAATGACCCTAAGTGGCATAACAATACTATCTTCTCCTTAACCAATTTACCTTTCTTGTGGTTGAATCGTCGTGGCGAAAGATTCGTTAATGAAGACATCGTCTACGACTTCGCCTTGTGGGGTAATACTACTTACACTAACGGTGGATACTATTATTTTGTACTTGATCAAAAAACAATCGATTACTTGAAGAATAATAAATTAAATTGGACTGATTCTTTTGAAAGAACTTTCAAGACCCTTTCACACGATCCGATGACTCATGCCGTTGGTCCTTTTGAAAATATTGATTCCGACTTACAAGAAGCCATTGATCAAGGTGCCGCCGTTTGTGGTAAAAATATTGCAGATCTAGCTGAGAAATTGAATTTTGACCCCACTATTCTTGAAAAGAGTTTTGAACAATACAATCATGTCGTATCTGAAAAAGATGATAGTGATTTTGGTAAAGATTCTGAATTTTTGAAATTTAATGTTTCGAAAGCTCCATTCTATGCCATTAAAGCTCAATCAACTACTTTAGGTACTATTGGTGGAATCTCAGTCGATGATAAACTACACGCTTTAAAGACTGACGGACAAATTTTACCTAATTTATTCGTTACTGGAAATAACGCCAGTGGTATGTATGATACTTCTTATCCAACTCTTGAAGGTATCAGTTGTGCTTTTGCTTGGAATTCTGGTCGAATTGCTGGTGAAACAGCCGCTAATGAACTAAAAAAATAGAATTACTCTCTAAATAGCAAAAAAGAAGTTAGTTGCAATCGCAACTAACCTCTTTTATTATGCTTTAAAATCACCATGGATAACGACTTTCATACCGTAAGGTACATTCTCATAGACCCACTTACAATCGGGCACAGACAAGTGAATACAACCATGTGATGATGGTTCTCTACCTAAAGTCTTGGCAATTGACTCGACGTAGTTTCCTTGTTCATCAGTTGGTGTTGTATGGAACAAATACTCGCCATGATTTAAAAATGAAACCCAATAATAAGCACCCAATTTCAATGGTTGAGTATAGAAAAATTCTCCACGTTCACCTTGAACATGATAAGTGCCCTTTGGTGTGGCATCTTTTTTACCAGTTGATGCGTACATCTCATAAAGAATTGTTTTACCTTCTTTGATATACATTCTTTGTGTTGCAATATCGACGTCGACAAAGGCATCTGGATAATCTGCTAAATTAGGATAGTCCTTCTTTTCTGAAGCTGTATTATAATCAAAATCCTTCAATGGCACCATATCTTTGTCATCTTTGACGTTTTTAGGTGAAGGAGCTTCTTTTTTAGGAGCCTTTTTCACTTTAGCTGAATCCTTAGCCTCAACTTTGACATCTTTAGTTTGATTAGCAACAGCTTGGTAACCCCCGTACCCCAAAGCTGCGATAAATAAAACAATAATGGCAATTCCTGATATTTTTTTATAATCCATATTTTATCCCCAAACTCGTAATAACATAATTAATATTATTACATGGTGTATAAAAAACATCAAGAGAGTCTAGAATACAATTCCGACAATAAAAATACCTATTAGACTCCAATCTAATAGGTATTCTTTGAATTTATTAAGCTTTTTCTTCAATCTGGTAATACTTCTCTGGTACTCGTTGCAATAACTGTGACAATTCACCGATCGAAGTAATCGTCAATCTATGCATAGCACGAGAAGCAATCGTATAAACTAACTGTTGCTCATCTTCATCGAATTTGTCCTTTGAAGCATCCCACATAATAACCGCATCGAATTCCAAACCTTTAGCTAAGAATGATGGCAAGACAATCGTACCAGTTGCTAAACGTTGGTTTTCAGAGCGAATCAAAGTTGATCTAACACCTTGCTCACTTAACATCTTATGCAAATGATCAGCATCTTCTAAGGTTTTAGCAATGATAGCCGTTGTATATTTATGTTCATCATTAGATTTGATTTGATTGATAACTTGTTGAACCGATTCTGCTTCTGATTTTGCTTGCCAAAGGTTAGGCAAATCACCATTTCGATTGAATGGTTCAATTTTTTGTCCATTCGTCAAAATTGCTTTTGTAAAGTCCGTAATTTGTTTTGTCGAACGATATGAATGAACTAATTGCACCACTCGAGTTTCATCGGCATCGAACAAACTTTGGGCTTCGGAAAGCAGAGTTTGACTATTTTTCTTGGTGAAAATCGATTGATTCAAGTCACCTAGCATTGTGTAACGAGCTCTTGGGAACTTGTACTTCATATAGGCTAGTTGGAATGGCGTGTAATCTTGAATTTCATCGATAAAGACGAATTTCATTTCCAATTCACCGTGTTTGCCGGTTACTAAATCATACAAGTACAAATATGGACTGAGGTCATTCATTGAAATTTGCTTATTATTAAAGTTTTGAATAAAGTCTTCGACATACTTTTTCCATTGTTCTTCAGTAATACCATGTTTTTGCAAATCAACAATTTTAGGTACAGCCTTCAAGAAATTCAAATAGTTGGCCGCTACATTCAAGAAACGTAAGTGTTTGATATATTTATAAACACCTTGCATCATAGTTGTGACAATCTTTCGAGCCAAGAATCTTCTTTCTTCATCGCCATTTTTGAATTCTTGATCAGCTGTCACATAAAGAGCTTGTAATTGTTCTTTACTCAAGTTTTCGATTCGTTCAGAAACCCACTTGGAACGCATTTCTGAACCAATCTTACGACGCAACATTTTAACTAGTCGATCGACTGTCGCATCCAAACGATTACCAAGGTTGTATTGTGGACCGTAACTGTAATAAATCTCTTGAATTTTTTCCTTAGGAATGAAGACTTTGCCTTGGAATTTAATATCCTTGAAGGCCATCCCACTTTGTCCTAGCAATTTGCTGTAGTTAGTCATAATTTTGAAGAATTCAAGGTCAGAGACAAATTTCCCAATATTCTTGCTCTCTGTATCAACGACAGTTTCAAATTGTTCTGAGAGTGTTTCTACACTTAAATTAGGCAAACGACGAGCTAGGAATTGCTTATAAGTCATTTGAACCATGTTTTGTTCACCCATTTCAGGCAAAACATCTTTGATATAGTCATTAAATAATGAGTTTGGTGAGAACATAACTACTTGACTAGAAGTCAATGTCCCACGATATCTATATAGCAAGAAAGCAATTCTTTGTAAGATAGCTGAGGTTTTACCAGATCCGGCAGCTCCTTGAACGAACAATAACTTGGATTTCGTATCACGAATGATCTTGTTTTGTTCACTCTGAATAGTCTTGACGATACCCTTCATGTGGGTCGAAGATTTACCATCCAAGACTTCTAGTAACATTTGGTCCCCAATAGTTTCTTGAGTATCAAAATAGGCTTTGATTTTGCCATTTTCAACTAAAAATTGACGTTTTAAAAATAAATCAACCGATTGCTCACCATCTGGAGTTTGATAAGTAACTTCACCCAATTTTCCATCATAGTAAATTGAAGAAATTGGTGCTCGCCAGTCATAAACTAAGAAATGATCTTTTTCATCAGTAAAAGAACTCAAACCAATATAAACTGATTCTCTTTTAGGTTCACCCTTTTCTTGGAAATCTAATCGGGCAAAAAATGGTGTCTTTTCCAGTTTCTTTAAAATATCCAAACGTTGACGTGATTGTTGCCAACTGTTATTTCTTTCATCAAGCATTTGTTGTTGTTGATGAATCGAAAGTGCCGCATCCATCGAAATTGAGTCGCCACTGACACCTAAATGGATGTCATCAAAAGCATCATTAATAACTTTTAGATCTTCTTCAGCGACGGTAATGTGTTCTTGAAGTTTAGTTTCAGACTTCTTGATTTTATCAACCACATCATCGAGATGTGCCTGTTCAATTTGTTTTTCATCTAATTCACTAACTTTAGATTTATCTGTCATCATAACAACCTCTTAAATTAAAGTTATATAATGTTACCATTATTGACTAGCGATTTCAAAGAAGAGCCGTTATGACAACAAAAATACCACAATGAATATTCCATCACTGTGGTATTAATTATTACCATTATTTATTTTTTCTCAGCATAACTATAGTAATAAAAACCAGCCACAAAAATTAATCCACCGATGATATTACCTAGATATACAGGAATAAAGTTTTGAAGGAACAATCCCCAAGTACTGCCACCCTCAAAAATCGCTGCGGGAATGATAAAACAATTAGCAATACTATGCTGGAATCCTACTGCCACAAAGATCATAATAGGAAACCAAATTCCCAAAATCTTTCCGGCTGCATCTTTGGCTCCAAAGGATAACCAAACAGCCAAGCCGACTAACCAATTACAGCCGATACCAGAAATCAAAGCTGACCCAAAACTAGCATCAGTCTTAGCACTAGCAATACCTATCACCGCTTGTTGGAAAGGTTGTGCATGCGTCAATCCCACCACGTGACCAAAAAAGTAGGCAACAAAAATTGCACCGATAAAATTAAACAATGTAATTACCAACAAATTTTTCAAGTAATCTAACAAGTGAGCTTTTTTATCGAATAATGATGTTCCAACAGCCATCATATTCCCAGTCGCCAATTCGCCACCGGCTAACAAAATCACAATCAAACCAATTGGAAAGACTGCTCCACCGACTAAGGCCTTGATACTGGCTAAATCTTTGGGAATCGAAGCCGTCACTCTCACGTAAGCGAGAAATCCTAAAGAAATCATCGCCCCACCGACAAAACCTAAAATCATTTTAGCTAACAAAGTCTTTTTCAACTTGTTAGTTCCTGCATTGATACTCTTGTGTAAAATTTCTTCCGGAGTAAACATAATTAATCCCCACATTTAGATTTGGTGAATTAAAAATACAACATATTACGAACAAGGTCAATGATTTTCCCAATAATAGTTCGTATAACACGTATGCATAAAAATAACGCAAACCGATTATGATTTGCATTATTTTATTTAACTATTTTTCTTTTTCGATATTTGAATATTCCAAATGCAGCAATAATTACACCGACACCGGCCAAAACAAATGGACCCGTGCTTCCACCAACTGCCGTGATAATTTGCATCCCTAATTGTGGTGTTTTCATGCTAATTTTTTGTCCTGCCATTGATGTAGCATCCAAATCCTCATAAGGAATTCGACACTCCATAATCGCATAGTCATACCCAGGACCAACGAATCGGTGAACGATTGCCGGCGAATTGACTAAATTTCTATCGCCATTACTCGTATCTTGCAACAAAACCTTAGTATTCTTATTAGGTTTAATATCCCAAGCATTCTTAATATAAATCGTATGTTGACGATTGCCCACTGTTAATTGATAATCAATCGTCTGAAAAGGATAAGTATCCTTGTGGCTCTTCGACATACTGACATAATAATAAATATATTTATCATCAGCCAATAAAGAGGCCTCTTTCACAGGACCATAATCATAGTAAACATCGTGTTTTGGCTTATCATCCCAATCCGCAAATTTACCATCAATTTTAATATTAAAATCGTCCGTCGCAGCTGACACAACTGTTGGTTCAAACGACATCCCCACGCCAAATAAAATCATTAATGTGAAAATTATTTTACGCATATTTACCTCTTTTTATTCCCATATTAAAGATTGGTCTATACTAATTAAAAGGTACTATACAGGGTAAAAATAAGCAACACAAAAAGCCAGCTTTTCAGCTGGCTTTTAATCAATCGATCATCATTAACCGATCAGCGTCTAAGATTTTAAATTCATTATTACTAATTTTTTCGATCATACCCTGTTTAGTCAATGATGTGAGTTTACGACTAATAGTTTCAGGGGTCGTTCCTAGATAAGTTGCGATATCTTTTTTCTTGAGAGGTAATTTAAATACCTCTTGATCCAAGCCGGCACTAGTTTCTAGTAAGTAATTAGCTAAGCGACTTTCAACACTGGCAGTCGTTACTTCAGTTGTTTGTTGCTCTAATTGAGCAATTCTTTTACCTAAAGCATTGACCATATTGACAGCCATCTCGGGAGTCTTTTTCATCAGTCTTTGGAAATCTCCTCGAGAAATCTGACAAACATCAGTCTTCATCAAGGCTTGAGCAAAACTATTGTGATCACTGTTAGTGAACAATGCTGCCTCGCCATCGAAATCACCTGTTTGCAAAATTCTTAACATCTGTTCCTTACCACTAGCAGCCATTTGGAAAACTTTTGCCTGACCATGAGCCACGATGATCAATGAATCAGCTTCATCTCCAGCAGAGAACAAATACTCGCCGGTCTTATAGTGATGGTGTGTCACCAAAGTTGCTATCGTATTCTTATCATCTTTAGATAAATTATCAAAAATTGAAACTAATTCAACACAATCCTCAGCTGTGTGGTCATGCGCTAGTTTTGCCATTAATTATCGCTCCTTAGTCAAAGTCCTCATCGTCTTCTTCTTCAAAGCCTTCCTTAGCTGACTTGCCAAGAAGTGCTTGATAGATTCTGATTTGGTGGTTATTGAAACCTAACAATTGAACCAATACTTGTTCCATGAAAGGACGGTCTTCTTTTTGAGCTAACTTGATAGCACGAGTTACGAACATGTTATCAGTTGTGAAGTCATCAACAACAGTTTGAAGCATATCTTCAGCCTTCAAATACTTGTTCTTACCGTCTTCTTCAATCATAGCGTATTCAGAATATTCTTTCATAGTTGAAGGAGGTAATTCACCCTCGTCCAATAATTCATCGGCTATCTTATCATACCAAGCATTGTTTTCATCAATTGTTTGATTCAAAACAGCCTTGTAGTTTTCAGCGTTGGCACCTTTAACGAACCATTTGATTTGGTGCAACTTGATATTCAATAGGAAATGATTAGAAACGATATGTCCTGTCATTGCCCCAGCTGTTGGTTTGTGGTGATCGGCATCTGCTTGTTTTTGTTCTGCCGCAAACTTTTCATCGATTGTTAATTCTGTCATTATGCAAGCTCCTTAGTTTTAACTTTTTTAACTTCGTATCCTAAATCTGTGATTACAGTTGATAGGTCATCACCGGTAACTTTACTTTGATCAATATCGGCTCTAACTTTACCAGCATTGAAGAGGACCTTAACGTTTGAAACGCCATCTTGATTTTCAACTGCTTTTCTAATCTTTGTCATACATGATGGGCATGTCAATTCGCCTAATTGTAAAATAACTTTTGCCATAATTAATTTCCTCCGTATTTCAAATATCTTTGTTCCTTTAACTTACAAATACTATTCTAATTAGTTTGCTGGACTAACAACTTGATTTGAATCAAGTTTTGAAGATTTATTTCCAATTAATCTCATTGCGTTGAAGATAACTACCAAAATACTAATTTCGTGAACGAACATTCCACTACCCATATGGATAACGCCAACGATCAAACCTAATAATAGTAAAGCAACAGTTCCAACCGCGATAATGATATTTTCTTTAGTATTAGCAACGGTCTTCTTGGATAAAGTATAAGCATGTGCTAAAGCATCAAAACTTGATTTAATCAAGATAATATCAGATGTTTCAATAGCAACATCAGTACCAGTACCCATTCCAATACCAATATCTGCAGTAGCAAGTGAAGGTGAATCATTGATACCATCACCAACGAAAGCCACGGTACTACCTTGTTCTTGGAACTTCTTAACAAATTCAACTTTGTCTTCTGGTAATAATTCAGCGTGAACTTCATCGATTGGAAGTCTTTGTGCAACACGTTGAGCGGCAATTTTGTTATCACCTGTCAACATAACTACTCGTTTCAAACCAGCATCCTTAAGAGCTTGAAGTCCCTCTCTAGCATCTGGTCTCAATTGGTCATTAACACCAACGACTAAACGTAACTCTTGATCAATTGCCATCAAAACAACAGAATCTCCATCATTCATACGACTATCGATTGCTTTTCTTTGTGCATCAGAAATCTTTACATTGTTAGCTTTCATCAAACGTTCATTACCAACCAAAATCTTGAAATCATCATTTTGACCAACTAATCCTTGGCCCTTAACAGTATCTAATTCAGGTAATTTTGGTGTGTTAGTAATTCCTAAACCATTAATATATTTAACAATAGCTTGACCCAATGGGTGATCAGAAGTTTTTTCAACTGCTGAAAGTAAACCTAAATCTTCATTCTTATCTTTACCAAAGTTATCGATATCAGTAACGGACATCTTCCCAGTAGTCAAAGTACCAGTCTTATCAAGAACTAGAGTATCAACGTGTGAGAAAGTATTAACGGCGTTTCCACCTTTCATCAAAATACCATTCTTAGCACCATTACCAATTCCGGCAACGTTAGAAACTGGAGCACCGATAACTAAAGCACCAGGGCATCCTAAAACTAAAACAGTGATAGCTAGTGGGAAGTTTTGAGTAAAGATCCAAACTAAAATACCAATGATTAAAACTGCAGGTGTGTAATATGTAGCAAATTTATCAATAAAACGAGCGGCAGGTGATTGACTATCTTGAGCTTCTTCGACTAATTCGATGATTTTACCGAAAGTAGTATCTTCACCGACAGAAGTTGTTTCAATCGTAATAGTTCCGTTGTCGGCGATTGAACCAGCGAAAACCTTGTCGCCATTACTCTTTTGAACGGGTGTTGATTCACCTGTAATTGAAGCTTCATTCATGTAGCCAGTTCCGTCAATAATCTTTCCATCAACAGGAATTTGGCCACCTGGTTTAACTAAAACGTGATCTCCTTCGTCCAAATCATCAACGTCAACAGTTTCAGTAGTACCGTCGTCGTTGACCAATTCAGCAGTTGTAGGAGCCATTTTCGTTAAACTCTTAACTGAAGAACGTGTCTTCTCCAAAGTTTTTTGTTCGAGGTAATTACCAAAGAGGAATAAGAATGTAACAACAGCTGACTCTTCAAATTCTCCAATGATAAAAGCCCCTATAACAGCAATCGTAACTAGTAATTCAATACTAACGACTTTATTTTGCAAAGCAGTAAATGCGTGCAATGCAACTGGGATTGCCCCAATGATACTAGCAACAATCATGAAGACTGTGGCAATAGTTTCAAAATGAAGCAAGTAACTTGAAATCAAACTAAGTGCAATCAATACGGCGATTGATATGGTCATCTTATTTTGATGTTTCGAAATCCATATATTTAATTTTGTCATTTCGCTTTACCTCTCTCTTAACTTACAAGACATATTCTAAAGGGTAAGCGGGATTAAAAAATTGATGTGGGTCAAGTTTAGGAAAAAGATTCTTAGTTTTGATTTTAGTTTTGGTTTTGGTTAAGTATGCCGTCGTCCGCAAAAGCCCTGTGATTGGCTGGAACGCTGCCGGCACTATTTTGAGCTTTTGCATGGCCCCAAAGACGCAAAATCTCAAAACTAGGCCTTTTTGTAAGTGCTAAAGCACTAACAAAAATCTGGCGGCTGAGCCATCACAGGGCTTTTGCTCCCGACTGAATTCTTCTTTTTTGCTTCTCTGTCTTAAAGATAAGGTCAAAAACAAAACATTAAAACCAAAACCTACAAAAAAAGATTGGAGCGCTTGGCTTCAATCTTTTTTTGATTAATTATTTTGTTTCTTCTTTTGTATCTTCTGCATCTTTTGAGTCTTCAGCTTTTGGTTCTTCAACTTTTGAATCTTCGGCTGGTTTTTCGTCAGCAGTTTCTACTTTTTCAGTTTCAGCTTCTTTTGGTTCTTTAGCTGGAGCTTCTTTCTTTTCATTCTTTGCTTCTGCACTGTCTTCCTTAGCAGCTGTTACGCTGTTACCTGGTTCAGCACGACGAATGAAGTTTAGGTCAAATGTTAGATAAATTCCGTCACAATCTACGACAACTTCTTTGTTGTCACGATCGATTGATGCGATAACACCTTTGATACCACCAAGAGTAACAACTTTGTCACCTTTGTTCATGCCTTTAAGCATTTCTTGACGTTTTTGTTGTTGCTTCTTTTGGGGACGAATTGATAAAAAGTACATACCAACGAACATGATAACGACAAAAATCATGAGTCCCATTGATCCACCAGCACCTGCAGCGCCTAATGTAAGCATATTCAAATTTTCCACCTCTTAATAATTTGCATAAGTATAGATTAACAAAAATTTTCCTGTCTTTCCACACTAGTAGGTTTTTCTTATCAAAATCTTCTAAAAATTCTTAGCATTTTCTTTGTTGAAACCGTAATCTTCAAAAACGTGTTCTCTAAATTCTAGTAGATTGTCATCTTTGATAGCTTGACGAACGCCTTTCATCAAGTTCAACAAGAAGTACAAGTTATGGTAACTAGTCAAATGTGTTCCGAACAATTCGTTAGCGTTGATCAAGTGACGAATGTAAGCACGTGAATAGTTGCGACATACGTAACAGTCACAGTCTGGATCGATTGGACCGAAGTCTCTAGCATATTTGGCATTCTTAACAACTAGACGACCATGAGTTGTCATACAAGTACCATTTCTAGCAATTCTTGTTGGCAAGACGCAGTCAAACATGTCGATACCTCTAATAACACCGTCGATCAAGGAGTCTGCTGTACCTACTCCCATCAAGTAACGAGGTTTGTTTTCTGGCAATAGTGGTGTTGTGAAATCAAGGACACGATTCATTTCGCTCTTTGATTCACCAACCGAAAGTCCCCCGATTGAATAACCTGGGAAGTCCATACTTACTAAGTCTTTGGCACTTTGCTTACGTAAATCTTCAAAGCCCGCGCCTTGAACGATACCAAACAAAGCTTGCCAATCAGGATTACGGTGAGCTTTTAGACCACGCTCAGCCCAACGACTAGTTCTAGCGACTGACTTTTTGATATAGTCATAACTTTCAAAGAATGGTGGACATTCATCCAAACTCATCATGATATCTGGACCTAAGTAATTTTCAATCTTGATAGCTTTTTCTGGTGACAAGAATTCACGACGACCATTTAAATGGTTTCTAAAGTGAACCCCGGCTTCAGTGATATCACGAGTTTTAGCTAGTGAAAAGACTTGAAAACCACCGGAATCAGTCAAGATACCTTTGTCCCAATTCATGAATTTGTGCAAACCACCGGCTTCTTTAACGATGTCTTCACCAGGGCGTAACCACAAGTGATAAGTATTAGCTAAAACGATCGTAGCACCAATTTTTTCTAAGTCTTCAGGTGCCATGTTTTTAACTGAAGCTTCCGTTCCAACTGGCATGAAGATTGGTGTTTCAAAAGTACCATGTGGTGTTTCTAGCATACCTAAACGTGCACCAGTATGCTTTTCTTTTTTAATTAATGTGTATTTAACAGCTGGTTCCATATATTCCCTCTACTTAATGAACATTGCATCGCCAAAACTGAAGAAACGATATTTTTCCTCAACAGCATGACGATAAGCGTTCAAGATATTTTCACGACCAGTAAATGCAGCAACTAACATAACCAAAGTTGATTTTGGCAAATGGAAGTTAGTGATAAATTCATCAACGACCTTCCATTCGTAGCCAGGTTTGATGAAAATGTCAGTCCAGCCACTGTCGGCTTTGATTTCGCCATTGAACTTGGTACCGATAGTTTCTAGCGTTCTGATTGAAGTAGTTCCAGTCGCAACGATCTTGCCACCATTTTTCCTAACTTCATTCAAAGTCTTAGCTGAATCTTCATCCAAACGATAAAATTCTGAATGCATTACGTGCTTATCAACGTCAGTTTCAGTTACGGGTCTAAATGTTCCTAAACCAACATGCAAAGTTACATAGACTAATTTAACGCCCTTTTCTTCGACTTTCTTGAGGAGATCTTTTGTCCAGTGCAAACCAGCAGTTGGAGCAGCGGCTGAACCATTTTCTTTGGCATAAACAGTTTGATAACGGTCAGGATCATCGAGTTTTTCTTTGATGTATGGAGGAAGTGGCATTTCACCTAATTGTTCCAAAATCTCCATAAAGATTCCTTGATAATGAAATTCGATGATTTTTCCACCGTGTTCAAGGTCTTCCAAAACTTCAGCTTCAAGTTGACCATCGCCAAATTGAACCTTTGTACCGACTTTGGCACGACGAGCTGGCTTCATCAAAACTTCCCACTTGTCGCCTTCGATGTTGTTCAACAACAACACTTCTTCATGGCCGTCAGTGTCTTCTTTAGTCCCGTACAAACGAGCTGGTAGAACACGAGAATTGTTCATAACTAAAGCATCCCCAGGGTTCAAATAATCCAAGATGTCATAAAAATGCTTGTCTTGATATTCACCTGTTTTGTGATCCAAAACGAGTAGTCTTGAGTGATCACGATCTTTGATAGGTGTTTGAGCAATTAGTTCTTCTGGTAAATCATAATCAAAATCTTCGGTTGATAGTGACATTAATGTAATCTCCTTTTATGTGGTTTAACAAAATTCTTTAGATACGCCAAAACGAGTAAATCGCTTTACTCGTTTTTTTCGGGATAAGGTATTCCCATGTGTTCATAACCTTTTCTCGTCACGACACGACCCTTGGCAGTTCTCTTCAAGAATCCCATTTGCATAAGATATGGTTCATAAACTTCTTCAATTGTTTCTTGGTCTTCACCGATGTTGGCAGCGATGACTTTTAGACCAACGGGACCACCATTGTACAATTCAATGATCATCTCTAAAATTCGACGGTCCAAATGATCTAATCCAGCATCGTCAACTTGTAATTGGTTCAAAGCAGATTTTGCCATCTTGTAATCAATCGTATCTTGATTTGCTACTTGAGCAAAATCACGGACACGCTTGAGCAATCGGTTGGCAATTCTAGGTGTCCCACGGGATCTTCTAGCAATCTCATGAGCTCCTTCTTCATCGACATTGATATTTAAAACTCGTGCAGAACGGAAAACAATTTTAGACAATTCATCTATGGTATAGTACTCCATTCTTTCGACAATTCCAAACCGATCTCTTAGTGGTGCAGAAAGTTTTCCAGCAGCCGTTGTCGCACCAATTAAAGTGTAAGGCACTAGTTGGTGATGCAATGATCGTGATTCACTACCTTGACCAACGATGATATCAATGTAGAAATCTTCCATTGCTGAATACAAAACTTCTTCAACCGCTCTAGGCATACGATGGATTTCATCAATAAACAAGACGTCACCTGGTTCTAGTTCATCCAAGACAGCTACTAAGTCGCCAGATTTTTCAATCGAAGGACCAGTTGTCGTATGGATGTTGACGCCCATTTCGTTAGCGATGATCATAGCCAAAGTTGTTTTACCTAACCCTGGAGGTCCGTATAGCAAAACGTGGTCTAGAGTTTGTTGGCGTTGTTTGGCAGCTTTGATATAAACATCTAATTCTTTTTTAGCTTTTTCTTGACCTAAATATTGGTCAAAACTTTGGGGACGGAGCGTTTGTTCAACGATATTTTCAATATTATCTAATGAATCGGCATCCGTTAAACGTTCATCATCATTTTCGATAATTGACACCTCCCTAACTCAATAATTTTAAACCGGCACGTAAGTATTCGTCGGCAGATTTGAGATTTTCTTTTTCTAATTGTGACTTTACTTTACTGATTTCTTTAGCTGAATAACCTAGTGAATCTAAGGCTGCTAGTCCATCTTCTAGTTCTTGATTGCCGCTACTTAAGACGGCTGGAGTTTCACCTAGAGTCATCTGACCTTCAGCGGTAAATTTACCAGATAGATCCAAGATGATTTGTTGAGCAGTCTTCTTACCAATCTTAGGAAACTTAGTTAAGAATTTGACATCGTCATTTTCAATCGCATGGATCAAACCTTGTAAGTCTTGCCCAGCTAAAATGGCTAAAGCACTCTTTGGCCCAATTCCTGAAACGCTGATTAAATGTAGGAAAATATTTTTCTCATTCAAATCATAAAAACCATACAAGGACTGTTCATTATCACGGACGATTTGTTCAACATAAACTCTGGCTTCTTGATTTTCTTCGTAACGATAAGGATTAGCCACTTGGACTTTGTAGCCGACACCTTGGACATCCACCACAATATATGAAGGAGTCACTGATGTTATTAAACCATTCAAATATTCAAACATAATTTATTCACTCTCTCTAGTATCGTGTGGATCCTGGATTCTCTTGAACATTTTCTCGAGATCCTTGTTGCTGAATTGTACTAAAACTGGACGACCATGGGGACAATTGTAAGGATTCTCAGCTTTAGTCAAATTCTCCAATAACTTTCGTGCTTCATTGTCAGTTATGTGGTGATTAGCTTTGATAGCTCGCTTACAACTCATCATGATGGCGTTCTTCTCACGGAAGCTGGCCACACTAATTTTAGAATCATTTAGGACATAGTCAATCATTTCTTTGATAGTCGATTCCTCTTGTCCGGGTACAAACCACGTTGGATGAGTGTTGACGACAAAACTGTTTTGACCAAAGTCATCTAAATATAAACCGATACTCTCCAAAACGGGCTTCTTTTCCTTGATCAAGATACTTTCAGCGTTGGGATAATCCAAGACGATTGGAACTAATAATTTTTGTTGGTCGTTAGAAACCTTGCCAATTTCTTTGCGATAGTATTCGTAGTTAACTCGTTCTTGAGCGGCATGTTGATCAATCAAATAAAAGCCATCTTCACTCTCAGCGACTAAATAAGTTCCATGGATTTGACCGATGTAGCGCAAATTTGGAAAACCAATCGTTTCTTCTTGTGATACTGGCTCTTGCTGAGTTGTTTGTTGCGAATCTACTACTCGAACCTTTTGATCAGTTTCTTGTTTGAGCCGTTGATCCCAAGCTTTGAGATGTTTTGGGTCTTTGAAAATCGGCATCCCGTCCATTGGTGTTTCTACTGGTGTTTCTGGTGACATTGGACGTTGATATTCTGGTCCGGGTTCAGCTGTAGCTGTCATTAGTGGTTCGTTGATTTTGTCGATAGTTGAAATGTCGTTTAAACTGATTTGTTCAGGTTTATACGTATCGACTTTAGGCGTGATCTCTTTTTTACCGAGATTTTTGACTGCATCCGGAATTAAGTTTTGATTTGACAAACGTTCCCGAATTCCATTACTTATCAAGTCGCCGATGTGACCTTCATTAGTCAAACGAACTTCTTGTTTCGTCGGATGGACATTGATATCGACTAGAGCTGGATCCATAGTAATATTGACTACCGCAATTGGAAATCTTGCCACCATCAACTTCGAGCCGTAGCCTCTGATAATAGCGTTAGTTAATTGGAAATTACGAATGTAGCGACCGTTCAAAATTATTGAAATATACGAACGATTGGAACGAGTCGTATCTGGTTTTGAGAAGTAACCTTTGATTTGATAATCAGGGTCAGAATTTTCAAAATCGAGCATGTGACTAGCAATCGTACGACCATAAATTCCGGCAATCGTCTGTTGTAAATTGTTGTTGCCAGATGTCCAAACTAAGTCCTTACCTTCATGAATCAAGCGAAATGAGATCTCGGGATGACCCATAGCTAAGCGGTCAACGATATCAACGATTTTATTCAATTCAGTGTGCAATGATTTAACGTATTTCAAGCGAGCGGGCGTATTGAAGAATAAGTCTTCAACTGTCATGGTCGTTCCTTTTGAGCGGGCAAAGGTTTCCTTTTTAATCAATTCATTACCAGAAAACTTAGCTCGTTGAGCTGATTTGCCGTCCACACTTGTCACAACCGTTAGTTTGGAAACAGAGGCGATACTAGCCAAAGCTTCACCACGAAATCCTAATGTTTTGACATTGAACAAGTCACGGTCAGTTGAGATCTTACTAGTCGTGTGGGGCAAAAAGGCCACTTCAACATCATCACTGGCGATTCCTTTACCATTGTCGTTAACTTCGATCGATTTCAATCCAGCTTGAGCGACAGTAATTAAAACTTGGGTAGCTTTGGCATCGATGGAATTTTCCACCAGCTCTTTGACGACTGATGCTGGGCGTTCAATAACTTCCCCAGCTGCGATCTGGTTGCTTAATTCAACTGGTAGTTCATGAATAATACCCATTTTTCCACCTTCTTTTATTTAAGTTTATTTGAGTTTCTTTTGCCATTTGTAAAGTAAGTTAATGGCTTCAATTGGGGTGATACCCATTAAATCTTGTTCAGAAATTTCTTTTACCACTTGTGATTCTTTAGTGGATATTTTCTTAGTAGTTGGTTTTGGTTCTGGGAAAAGCGACAATTGTTGTTCGTCGTCATCTACTGTGTCAACTACCTCTGGTTGTTCTTTGACTTTTTCGACTGGTTTAGGAGCAGCTGGTTCATGGATACTTTCAGAAGTTGTCGTATGAACCGAAGTTTCTTCTAAACTACTCAAAATCTTGCTGGCACTGTTCAAAACTTCTTCCGGCAATCCAGCTAATTTAGCAACGTGGATTCCGTAAGACTTATCTGCAGGTCCAGGCAAAACTTTGTGCAAGAAGACTAAGTCACCATTTTCTTCGGAAGCATCAACGTGAACATTTTTCAATCCTGGCAATTGACTTTCTAGTTCAGTCAATTCGTGATAGTGAGTTGAGAACATCGTCATCGCATGAACGTTTTTGTCGATGTATTCGATGATTGCTTGAGCTAGTGCCATTCCATCATAAGTAGCCGTTCCACGACCAATTTCATCAAAAATGATCAAACTGTTTTCCGTAGCGTTCTTCAAAGCATCATTAGCTTCACGCATTTCGACCATGAAAGTACTGTCACCAGAAATCAAATCATCGGCAGCACCAATTCTCGTGAAGATGTGGTCAAAAATCGGCAACTTAGCACTCTCAGCAGGAACGAAACATCCGATTTGAGCCATGATGACGGTCAAAGCTAATTGCCGCATGTAAGTACTCTTACCGGACATATTGGGCCCAGTTATCAACAAAATATCAGTGTCTTTGTCAAAATTGACATCATTTGGAATGTAGCTGTTATTACTCAAGACTTTTTCCACAACTGGATGACGTCCGTTAGTAATTTTTAGCTCATGTTTATCCACAAATTCTGGAGCGATGTAGTGGTAATCTTCACTGACGACCGCAAAACTTTGGAGGACATCGAGTTGTGACAAAATATTAGCTAGCGCTTGAATACGTCTGATTTGGTCTTTGATTTTTTGACGAATGTGGTCAAATAAGTGATATTCCAAACCTTTCGACTTCTCTTCAGCTTCTAGGATCATGCTCTCTTTTTCTTTTAGTTCCGGTGTGATGTAGCGTTCAGCGTTGACCAAAGTTTGTTTTCTGGTATAGCGGTCTTCTGGAACTTTGTCGATATTGGCCCGACTGACTTCGATATAGTAACCAAAGACTTTGTTGTAGCCAATCTTCAAATTGTTGATACCAGTCTCGTCTTGTTCCTTAGCTTTTAATGTAGCCAACCACTTCTTACCATTCTTTGAAGCATCGAGATATTGGTCAAGTTGGTCGTTGTAACCTTCCTTGATCAAGCCCCCGCCGGTAACAGAAATTGGTGCTTCTTCAACGATAGCTTGGTCGATTAAATCACGGATATCGGCTACTTCGTCGATTTTTTCCACAAAGGCTGTCAATTCGTCATCACCGATGTCTAATAAGATTGACTTAATTTCCGGTACTTGTTGCAAAGACGTCTTCAGTTGAATCAAATCACGACCGTTGACAGTCCCATAAGCTACTCGACCAGCCAAACGTTCAAGGTCATAAACTTTTGTTAAATAATCTTGGAATGATGATCTTTGGAAATAATTATCTAAGAATACTTGGACAAAATGTTGACGCTCTTTTAACTTATCGACTGAGATCAAAGGTCTGGCTAACCATTGTTTGAGTAGTCGACTTCCCATGGCAGTTTTAGTTTCATCTAATAGCCACAAGAGTGTTCCAGATTTTTTATTAGTTCGAATATTTTTGAACAGTTCCAAATTGCTTTGAGCGGAATGGTCCATCAATAAATAAGCGGAAGTTTCATATGATTGAGCTGGCTTCAAATGGTCGAGTGAACGCATTTGAGTTTTAATCAAATAACTGATCAATAGCTTAACAGTATCGACTTCTTGGTCACTTGAAATCTGTGAGAAATCAAAACTGTAATTGTCATCTAACTCATCTAATTTAGAAATTAAGATACCGTATTTGCGCAATTGGTCGAGGTATTTTTGTGGGAAACTACCTGAGACAACTGTTTCTTTAGTATCGAGATTTTGCAATTCATTAGTTAAATCTAACTGACTTTTGACTGAAGTAACTTTGACTTCACCAGTGGATAAGTCGGCATACGCCAATCCAAAGACATCTTTATGAGCTGTGATAGCTGTGATGTAGTTATTTTCCTTAGCTTGGTTAGCTTTGTCCATAATAGTTCCAGGAGTAACTACTCGAGTTACACCACGTTTGACCATTTTACCTTGGGCATCAGCAGGATTTTCTAGTTGATCACAAACAGCAACTTTGTAACCTTTATCCACAAGGGTGTCGATATATCCTTCGATTGCGTGATGTGGCACTCCACACATTGGAATACCCTCATCAGCTTTTTTGTTGCGAGATGTCAAAGTTAGTTCGAGAATCTGTGAACCTTTGACAGCATCGTCGTAAAACATTTCATAAAAGTCACCAACTCGATATAACAAAAAAGCATCTGGGTATTGTTTCTTATACTCCAGATATTGCTCCATCATTGGTGTTTCTTTAGTTTTTTGAGGCATGAATTCCCTCCGTTTAATTAATTCAAGAAAGTTTGATTATTTGGTGTGATTACATAATTTTTGATACTACGTGCATTGTTCGTTTTGTCATTGACTTCAACAACACAGAAATTAATCTGCATGCGACCATCTTCATCAACATCGAAGCGGTTAGGTCTTTGGGTTAAGAAATTATTGATGATTGGTTCTTTTTTGTCACCTAGGATACCGTCATATGAACCGGTCATCCCAACATCAGTCAAGAGTGCCGTTTGCTTGTTGATAACTTGTGCATCGTTAGTTTGAACGTGAGTGTGAGTTCCGACAACTGCTGAGACACGACCAACCATATAATTGGCAAAAGCAATCTTTTCACTAGTTGTTTCAGCATGGAAGTCAACGAATTTGATAGCATCATCGTCCAAAGTCTTCAACAAATCATCAGCGGCTAAAAATGGATTATCAAGTGCACGCATCATAGCTGTTCCCATCATGTTGATGACGTAGACTTTTTTAGAATTGACATTGATTTCGATGAAGCCACGACCAGGAACATTTTTACCAGGGAAATTGTATGGACGTAAAATATTTTTCTTAGGATCATCGATGAAGTCTAAAATTTCACGTTTATCCCAAGTATGATTTCCTCCTGTGACCACGTCAGCTCCAGCACGAGTGATCTTTTGATAGTCAGGTTCTTTGGTTCCTTTACCACCAGCAGCATTTTCACCGTTAACGATGGTTAGTTGTGGCTTAACCTTCTTTTTGATTTCAGGTAGATACGTTTCAATTGCCTTAATGCCGACAGAACCTACGACATCTCCTACAAAGAGTATTTTCATGTTATTTTATCCCCAATCTTTACCTATGATATTGTATCAATTTTAGTGGAAATAAAAAAGACCAAGCGAACACTTGGTCGTATATTTTCCAATTATCATTGTTCTTATAATTTATACTCTCAAAACAAATCACAGTGTATTGTTTGTTGAGAATATTCAATCTATACTTAAAATATATTAAATATTTAATATTAAGGATGTGCATCATGGACAACTTAACCATTTCTAAAATTCATATTAAAAATTTCAGATCGATTCAAGATAGTACAATAAATTTAAAAAAAGAATCGATATTAGTGGGTAAAAATAATATAGGAAAAACTAGTATTATCGATATCTTTTCTTCTATCAATAATATAAAAATAACAGATTTTAATATTAAATTACTTGAAAGAATCATAGAAAACAAAAATTCCCCAGACAAACTCACGACAGATGATTCATTGGAGTTTGAAATCACTTATGAATGGAAAAACTTGTCAATCGATTATTGGGAACTTTTAAGTAATATCTCCAATAATGGCAAAACAACAGTTTTGGTTAAATTTTCAATTCCAAAGGAAAATTACCAATTAATACAAAACATATCAGACGTAAATGATTTACTCAATTTATTTACTAGAGATATCTATATTGGATCTGAGGATGATTTTAAAAACGAGAGGCAACAATATGTGACAGCTTCAAATAGTCTAATTCACAAATTAATACCCAATTTATATAACTTGGATACAATACAGCCTGGTAATATTTTACTGTATCCGATTAAAGCTTTTCGATATGTGGACAGCGGAAAGGAAAGCAATCAAGAAACAACTGCTAATCAATTTTCAGATGAGGTTACAAACTTAATACTATCTAATGAATCTGGTAAAAATGCCCTAAATGATATTCAAAAAAAAATAGATGAAGATGTTCAACCAACATTAGGAAGCCTTCAAAACGAATTAAAAAGATTTTCTTATCCTAAAAATCAAAAAAATCCTTTAAAAGCTATATTAACAATTGATAAATGGATTGAAAGTCCAACGGTACGAATAGCTCAAGTATTCGATAAACTACAAGGATTCGAACTTCCATTGAATGCTCAAGGATTGGGATATCAAAACATATATAACATTATTGCAAGAATAAACAACTTATTTTCAAAGATGGCCAAAAACAACTTAAAAATCCAGTATTTTTAATAATAGAAGAACCTGAAGCATTTACGCATCCCCAATTACAACATATATTCATTCAACAAATTAAAGATTATATTAAAACCTTAGCTGAAAAAATAAACATAAATTATCAACTTTTGATTATTTCACATTCCCCAGAAGTTGCAGTTTCGGCTTTCGAAATGAATTTTCAAATTATAATAGGAAGAAGTCACGGTGGAATTACTAGATTTATCACTTGGGATAATTTGGGAAGTAATAACCCATTATCTAAACAAAAATTGAAAAAATTAATTTTAAATTATAATGCTGAATTACTTTTTGCAGATAAACTTATTGCAATTGAAGGTGATTCTGAACGGATCCTCTTAAATTCCATTATGAGAAAAATTAATCCGACTTTATTATCTGAAAAAATTGCAATTATCCCAGTTGGTACAAACTTTAAAGGATTTAAAGATTCTTTAGCTGATTTATTATTCGATAAGATTTTATTAATTACTGATATTGATTTTTCTGAAAAAGATACAGAAGACAATAACATCTATTCTACTAACAAAAATATACAGTTACTATTTTCTTCCAATTTGGATACTACTATAAAGGACCATCCTTTGAACAAAACTTTGAAGCAAGAAAAATCTTTTCTAACCAAAGAATGGAATCTAATGCCCAATGGAAATTTAACTAATTCAGATAATGATAGTATCTCTTCAAATTTTAAAATTGTGACTGAAGGATACAGTAATGAATTTAAATTTTGGCCTAGAACACTTGAAAGTGCCATGGTAACAGCAAGTCACCAAAATTTTGATTTATATAAAAAAAATGAATTACTAAGAAACGATGTTAAAGTTTCATTGGATAAGAACCCATACTTACTAAACGATATAGAGGGAAAATTACTCAGAAGTACAGTAAAAAAAGCTGACTTTGCGCTAAATACCCTAGATTTTATCAACAATAAAACTTTTAGAATACCTCAATACTTAAAGAAAGGATTAGAATGGTTTGGTAATAATGATTGATGACACTTATTTAACTAAAAAGAATGGTATCTATGAAGTTAGAGGTGCGGCCGGATCAGGTAAAACATATCAATTAACAAAAGATATAAGAAAATTATCTTTATCAAGTAATTCTATTTTCATAATAAGTTACTCTAATGCGGCAGTAGATGAATTAAAATCACGTCTAAATAATCCAGTTTTAAGTATTTCAACTATTCATTCCTTTTGTTGGAAAATTCTTTCAAATTTATCTTTAAAAATCATAAAATACAATAAAGATAATAATTTTTCCCCTGATGCATTCAAAGATATAAAATTCAATCCACAAATTATAAAAAAGGTCACTTATGAAGAAGGAATCCCATTCTTCAACAATGAAACAGGAGAATTATTTTTATCGCACAATGACATAATAAATTTATTCATATATTCTATTAAAGAGATACCAGAATTACGAATGTCTATTTCAAATACCATTGATTATTTATTAATTGATGAATATCAAGATACAAATGGAAAATTTTTACAATCTATTTTTGAATATTTATCACCGAACTGTACTATCGGATTATATGGTGATCCATGTCAGTCAATTTATTTGAATGAAGATACTATTAACATTAGTAGTAGATATGATATTACCTCTGAGTCACTAAAGAACAACTATAGATCAAGATCAACACTAGTAGAATTCTTCAATGAATTTCGAAATACTTTTGACAAACTTGATCAAGTTCCCCAAAGGACTGAAACAACAAAGATACACGTTTTTGCTCGTAACGGCTCTTTAAACGACGAAACTGTAACAAGTATTGAGAATAAAACCAATGTACACAATGAAACAATTTTATCATTAACAAATATCTTGCGTACTAAGATCGTCGGATTAGAGAGAATAGCAAAAAAATTAAAGAAAGACTTTCCCAAAAAGAATAAAGTTGCGTGGGAAAAAATAATGAATCCTAATTCTAATGAATATACCAATATCATGAACAGTTATGCATGTATATTTCAAGATAATAATTACTTAGCAATCAAGTCACTTCTGAAGATATTTACAAAAGACTCTTTAGAAAAAGTTGGTCTAGATTCTGTTAAAAATTTAATTACGAAAAAAAAGAAAAAAAATGATCCAAGTATAAAAGAGTTTCTAGACTTAAATTTAGAAATGAATGCCGGTTTAGATTCATTTAAAGAGACAATCAATTTATTTAATCTTACGGATCTAAATGAAATAGTAGAATTTTACAAAGTTTTTGACAGCACCACTACGAAGAACATTACCATTTTTAAGTCAAAGGGTCTTGAGTTTGAAAATGTATTACTAAATATTGACTACGGGTTCTACAGGAAACGCAATTGGAACAATATTAATTTTAATCATAAAGAAAATGATAACAGAGATACTGATCAAGATATTATGTACTATCTCTTCTATGTTGGCATAACACGTGCTAAAAACAATTTAAATATATACATAAATAGTAAACAAAACAAAGAATTTTTAAATAAATTTACTGTCAAATTTCCTGATATTGAAATTCAATACATATAAAATATTTGTTTATCTAAATCAACCGTATAATTGAATAACAAAGTTAATATTCATTCATTGTTAATTCAAAATAACAAATCAAACCCCTATACAAACTTGCTTTTAAAACCAGTAAGAAATTTTATTTTTTGCTATACTGGCGGTGCAAATACAATTAGAAGGAGTTTTTATGAAAAAATACCACATTTTGAGTTTATTTTCTGTTCCTTTTCTTTTAGTACCTTGCACTAATTTGGTCGACGTATCAGCAAAAACTACCACGTATAATTTTTTCCCGACTGATAATGGACCAATCGATACTAGTTATTCGGGGACCGTCACTACTGTTGGCGATAGACCATTTTTAACACTGTATGCTTTTAATGACAATCGATTCAGCTTGATTCGTAATCGAGCTCTGGCTCCTAAGACTGCTTGGTTTTATGATCAGACTGTTTCAAGAAATGGTGAGATCTATTATCGAGTTGCGACTAATGAATGGATTAAATATGATGAAATTGAAGGTTTCAGCGGCCATCACAATCGCAAACACTTTGAGAAAAAGACAGTTACTTTGAGAGTTAGACCAGTCTTGCCTGCCCCTGTTTTCGATGGGAATTTCAATGATACTGGGAAGACTTTGGCTGTTGGTAGTGAGTGGATTGCTTTTGAGAAGCCCGTTTATTTTGGAGGTAATGCTTATTATCAGATTGGGAAAGATGAGTTTGTTGCTGGGGAGAGAGTTATTAATTTGCATTGATGGTTTGTTTTGAATTTTAAGGCTAGGCTTTGATGCCCGGTCTTTTTTATTTTGGAGATTCTTTTACTTTTCTTCTTTTGATTCCTTGAAGTATTAAGTAAATCTAAAGTTACTGTTATTCAACAGTATCATTCCTTATTTGCAAAATAATTCAAAATGGATTTTATTATTTTAAACATAATCATATTCATTATTATTAGGGATTTTATATGATAGAAATAATCAAATTAATCAATTTTTATAACCATTTTTCGCACTGAAATTTGGGAACAAGTTAAGTTGTCAGATTTGACGGAATTCCATAAGCAAGGGTTTTATACCACTGAATCATACGATGAGTCAAAGAAGTATTATTTGTTACGTGGGACGGACTTAACTGGTAATAAACTAACAATACATGATGATACTCCTAAAATTAATGCTTCGGAAAAAGAATTCAATGACTTCAAAGTTGAAGTAGGAGATGTTTTATTAGTTCGTAGTGGCGGAGTTGGAACATATGGTATCGTTTATGATGAAGTTCAAGGTATTTTTGGTTCATACTTAATTGATTTTCGTTTTGACCAAACTCAAATGTTGAATGAGTTTTTTGGATATTTTTATGAGTCAGATTTATTTAAACAACAGTTACGAAGAATTAGTCAGCAATCTGCTAACTTAAATATTAATGCGGAGAATATAAAATCTATTTCAATCGACTTACCATCAATTGAGGAACAGAAAAAAATTGAGGGTATCTTAAAACAAATTGATAATCTAATTGCTCTACAACAACGGCAGTTAGACCTTTATATCAAGCTTAAAAAAGGATTATTGCAAAAACTATTCCCTAAAGATGGAGAAAAAGTACCTGAAGTAAGATTTACTGATTTTCATGGAGATTGGGAACAGCATAAGTTTCAAGAAATTTTAGATAAAAATAATGGTATACGTAGGGGCCCATTCGGTAGTTCATTAAAAAAAGATTTATTTGTTAAAAACAGTGATTATGTCGTATATGAACAACAAAATGCAATATACAATAATTTTCATACAAGGTATTTTATTACAAAAGAAAAATTTCAAGAGCTAATAAAATTTGAACTAAACCCTGGCGATTTCATAATGAGTGGCGCTGGTACCATTGGTAAAATAGCTAAAGTTCCTAACGATATAAAAAAAGGGGTTTTCAATCAAGCATTAATAAGATTTAGAATTAATAATTCTATTATGGATGGCAGATTCTTCTTACAATGGATGAGAAGTGAGTTTATGCAAAGAAGATTGACATCATCTAATCCCGGATCGGCTATCGTCAATCTTATTCCCATGTCAGAATTAAAAAAATGGACAGTAATTGTTCCAAAAAGAGATGAGCAAAAAGTCTTGGGAAAGATTCTTAATAAATTAGACTCAACTATCGCTCTACAACATGAACAACTAGATGAATTAAAATCTTTAAAGAAATATCTCTTGCAAAAACTATTCATTTAACAAAAAGACAAACACAACAATTTAAATATTGTCATGTTTGTCTTTTTACATTAATTGAGCCATTTGTTGCATTATTTTTTCGCCATCTTGCGTTTCTAATTCCTGAATAATATGAAGATAAGTTTCCTGAGTGGTGGTCATATTAGAGTGTCCCAGTCTTCTAGCAACACTGGCTATTGAAACCCCAGCAAATAAGAGAATTGATGCATGAGTATGTCTAAGTCCATGAACAGTAATGATGGGAACTTCAGCACGTTTGCATAAAACAGTCAGACGATTGTTTACAGTTGAATTAAAAACACGCTGTTTAACAAAAATCGGCTCATTTTTAGGTAAATCTTTTACCATCTGAGAAAACTGCATAGCAATCTGCCAATCAAGTTGAACTTTTCTGATTGATGAGAAGTTTTTAGTAGGTTGAAAGCCGCCTTTCGTTGCTCGATAATTCCAAGTTTTATTGACACTCAATAATTGCTTAGCAAAATCAAAATCATTTGGAGTAATTGCCAAAGCCTCTGCAAATCTCAATCCAGTTTTAGCAACTAGTAAAATATACCAATCCCAATTTAATTCTGTTCCTAAATCAAGTTGTCTGATTAATTGTTGTAACTCATATTGATTCAAAAACTTAGGCTTCTTATTGCCTGGCTTTTTCCCTTTAATAATAATCTTTCGAGTAGGGTTTTGTTTGATCAATCCCTCATCTACAGCATCCATAATGGCACTTTTTACTTGATGATGAAAATCTTGAGTAGTTTGTTTCTCATGTTCTAAAGCATAATCATTAATCAATTTCTGATAAGTTCGTCGATTTAAATCATTTAACTTTAATTCTGGAGCCAACTTAGTAATCCATTTTAGACTCATATAATATTTGTCCAAAGTGACTGATCTAATGGCGTTAACCTTGTACAATTCAATCCATTCTTCATAATACTTATAAAATAATTGTGATGATTTAGTTCTGGGCATAGAAAAAACCTCCGAATAATTTATATGGTATTAAATTTAGATACCAGTATTTATTATCCAGAAGTTGAAAATTCTAGCATTCGATTTTGTTAAATAAATAATTTTTGTAGTAGAAATTTTTTTAACTGCTTTAATTTTTTTAAATTATTTTCTTGTAATATTATTTGGAAATCTAACAATTGAAATATATGACCAATATTCTTTTGTTCATGTATGGTAGGTATTGTAATCGGCATTTCCTTCATTTGTTTGCCTGATACTTCTGTAAAGGTTGAACCTCCACCAACTCTTTCTCCATATCTTTTCAATTTATCAGAATTTGAATATAAATAATATATATCCAGTTTATCTTTAATGGGTACTATTGATTGAAAACCTTGATTAGTTGTTCCTTCTTTTTTTAATATTGCAGTATTTCCAATACCCGCCCGAGATGTGAATAGTAAAGTATTAATTGGTAATATTTTTGCTGAACTTTTATTAAGTCCTAGTTTGGTTATTCTTTTTTGACTATGATTTACAAAAATACTTTTACCTATTTCAACAGGAGAATACCAATCTATATCTCCATTCCAATACTCACCTATTTTTGTAGATGGAGTTCCGCCTCCAATAACATTGGCTAAATCTTTTAGTTTTCGCTGTTCCCAATCTTCATGAAAATCAGCAAATCTTACTCTAGGAATCTTTTCCCCATCTTTAGGGAATAATTTCTGCAATAATCCCTTTTTAAGTTTGGTATATAAGTCTAACTGCTGTTGTTGTAGGGTAATTGCTATATCAACTTTTGATAAAAGAAGATTAATGACTTTCTGTTCTTTTAATGTAGGTAAGTTAATTGGTAATTTATTTATTATTTCAGCATTATAACTTTGTTGTTTAGTGCCTTGTGTATAACGAATACCATATTCATTTCCATATTTTCTATACCACTGAAAAAGAAATTTTGGTGACAATTTTTTTTCGTCTGTGAATAGGGCCATACAAGATTGATTTAACGTAGTATCTATTCCTAACAGTGCACAGTTTCCTCTAGTTCCAACAGCCTCAAGTCCGGTTATTGCAATAACAAAGGTCCCTTTTGGAATAATTTTTAGATTAGCATTTTTTTGCCCATTGCTAGTTATTTTCTCATTGGTTCGTGTAACAATACTTCTATTTAGTTCTCCACTAGTAAGCCAATCAATAGTTCCATTCCAAAATGATGATTTTGATCTACTAGGAGTTTGGCCATTGTATTGCTTTTTTAGAACATTTTTCATTTCATGCTGTTCCCAATCGTCAATAAACCCCTTAAATCGAACCTCAGGTACCATTTTTTTATTCATGATTATTCACCTCATCATTCAACATAGAGATAAAGTCATCAAGATCATTTTGAGTCTTCTCATCTGAAGAAGTGAGTTCTTTCATCATTGAAAGCAACTCATTTTTATTTTCCATAATTTTTTTGTTATTTTCTCGAATTTCTTTAGTAACTTCACCTAAATCAATTTCTGGTTCAGGTTCAAAAGTATCAACATAACGTGGAATATTTAAATTGTATTCATTCTCTTTAATCTCATCGATTGTCGCTACATGAGCGTACTTATCAACGTTCTTACGGTCTGCATAAGTTTGAACAATTTTATCGATATTTTCTTCAGTTAATTTATTCTGATTTTTACCTTTTTCAAATTCATTACTTGCATCAATAAATAAGATATCATCATTAGTCTTATTCTTTTTGAGAATCATAATTAAGGTTGGAATACTTGTTGAATAGAAGATGTTAGCCGGAAGTCCAATAACAGCATCAATTTGATTTTTATTAATCAATTCTTTACGAATCGTCCCTTCAGCCGCACCTCGGAATAAGACACCATGTGGCAAGACAATTCCCATCGTACCAGTTGGTTTCAAATGATATAAGCCATGCAATAAAAAGGCATAGTCAGCTTTAGTTTTAGGTGCTAATTTTCCATAATCACGAAAACGTGGGTCACTCAAACGACCTGCATTATTATCCCAATGGGCTGAATAAGGAGGATTCATTGCTACAGCATCGAATTGATAAGGTTCATCTGATGGCCAATCAACGTCCAAAGTGTCACCATTACGAGCATAAATATCTTCATAACTTACACCGTGCAACATCAAATTCATACGAGCTAAGTTGAAAGTTGTATTGTTCAATTCTTGTCCGTGATAACTGATTGGTTGATCTCCAGTCACTTGATCAGCAATCGTTAACAACAAAGAACCTGAACCCATAGCTGGATCATAGACACTACGAATTTGAGTATCTCCTTCTTTATGACCAATCGAAACGATTCGAGCAATAATTTCACTAACAGATCTAGGAGTATAGAACTCTCCAGCCTTTTTACCAGCACTCAAGGCGAACTCACTAATTAAATATTCATAGGCATCCCCTAAAACATCACGACCGTTATCAAAATTAATATCTTTTAAAGAAGTAATAACGTCGTTCATGGTTTGACTAGGATTTTTACCTAATTTATTTGAATCTAAATCAATATCAGAAAATAGTCCCTCAAAATCTTCTTCCGAACTGTGTCCTTTTACTGATTGTTCAACATTGAATAATGCTTGCTTCAAATCACTAATTTGGAATTGATGATGTTGAATTCTAACAACCATCGAGTCAAATAAATCATTAGGTTCAATGATATATCCGTTGGCTCCATACAATTCACTCTTAATATCTTCTTGTTGCTCGTCCCAATACTTCTTATAAACTTCAATTGGATTACCATCTTCGCCGGTAGCTTCCATAACTGTTTTCAAAGTCATATCACTTAGGAATCGATAAAAAATCAACCCTAACAAATAATTTTTATATTCACTAGCATCCATCGTTCCTCTCAAGGCGTTAGCGGAATTCCACAATGCTTGCTCTAATGTTTTTGATGTATCTTCACTCATTTTTTATTTCTCCCCTGCAATGTATGGTGCTAAGTCGTCCTTGATAAATTTTCTCCAAGCACGTTGAACTGAACCCTTAAAACTCAAGATATTACGATATTCATGACCGTTACTTTCGGCAACTTTAATATCAGCCGTTTGTTTCAAAGCTTGTTCATGTCCAAATTCACCGGTCGCTTCATATTCAGTTACTAATCGGTTAAATAACTCTTCATCGAGTCCATATTCATTAATGAATTTAGTTATCTTTTGTTGTTTTTTTCTACTTTGATGGAGTGCATAACTAGCTCTGGCATCATAATTAGCAGGTATATCTCCACGTTTTCTTTCTTCTGTCACGAATTCTCGGATATTATCAGCTTCACGTTGATTTCCGGATTTTGCGAATTTATCGGCAGCTTGGTTAAATTCATCAGCTGCAAATAAGTTTTCTGTATCTAACAAATATTTAGTTGCTAATCCTAAGACATATTCTTTATCTATAACAAGTTCTGTAATTACCACATCATCAAAGTCATATTTCAATGAAATGGGATCTGAATCATCTCTGTCAGATTTATGATCCTTTAAATAATCCCTAATATTTTGAAAAGCACCTTGGAAATAACCAAATTCTTCTTTAGTTATTCCATACTCGTCAGCATGTTCTTCCCAATCAAAATCAGAATATGAAGAGATGTATTGTAATTCTTTAGATAAATTCCTAAATTTCTTTAAGAAATCTACTTGTTCTTTTTCAGTAGATTTAGTTAAATTGTTCGCCACTTCAGGAGTTGGAGTAAATTCTTTTAGTTCCTTAACAGCTTCTTTGAATGTATCTTCCATTTCATGAAATTCAGGTCGAAAGACTTTCTTGAACGAACCTTCTCCAGCATACTTTTCAAACGCATTTTCAGTTCTCGCTCTCATCAGTTTAGGGCGTCTGAACATAACAACATTTCCTTGCGTTTTATTTTTGTCATAAACACGATTAGTTCTAGCGAAAGCTTGAATCAATCCTTGATACTGCATCAATTTATCTAAATACAAAGTATTCAATCTTGGTGCATCAAAGCCCGTCAATAAACGTGCAACTACGATTGTTAAATCAATTTCTTTATCCGGTGGTAAGTTCTTGTATTGTGCTTCGGTACGGGCCGTTCTTTTTGCAACGTCATCGATATAGACATTCACATTATCGAGAGAAAATGCTGTTTCTGATCCAGCATAACGAATCGAGTAATCCTTCATAGCTTCTGCTAAACCCGAGCGTTGGTCTTTATTAGTATCGCCATTTTCATTAATGGAATAAGTCAATGCAACTTTAAGATTATGCTTTCCTTCTTGTTCCAATTTTTTGAATAATCGATAATATTTCAAGGCTTGATTAATATCCACAGTTGCAAAAATAGCATTGAATTTACCCTTTTCAGATTTTCTACGCCAGTTTTTAATAATCCATTTCACAACTTTTAAACGATAATTTTGGGCAACTTCCTCATCACTGTTATATGCTTCGTCAGGTATTTGCTCTTCTTCAACTTCATCACCATTACGCTCATCAGTTACTTGCATCAAGCTGACATACTCAGAATTAAATGGCAAAATAGCCCCGTCACTTAGTGCGTTCCCAATGTTGTACCGATGGAGCTCAGGTCCAAACTGGCTCTCGGTAGTTTGATCTTGTGGCGTTTTATTGAAGTCAAAAATTGGAGTTCCGGTAAATCCATACCAATTTTGTTTAGGAAAAGCTTGGCGGATAACTTTTTGCATTTCTCCAAATTGCGATCTGTGAGCTTCATCAACAATAAATACCATGCGTTTCTTCATTACACTAGCTAAAGGTTCTCTATGACCAGTATTAATAGCTTCTTCATTTCTTTCAACGGCTATTTTCATTTTGTTAATAGTTGTTGTAATGACGCCCGGTTTGGAACTTCTAAGTCTTTTAATTAATTCTCCAGTATTATTAGTTTCAAAAATAGTATCGTCACTATTAGTTGAGAACTTGCTGAAATTCTTTCCTGATTGATTATCTAACTCTTTTCTATCTGACAAGAAAATCACTTGATTATTCGGATTTCTCTGCAATAAAGTTGCAATTTTGTAGGCCGTGAGCGTTTTCCCAGACCCTGTAGCATGCCAAACGTAACCATCTTCATGCTTAGAAAAAGCTTCACGAACAGCATTTACGGCATGAATTTGATAAGGACGTAAAACTTTTAAAGCATCTCCATCAGCAACTGTGTAATTACTAATAAGATTGTGTGCCATAGGTATTTTTAAAAAGTCTTCAGTAAATTGTTTCCAATTATGGACTGGTTGATTTTTCTTATCTAACCATTCAAAGAAGAATTTATTATTGAACAAGTCCGCACTTTTCTCATTAGCAAAATAACGGGCTGTATCTTCTTTTAAGGCCACAAAAATTTGGACAGCTGAAAATAAACCATCATACTTATTTTCTGATTTGTATTTTACGATTTGATTTGATGCTTCTTTGATACTGACATCAACTTTTTTCTCTTCAATTTGAATCAAAGGTAATCCATTGAACAGCAACGTTACATCAAAACGACGGTTAACATTATCAGGTGAATCTTCTTTGCCTGGACGAATAGCTTGACGAATAACCTCATAACGCATTTGTCCACCAGCAATTGCATCACGCCAGAACAACTTCAAATCCATAGTCCCTAATTCTGGATTATCTCTTGTAATATTCAAAATTGATTCATAATTACCAGTTAAAAATTCGTTCATTTCAGTTGGAGTTTTTCCACCGATATTACGCATAATTTCACTCATTTCAGTATCAGTGATTTTTACTCCGTTCAGAACACTATGATTATTTTGATTGAGAATCTCACGGAAATGATTTTCCAAATCCTTAGGCGTCGCATTATCTAGGGCTTTATTATACGTCCACCCATTTTGAGTCAAGGTTTCTACAAACTCCTTCTCAAAAGTAAGCTCCCCTTTCGTTTTGTACAATGCCATTTTTCTCCCCCACTTTATCAGTTAAAAACCATATAAAATTACTATTATACTTAGTTTAACTGTATAACTTACGTTGTTAAAGAGTTTTAGTGTTTGAGTGTTCGCTTTTCCTTTATTACAAAATAAAAAATGACTAGACAATTTGTCTAATCATTCATTAAAATTAATCTTCAAAAAAATCCTCATCAATTTCAAACAAATCCAAATGTTTCTTAACTTGAACACCAACTTGATATTGCAACATCAAATTAGTCAACTGAATCCCATCAATCAAAACAATTGAGAAATTCTTAGCGGTAGAAATAGCACTACTAGAAAAATGAGAAGTAGTAATGAACACACCACGATCAGCGTGAACACGTGACAAGGCTCCAAAAAAGCCATCGATTGCTGGTCTTTGAACGACATTGTCATCTTTGTATCTTTTGGCTTGAATATAAACTGTACTTGTTCCCAATGGATCTTGGTTGATTATGCCATCAATTCCACCGTCATTAGTTCTTTGAGTTATTTGTGAAGAACCATTTGGACCCTTATATCCCATCTTTATCAAAAGCTTAACTACTAGATGTTCGAAGAATGTAGGTTTAGATTCTTGCAATATTCTCAAAAGATTGGTGGCTATTTCATTGTTATAACTAGTTGTTTTTTCCGACAATTCATCAATAACACCATTTTTCTCTTTTGAGTAATCCCCTTTAGTTTCTAAATTAGCTCGTTTTTCTCGTTCAGCCAATTCTTTTCTATGAGCTTTATAAGCTGGTAAAGAATGGATTTTTTCAATAGTTATTTCACTATCATCCAAATCTAATAATTCTTTACCTAAATCAGATATTCTATAAACACCTCTAGCAGGACGTTCCAATGCTCCACCAATGAACAAATCACTCACAGCCCATCCCACTCTGCCTTCAATTAGGATATCGTCAGGATATTTATCAGAAGCTTTATTTCTCAATTCATCTGGTAATTCTAATAGATTTGCTACATCAAAATCTATTTTCTTTTTCAAAACTTCATCTTTATCACTCAAATATTTCAAAACAACTGGCATCAATGAATCCCATGTTGGCAATCCGTTCTTCTCACTTAATTTCAAATCCCTATAATTCATATATACTCACCAACGTATCTTTTTGAATTTACATATTAATTATATTATATCTTTAAAAAACAAAAAGACTCTCCCTTCACAGGAAAGCCTCCATTATATTTAAAACATCTGCAAAACCCCAACCACCACAATCGGCACAATCAAAGATGGTAAGAGGTTCAACACCTTAATTTTCTTAATATTCAACAAACCTAATCCAGAAGCCAAAATCAAGATTCCACCAACCACAGTTAATTCTGTGATCATGTCGGCATTGATTGAATTTTGCAACAACATGGCAATCAAGTAAATACTGCCTTGCCAACAAAATACTGCCACTGCTGCGAAGGCCATTCCGAAGCCAAACGTTGACGCTAAAACTATCGAAGTGATTCCATCTAACATCCCATTGGTGAACAAGAATGTGTAGTCCTTGTTCAAAGCTGCCTGAATTGGTCCTAAAATCGACAATGAACCGATACAATACAATAAGATTCCAGTTGCCAAGCCTTCTGCTAAATTACTTTTTCCATCAGCACTAGGTTTGGAAAATTTCCCAACTAAATTATCAAAATGCTTCTCTAAATCGAGCCACTGTCCAATGACACCGCCAACTGCCAGACTGACGATGAACAATACGGGATAGTGGCTTTTTGGCATGTGTTGCACAACTGCATTGATACCGACTGCCATTGCAACGAGTCCCAAAGCTTGTGTCAGAATCTCATTATACGCAGGTTTGATTCCTTTTTTGAAATAACTACCAGCAAAGCTACCCACCAAAATCATGGCAACATTAAAAAACGTCCCTATCATGAGATCCCCCCTCGTAAATTTATTAACAAAAATTATAAACTCTCTAGTCACTAGAGGGTCAATTGTCTTTGATAGGAATTTTGATCTCTGTCACATATTTGTCAAAATCATCCGTAATACCATAATCGATCAAAGCTGTCTCAATCGCTGGACCACTAATTTCAAAATTATGTTTTTGACAATATTGCAACAATTTTTGGTACTGAATTACTGCTGTATCGTGAGTTCCATGAAATCTCAAGCGAACGTATTTACCAGCTTTTAAAATCCCAGTCGCATCCCCTGAGTCCCCTGGTTCTAAAATCAACAACAAGCCGTTATAACTATCAAAATGTTCTCGCAATAAATTTTCTTCTGACACGGTTAGAGCAATTTTTCCCAAGAAGATATTTTTATCCAACCCAAAACGCTTCCGCAAAGTTACTATTGGGAATTCAATATCATCGCTAGGTTGGTAATCTTCATCCAAATAAACGACTGATATCGCTGGTAAATCAACTATTTCAATCTTGTCTAAAGTACTATTGACCGCATCTTCAACTTGATTGATTCGAGCATCGATTCGACGGTCAATATTTTCCAACGCTGTAATTTGTTTTCTAACTTGTAGCTTCTGCTCCTTCAACATAGCTTCCAATTTATTAGTATCTCGCGCATCAAAAAATTGTTTAATGGCATCAATCGACAAGTCCAAAGCTCGCAAATAAGTGATGACATTTAAACGCTCAAATTGTTGAGTAGAATAATAACGATAATGAGTTTTATTGTTGATTTTTGCTGGTTTCAATAAACCGACTTCATCATAATATCGAAGCGTTGGAACCTTGATATTAAAGAGTTTTGAGAGTTGCCCAATAGTAAAAAGTTGATCCACGTTTAGTCTCCTTTGAGTTAATTAAGTTGATTCAATTTATGAAAGAAAAAACATTAATAACTGAATCAAAAGGATATTTGTTTCATTTTATAATACTTAATGTATAGATATATTCTAAACTAAGAAACTTTATATAAAAGTATTTCTACCATGGGGGAAAAACAATATGAGAGATTATAAGACGATTCCCAAACTATTCTTGCTCTTTTTTACAGCTTTATTGATGGTTCTAACCTTTAATACCACGACCGTCAAAGCAATCAATCAAACAGATATTGAAAACGCCGAAAAAGTCATGCGTAAATACGATGGTATTGATAATTGGCAATTACAATCTTCAAAACCTTCAAACAAAATTGGGAAGATTCCAATTGGTGGTAATGTTTCTCTTGGTTACACTTTTGGTGCTGCACGTGATAAAAATGGGAATGTCACAGCAGGAGACAACACTATTACATTGGCTAGTTCCGCTTCATCTGCAAATGGAGTACCCACAATAACCAATTCTAAAATTAATGTCTTTATCGATAATAATGGCAAATACTACGGTATTTTACATCAAGGCGATAAATCATACATTGACAAAAATGATAATACAGTTCATCCAGAAAAAGCTTCTGATACATCAATTGATTATGCCCTTCTTACCGGTTCTGCAGCCAACAACGCAACTAGTGGCATGAATTTATTGAATAAATTATACAAATTCGATACCTCAAATGGTGCTAGCAAACTCTTTTATACAGGTACGGATATTCACAATAAACCAGTTTATAAATTAGTTGGATATTACAGTCCCAGTAGAGTTTATATTGAAATTGTACTAAGACCCTCAATTACTGGTTCTCCAATAGTACAACGTGAACTATATGTTTATAATCCAGATTCTTCAGGGAAGACTCAATTTCAAGTATTTTATGGCGAAGATACTGGGTTAAGTTCAAGTAATGATGAACAAGAAGAAGTAGATAATGTTCCAATATATTCCATTGGCGATGGCTCTGGATTATATATAAAAAGTGGGCTTACAAACAATACTTCAGATTCAAAATTATTTGTTACAAATAAGGTTGATGGTGGATTCAAAGACTTCATGGGAAGAGTTTTAACAAATCCCGTTAATTGGGATACAAAAGGAAAAGCTAATAATATTGAAATTACAGATCCTAAACTACCTTGGACATCTAATCCAACTGCATCTGAAAATGGTGATACAAATACTGGTAAGGATGTTAATTTACTAAAATATACAAGAAACAATATAACGTACGATGTACTCGATTCTAATGGTAAACAAGATACGGCATACGTTTTAAGATGGCCGGAAACAAATCTTAACGGAGGAACTGTTGAAAAGTACGTTTCGACTATTGGGGCTACCGTTAAACCTTACGCTATTCCAACTGTAAAAAAGACTTACACGAATCTAACTTCAAAGGACGGAACCAATAATGTAGGTGACAAGTTACGCTTTACATTAACAGTTAGAAATGATGGATTAGGATCCAATTGGATAATCTCCAACATTAAAGATATTATGCCAATTGGTTTAACAATCGATCCAAATAGTATTTTTGCAAGTGGTAATGGAATTGATTATAATCCAAACACCGGTATTACCGATGGTGAGCAAGCAACCTATACTTTTGATGCTACAATTAATAATCAGGCTCCTTATAATTTGACCAACGGAAAACTTACAAATACGGCTAGTTTCACTGGTTATAACAACGGTTTTAATGATTCAAGAACTTATGAAGCTAGTGTCGACATCCCTGTTGAAACACCAACCTTCAAATATCGTTTCACTAAACAAGTTAGAAATAACACCAATGATCCAAACGGTGCCTTTTCTAGTGAAACGACTGCCAAACAAGGCGACATCATCGACTACGAACTCCAATTTATCAGTAATGGTACTTCTAATGTAACTGGTGGTAACTTCAAAGATGACTTACCCGCTGGACTAGAATTGGTTCCTGGTAGTGTGGCTTTAAATGGCGTTAAACAAAATGATTTGAATTTCTCACTCGGAACTTTATCCAACACTATAACTAACAAAATAACTTTCCAAGCCAAAGTCACGGCTATCGATCAAACTACAGCTTCTAATACAGCCTATATGACTAATATAACGACTAATACCGGCCAGCAATACGACAGCATTCAAACTGAAGAACCGGCAATCGTCAACATTGAAGCTGCACCACAGACAACTTCATTCGTGGAGGTTCCTACTAGCATCGACTTCGGTAGCGTCAATATGACTGATTCAGAACGGATTTTACCAAATGTCAAAACTACTGGTAATTTAATCATCAATCACACCGCCGATACACCGTTCCAAGTCAGTGTCAGTTACGACAACAACAACGCTCCTTTAACTAATGGCAGTGATAAATTGATCAACGACAATGACGATGCCATGTTCTTCCACCAAGCTAGCAATGAATCCAACAACTGGAGAACCGTTTCGACATCCCCCGTTCCAATCAAATCAGAAGGATTTTCTGGTCAAATGTTGAATCAATCATTGAATGATTACATTGGCGCGAAGAAATGGAAGTTAAGAGTTCCTGCCAACAGTAAATCTGGTAAATATACGGGTCAAGTAACTTGGACGATTGCCGATACAATTAATTAATTCAAAAAAATAAAGCTATTATTTCAAAGAAAATTTTTGGAATAATAGCTTTTTTCATTTCATGAAAGAAAAAGACTGAATAACTGAATCATTTTGTTAATAAATTCACTATATAATATATGTTATAAAGATATATTCAAGAATGAGAGATTTTATATAAATATATTTCTACGGGGGAAATAAAATGAAAGGTTATCAATCGATTCCCAAGATATTTTTATTAGTTTTCACAGTTTTGTTGATGATTTTGACTTTTAATACTACTAATGCTGAAGCTATTACAAAAACTCAAGTACTAGAAGCAGAAAAAGTCATGCGCAATTATGACGGAATTAATGATTGGAAACTTGTAGATAACGTAGCCACTAATCAATATGGATTTATTCCCATTGGTGGTAACGTCTCATTAGGTTACGCTTTTGGTGCCGCCCGTGATGCAAACGGAAATGTTAAAGCTGGTGATAAAACTATTACTTTGCAAAGTAAATACGATTTTAGTACCGGTATTCCACACATTACAAACTCAAAAATAAATATCTTTCTAATAGATAATGGAAAGTATTATGGCATTTTACATCAAGGTGATAAATCTTATGTTAATGGTAGCCCAGAGAATGCCTCCATATCATCAATTGATTTTGCGTTACTTGAAAATAGTAATACCTCAAATCCCTTTTACGACAGTATGAATCTTCTAACTAATGCAAGCCAGATAGACTCTTCTTATAAGACGTACAAATTATTTTATACAGCTAATGATAAAAACGAAAGAAAAGTATTTAAACTAGTTGGATATTTTAACAAAAAAAATGTCTACTTTGAAATTGTATTGAGACCATCTCCAAGCGGTTCTCCCGTCGTCCAACGTGAATTATATGTTTACAACGCTGAAAATTCAGTAGCTAAGTTTCAAACATTTTATGGTGAAGATACTGGTTTGAATCCCGATAACGATGACAATAGCTCAGTTGACAACGTTCCTATGTTTGCCATCGGTGGTGGTTTAGGTTTATACATTGAAAGTGGTTTAACAAATTCTGAATCAAAACTATTCATCACTAACAACATAGATGGTGGATTTAAAGATTTCATGGGTAGAGTTCTAGCAAATCCAGATAACTGGAGCATTAAAGGGAAAGATCCCAATAAATATGATATTTCTTCTCCAAAACTCCCCGTAGTAACAGATGATAATCATTCTTCCAGCTTAGACGGTGATACTAATGCTAAAGCTGATCAAAATTTATTGATAGGAAAAAGCACTTCTGGTCAAGAATACAAAATTATTGATGGTAGTGGAAAACAGGATACTTCATACATTTTAAGATGGCCTTATACAACTCTTGCACCAGGAAGCGTAGCGAAATTCGTCTCAAATATCGGTGCGACTGTTAAACCTTATGCCATTCCAACTGTTAAAAAAACCTACAAGAACTTAACTTCTAAAGATGGAACTAACAATGTAGGCGATAAATTACACTTTACTCTATCAGTAAGAAATGACGGTTACGGTTCTAATTGGATAATTTCTAAAATTAAAGATGACTTGCCAACTGGATTAACTATCGATCCTAATAGCGCTCTAGTAAATGAAAGTGGAACTGGGATTGATTATAATCCCAATGCTGGTGTTACTGATGGTGCAACCGCAACTTATGAATTTGACGCAACTATTAATAACAAAGCCCCTGTTTATGCAACTAATGGAAAAATCACTAATACGGTTCAATTCACTGGTTACAATAAAGGTTTTAGTGACACCAGAACCTATGAAGATAGTGTTGACATCCCGATTGAAACACCAGACTACGCCTACGATTTTACTCACCAAGTACGTAACGTTACTGCTGATCCTAACAGTGATTTCTCCGATAGTGTAGATGCTACTACTGGAGATCAGCTTGAAATCAAGTCTGTTTTCACAGCTAGTGTATGGACAGCCCAAAATGCTAAATATAAAAATAAAGCTCTCGATGACAATGGTGATTTTTTAAACAATGAAGAAGATAAACTATCATTAATCTCTAGTAGTGTTTACATGAATGGCGTACTCGCTCAAGATGCTATTCAAAGTGGTCTGTACACAGCAAATACACCTGCTGGCCAACCGAATACATTTGTTTATAGAATCCAAGTAAACAGTTCAACAGAAGAAACAATCCTTAACAGCAGTACTATGGAAGATGTAAAAGATGTCAATAATAAAACTTTAAGCATTGGTCCTTCAGACACCATCTCCATTCATGTTCATCCCCCTGTTCCAACAACCTCCTTTATCGAGGTCCCTGAATTGATTGATTTCGGCAGCATCAACTCCACCGGCACTGAAAAGATGCTGACAAATAAGCAAACTAAAGGAAACCTCATCGTCAGTCACAGTGCTGAAACCCCATATCAAGTTTTGGTTAGCTACGATAACAATAGTGATCAAGCTTTAGCCAATGGAGACGACAAATTGATTCAAGACGATGGTTTATCATTATTGCTCGATAACAATTCGATTGAAGAGCCTGATGATTGGGAACCACTATCCCCAACCGGAATTCCCATCAATAATCAAGAATTCGTCGGCTCAGATGAACCACTGGATCTGACTAAATATGTCGGTTTAGATAAATGGAAATTAAGAGTTCCTAGCACAGCAAAATCTGGTAAGTATACTGGTCAAGTAACCTGGACGATTGCTGATACACCAATTGAATAAGGTACAAAAAAAGCGTTAGTAGAGAAATCTACTAGCGCTTTTATAATTATTATTTATTAAGGGGATAAATTACATCATACCGCCCATACCACCGGCAGCAGGGTTACCAGCAGCAGGTGCAGCATTGTTATCCTTTGGTTCTGGCTTGTCAGCAACAACTGCTTCTGTTGTCAACAATAGTGATGCAACACTGGCAGCGTTTTGTAGTGCTGAACGTGTTACCTTAGTTGGGTCGATAATTCCGGCATCAACCATGTTTTCCCACTTGTCAGTAGCAGCGTTGAAACCAATTTCGTTTTCTTGATCCTTGATGTGTTCAACGATAACTGAACCTTCAAAACCAGCATTTTCAGCGATTTGACGTAATGGTTCCTCCAAAGCACGGGCAACAATGTTAATACCTGTTTGAATGTCGCCTTCAGCCTTCAAAGCAGTAACTTTGTCTAATACGTTCATCAAAGCTGTACCACCACCAGCAACGTAGCCTTCTTCAACAGCGGCACGTGTAGCGTTTAGAGCATCTTCAATTCTGTATTTACGTTCTTTTAGTTCTGTTTCAGTAGCAGCACCAACTTTAACAACAGCAACACCACCAGCTAATTTAGCTAGACGTTCTTGTAACTTTTCCTTGTCAAAGTCTGAAGTTGTTTCAGCAATTTGCTTCTTGATCAAGTCAACACGTTCATTGATAGCGTCCTTGTTACCTGAACCTTCAACAATTGTTGTGTTGTCCTTTGTAACTGTAACTTTACCAGCTTGACCTAATTGATCCATTGTTGTGTCTTTTAGTTCAAGACCAAGGTCAGAAGTAATAACTGTACCACCAGTTAATGTAGCAATATCTTCTAGTTGAGCCTTACGACGGTCACCAAAGCCAGGAGCCTTAACAGCAACAACGTTGAATGTACCACGGATCTTGTTCAAAACAAGTGTTGGTAATGCTTCACCTTCAATATCATCAGCGATGATAAGTAGTGACTTACCTTGTTGAACGATCTTTTGTAGTAATGGCAAGATATCTTGGATGTTTGAAATCTTCTTGTCTGTGATCAAGATGTAAGGATTGTCAAGGTCAGCTTCCATCTTGTCGTTATCTGTAACCATGTATTGTGAAATGTATCCACGATCAAATTGCATACCTTCAACAACGTCTAGAGTTGTATCGATACCCTTTGATTCTTCAATTGTGATAACACCATCGTTACCAACTTTTTCCATAGCGTCAGCGATTAACTTACCTGTTTCTTCACTAGCTGATGAAACTGAAGCTACTTGAGCAATATCGCTCTTACCTGAAACCTTGTGTGAAATCTTGTGAAGTTCATCAACAGCAGCGTTTGTAGCCTTTTCGATACCAGTTCTGATACCAACAGGGTTAGCACCGGCTGTAACGTTCTTCATACCTTCTTTAACGATTGCTTGTGTCAAAACAGTAGCTGTAGTAGTACCGTCACCGGCAATATCATTTGTCTTTGAGGCTACTTCAGAAACTAATTTTGCACCCATGTTTTCAAAGTGGTCTTCTAGTTCAATGCTCTTAGCGATTGTAACACCATCGTTTGTGATTTCTGGTGAACCGTAGCTCTTTTCAAGAACAACGTTTCTACCCTTAGGTCCAATTGTTGTCTTAACTGTGTCAGCTAATTTGTTAACACCGTCCATCATCTTTGAACGTGCATCTTCTGAAAACTTAATTTGTTTTGCCATTAAATTCCACACTCCATTTTCTGTAAAAATTTATCTAAAAGTACTTTTATTAGTCAACGATTGCCATGATATCTTTTTCATGAAGGATTAAATATTCATTGTCTTCGTACTTAACTGTTGAGCCTGCATACTTGTCAAAAAGAACTTTGTCACCCTTCTTAACGTTCATAGGTACTGTCTTGCCATCATCAGTAACTAATCCAGCACCGACAGCAACAACTTCAGCAGTTTGTGGCTTTTCTTTAGCATTGTTAGCTAAAACAATACCACCGACTGTCTTTTCTTCTTCTTTATCGACTGTTACAATGACTCTATCTCCAAGTGGTTTTAACAATTTAAATACCTCCAATATAGTAATTCTACGTTTGTTTAACTTTTTTAGCACTCAAACATCTCTTGTGCTAATCACAAGTTTTATATTAACATTATATTGTGAAGTTGCAAGTATTTACCTTTAAAAAATTCGGAGGGAATCATGTCTTACCAAAAAAATCAGTTCTTCACGCTGTTGACCTACATTCTATTGTTATCGTTAGGGACAGTCCTATCGATGCTCTCTATCACGGGCTCAGCGTATTTTCTCACTATTACACTAGGTTCACTTATTGCAACTGGTGTGATGATCTACTTAGTTAAATTAGGTGGTCCATTAGCTTTTGAAAAAAAATCTGACCTCAATCACGATTTACAGTGGATCATTTTAGGTACAATCGGTGCCATCGTTGTTCAATTCGGTATCGGCTTTTTAGACCAACTAGTTTTCCATGCCAGCACTAATTCGCAAAATACGATTGGTTTGTTATTGATGGTCAAAGAATATCCTTACTATTTCCTTTATGTAATGATTGCTGCTCCAATCATGGAAGAAATCATCTTCAGAAGAGTGTTCTTTGCCAACTTGATCAAACCTACTAACGTCTATATTGCTGCAATTATTTCCGCTATTATCTTTGCTTTTATGCATCAAGATACGAGATTCTTAGTTTATGTCGCAATGGGATTGTGGTTTGCTTTTATTTATTACAAGTCAAAAAATATTTACGTCAGCGCTGGTAGTCATATCATTATGAATGCCATTGTTTTGACCATGAGTATTGCCTAAAAAAATAGCCTATCGGTAATTATAAAAATTATCGGTAGGCTATTTACGTGTGTTTAAATCGTTTGTTTCTTACTACATGGAAAATCTAGTCTCCACGCTTGTAGGATGCGACATACTTCTCTCTCTTGTCCTCATCGAACTCATGCTCGCTCTTAGCAATGATAACAGTTGCTAGTGAATTACCAACAACGTTAACAGCAGTACGTCCCATATCTACGAGACGGTCAATACCAGCGATGAAGGTCAAGCCTTGCATTGGGACACCGATTGTCGAAACTGTGGCTAGTAGCACGACAAATGATGCACCTGGTACTCCGGCCATCCCCTTAGATGTTAACATCAATACTACTACAAGGGTAATTTGTTGCCCAAGAGTTAAATTGATGTTGTAAGCTTGAGCCAAGAATAAAGCGGCCAATGATTGATAAATGGCTGAACCATCAAGGTTAAAAGTATAACCAGTTGGAATAACGAACGAAACGATTCCTTTAGAAGAACCATAATCTTGCATTTTTTCCATCATCTTAGGTAGAGCAGCTTCCGAACTAGCAGTCGTGAAAGCTAAAGTAACTTCATTTTCAATAATTCTGAACATTTCATAAAATTTAACGTGGAACAAATGTCCCACAGCTGCCATAACAACAAAGACGAAAAATGCCATTGTTGCATAAGCAATCACAATGAATAATAGTAGTGGTTTAAGGGAATTAAAGCCCATTTCACCAACTGTGACACCGATCAAAGCACAGACACCAATTGGAGCTAAACGCATAACCCAGTTGGTTACTTTGAACATAACGTTAGCTACAGCGTTTAAAACATCAACGATAACTTTACCTTGTTTGCCAATTGAAGCTGTTCCTAATCCGAACAATACGGAGAAGAAGATAATTGGCAACATATCGCCTTTTCCAAGCGAGGCAAAGATATTGGTTGGAATGATACTCATCAAGATTGACCAAATACCCGAATGTTTGGCTGTTTTAGCCGTCGCAGTATATTGACTAATATCCGAACCTTTTAGACTATGAATATCGATAAAGGTACCGGGATGAGTAACATTAGCGACGATAATACCAATAATAATCGCTATTGTTGTCATAATTTCGAAATAGATTAAAGTTTTTAATCCGATTCGACCAAGTTTCTTAATATCACCCATATTGGCGATACCAACGGTCAAACAGGATATAACGATTGGTAAAACAATCATTTGAATCATGGAAATAAACATCGTACCAATGTTTTGCATGACTTGAATGGCAGCCTTATTCTGATAGAATAACTGCCCCAAGATAATACCTAGGATCAAACCAATGATGATTTGCCAACCTAAGCTTATCCGGAAAAACTTTTGCTTTTGCAATTTTAAGTCCCCTTTAAGTAAGCTTATTTTTAATTATAGAAGACTTTTTATCAAAATGGAAAATGTTAGCGATTCCAAATTAAAAGTTTTTTCATTTTGATTTTAAGGACGAACTATTTTATTTTAATAGTAGTTTAATGTTCTAGTTTTAGTTTAATTTTAGATTTTTTGAAGAAAAATATACGGATTTATTTTTTTAGTTAAGGATGCCGTCGTCCGCAAAAATCCTGTGGCTGGCTGGAACATAGCCGACGCAATTTTGAGCTTTTGCATAAACCAAGTGCGCAAAATCTCAAAACTCGGCCTTATTC
>ERZ833963.161-NODE-161-length-104259-cov-11.812358_pt1 | contig 104259 bp, 106 predicted proteins | sample MGYA00519693_ERZ833963 | MGnify/ENA primary metagenome ERZ833963 (study PRJEB31850, sample SAMEA3708748) | human gut metagenome | biome: human gut; feature: human-associated habitat; material: faeces | place: China | collected 2014 ...
ATGAGGATGCTCAATGAGCTCAAAATCATTCATCAATACGATTTGACAAAGAGCCCAAAAAAAGAGGTCTGAACTATTTTTGTTCAAACCTCTATTCTAATGAACGCTTATTATTTTATTCAACTTCAGCTTCGGGTTCTGAATCTTCTGATTCTTCACCGTCAAACTTAATATCAATTGATTTTGTCAATAAATCAGCATAACTATATGAAACTCTTTCAAATGAGTTTTCATTTTGATCCAAATCTACAACAAAAACTGAATGGAATGTTTCTGATAGGGTACCGCGACGGCGGACAACCTTCTTACGACCTGCTTGTGCAACAATTGTCAAATTCTCACCTAAGTGTGAATCTAATCGACTCTTAATTGTCTTCAATGATGTTGGCATTATAATAATCACTCCTTAGGAGTGAAATTTTATCACGTTTCTTTGAAAATTTCAAGAAAATAATAAACCTGTAATCTAAATTTTACTAAATTCTAATGCCATTTTTTTGAATTGTTCGATGGAAACTTGCTCTGCACGGGCATTCTCAGCGATGTCGCAATTTTCAAAAACTTTTTTTATTTTCGCACGGTTTTCATCAGTCCGGCCCAACCAATTGAGTAAATTATTCATCAAACTCTTACGTTTTTGCATGAAAGCGGAACGAACTACTTGATTGAAGAATTTTGGATCTTCGATATCAATTTGATCTTTAGGTAGTCGATCTAAAACCGCTACTGCAGAATCAACTTTTGGTCTGGGAATGAAAGAACTGCTACCAACAATTCGATCGATTCGTGCATTCATCTGTGTTTGAACGGCAATTGTTAGAGAACCGTATTCACGATGACCAGGTTTAGCAGTGATACGTTGAGCAACTTCTTTTTGCATCATCAAAACTAATGATTGGAACGGATAATCACTGTTGATCAAATTCAACATGATTGGTGTCGTAATGTAGTATGGCAAGTTAGCAACGACTTTAATAGTCTTACCTTCCAAACCATGCTCTTTAACAAATTTATCTAGGTCAACTTTCAAAATATCTTGATTGATAACTTCAATATTATCGTAATACTGCAACGTATCCGCCAAGACCGGAATCAAATTATCATCGATTTCAAAAGCAAAAACCTTTTCTGCCACTTGAGCTAATTTCTCAGTCAAGGCACCGATACCAGGTCCAATTTCAATTGCAATTTCATCAGGAGTTAAACCACTAGCATCAACGATATCGTCCAAAACTTTTTCATTGGTTAAGAAATTTTGTCCTAAACTTTTCTTTGCACGTAATTTGTATTTGCGCATGATATCATTCGTGCGAATAGGATCAGCAATACTTAATCTATTTTGTGTCATGAGTACTTCCTTCATCAAAATTTTTAACCGCAGCTACCAAAACATCAGGTGCCACTTGAAACATATTTAGTCGATTCAAAAATTGTTTAGCATTCGTATAGCCAATTTTTAATTCTGAACCAACGAACAATCTTCTTTGGTGAGAATCCGGTTTGCCAATTAAACCTAAATTGACCATATCAGTATGATCATATGCTTGAAAATCAGTCTCTGCATGTGTATAAACGGCTGCTAAAGCTTGCTTGATATCTTCATCTCTAGCATGTTCGATTCCTAAACTACCATCACTCTTTTTCGGAACTGCCTTAGCTCGAGGTAAAAAGGCTTGTTTAGCATCGGGTACTGCTTTTTGAATAATCGTCCGCAAACGATTGCCATTAAAATCTGGGTCAGTGAAAATAATAACGCCACGTTTTTTTTGAGCAATCTTAATTTGTTTAATGGTTTCTTCATTCAAAGCTGAACCAGTCGTTTCAATTGTGTCGACATCACCTAAACAATCTTTTAGGCGATTCGTATCAGATTTTCCTTCAACTACAATAATTTCTTTTATTTTTTTCATAATTATAGATTATACACTTGGTGAGCATTGTTAAAAGTATGTTCAGCCACTTCATCAGGTGTAATACCTTTGTATTTTGCAATCGCATCAACTACGTAACGTGTGTATGCTGGTTGGTTAGTGTGTCCACGATAAGGTTCGGGTGTTAGATAAGGTGCATCCGTTTCAACCAGCAATCTGTCTAACGGTGTTTCCTTAGCTGATTCGTGAACCTCAGGAGCATTTTTGAACGAAACAACACCACTGTATGAAATCCAAAGTCCCAAATCTAAGAATTTGTTGAGCCACTCAACATCCCCATTGAAACTATGCATGATGATACCTGATTTAGACATATCATGATTCTTTAAAATCTGATACATATCATCAAAGGCATCACGACAATGAATTGAAACTGGCATATTATATTGCTTAGCTACATCCAATTGTTGAATCAAAACCTTTTGTTGAATCTTAGGTTCTGGATCTTCTTCCCAATGGTAGTCCAAACCAATCTCACCAATTCCCACTACTTCAGGAAGTTTGATTTGATTGACGAGTTGTTCTTCATTGTATTCTTTAGCAAACTCAGGATGCCAACCGATGACTGCATGCAATGGTTGATAGTTTTGAGCCAAACGAATAGCTTCGATATTGAATTCTTCGTTAGAACCAATAATAGCCATTTCATCAACATCTAGTTCTTTGGCATTATCAATAAATTGCTGCGTATTGCCGCTAAAGGCTGGATCATTTAAATGTGTGTGCGTATCAAATATTTTCATTAACCTAAAATAGCTCCATTTTTGTGTGAATTATCCACGATAGCTAGTTTAACTTCGTCGCCCTTTTCAGTTGAAAGTAACATCCCGTTACTCCATTCGCCGACCATCTTACGAGGTTTGAGATTAACAACTGCTAGAACTTTCTTACCAATCAATTCTTTATAGTTAGGATAGAATTTGTGCATACCTGAAAGGATTTGACGATCAACACCAGAACCATCGTCTAGTTTGAATTGTAATAACTTGCTTGAGTTTTCAACTGGCTTAACATCAAGAATTTCTGTTACAACCATCTTAACTTTGGCAAAGTCATCGAATTCAATTTCTTCAGGGAAACCATCGTCAGCTTCTTTTTGAGCTTTAGCTTTGGCTTGAGCAGATTTACTCAACTTACCAGCACCGTGTTTAGCTTGTTCTTCAGCCATCTTACCTTTGATGTATTCAACTTCTTCTTTAGCATCAAGTCTTGGGAAGATTGGTTCTGGTTTAGCGGTAACTGTCTTACCAACGACAGTTTCACCAAATTCAAGTGACTTATCTTTGTCGTAATCTAATCCTAATTGAGCAAACATCTTTACAGGAGCTTGTGTCATAACTGGGCTGATTAGAAGAGCAATCAAGCGCAATGATTCAGCCAAGTGACCAAGAACTGATTGTAATTCAGCTTTCTTAGTATCATCTTTAGCGAGAACCCAAGGTTGTGTTTCATCGATATACTTATTAGCACGACTGATGAAAGCCCAAACGCTAGCTAGAGCTTCTGGGAATTCAAATTTGTTCATGTGTTCACGGTATTGTGCCAAAGTATCAGCATAAGTCTTCTCTAAATCTTTATCCAAATCAGTTACGGCCGTCGTTGTAACGATTTTACCGTCATCATACTTGTTGATCATAGAAATAGTTCTATTCAACAAATTACCAAGGTCATTAGCCAAGTCGTAGTTGATCTTGTCGATATAATCTTCCGGAGTGAAGACGCCATCGTTACCAAATGGCATAGCACGCATTAAGTAGTAACGTAATGAATCTAGTCCATATCTTGAAACTAACATTTCTGGATAGACAACATTACCCTTAGACTTAGACATCTTACCGTCCTTCATCAATAACCAGCCATGACCAAAGACTTGCTTAGGAAGTGGCAAATCTAGTGCCATCAAAATAATTGGCCAGTAAATTGTGTGGAAACGAACGATTTCCTTACCAACGAATTGGACGTTAGCAGGCCAGTATCTCTTAAATAATGAGTCATCGTCACTGCCGTAACCTAGAGCTGTGATATAGTTCAACAAAGCGTCGACCCAAACGTAAACAACGTGTTCAGGATTACTTGGAATTTTAACACCCCAATTGAAACTAGTACGTGAAATAGCCAAGTCTTCAAGACCTGGTTTGATGAAATTGTTGATCATTTCATTTTTTCTAATTTCTGGTTGGATGAAGGTTGGATTATCTTTGTAGTATTGCAATAAGCGGTCAGCATACTTGTTCATTTTGAAGAAATAACAAGGTTCTTTGACTAATTGAACTTCATGTCCAGAAGGAGCCTTACCACCTGTGACTTTACCATCTTTATCACGGTAAACTTCGGCAAGTTGTGATTCAGTAAAGTATTCTTCGTCATCAACTGAATACCAACCAGCATATTCACCCAAGTAAATATCACCTTGTTTGATTAGACGTTCAATAATCTTTTGGACCGCTTTAACGTGATATTCATCAGTTGTACGGATAAATTTGTCATTGGAAATATCTAGTTTCTTCCAAAGTTCCTTGATGCCTTTAGCCATCATGTCCACGTATTCTTGTGGTTGCATGTGCTTTTCTTCGGCCTTTTGTTCGATTTTTAGACCATGTTCGTCAGTTCCCGTTAAGAAGAACACGTCATAGCCTTCATTACGTTTGTAACGAGCTAATGTGTCCGCTGCAATCGTCGTATATGAATTCCCAATTGTTAATTTTCCAGATGGATAATAAATGGGTGTTGTAATGTAAAAAGTTTTTCTTTCTTCAGTCAATATATTAACCTCCACCGCTTCTAAATTGATATTAAGTATAGCATTATTTTATATTTGTGAAAAAACGTTCGTGGCATCGTCAGCGATAGCCAGAATTGATGAATCGATATCTAAATCTTCTTTATTAATGACGACCAATTTAGCTTTGGGTGAACTGTATTCTAATAACCCTGCAAAGGGATAAACCTTAAAACTAGTGCCAACAACTACTAACAAATCAGCTTTTTGAACCATCAAGGCCGCATTCTGAAAGTTGTCAGGATTGATATTCTCACCATATAAAACTGTCGTTCCCGGACGAATAATACCATTATCTTCATGGTGTCTAAAATCTTTTAAGTAATCATGATAATCAAATTGTTTTCCACACGTTAAGCAATGAATATTATCGTATAAATTACCGTGAAATTCCACGACATTTTTTGCGCCCGCTTTAGTGTGCAATTTGTCGACGTTTTGAGTAACGATAGCACCTTTTTGATTACTGATCTCAGCCATCTTTTGATGAATGACATTTGGTTTAGCGTCTGGGAAATACATATTGTGGACAACGAAATCATGAAAAACATCAGGATGCTTGATCAGATTATCGTGACTCAACATGTATTCTGGTGGGAAATTGTACTTTTCCCGTTTGTAGAGTCCATTTTTTGAACGATAATCAGGAATTCCTGATGGTACGGAAACTCCAGCACCAGTGAGAAAAGTTACGAATTTTGCTTGGTCCAATAACGTTTTAAACTCTTCGATTTTATCGATCATAAATTTTACCCCTATCTAATTAAATATTTGATACCCTCTTTTTCAAATACTTCTTGAACTGTATATTGGTAAAATGCTTTGTAAAATTCAGGTGTTACTTTATTTGGATCTAGATTTAGAGTTGCCACTCCTTGACCATCATTGATAGCAATCAAAACAAAACCATCTCTACCAGTAGCACGATTTTTGTACTCGGAATGTTTGATTTGATAAACTTGGTTAAGCGACAAGCGCAATTGGCGTTTAGAAATAATTGGTGTGACATTCAAGAAAGTATGGAAATGAAGTCCCTGATAACCGTTAGAAATAATAATTTCATTGTAGGCATCCAAACAGTTAACTAATGCCCGACGGAATTGGAAAGGAACTGACAAATCATTTTGCTCGGCAATATCAACTAATTGGCTAGCATACTTAAATGATTTAGGAAAATTATTCTTCCAGTCAGCATCTTCTTGATGTTCTCCGAAGATAATTCCATCAAACATAACTAAAGTACGGTAGAAACGCATATTAGCCATATCCATCGACACCTTAGGACGAAGAGCTATGTCAATTCCTTTGAGATACTCTTGTTTGATTTCATCAGTATAAGTACCGTCTTCTTTTTGACGTTGCAAAACGGTAACGTGTTCCAAAGTTTCAAATACTGAATTAGCAACCATCAAGACTTGTCCATCACGATCCTTTTGACCACTAGTAACGGCACAATCAATTTCTGGCTCATCAGATAGTTCTAGTTCAATGTGATGCAATTCGTGTGCTAAGACGAAATCAGCGTACTTCTCGTTAGTAATAATTACTTTGATCGTGTCATTTTTCATCGTGTGACTAGCTTGATCTAAAGTTAAATAATCTTGTTGTGTATAATCGGAAAAAATTTCGATTTTTTTATTATAATCTTGTTCTATTTTTTCAACCTGATTTACAATATTCTCAGGTAGTTCATTAATATCTATTTGTTTCATTATTAATACCTCATATAAAGGAGATTTTTGCATGGAAATAAAAGTTGATTTACCAAATAACTTATTACCAGACAAATACGGTAAATATGCGAACCCTCAAGCAATAAAAAATGGGAAACCGGTTATCAGTTTCCCAATTAAGTTATCAGACATACCAGCAGATGCCAAAACTATTGCTCTAACTTTTACTGATCCTGATTCAATTCCCGTTTGTGGTTTTGAATGGATTCACTGGACTGCTGCTAACATTCCTGTTGATCAAGAGATCACGGAAGATTTCAGTCAAACAGCTACAACTCCAGTTGTTCAAGGTAAGAATAGTTCTGCCAGTCCCTTACTCGATGGTCCTAAAGATGTGGCCACGGGTTACAACGGACCTTATCCACCAGACCAAACCCATGATTATGTACTCAAGGTGTTTGCTCTAGACGACAATCTTGATTTGGAAAATGGTTTCTGGATGAATGAACTACTACACAAAATGGATGGTCATATTTTAACTAGTGCTCAAAAGACCATTCCTAGTCGTGCATAATTAATTTTCTTGAAGATTCATCTTGTGAAAGTAATTAAAAACATAGCCTTCTCTAACGCCGAAATTCGAAAAACGGATTTCCTTAGAGGGGCTTTTTTTTATGATTTCTGAGATTATCAAAATCCCACCTAAAATAACTTCATATCTGCCATCACTGAGTTCTTTGATCTGACTACGCTCTTCCAACGAAGTGTGTATCAATTTATCGAAGAGTTCATCAATCTGATCACAGGAAATTACAGAGTTATGTAAGTTCTTTTTGTTTTTACCTTCACGGTTCAAAATACTAGTGACAGCTCGCAAAGTACCACCGAGACCAACAAATGTGGCTGGAGTTTTCATCCAATGCAAGTCTTCTAAACGCCGACTAATATCTTGTCTTGCTTTAGTTAATTGTTCTGCTTTTATTGGGTCACTTGCCAAATACAAGTCCGAAATTGAAATAGCGCCAATTGGAATACTTAGTCCATATTTTAGACGTCCTTTTTTGGCTAAACTGATTTCACTACTACCGCCACCAACATCAACAATCAAAGCATCTTTAATGCGCATTGTACTTCTAACAGCCACATAGTCATAATAAGCTTCTTCTTTTTCATTGATGATATCTAGTTGCAATCCGGTTTCTTTTAGAACGGCAAAGATCAATTGTTCCTGATTCTTGGCCATTCTTACTGCGGCAGTGGCAATCAAGCTTATTCTATCCACTTGATAGCGTTCAATTCGGTCTTGAAATTTCTTTAAAACATCAATTGTTTCTTCAATCTGATCATTAGTCAAAAGTCGACTCTGTGTGATCGATTTTCCAAGTCTAACAGGCTCACGCCAACGATCCAAAGTTTTAAAACGATTCTTTTTTGAAGATCTATACACTGATGTTCTAATGGAGTTAGACCCAATTTCAATAACTGCTAACTTCAAATCTACATCACATCCCATTGTACCAATTATATAAAAAAACTGCTCCATATAGTAGGTCTAATTGCAGAAAGGTAAGAAATTGGCTAAAAAACTCCACTCAAAGTTATCCTTTACCAATTTAATGAATAACTCTAGTGGAGTTTTTTATTTTAATTATTACTAAGAAATCAGTTCATCTTTCAATTGTTTTCTTTCGTTAAAGAACTGCTTATAAGCTAGATAACAAGAAATAATTGAACCTAAACCTGTTGATGCTAGGAGCATGAAAGTTACCATAATTTGGTATTTAATGGCTTTGACTGGATCAACCCCAGCAAAAATCAAACCGGACATCATGCCTGGCAAACTGACTAATCCTAAGGTTTTAATAGAATCAATCGTTGGCTGCATACCACTTCTAATACTGTCTCGTAAAATATCTAGACAAGCCATTTTGATATCAGCACCTAAAGCTAATTTTTCTAAAACTTGTTGATGACGATCAGTGAAAGTTTGCATCATATTGCGATAGCATAGACCAATAGCAACCATGATATTACTGGCAATCATTCCTGTGACCGGCACAATTTGTTCTGGCACGAATTTGATGGAACCAGTCCAGACTAACGTTCCTAATGTAATGACTGTCCCAACTGAAATTGCTAATAAAGACGACTGAAAGGCTTTGGGAATTCCATTACCACGTTTCCCTGCATTCCAAGAAGCATTAATTACAATGATAATAAAACAGGCACCCGTCAACCAAATATCATCAGCTTTGATGACGAACTTCAAAATATATCCAACAATCGACAATTGAATAATTGCCCGCACGACACCAATTAAAATATCTTTATTAATGTGTAGCTTTTCAACATAACCAATAACTAACGCTACCAAAACCAGGACAAAACCTAGAGCCAAAGTTGAATTTGAAACTGTCAAATTAGTCATTTACTAGCTCTCCTTTTCTGATGGTAATTTTATCGGCCGCTGCCTCAATTTCAGTCTCATCATGAGTTACCCGCAAAATCGTCAACCCACGTTGATTAAATTGATTTAGCATTTTATGCACAATTTCTTTATTTTCAGCATCCAAGCCAGCTGTAACTTCATCAGTTATCAACACTTCTGGTGGAAACAGCAAATTACGCAACAAAGCAATTCGCTGTTTTTCTCCACCAGATACATCGTTGACGCTCTTATCGATATAAGACTCATCTAAGTTGACCATCTTCAAATAATCAATAATCTTATTCTCGTCGATTTCTTCTTTACGTACTTCAAATGGAAATTCTAGGTTTTCCCGAACCGTTTTTCCAAATAAAGTTGGCTGTTGAAAAGCATATGAAACTTTTTGACGATATAAAATCGGATCATAAGTTTCAATTGATTTGCCATTGAATATTACTTCACCAGAAGTTGAGCTAATCATTGAAGCTAAGATGCGCATCAAAGTACTTTTCCCACTACCAGACGGTCCAACGACCGTGATGTATTTTCCTTTTTGAATTTCTAAATTTATATCTTTTAAAATTGTTGTTTCGCCAACCTTATAAAAAAGATGTTTAATTTGAAATATATTTTCCACAATCCCACCTCAATCCTCATAATATTATCTCTAAGAACCCCCTTAGTTACTAGCAATTAGCTTACAAAAAAATCTAACGTAAGGCAATTGATTCTAAAGTTAGATTAAGATACCACTACCGACTGAATAACGACATTTATTATTTATTTCAAGTAATTTAAACTAAAAAAATAACATCTATTCAGATATAGTCGATCAATGGCGGCTATTATCTGAATAGATGCTTATTTGTTTGATTCTATGAAAAATTGAAAATCACTATTTAGTCCGGAATAGTAAAGAAAATTGGCTCAGTAGTGAAGTTATTCTTAGCAACTTGTTGCTTAGAATAAGGCCGAGCTTGAAGACTTTGTTAGCAAAGGCTCCAAGTCGTGCCCACTACGTTCCAGCCAAATTTTCTTTGCTACGGAGGACGGAATCCTAATCTAACTCATTTCTATTAAGCAAAGACACGCTTTACTCCGGCAATATTTCCACGGCCTGAGTAGATTGAGTGAATTTGAACGGCATATGGCCATGATTCAACCATTGTTGAGGCATCCAATAAGATACCAACGTGCCATAACATACCACTTGATGGGTCTGTAAAGAAGATCAAATCTCCTCTTTGACGTTCATTAAAGTTTACGTGTGGAATTCTGTCGTCGTTCCAGTACATTTGACAATTCCATTCGTTACCTGGTTGAGCGTGTTGAATTGATGAAATAGGAGCTGAGTCGATACCTGAAGCATAAAGTGCTTGGGTAACTAATCCAGAACAGTCAACACCATAGTCAGGAGAACTTGAAGCACCTGAGATCCAAGGTTGTCCTAAGTATCTGTATGCTTCGTTGATCATTGCTTCAATATGGTCTGATCTAGTACTTGTAATGTTAGTTCTTAGTGGAGCAACGTATGAGTCGATTCCATACCAACTAGTTTCTGTGAAGCCCATAGCTTTCCAAGTATTTAAATCAACGATACCTGTAACAGGAAGGCCTTTTCTTGATTGAAGGCTTCTAACACTATTGGCAACATTACCATCATAGATTGTGTGAGCATTTGAATAACCGAAGTACTTTCTTACTAACCAAGTCTTGATTCCTTCAACGCCATTGTACAAAGGATAACCTACATTACCAACGGGTTTGATTTGTTCATCATGAATTTGAAGCCAACCATTTGGATTTTGGTAAGCTGGTGCTGTTGTTGCATCATCACTGTTGACCCAAACGTTGCTGGCAATTTGATAGAAAGTCTTACCATTGGCGTTATCAGTACGATTGTATTTCCAAACTGAGTTTCCATCGAAGTTAGGTTGACCACTTCTAGCAAAGCCTGAGTCATTACGTGTATAGTTTACGGCACCATAAGGTTGAACACGTACGATTCCGTTTGCAGCACTTCCGTATGACAATGTAACGTTTTGACCGTCAGCGAATTCGTTAGTAGCAACACGGTAGTATGTTCCGCCATTGTAAGCCATTCTTTGATCTGTATACCAAGGAGTATTAGGTCCTAAAGCACGGTTAGTCAATTTTTGACCATCTTGTGTATAAAGATAAGTGATTTGGTCTCCAGTAGTTACGACCCCTTTGATTTGAGTAATATTGGATGCTGTACTGTCAGCTTGTGTCTTAGTTTCTGCAGCTGGTTGAGCATCTTCTGTTACAGCATCATTGACAACTGGTGTTTGGTTTTGATCTGTTGTTTGCGTTTGGTCAACAGCTTGTGTTGTCTTTTCTGGTGCTAAAACTTCTTGTGAATTTGCTTGTGTGGTTGCTTCTTGTGTAGCTTGAGCAACTGGTTGTTGAACATTTTCAACTGAAGCGTCAGTTGTTGTATCAGCTTTTACATTTTGTTGTGTAGTTACAGCCAACATTGCTAGTGCAAAACTACAGACAAAAAACATTTTTGATTTTTTATTCATTTTTCTATCCCCTAATAACTTATTGCACGTCTATTTTGTGTATTCCAATTATTGATAAATTGCGTAATCCCCATTTGCAAAGTCTGATCAGTCCAACAATCATTGTAATAAACGTAATTGCTGTCATAACCAGTAACTACTAATGCATGATATGGAAATCCATAAAGCGTATTCCAAGTAACAACCGGATGCCCGATATTAATTTGATATTTAATTGCATCAAAATTTTGACCGGTTAAATTCTTAGCCGTACCAGCATATTTTTCAACCAAATTCATCAAAGCAGATGGAAAAATTGTAATCCCCGTTCCATCCCAAGGTTGACCAATATAACCGTAATTTGGATCACTACTACGTGGCATTTCTCTAGCCATTTGCATCTTATCGACGTTGGCACCAGCGTATTGCAACATCATCGTTACCGCGGTGATTTCGCAACCATTAGGAAGTTCTGGCCTTTGAGCAATCAAAGGAACCCCTGAGATCCAATCTGCCTCTTTGTAGTTTCCATTATTAATGACAACATAATCTTGTGGCACCCAAGTATCGGAACCAATCTGATACCATTCTTTACCACCAATATTGGCGTGGTTATTTACTTTCCAACTTGTACCAGTACTTAAATCATTACCTTCATAAACAGCACGATTACCATAACCTTTGAAAGAATGAATACTAGAACCTGATTGATAAACCACTGTCGCATTACCAGAATATGGTTGAACATATGATTTATAAGTACCATCTTTAGCACTGGCGTATTCATTAGTAGCAACACGGTAATAACTATTGCCACTATCTAAAGTATGATAAGTATCTGTATACCAAGCACTATTAGCAGCTAAAGCCCGATTAGTTTCAACTGATCCATCGGCATAATACAAAGGAATATATCCATTATTATTTACCGTATAGACACCATCAATTTGTTTGTCAGAAGCAATTTGACTATTGGCTTGAGTGGTCTGAACATTGCTTTGATTACTGAGTTGACTCTGATTTTGGTTCTTATTTTGAATCGTCGTCGATTCTTTTGGAGTCGTTGTGTCTGGTGTTTCAGTCTGGTCTAAATCGTTATTAATTGGCTTATCGCTTACTGAACTATTCGGTTGGTTCGTAACGTTTTGACTAACATTTTGCTCTTGGTTTGCATCGACTTGGTCGGCTTTGACAACTGTGGTTGAAAGCAAACAACTGGAGGCCAAAATCGTGGCATAGAGCATTTTCCTCTTTAATCCCATAACATTCCCCTTTCAAGGAATAATTATGGAATAGTTACAATTATTAATCAATATGAAATATAAAATATATTTATGAAAGTGGTTAATTATTTTTTTTACATTTTGATTTTTATCATTAATTAAGATGGAAATTTAAAAGAACACATCAAAAAAAGCACAAACTCTACAACAGAATTTGTGCTTTTTAGTTAATTTTATGAGTGATAAAAAATCACTATTTATTTTTAATTTCTTGGATCAATTTAGCTTGTGCTTGAGCTTGGAAAGCTTGTTGAGCCTGCTTAGTAACTTGCTTTTGTTGAGCAGTTGTCATAGCAGGGTTTTGAGTCATAGCTTTAGTAACTTCAGCTTTGACAAAAGCTTCTCCCTCTTGCTTCATTTGAGCCTTGAAAGATTTACTGTTCATCTTCTTTTGTAACTGCTTAGCTTGCGTTGTTGTCAACACTAACCAATCATTTCCAACTTTAAAGGTATTTGTTTGCTTAACGAATTCTTTGTTGTTGTCAGAGATTCCAAATAAGAATGAATAGAAACCATTTTTATATTCCCAACGAGTTGTCTTTTTCGTTAATGTGGCATTTTTATAATTACCAGTTTTGACGACATTTTTGACATGAGAATCTGCTTTAGTTGTTTGAGGTTTCTTAGCTTTAGCAGTTTCAGGTGTTCGATAAACGTAGACATTTTCTTTACCGTTGCTACCTAGCTTTTTCTCAAGCAACAAATTAGTACCCTTTTGAGCAGATTGGATTTGATAAGTCTTTTCAGATGTTACCTTTTCCATTCCAAAATGACTATATTCATTTGAAATCAACATAACCAAAGCGATTAAGAACAAAGCAATAAAAGTGAAGGACAAACTATAACCAACTTTTTTATTTTGCAAAAAGACAGCGAAGAAATAAGCTAATCCGGCAAAAATTAAAATTGAGATTAAAATCATTAAGCTTCACCTGCCATTTCTGTCTTCTTTAATTCTACTTCTTTTGACTTAGAACTATTCTTAACCATAAATGTGATGAAGAAGCCTAATAGACAAAAGACAATAGCTACAGCAAAGGCTGCATGATAACCACTTAAGGTAGCATCATAGAACTTATCTTGATATTTAAGTGGAGCAGCTGATAAGAGTGACTTACCAGGTTTTAGATTGTTAGTTACGTTAGTCAAGACACTGATCAAGATAGCTGTACCCATTGAACTGAAAACTTGACGAACCGTATTATTTACAGCTGTACCGTGACTCATCAAATTGAATGGTAAGGCGTTCATACCATCTGTTGTAACAGGCATCAAGACCATTGAAATACCAAACATACGAATCATGTAAAGAATTACAATATCTAATACTGGAGTACTCTTAGTTAAGAATAGGAAAGGAACTGTTCCGGCAGTTAATAAGAACATTCCCATTCGAGCTAAATCTTTAGGTCCATACTTATCAAAAGCATTACCAGTGATAGGACTCATAACACCAATCATCAAGGCACCTGGTAGTAATGTCAATCCAGAATGGAAAGCTGACATGCCTTTAACAATTTGTAAGTATAGTGGTAGAACCATTTCAACACCAACCATGGCCATATTAGTAACTGATGACAAGGCGGCAGCGATGGCAAATTTCTTTTCTTTGAAAACACGTAATTCCAAGAATGGCTTGTCCATATGTAGTTGACGATAACCAAACAATAAAATAAAAATAACACCGATTGCGATTGAGCCAATAACAATCATTGAGCCCCAACCTTCATCACCAACTGATGAGAATCCATAAAGGATTGCTCCAAAACCGACAGTTGATTCAATCAAAGATAAAACATCCAATTTAGTACGATGTGTCTGAATAACTGGACGCATGAAGAAAAATGCTAAAATCAAAACTAAAATAACGATTGGAATAATCATTCCAAAAAGTGCACGCCAGTTGAAGTTATCAATAATAAAACCTGAAAGTGTAGGTCCAATAGCTGGAGCTAATCCGATAACTAGACCACCCAGTCCCATGGCAGCACCACGTTTATTAGCTGGGAATATTGATAGCATAACTACTTGCATTAAAGGCATGGTAATACCAACACCAATAGCTTGAATCAATCGACCTGCTAGGATAACCCAGAAAGTCGGAGCCACAAAGGCCATAATAGTACCGACTAAGAAAGTCGACATTGCGATAATGTACAAAATCTTTGTACTAAAGTTATTACTTAACCAAGCGGTAACCGGAATCATAATTCCGTTAACCATCAAGAATCCAGTTGTTAACCATTGGACATCAGATGTCGTTACGTTAAATTCTTTCATCAAAGTTGGAAAAGCAGTAGTTAAAATTGTACCGTTTAAAACCGTACAAAAGGTACCCACAAGAAGAACCAAAACTAGTAAATTACGGTTAAAGGTCTTCCCATGTGCGTCAACAATTGGTTTATTGCTCGCCATAATAACAAAATCCTCTTCTCTTTTTAATTTGACTCAATTTTGATGTTGTCTAAATTTTTATAGACTTTCATCAAAATTTTCTCTAATTGTGTTTGTTCCTCAGAAGTTATGTCTTTAAAAATCGCATCATTACCCTTATGAAAAGCTTTACGGACTTCATCATAAAGCTCTTGTCCTGCGTCGGTAATAGTTACGATTTTCTTACGACGATTATTGGGATCAGTCTGTCGAGAGACAAAACCACGATCCTCAAGTTTTTTTAAGGCTCTGGCGATGCTAGCACCGTCAAATAATGTAATTTCTCCGATTTTATCTTGGCTGCATTCTTGTTTTTTATAAACGATGCCTAAAAGAATGCTTTCAAAAGTATTCAGATCCTCTTTTTTTAAATACTTAGCAGCAATTCGCTTCTTAATCATCGAATATCGCATCACGAATCCAACCAAATTATAATCGTCCATTAAGTCACCTCATTTTTTCAAAAAAAACTTTTAATATTTTAGAACAAAAAATATGCTACACCCGACTCTTGATAAAATCAAGAGTTAAGCATAGCATTTTTCTGTAAAAGCGTTTTTAATTTTCAGAAACTAGTCGAAATAGTTAACACCAATGGCCTTTCTAACTTCAGATAAAGTTTGGTTAGCAACGATATTGGCATTGTCGCTACCCTTTTTAAGAATATCGTAAACACCAGGGATATCTTTTTCATATTCTGCACGACGATTACGGATTGGTTCAAGGATTTCTTGCAAGACATCATTTAGATAACGTTTAACTTTAACATCACCCAAACCACCAGCTTGATATTGTTCCTTTAATTGAGCAATTTTTTCTTTATCAGTACCAAAAGCATCAAGATAAGTAAAGACAGTGTTGCCTTCAATTTTTCCAGGGTCTTCAACATGAACGTGGTCTGGATCAGTGTACATAGACATAACTTTCTTAGTAACTTCATCCGCTGAATCAGATAGGTAAATACAATTACCTAGTGATTTACTCATCTTAGCATTGCCATCGATACCAGGTAGACGACCTTGTCCCTTAGGTGGGAAGTAGCCTTCTGGTTCTACCAAAGTATCAACGTTGTAAGTATTATTGAAAGTACGAACGATTTCACGAGCTTGTTCCATCATTGGTTCTTGATCGTCACCAACAGGAACTGTGTCAGCCTTGAAAGCTGTAATATCGGCAGTTTGGCTAACTGGATAAGTTAGGAATCCTGCGGGGATACTTTGTCCAAAACTCTTTTGTTTGATTTCTGTTTTAACAGTTGGATTTCTTTCCAAACGAGAAACCGTTACAAGATCTAGGTAATACATCGTTAATTCATTCAAAGCAGGAATTTGTGATTGTACTAAAATATTAGTTTTAGCAGGATCGATTCCAACTGAAAGATAATCCAAAGCAACTTGAATCAAACTATTACGAACTTTTTGAGGGTCACGGGCGTTATCAGTCAAAGCTTGCATATCAGCAATCATGATAAACATCTTGTACTTACCTTCATTTTGGAGCTTAACGCGGTTTTTCAATGAACCTAAATAATGTCCAATATGTAATTTTCCTGTGGGACGATCCCCAGTTAAAATAGTATTTGTTTTCATGTTTTCCTCCTGAATTAATTAATGCACAAAGATTTTTCTGGTGGTATAATGGCTCTCCACAATAAAAAAAGCGCCCTATTATTTATAATAATAGGACGCAAAAGCGTGGTGCCACCTGTCTTGTAGATTGCTCTACCGCTCAAAGTTATAAGGTGACTAACCATACCCACTTCCTAACTCAAGGTCGATAACTTTTGCAGCCGTGAAGTTATTCTCTGAACCAACTTACTTGAATTAGTACTAAAAAATGCTTATGCTTTAATGTACTCTAATTGCTATTAGCATAATTAAAAATCGACAAATTGTCAACGTGAGAGGGATTTTAATGACGATTAATCAATCAAAAGATGAAGAACAACAAAGAGTCAATTCAGTTGCTGAAAAAATCGACAACAAGATCAAACGAGTTGACCAAAGCATTGCCCAAGCTCATCAAGAAACCCATCGTATTTATCGCAATTACGGTGAAAATACCAAAGTTAATACTTTTGAAGTCGATGACCAAATGGAAACTAACGCTTCAGTTCAACAACAGAAGCAATTGGTTGCCTTGGCAGTCGAAAATGAAAATATTTTAAACGCTAACCGTCTCAAATTAGAGAATCTTCAAGGTTCCCCATATTTTGGACGAATCGATATCGTCGAAGATGGCGAAGAAGATACTCTCTATATTGGTACTTCTACGTTGCAAGATGATGACGGAAACTTCCTAATTTACGACTGGCGTGCTCCTATTTCCGGAATTTACTACAACGGAATGCTCGGCAAAGTGCACTACCAAACTCCTAATGGTAAGGCCGAAGTCGAACTAAAAAAGAAACGTCAATTCCAAATCGTTAAAAATAATATTCGTAATATGTTTGATACTAATGAAACTGTTGGTGATGAAATTCTCCAATCAGTCTTAAGTGAATACAGTGATGAATATTTAAAGAACATTGTTGCCACAATTCAACACGAACAAAATGTCATTATCCGTGACACTCGCTCCGACGTCTTATTAGTTCAAGGTGTAGCTGGATCTGGTAAAACCTCTGCCATTTTGCAACGTGTAGCTTACTTGCTTTATCATAGTCGTTCGACGATGAATGCCGACAATATTGTCTTGTTCTCCCCTAATAAATTATTCAGTAATTACATCTCTGAAGTCTTACCTAGTTTGGGTGAACGAAACATGCGTCAGGTTACTCTAAATGAATTTATTTCTTTACGACTAACTGGTGTTCAAGTAGAAACTCTATTTGAACGTTATGAAAAAGATGAACGCAATTTGCCTGAATCAACAGTTAAAATGCGACTTTACAAAGAAAGCGGCGACTTCTTAGATAAGTTGGCTGAACTTGAAGAAGATCATCCTGAACACATCTTGCATTTTGAAGATATTATCTTTGAAGGTAAACCTTTCTTTACTAAAGAAGAAATGGCCGAAATTTATGATTCAATCAATCACGCCTACCATATCACTGATCGTTTCTTAAAGACGAAAAATGCCTTGATCAAACGTCTCCAAAAAAGAATCCACGAAGATCGTAATGAAGATTGGGTTCAGGCTGAAATTGATAATTTATCCGATGAAGATTTCCAACAAATAATCACTGACCACAACATTGAAGAATCAACTAATCAACGTGAAATTATCGCCGAAGAATTTTTGAAAGAACGTTACGCACCAATTTATAACGCCCTCATCAATGACTATTTCTTTAATCCTTACAAGGAATACCTCTTCTTGCTCAACGAAATGGACCAAGATTTAGTTTCTGACAGCGTTTGGCAAACAATGATTGAAGCTATCGACAACAATATTGAAGCTCATAAATTAAACCTCAGTGATTCAATTGCCATCCTTTACTTACGCGATATCGTCACTGACGGCGGTGTTAATCATTCAATTCAACACATCTTCATTGATGAAGTGCAAGATTACACAATGGCTCAACTCAAATACATCTCCCACGCTTTTCCAAATGCCAAGATGACCTTGTTGGGTGACCGTGCCCAAGATGTATTAACTAGTTCTTATCGTCAAAAAGATCTTGTTACCGAAGTTAATGAACTATTCAGCAAAAAGCGTATCAACACTATTACGCTAAACCAAAGTTATCGTTCAACTGCTGAAATAACTAACTTTGCTACTAAACTCTTGCCAAATGGTGAAGAAATCAAAGCTTTTTCTCGTCAAGGTGAAGATCCCGTAATCAAGGTCTTTGACGATGACAATTACTACCAAGGTTTGAAAGAAACAGCTAAAGAACTCAATAAGAAATACGAAACAGTCGCTATCTTGACACGTAATCAAGCCCAAGCTGAACAAATTTACACCCACTTCAGTGATGAATCTATTATTACTTTAGTTGATGCTGACTTTCGTTCTATTCCTAAGGGAATCCTAGTCCTACCAATTTATTTGGCAAAGGGTTTGGAATTCGATGCTGTTATTGGACATGACGTCTCAGACCAAAACTATCCTGACAGTCGTAGTACTGATGTTCTTTATACTATCTGTACTCGAGCTATGCACAGTTTGACTTTATGTGTCGATGGTACGGTTTCACCATTATTAAGTAACGAATCTTCAGATTTGATTTCTGAACAATAATCTAAAAACTCCAATGAAATATCCTTATGTGGGTATCTCATTGGAGTTTTTTTCTAATTATTTTACTAATCCGTACAATAATGCATCGTGATATTTACCAGCCGAAAAAATTTCATCCTTCAATGTACCTTCAAACTGAAAACCGACTTTTTTAGCAACTGCATTGCTAGCAAGATTAACTTCTTCTGCCATAAGTTTAATTTTATGCAGATTCAATTCATCAAAACCAATTTCTAGTAATTTTTTCAGGCAATCAGTCATAACGCCGTTACCTTGAAATTCTCCTCCAAGCCAATAGCCAACTTCAGCATGTTTATTATCAAGATCGATATTATGTAAGTCTATCATTCCAACCGGATGTCCATTGATCCAGATACTGGCAACCCATAATTTCTTTGCTGCCATGCGATCTTGACAATATTCTAAGAAAGCCCGTTCACTAGCCACAGATTTAGTCGATTCGCCCCAAGGCATGAACTTAGCTAATTGAGGCCTAGTTTTTTCGATTTGCTCATAAAGACTATCTGCATCCTTAGGATCAACAATCTTCAATTTAATATTTTCTCGAACCAACCATTCCCGCATACTGTCACCTTCACTTATTATTTGTATATCATTGTATAACATTTTTTCGGACTGAATAGCGACAATATCAACCTATCTTTTTTCTATTTAAAATCATAATCGAGATAGCTAAAACTACTATCGTCGCCACAATACTGATCCAAATGGCTGGATAAATATGAGATATTTTTTCTGTGCCTTTGACTAAATCCAAATTATCACTGACCAATGATATCGGATTATACTTCTGTAATTTTTCAAACATATTCACTAGCATCAAACTAATGAACATAATTACTTTTGCTTAGTGTTGAACCAAAAATCACCACTGCAACAAACAATAATCCAAAAACTAATAAAGGCCACATCCCTGTCCAAATGTTAGGACTTTTATCATCTGGAAAATAATACGCCGTATAACCCCAGTTGATCAAAAAAGCAACAATTACTGCTAGACACCATTGCAACATGGCAACGACATATTTGGCAATAACTATGGCATACCGTGGTAATCCTTTTGTCACCAAATTAACCAAAGTTCCTTTAGATATCTCATTACTGATAGTTCCACTAAAAATAACTGCTAAAATAAAAATCCCAATTTGGGTCATGTTTTTAAAATACTGTTGCCACGCTTCAACACTAGTAGGATCAGGCATTTTGATAGTCATCTGACTAGTCGAAGCCATCTTTAAAATATCCGGTGTTAACTTAGCCATCAATGGTCCCTCAATCCCAAAGACTATGAAGATTGCTGCAATAATCAATAAATGGTAATTACGCCATGATTCCAATAGTTCTTTACGCATAAAAATCCAAATTTTCATTGAGTTACCTCCGTAAAGATATCTTCCAGACTAGTGGTTTGCCTACTCATAGAAATTGGTACTAAGTCGAACTTTAATAGCTTTTCCAAAATAGATTTAGCACTTTTCTGATACGAACCATGATAAACAATGGTCAGTTGCGTGTTGTTTTGAAGCGCTTGTTGATTTAATGCAACATTGGCTTTTTGAGCTGAATTTTTTGAGTCAAAGTTCAAAACTATTTGTGGTTTAGCATAGTCGTTTTTTAAATTATCGAGCGTATCGTTTACTTTTAAAATCCCATCATCGAGTATGCCTACACGGTCACTGATTCTTTCAACATCACTCAAAATATGCGTTGAAAAGATAATCGTCGTTTCGCCACGTAAGCTTGCCAACAAAGCTAAGAATTCACTTCGACCAATCGGATCAAGGGCTGAAGTTGGTTCATCGCAAATTAGTAATTTGGGCTGATTCAATAATGCTTGAGCAATTCCTAAACGTTGCTTCATTCCCCGAGAAAAGCCACCAATCCTTTTCTTATTAACTGGTAAATCAACTGTTTTCAAAAGCTTCGTAATACGATTTGGTAGCTCTTTTTTAGGAATGTTAGTCAAACGCCCACAGAGTGTTAAGTATTCACTTGGATTCATGTAATCATAGTATTCAGGAACATCTGGCAAATAACCAATCACTTGATTAGTAAGCGAATTTCCGTAACGAACCTTTTTATCATTAACTTCGATATACCCTGAGTCAATAGTTTCCAATCCTAAAATCATTCTCATCGTAGTAGTTTTACCAGCACCATTTTCACCAACAAAACCAAAGATTGAACCTTCCGGAATGGAAAAATCTAATCCTTTGATGATTTCCTTATCACCAAAGCTTTTTTTGACGTTGTGTAATTCCAAAATCGACATTATTCATTCTCCCTGCCAACTAATAAATAAACGACGGCACCAATTGGTTGGAATAATAAAACCAGAATTATCCACAGAATCCTATTTCCAAAACGGTATTTTTGATGCTTGAAAATATGGACCAACGCCACGATATCTAAAATCAATTCCAAAATTATTAGTGGAATAAATAGTGGTAAATTATTGAAAAAAATGTCTGGATTATTCATCGCCCAAATTCTCCTTTATTCTGTTTAAATGATCAAAAATTTCTTTAAACTCTTTATCATTTTGATATGACATAAAAATTGGATTCTGAGTAATCATCGTCACGAAATCAGTTTTTAATTGTTGTTCACTTCGAGGCAAATTATCACCTAAATCAGTCTGTTTTAACCAATCATCTATTTGATCAAAATACTTATCTCCATGCTGTTTGAGTGGAAACTTAACATTTTTCAAGAGTTCAACATACTCAGACAAACACTGCTTGACCATTTCATCATTCTTAACTTGAGCAAAACCAAACGCTGCTGAAGTCAAAAAATTGATTACAATAGTTGGATTTAATTTTTTAACAGAAAAAGCTGCAATTATTTGTTGTCCACGTTGATAAGTAGCTAAAAATCTCTGAGGTTGATTAACAACTAATTGTAGATAATTAGTTAACTGACTCATCATGACGGCAATGTATTGAAATAAAGCACTCTGCGTTGTCGCCACAGCCTTGTCATTCTCACCCTTTAATTGATAGGCCCAAGCTATCAAACTTTCTACTGGATAATATTCGGGCACATATTGACCTAATTTTTGTAAAACTTCATCTGGCTTTTGCAAAATCAATGAACAATAGGCTGAGAAGTTTTTAGCCTTTGCCAAAAGCTCTGGGTCATTTGATATTTCAGAAACATGTTGAAAAAGATCTTGGGCTTGGGTTAAATATTTTTCGGTTTTATTTTTCTTGTCGTCGCCAGGAAACAAATCTCCATGGTTAACTAAGAATTGACCCATTTCTAAAATTAACGGTGCACAAGAATAATAGCGATGAATGATTTCTTCAAATGATTTGTAAACTTGTTCAGGTGAATTATCTTTAAAGGAATTGGCTAAAGACTGATAAATTTCTCTAATTTGTTCAGCGGATAAATTATTACTGTAACTCAATAACTGATCCACTGTGATATCAAAATAGCTTGCTAATAAAGGCAACAATGTTATATCCGGATACGTTTGCCCTTTTTCCCATTTGGAAACTGAAGCCTTAGATACACCAACGAAATCGGCTAATTGTTGCTGCGTGACTTGCTTTTCTTTGCGTTTTTGCAAAATAATCTTACTCATATCCAATTTCATCTCTATCACCTCTTGTAATAATTATATTGGGTTAATTATGTTTAGTATAGCGATACTTAGTTAACTCTAGATGGTATTTATCAACTTTCACGATACTTTTAAAAATAAAAAAAGCCTAATGCCATAGTTTCAAACTACGACATTAGACCCATCTATATTTAAATAATAATTGTTCCTACTGCTGCACTAACCATAGCTACAAAGATAGCCATCTTTTCATCCTTAGTGTACAAGTATGTCAAAGCATAGCACCAACCTAAGGCCATCATCATAAAGAATTGCAATACAGAACCAGGTAAACTGATTAAGCCAGCAATGACTCCACTCAATAGAATTCCCATAATGGCACTGTAAGCCGAACTCTTTCTAAAGAAATAATTGAAGAAAAATCCGGTTTGCACTAGTTGTTGCTGAATCGTTATAACAAAAACATTTGCAACCATATTAAAGACAAAAACGCTTTGCTCGGCACTTGAAACATCATCATTAGCAAACTTAGGCAATTTACCGGAAATTTGCAAATAACTGACCATGATCCGCATTAAGCAAACCAAAATTATCATCAAACTGACCAATCCAGCATTAGATAATAACGAATATACGAAACCATCAGCTGTATCGGAAAACGATTTTTCTTCTCGAATATATTTTCTAATCATCAAAAATAGCGTAATTAATCCAACGACAAAGAAGGCTATCATGATTGGCATGTCCAATCCTTTGCTATTTGCCGCATTATTTTTCAACATCAATGTTACGATGGAAAATGCTATCCATATTAAATATCTGACAAAATCTGTTCCTGGAGATTCTCCTACGCGCATAATAACTTCTTCCAATCAATAATTTTACTTTGTCATTATATCATACGCCAATACTTCATTTTCTTCTTGTTTTCAACTATTATTAATAGAGTATTTAGGTTTGGCGTTAGATGTAATTAAGATGCCGTCGTCCGTTCGGCCCTGGAAAACGCTGGAACGCTGTGGGCACGACTTGGAGCCTTTGCTAAGCCCAAGTTCGGGCAAAGTCTTCAAGATCGACCTTTCACTAGGCAATAAATTGCCAAGTGAAATTTCACGGCTGAGCATTTTCCAGGGCTCTCACTCCCGACTAGATAGTGGATTTTAACTATATTTCAATTAACTTTAATTCAATACTATCAAGCTAAAGAAACGAAATCTAGTCGGCAGCGTTCCAGCTACCCACGGAAATTTTACGGACGACGGTATCTTAATAACCAAACCTGCATTTGGAGGGATTTTTTTTTATGAATAAGAATCATCGGATTTTTTATTTAGATTTTATCCGTGTTATTGCCATTCTCTTAGTGGTCTTTATCCACGTTTCTGCTATTGATACTACTTTGAATGTTGGCAGTGGACAATGGCAGATCACTAAAATTTTAAATTACTTTGCCCATATCAGTGTTCCTGTTTTCTTCATGATTTCTGGATCACTGCTGCTCAATAGTAAAAAAACGACTTCTTTAAGCTATACTTGGAAAAAAAGAATCCCGCATGTGGCCATTCCCTTTATCATGTGGTCAATAATTTCACCTATCGTTGTTGGAATTTATGCACATTCGTTATCATTTAAAAATGTAATGAGCGTTGTCAAAACTATTCTTTATCAACCAACTTCTCCAACACTTTGGTTCATGTATCCACTTGTGGGAATTTATATTCTTTCTCCGGTAATCAGAACTTTTGTTGAACACGCTTCTAATGAAATGTTGATTTATGTTACGGGGATTTGGTTAGTTACTTGCTCATTATTACCATCGCTTGCTGTGATGTTGCCCAAAGATTACACAAAAATCTTGACTCTATCACCAGTAGCTAACTTCTTCTTAGTTGGGGGATTCACAGGATACTTTATCCTTGGTTATTTATTAACAAAACTAAAAGTTGAAAAAGCCAATAATCTTGTTTTAATTGCCATTTTCCTAATTGCTGGTTTGGGTGGTAATTTCATTTCTGAAGCTGTTCCTAAAATTTTTGACAGCAATAACGGCTACTACGTCACTTCAATCTACATCCCTATCATGTCAGTAGCTGCTTTTATACTTCTACAAAAATGGGGCAGTAAAATCAAATCCAACATTACAATTAAGACTTTTGAATTCTTATCACCACTAGTATTCGGAGTTTACTTGATCCACAATTTATTGATCTTGTTCATTGAACCCTGGTTCATGAATCACATTGCTATTCATGGATTAACTGCTACTTTCTTGAGATACATCGTTGTCTTAATTTTATCAATCATTATCATTTGGATTCTAAATTGGATTCCCGGTATCAATTATTTGCTAACTGGTAATTCTAAAAAGCGCAAATAAAAAACCTTCACGAATTAATCGTGGAGGCTTTATTTATATCTAATTTAATCTTCTTTTTTAACTCTAGTAAATTTCAAAATTGCACCAAAGGCTGCCAAGATAACGCCTAGAATTGTTGCAAGAATACCAGTTGTTTCACCAGTTTGTGGTAGTTTTCCTGTAGTTCCTGAATCTGAACTTGAGCCTTGTGACTCAGTAATGTTACTGCCAGCAACACCAGGTAATAATCCTTCAGAATTTCCTTCTGAACCACCGTTTGTAATAGTATTGCCATCACCATCTAATAGTCCATCAGTTCCTTCTTCTCCAGCTTCTTCTCCTTCTTCAGACTCGTTAGATTCATCAGAACCATTATTTTCTTCCTCTGAACCTTCATTATCCTCGTCTTCGTCGTCTTTATCTTCTTCGCCATTATCATCAGTATCTGGCTTTTGACCTTCTGAACCGCCATCAACTTCGATCAAATCACCAGTGTCAGGGTCAATATCTTCTTCCTCTTCTTCTTCATCAGGGTTTTCGATATTGCCACCGTCGTTTTCGTCACCTTTTCCTTCATCTGGTAATCCATCAGGAAGTTCACCAGGAATTGTTACAGGTCTTTCGAATTCAGTTTCTGTAGCGTTATCGTCTTGAAGATCCCATCTGTGAGTTTCGGCGTTGACGATTACTTTGTCAGCTACAATATTACCATCAAGGTTAGCATCAGCTATCACAGTTGCCTTTGGAGCCAAAACACTGCCTTGGAATGGACGTTTAACATCGATTGTTCCTGTGTACAAATTATCACTAGCTGTGCTGTCATAGAAGTTCCATAGCAAGTGGTTGTCATCAAAGTATTCTGTTTCCTGATTAGGACGATCCTTTTGATTGGCATCAGCACCTTCACCATCGTTAAAGGTCAATTTAACTTGTGAATTAACATCATATGGATCTTGACCTTTTGTATCAACATTAATTATGATACTTGTTCCACCTTTATCAGCAGATAAACCGGTAATGTAAATTGGGGTATCAGTATTTAAAACATCAGCATCTAAATTGATAATGATTTGATTGTTTTCATTAGGGTTGTAATCCTCTAAGTTGATAACTCGTTGGTTACGATCTGGAAAATCACTATTTTGAACCGATACAGTTGGTTCCATATTAGAAAGTGTATTTGATTTACTCTCTAATTGTGAGAACTGTGAACCAAAATCAATATATGTATTACCATTCTTATCTTGATACGTTTCATCTTTAGTCAAGTGATCAATGTTAGTTCCATCAACCTTAGTCCGAGTCGTATCAGTAACATCAATATCATTACCTTCGCCGAAAACAACCTTATTAGTACGATCAGCATTCCCTTGGACAAACGAACTTGAAGCAATAGCATTGTGATTTTGAACATAAGAAATATCTTTATTCAAATAACCTTCACGAATATTTGTACCAAAATTAACGTTTCCGTTTAAAGTACCAACAGCTAAATTACCATTAGTATGAGCATTCAAAGTTGCTTCATTGGCAAAAATATGGAAATTTGATGCATAACCTAATTGATTACTATTTTCATTACTAAAGTCATCACTAACACTTCCACCATCTTGAACATCATCATTTACTGATTGAGTAACCGCTGTTTGAGATTGTGTTGTACTTTGTGTTGTTGCTGCACTATTTGTATTACTTGTTGCTTGTGCTGAACCTTGAGTTGTCGCAGTACCACTTGTAGTATCTGCTGTTTGCGATGCAGTTGAGTTATCGCTTACAGAAGTACTATTAGTGAAACCATTATTGACAGTAGTTGCGGCATCAGCTTGGGTTGTCGTTGACATTCCCATCAAAACTGCTGCACTTACAGCTACACAAGATAAAGCCCATTCTTTTCCCTTTTTCATTAACATAATTAACTAAATCTCCCTCTTCAATTTAGAATAATTATTATCTATTGGTAATAAATCAGGTAATAATATTACATATGAAAATTATTACGCTACTCCAAAATATTGTCAAATTAATATCGGATTATAATCCTATAACTTATTTATTACAGAAGTGTTAAAGAAAAGATTGATTTAACAACATTACTAAGCTTTTATACAAAAATAGAAAAGTTTACTTTTGTATGATTTCTTTTTTGCTTTTTGACAAATAAAAAGCCCAATTCCTAGGAATTGAACTTTCTTGAATTATTTCATAAATAGTCACGGGGAGAAAAATTATTGTCGATTGTCAGAACCCATAGCAAAAACTGCTACACAACCAAAACCTGTATGACTAGAAATCGTCATACCAATTGGATAAATCTGAATATCAGCTTCAGAAATCGACTCCTGAATTTTATTTTTAACAACTTGAGCGGCATCGTAATCGCCACTAGTTGTGATGATAATTGGTTGATCAATATCATTTTGAATTGCCGGAATTACTTTGTTGGCCAAATCTAAAAGTGATTTTTTACGTGTTCGAGTTTTTTCGATCATACGTAACTTACCATTAGGATCAACATCTAAGATAGGTTTTACTTTTAAAAGCGTACCCAAAGTCGCTGAAGTGTGAGAAATTCGGCCACCATGATATAAATAATTTAAATTATCGACAGTAAACCATTGTTGAAGCCGTAATTTATTATTATTGAACCATTCCACTAACTCCTGCAAATTCTTGCCGGCCTTTTGAAGTCTGATTGCTTGCAAAACTAACAGACCTTCACCACCACTGGCAGCAGCTGTATCAACAATTTCTATTGTTGCTTCTGGAAATGATTCTAATAAGATATCCTTAGCTTGTTTAGCACTAGAAAGGGAACCGCTCAATCCACCAGAAAAGCCAATATAGACGATTGGTGTTTTCTTTTCTACGTAAGGTTTAAAGAATTCCACATACTCACCAATATTAACTTGTGTAGTAGTTGGCATGATTCCCTGTTGAATCTTTTGGTAAAATTCTTCAATATCATAACTTTGACCAAAATCATTGTAGATATCTTCAGCACCAATTTTTGTATGGAAGCAGATTGCATCAACATTGCTATCCTTCAGTGTTGCCAAAGGTAGGTCGCATTCTGAATCCGTTAAAATTTGATACATAGTCTACCCCCTCAAATTAAATAATGACTTACTTTATTTAAGTCACCGATTAATAATACCATTAATTTTAATTCTGTAAACTACGTAATCTAGTTTTTAAAACTATATACATATTAATTAATTATTATTAATTTTTTGAATAAAAAAACAGCTGTACGAAAACGTACAACTGCCATATATACAGCCGTCTATCGGATTTGAACCGACGACCCCCACCTTACCATGGTGATGCTCTACCTATCTGAGCTAAGACGGCATTAACACTCCCTACATTTTAGCAAACTTAGATACTGTAGAGAATGCTTTTAATTAAAATGCTTCAATAATTTCGGCTACTCCTGTGGCAAAGAAGAAAAAGGCTAATAGGAAAACAATGAAGTCTCCTGCCAAAACTGGATTGAACAATAGAATAATCGCAAACAAGAGATTTAATCCCGCCAAAATCACGATCAACCAATAGTACTTTTTACCGAAGAAATGGTAAAAGCGTGCGGTAAAAATTTGGAAAGCCGCATCCAACAAGAACCAAATTGAAAACATATAAATGATTGCGATAACCCCTACATTTAAGTGGGCAATAAAAATAATACCGATAATAATATTCACAATGGCTGAAAAAATTGTCCAACCACTTCTAACACCCAAGAAGCGTGTCATTTGAGAGCCAAACCATAATTGGTAAACCCCTCGTAAAATTATAAAAAAGCCAAAAATTCCGGCAATGGTCGATAAACTTTTTAGCGGATACCACATTACTAAATAGCCCGCATACAAAGAAATCAAGCCAATGATAAAACCAAACCAATCAAAATGGCGTTTTGGTTCACTCATACATATCTTCCCCTTCTCAAATTCTCAATCACATATTTATTTTAACATTAAGCAATATCAAAGTTGAATGATATGCGCTATAATAGAAGGGCTAAGAATATTATTAGGCTAAACGAAAGGTTGTAAAATTGTCCCCTAACAAAGAAAATTATTTAAAAACCATTTATGAATTGAATTATGACTTCACAAAGATCACTAACAAACGTATTTCAGAAATCATGAATGTGTCCGCTCCATCTGTTACCGAAATGCTGAATGCTTTAGCAAGTGAAGGCTATTTAACACATTCCCCATACAACAAAATTGTCTTAACACCTAAGGGAAATAAAGTTTCTGAAAAACTAGTTCGTACACATAGACTTTGGGAAGTATTTCTTAATCAATGTCTCAAATACCCAGTCGACAATGTTCACCACAACGCTGATGCGCTAGAACATGCTTCTGACGACGATTTGATTGATCACTTGAATGATTTCCTTGATCACCCTCAACGTTGTCCACATGGTGGAATTATCCCTGGAAACGGTCAAGGTGAAACTGATGCTGATGATAAATTGCTCAGTATGATTCCCGACGGAACTAAGGTTCAAATTGTCCGTGTATCTGATAACTATGACTTTCTTCAATACTTTGGTAGTTTAAATCTCGAAATTGATGATACGATCGAAGTTATCAAACATGAAAAATTCGACAATTCATTAGTTGTAAAAAAAGCAGATGGTTCTAACTTAACAATTGGTGCTAAGGCCATCGATTATATTTTTGTTGAAACACGATAAAAAAATAATCCCCAGTGTGAATTAATCACATTGAGGATTATTTTTTATTTCTTACGATTATTTTCCAAAACCCTTTGATAGAAAATAGCCATTGTTAATTGTTCATATGGTTGTAGCCAAATCGATAATAATTCATGTGTTAAAGCATTTAAAATTTCCCAGAAGAAAAATTCAAGACAAAGTGAGAAATAAGCCCACTTGTATCCACGCATTAAAACTGAACTACGACTAAAACTGGAAAAAGCCATACGCAAAGTCCATTTATTTTGATCAGCCACATCATCCTTAAAAATAAAAAAGGCCTGTGAAAAGATCATCAAGAACCAAATACCAGGAATAATATACAACATTAATCCTGCTTCTAAGAATAGTCCGAATAACGCCGTTATAAACAATAGTGGAAAGAAATAACGGCCTGAAAAAGCTTGTAAACTACCTTTTAAAGCATTGATTTGATAATCAGGATTACGCAATTTATCGATCAAAGTATACGAAACGCCGACACAAACCATAATAAAGAAAAACATAAAAGCATAGACAACAACACTCGTTTCAGGAGTCAGTGTCAACATAAATTGATTAGCCGAACTAGGATCGTTAGCCATGCTGGCAGATATTTCTGATAGTCGTTGACTTGCTTGAGATGGATCAGCTAGATTGACATTCAAGTTAGCCATCCACGTCGTGTAAATTTTGGTTCCAAAGTACACTGCCAAAAATCTCAAAAGAATTGGAACGACATTAAGAGAAATGTTCCCCTTAATATCTTTGCGAAAAGCTCTGTGGGCCTCACGTCTGATCTCCAAGGCAGATATTCGATTATTATTCATCTATATCCCTCACAATTACAATAACGCCATTATAACAAAGATAATTACTAGCTACTAATTTACTTCATTGTAATTGAGCCTTTGGTTGCTTTGACACTCAATAAATTACTTGCATCAACTTTATTTTGATATTCGTGACCATAATTCTTATCCATAACTCTGACTACGCCATCCGCTGTAGTTAAATCTAAACCATCAGCTGTAACGTCACTACCAGTAAAGTGTCCATTGCTGAAGAGGCGGAAATCATTTTTATTCATAAAAACTACTTTATCCATCGTAATACGACTGTGATTGGCCAAAGAATTCATCGTATCTAAATTAGATTGTTTAACTTTTAACGTTGATTCATTTAAATTAATACTCGTTTTAACTAAAGTAGAATTTTTCATAATCACATCCGAATATTGACTTGCTACCAAGGTCATATTATTAATTTTTGAATTAGCAACATTAAATGTAGCGTCATACAGGTTGATTTTTTCTAAATTATTTATCGTTGCATCGGTAATGTAAAGATTTGCATCATAATCCATATCTTTAGCCGTTTTGACTAGATTATTTATCGTTACATCATTGATGTTCACCGTTCCATTAGCCAAACGTAAATTAACATTATCAAGAGTTTTATTCATTGGAATCGTAATAGTTACCTTAACGTGGCCTAAAACATTAACTCCAACATGCTTGTTATTCTTTTTACCATTGATAGTTAAAGTATCTTTTTTCACCTTATACGAAGGAGCTTGAGACTTATCTCCATCGATATGGATTTTATAACGGTCACCTAATTTGAAATTAACATTGGCGTCCTGACCTTCGACGTAAACATTTTTAAAATTATTCAATGGATAAGTTTCATCCACTTTTTGCGCTACTTTAAATCCGTGATCCCACACTACTGAAGTATTGGCTCCCAAAAGAATTCCACCAAGCAAAAGGATTCCACCGATAATCAATAAATAAAAACCCGTTACAAAATACTTACGCATTAGTTTTCTCCCCCTTCATTGGTGTCTTACGACCATACAAAAGTTTCTTACCTAACCAGCGGAAGAAGACTACCACTACACTAAAGCACCACTTAATTAGCGCTATAACGATAGGAATCAAGAAAAAGTCTACTCCTAAAATCAACAATCCAACACCGACAAAAAAGATAGTTGTCGCAAATGACTGAAAAATCACTGCTAAACCAACAAAAATGGATCCAACGCCAAGTACTACAGACATTGCTAGAAGGAATAAGAATAGCAATACCATGAAAATTACCATACCGAAAAACAAAAGTAGTAATGGAATTAAAATGATAGCAATCATAATAGCTACTGGTGAAGCCATCAAAGCTAAAATAACTAAACCAATCATTTTCAAATTACGTGAAGCTCGTTCATTACTAGTAATTTGACCATTATTGATATTTTGATAATTCTCCTCAGACATCTTAATCGAATAATCAGCCAAAACCTTTCGAGCTAAATGCTTTGGTGTACCTAATTCATTGATAATTTTATCTGAAGTTTGTAAATCTGCATCAATCATGTATTCGCGATAAAATTCAATGACATCATCTTGTTCTTTTTCATCTAGTTGATGTAAATAAATTCTGAATTCATCAATGTACGAATCTATTGCTTTATTCTTCATTTTTCCCCTCCAAGATAGCATCTGTGGCTGCCTTTAATTCCTGCCAGTTGACTTTGATTTGTTCTAAATGTTCTTTTCCTAAATCTGTTATTTGATAATAGCGACGATTTCTACCCTCGTATGCCTCATCGTATGTGCTCAACCACTCTTCCTTTTTTAAACGTCGAAGAATAGGATACATCGTTGACTCTGAAATTGGAAAACTCTTCCTAATTTCTCTAGTAATTGCATAACCGTAGTAATCTTGCTTAGTTAACAGAGCTAAAACTGAACCTTCAAGAATCTCAGTTGAAACTTGAATTGCCATATTATCTCCTCATTTCTCAATACTATACGTCGTATAATATCATTTCAGTAACAATATATTATAAATAACATCATATGTCAATTTTTAATAAATAAAACTTGACATTATTTATTTTAGGCCGTACGATAGTTGCAACATTTATAACAAATATAAAAAACGACGACAGAAGAGTAACTGAGTTAACTAGTCCAGAGAATCAACGGTGGTGCGAGTTGATCTAGTCCTTGGCGAAACACATCTGTAAGTTGAATGATTGAATCAAGTAGGTCATTTCGGTAGCACCGTTAAAGCTGAAGTTATTGTAACTTCGTGAGCCTAATATCGTGAGGTATTGGGAACCAGAGGTGGAACCGCGAATATTCGCCCTCTTAGTCTTTTGACTAGGAGGGTATTTTTTTACAATAACTTCTTGAGGTTAGTACCGTGAGATACTAACGAACTCGAGGTGGAACCACGTCAAGACGTCCTCTAGCTATATGCTAGTGGGCGTTTTTTTATATTTGAAAAAGGGGAGAGATATTATGATGAATTACATTTTTGAAATTTTACCGTCACTTCTAAGTGGTACGGTAATGACTTTGAAAGTTTTCTTCTGGACACTTGTTTGTTCATTGCCATTAGGAGTTTTGGTATCACTAGGACGCAGCTCCAAATTTAAACCACTCAGTTGGATCATTTCTTTTTACATCTGGGTTATGCGGGGAACTCCTTTACTACTGCAATTAATTTTTGTTTTCTATGGCTTACCTAACATGCCATTTGCACATATCGTTTTTGAAAGATACGATGCCGCATTGTTTGCCTTCATTCTTAACTACACTGCTTACTTCGCTGAAATCTTCCGTGGTGGTTTTTCAACCGTCAGCAAGGGACAATTCGAGGGTGCTAAAGTTCTCGGACTCAGTTATTGGCAAACGATTCGTAAAATCATTATTCCTCAAGTTGTCAAAATCGTCTTACCTTCAATTGGTAATGAAGTCATCAACTTGGTTAAGGATTCGTCCTTAGTTTACGTAATCGGTTTAGGCGACTTGCTTCGTGCCGGAAATATTGCCAGTTCACGTGATGTTACCTTACTTCCTTTAGTCTTAGTTGGTATCATCTACTTACTATTAACTCTAATTTGTACTTGGGTACTAAAAATTCTAGAAAAACGTTTCAGTTATTATCGTTAGGAGAGAGAAAATATGTTGAAATTAAATAATATTACTAAAAGCTTTGATGGCAAGACCATCTTAAATAATCTAAATCTCGAAGTTAAAGATAATTCAATCTTAAGTATCGTTGGACCTAGTGGTGCTGGTAAAACTACTCTCTTACGTTGTATCGCCGGACTAGAAAAAATCGATTCTGGTAGCTTTATTCTCAACGATAAACCATTTGATCCCTTCGACGAATCAGTCAAAGAACGTGTTGTTGGCGTTGTCTTCCAAGATTTCAATCTCTTCCCTCATCTATCCGTTATGGAAAACGTTGCTTTAGCTCCACAAATGGTCCTAAAACAAGACAAACAAACCGTCCAAAAAAATGTCGATGAACTTTTAGCACAATTAGGTTTAACTAGTCTCAAAAATCAATATCCTTTCGAGCTATCTGGTGGTCAAAAACAACGTGTTGCTATTGCTCGTGCTTTAGCCATGAAACCTCAAATTCTCTGTTATGACGAACCAACTTCAGCGCTAGATCCAAGTCTTCGTGACACCGTGGCCCAAGTTATTTTGGACTTGAAAAAAACCGGCATCACTCAAATTGTCATCACCCACGATCCTGACTTTGCCAAAAAGATTGCTGATCAACTACTAGAAGTAAAACCATTGAACAATTAATCATAGGGGGATTAAATTATGAAGAAAAAAATATTACTATTCATGACCTTCTTAGCCTTCTTTGGTTTATTAGCTGGTTGTAGTGACAACAAGAGGTCAGTAGCCCAACAAGCTAATACGACTGATACTTGGTCATCTATCAAAAAAAGAGGTCGTGTCATCATCGGATTGGACGATACCTTCGTTCCTATGGGCTTTCGTCAAAAGAACGGTAATTTGGTTGGATATGATATTGATTTAGCCAAAGCTGTTTTCAAACAATACGGTATTAAGGCTGATTTCCAACCCATCGATTGGAATATGAAAGAAACTGAATTAAGAAATCGAACAATTGATTTGATCTGGAACGGTTATACGATTACACCGGCTCGTAAGAAACAATTGATGTTCTCGCGTCCTTACATGGCTAACCGTCAAGTCTTGGTAACCAAAACTAACCAAAATATCACTTCATTTAAGGGTATGAAAGGTAAAACTCTCGGAGCTCAAACAAGTTCCTCTGGTGCTAGTTTGTTAGACGAACATCCTGCAATGTTAAAAAACTACATCAAAAATAAGACTCCGGTACTTTACGATTCTTTCAACAACGCTTTGATGGATCTGGACGCCAACCGAATTCAAGGTCTTTTAATCGATAGTGTCTATGCTGGTTACTATATTAGTAAAGAAAAGAATCCTGACTCATATCGTATTACTAGCGGTGGTTTTACAGGTGAAGATTTCGCCGCCGGTATGAGAAAAGGTGATAAAACTTTGAAGAAGAAAATTGATCAAGGTTTACAAAATTTGGCCAACACTGGTGAATTACAACAAATCAACAAAAAATGGTTTGGTAATTCCGATAATTCATTAATTCAACCTGAAAAATAAAAAAAATCGTCAGAATTTAAACTGACGATTTTTTTATGATTTTGTGGTTTCTTTTTTAGCAAATGGCTTAATAAATTTATCTAATAGTGGTTTATTCTGTAATTGGCTCTTCCATTCATCATTGATATGATCACTCAAGTTTTCACAACTAGCTAATGTAGCAGTAATACTTGCAATCGTATCAGTATCTTCGCCTAAATTAACTGCTAAAATCACTGCTCCGTCAATACTAGTAGAGTTTAAAACACTCCAGATACTGGCTAACAATGTATCTACAACGTAACCGGTAGATTTAATATCTTTGCGTAAAGTTGTAGCAAATCCTGGTTGGAACATTGCTTCAAAATAAGGCAATTCTTTTAGCTCACTAGGACGATTTTCTAAAGCCTTCGTAAGCTGATTAGGTAAAGTATCTAAGGTGGATAATAATGAATGACCATTTAATAAACTATGAATAATTTCTAAATAAATATAGCTAGCAACAATGCTTCGTGGATGACGATGCGTCAAACTAGTGTACTCTCGTTCTAATTGGAGACGTTGATCTAAATTAGATTCATTAACTAAGTCAATTGCCAATGGTGCTAGACGCATTAATGCTCCATTACCATTTGCTTCCACGCTTTTATCCCCAGATTCTAAAGCTGGATAATGATTAACTGACCAATTACGCAAAGCCTTAGCACAAGTGTTACCAATTCCAAATGCTACTCCATTAGGCGTATATTCGTTGTGAAACATATAATTGACGAACTTTTGCATCAATTCATCATAACTTTGACCAGCAGTTAAATTCTCCAATAACGGTAAGGTAAATGATGTATCATCAGACCAACTCCCTTTTGGCTGTTCCCAAGTACCCGTAGTCATTGAATCGATATAATATGAATCTCTCTTATCAAATTCAACTGGAACTCCCAAGGCATCCCCAACTACGCCAGCATAAAGAATATTCTCAATTTGGTACGCTTGCATTTAATTCATCTCCCATCAAAAAACTGAGACTAAATTCTAGCCTCAGTTTAATTTTTCTACATATTAAGAATACTACATTTTTTCCCATCTATAAGCACGTTTAATCCTAAAAAATTAAAAGAAGAACCGCTAAAAGAATCCCGAATGCGGCTAACCAACTGACTTTTTTCTTGTCATTGTTGGTTCTTGGTAATTTTTTATTCATAAGCATTGCCTCCATGCCCTAGAAAAGTTATATCATCTTATGAATCAAATGAAAAGGCTTTTTTGACAATTTGAGCAATTATTATTTTAGGATTTTGTAGATTATTAAGGAATTAATATCGTTCTTTAAAAACGATTTCATGAGCATTCTCCGAACATTTCAGTATAATTAAAGTATAAACATAAAGGAGTTATTACTAAAACCATGGAAAAAAAGAATCGTGTTTACTTAGCAGGTCCATTTTTCAGTGATCAACAAGTCAAACGTTTAGACGACGTTCAAGCTCTCTTAGAACAAAATCCTACTATTGGTGACGTCTTCCGTCCTGGCAAGCATGCTTATGATGCAGCCGAATTTGGTTCATTTGAATGGCAAACAGCTGTCTTCAAACATGATATTAACAATATTAATGTTTCGGATGTAGTCGTTGCAATGTTAGACTATAAAATAGAAGAAAACGAGTTTGAACCAGACTCTGGAACTGTTTGGGAATGTGGCTATGCATCAGCTCACAATATTCCGGTTATTGGCGTTAGAAACATTGATGATCAACCACTTAACTTAATGTTGGCTGCCAGTTTAACTGCTTTCTTTAATGGTTCTGAAAATATCAAAGAGATCAAGGATTATGATTTTAATTCATTGATGACTCGTTATGAAAATGTAAAAGTGTTCTAGGAGGAACAAAAATGTCACAAGTAACACAACGAACAGAAAAATCGATTATCACAGCGATGATTTCCCTACTTCAAAAGAAACCATTCGAAAAAATCACTGTTGGTGATATTTGTGACGAGGCTCTAATTAACCATAGTACCTTCTACCGCTACTTTAGTGATAAATATGAATTGCTCCATTCAGTCTTTTCTTACTTATTAGATGATTTGATCAACAACACTTCCAATGCGAAAACGATTGTCTATCAAATTGCTGATTTCATGGAAAAGAATAGCAATTTTATCCACCATATTTCTCCACAATATCAAACGAAGGCAAATCTCTATCCTGAGTTTAGAAGTATTCTCCAAGATATTGTTAAAACTAAAAGTAAAGATCCTAACAGTCAAAAAGATCCTCTGATCAAAATGATTACTGAATCAGATGCACCTGAATTAATGATCAGTTTTATTGTTGGTGGTTTGATTGGATTAGTTGAATATTTAGAAGATAATGATTTTAAAGTTTCTCGAACTAAATTTATTGAATTTACTGAGAATTTCTTTGCTAAATGGTCTAAATAAGATTATTTTTAAGCCTCATCAAGATGATTAACTCATTTTGATGAGGCTTTTTGTTTGTTAGTATTTATCTTGCCGTCCTCCACGGCAAAGCAAATTTGGCACAACCTTTTATTAGGTTTAAAATTAAATTAATATCAAACACTTGGGAGAAATTATGAAAGCATCCACAAAAATCAATAAATCGTGGTTCTTATTTGGCATGATGTTAATTGCCGCTAACTTAAGATTACCAATTACCATGATTCCACCACTACTCAGCACGATTGAAAAAAATCTCGGCATTCCTAAATCTTTGGCCGGACTTATCACATCAATTCCACTGGTTACCTTCGCCTTGATTTCACCAATTATCGTCAAAGTTGCCAAGAAACTCGGTAATGAATTGACGGTTTTCTTATTTTTTATATTATTAATTATCGGTAGTTACTTACGTGTCATCCCTACAATTGGAGCTCTGATGTTTGGAACTTTTCTAGTCGGAGTTGGTATCGATAGTGGGAACGTTTTGGTCCCAGCAATGATTAAGGATCACTTACCTAATCAAATTCCTTTGGGAACTAGTCTGTATACGATGTCGATGCTATTGATTGGTGCAATCGGAACGGCTTTGGCTGGAGTATTAATTACCAAAATCAGTTTACAACTTACCTTAATGATTTTATCAATTGCAGCTATTATTGCTCTGGTTTTTTGGATACCTAATTTACGCTATAATCAACGGGACACCTCCAGCACTAAACATGTCACTTACCGTAGTGTTTGGAACCAATCACTTGGCTGGTTGATTACTGCTTTTTTTGGCTTTCAATCACTAGTTTATTATTCATTCGTCACTTGGTTGCCTTCAATGCTAGAAAGCCACGGTACCAGTGCTATTTTAGCTAGTAATTTATTAACCGTTTTGCAATTGAGTGGCTTGCCTTGTTCATTTATTGTTCCTTATTTTTCAACCAAAAAACACGGTTTCAAACATTTATTGATCATGTTAACGATCGGTTATGCTATTGCTCCGCTTGGGTATTTATTCCCTACTGGCAATTTGATTTTTCTAAGTATCGTAACAGTTGTGACGGGTTTTGGTTCGGGAATTGCTTTCAACATGGCAGTAATTTTCTTTACCGAAAAAACGACCAATCATTACCAAACTGCTGAGGTATCAGGCATGGCACAATCAGCTGGATATCTATTGGGCGCTATTGGTCCAGTCTTATTTGGATACTTGGAAAACGCCTTGAGTTCTTGGAATTTAGTTCTGGGGATTTTAGTTTTAGTATCCGTCCTACTCGTTTTATCTGGAATTTTAATTGCCCATCACCAACCTATTGCAGAACAATAATTATTCTGTATTATAATTAAATAATATTAATCATTGAGGAGAAAAATTTATGAAGAATTTGTTTTTTGATTTTGATGGTACGATTGCTAATACCCAAGAGGGTATTGTCAATGCTCTAGAATATATGGTCAACGACTTGAAGATGGAACACCTCGGTGTCGATACTTATAAGAAATTTATCGGGCCATCTCTAGTCGACAGCCTTGAGAGATTTTATCCTGACTTTCCTAAGGCTCGCTATCAAGAAGCAGTCAAATCTTTCCAAAGTTACTACAATACTAAAGGCGTCTATCAACTAGAATTATATCCTGGTATGAAAGACATGCTACAAGAGCTAAAAGATGCAGGCTATAACCTTTATATTTCATCAGTTAAAACAGAATCTATGCTAAAAATTCTCATTCCGCATTTAGGTTTGGACAATTATTTTGAAGGATTTTATGGTCAATCCGAAGACGGACTCACTCGTAATACTAAACCAGCCATTCTTAAGTACGGTCTTGATGACAGTAAATCTGCTGCTGAAGATTCCATTATGATTGGTGACCGCATGACCGATATGCAAGGTGGAGTTCAAAATGACGTTCACACTTTGGGCATCACATATGGCTTCGGTAATCAGCAAGAATTAAAAGAATCTGGTGCCGATTTAATTGTCGATCACGTTACCGATATTCCTGATGCCGTAAAAAAATTTAAATAATTTAGTTTTTACCCTTGCTATGAAACGGGTTCGATAAGATAACATAATGGTTGTAAAGAGTTAGACATGTCGATACTTGTAAAATAATTATGCAAGGGAGATAACAATTATGTTCAAAATTTTCAGAAAGAACCACACAACCGCAAACATCGAATTAAAAGATAACAATGAAATGAGTGCTTTAAAACTAGCTGCTTCAAAGACTGCTGAAGAGTTCAACGTTGATGAACAAAATATTCAAAGTAGTATTTTTGCTAGTGCTGCCCAAGATGACAATTTCATCGAAAATCGTGCTGTTTTCATGTTCGTTACTAGCGATAAAAAGAGTCGGGCTCACACTATGACTTTGACTTTCAAAGACCCTGTGGCTTGGGGAAATGATAGAACACCAATTGATTACTTGATTGTTGGAATGTTCCCAAGTAATACTTCTCAAAGCGATGTCGATTTTTTGACTGATAAGATAACCAACACTTTGCATGAAAAAGCTGACCAATTGGATGACATTAAGTTCAATGGCAGCGAATTGAATAAATTGAATCAATCATTTACAGACTAAAAAAATTAGCTAGTTGATAAAAACTTATCAGCTAGCTTTTTTAATGCCTAAATGTCTACCAGCTTTTTGAACGATGGTTGTTTAAAAAAATACCTTGTGCTATTATACATTCAAGCAAAATAAATGATGTCAGTGAGCATCAATTTTGGAGGGAAAAAAATGAAAATAGTATCAAAACAGAACCAGCTCGATAACTACCAAGCTAAAGTAGTTGCTTCGACAGCTTCAGGATTTGGATTGGAAAACATGGACGTAATGTTTTTGTCCTTCGCTCTTTCATCCATCATCGCTGAATTGCATCTTAGCGGCACGCAAGCAGGATTGATTTCAACAATCACTAACATTGGTATGTTATTAGGTGGTATTTTTTTTGGAATTTTAGCCGATAAAATCGGTCGTATCAAAACTTTCAGTCATACAATCTTTATCTTCGCCTTTGCGACTGCAGCAATGTTCTTCGCTCACAATCTTACAGCAATTTATATTTGTCGTTTTATCGCCGGTATCGGTGCCGGTGGTGAATACGGAATCGGTATGACTGTTCTAGCCGAAAGCTTTTCAAAGGAAAAATTAGGTCGCGTTTCATCGTGGGTCGGTATGGCCGGTCAAGTCGGAGCTATCTTTGCTTCACTACTAGCAGCCTTGATCCTACCTACATTGGGTTGGCACGCACTCTTCTTATTCGGTGTCATTCCTGTCGTTATTACCTTCTTCATCAGAAGACATTTAAGAGAAAGTACTGCTTTCACTAATTCCTCCAAAGAAAAACACGGTAACGTTAAGCAACTCTTCGCTACACCTAAGATTGCTTATCAAACCATTGCTTTAATGATCATGGCTATCGTTCAAATCGCCGGCTACTTTGGTTTGATGAATTGGCTACCAACTATTATGCAAAAACAAATGAATTTAACTGTTGGTGCTTCAACTTGGATGATTGCAACAATTCTAGGTATGTGTGCCGGAATGTTAACTTTCGGTTGGATTTTGGACAATTTAGGACCACGTCTAGCCTTCGGAATTTTCCTAGCTGCTTCAGCTATTGGCGTTTATGTTTTAACTCTACCAAGTAACGTCTGGTCATTGATTCTCGTCGGTGCGGTCGTTGGTTACTTCTCTAACGGAATGTTTGCCGGTTACGGTGCCATCGTCAGTCGTCTTTATCCAACGGAGGTTAGAGCTACTGCCAACAACGTCATCATGAATGTTGGTCGTTGTATCGGTGGTTTCTCAAGTTTGGCCATTGGATTCATTCTAGACAACTACAATATCATGACCGTAATGGTCTTCATCTCAACACTTTACATCATCAGTTTGTTAGTAATGTTAACTATCACTAACCTCAAAGCTGAAAATTACAAGAAAATCTAAAAAATTAAAATAGGACATTACTAGAGGTAACTCCCCAGTAATGCCCTATTTTTATCTTTAATGAAACATTCCTAGTATTTTAATTACTAACATAGCAATGACAATACTAATAATTGCATGGATCATAAACAAAATTGAAAATGAAATGAAGTAAACCGAACCACTTATAATAGCAGTTCGGATGTTAAACCAATAAAAAATCGAACCAAAAACTATTAAAACTACTACCCAAGGCAAAATCCCCTTATTCACAGTCATAAAGTCGTTTCTACTCAAATCGTAACCCGTGCTGGCAATCATGATTGTTAACAAAATATACAAAGCTACCATTGTCCAAGAAGCGTTAGCAAAACTGGATTTTAAATTATCCAAAACTGACTCAAAAATCAAACGAAATGACAAAGTAGTATTAGTATCTAGGCCCTGTACTAACGAAGTCACACTGAATTGGGCTTTCAACAAAAATTTCTGTAAAAAATACAACGCCAACGAACACGCATAATACGGCGCCAAACCGATGAAGAAATTACCTAACAATTGATATACATTGCGGTCGTTATAACGGTGGTCAACCGAACCCAAAGATCCCGATTGACGATAATTCAAATTTAACAATTGAACCTTAGTAACTTGATGTCCAAATAAATAAGCAAAGATGGCATGTCCTAACTCATGGATTATCACACCTAGACCACCAACGACTAATTGACTATTATTGCCTAAATTATTAACTAAAGTAATTTTGGAAAGATGTCCTAGCCAAGATGTTAATAAGGACGTCAAATAAGGAACTAATGTAAAAACAGCCACAAAAGTGATTACGAAACCAAAATAACTATCCCACACAATCATTGCACCTCATTTTTATAAATTCGTTTTACTCAAACGACGATTGGCTTCATTTTTAACTAACTTATAAATCGTAGCTGCTACTGGAACGCCCAATAACATTCCTACGATTCCACCTAAGCCGCCACCAACAGTGATAGCACCTAATACCCAAATTCCTGGCAAACCGATTGAAGTACCAACAACTTTAGGATAAATCAAATTACTTTCCAATTGTTGCAATACCAAGATAAAGATGATGAATAAAACAGCGTCAAGCGGCGATTCCACAGCAATCAATAAGAAACCAACCGCTCCACCCATCCAAGCGCCTAGGATTGGAATTAATGATGTTACGCCGACAAATGCTCCAACGGGTAAAGCATAAGGAAATTTGAATAAAACCATACCTAATGAACACAAAGTCCCTAAAATAATGGCTTCTGTAACTTGTCCAACAATAAAACTACTGAACATTTTATTAGTTACTGATAAAACATAATCTGTCTTTTTTAAATGTTCTGGTTTGATAAAAGCACGTCCTGCTTTTCTAAATTGTGCACCCAATTTTTCTTTGGAAGCCAAAATATAAATGGCAAACGTAAAGGCCAAAATAAAATTGAAGAGTCCTTTAGCAAATCCAGTAACTATTTTAATCGAAGAACCAAAGACTCCACCAACGCCGCTAGTTAAGAATTTCATAACTTTACTCTGTACGCTAGTCCAATCAACATTAACTGACTCCAATTGATCCGATATTACTGAATTTTTATTGAGCTTTTCAGCAAAACTTGCTAGGTCACTGAAGATTGAAGGAATCGATTTGAAAAAGTTAGTCAAAGCACTGATAAATTGCGGTAAAACCAATCTAAATACCCCAGCCATGACCAAAATAACAATTAAGAGCGATAGTAAAATCACCCACATGCGCCGTGTCTTTTGAATCCATTTTATTTTAGTGTTAGGAAAGAAATGTTTTTCCAAGCGAACACACAAAATATTGAGTGCATATGCTAAAACGGCTCCTAAAACTAACGGTAAAATTACACTAAACAAATTCAGAGCAATTTTATAAATCTGTACTGGATAGATTATTAAAAACAGTACTAAAACAATGACTATCCCGTATTTGATAATTTGCTTGCGGTTAACATTCATAATTTCTCTCCTAACTATACTTATTGTCTATGATAACAAAAAAGAAGACCTCACTAAATTATTGTGAAGTCTTCTTTAATAAGAATTATAATTTATTGCTTGCGACCCAACGTTTAATCAAAGCTATTTCTTTTTCATTTTGATTAAATTCTGAAAAGACTAACGCCTTATTCATAAAGTTACGTACTTTCTTATTGTTACCATTAACACGGCTTTCGTTCATTGCCAATTGAGCATAGATTCGAGCAATGTAATAAGTTACATGATTTTGCGCACAGATTTTTACACCATATTTCAAAAGTGCATTAGCTGTTTCCAAATCATTTCTTTCTGAGTAATAAATGGCACAATAAAAAATAATATTGATATAGCGCCAAATTTTATTTACATCATCAATCGACATTGTATAAATATTACTGAATACTTTGCTGAAATAATACTCGCTCTTTTGATCATCGCCTTGCTTGGCGTAAACCATTCCCATTCCGACAAAGGATAAGAAAGTAAAAATAGTTTCGCCACGGCCATCTAATTCAGATAAGATTCGATTAAAGTCAAAGACCGCATCAAACAAATCTCCATCATCCAAAACATTTAAGTAACCTTTGAGATAATAATATTGCATCATAGCATCACGATCATCAGCTAAATCCTTTGGATCAATTGATTTAATAATTTCCCAAGAGTCTTCATATTCTTGAATTATCAAATTAAATTCTGCCTTGTTCATTTGTTTGATAACTTGCTGACTCTTATTGTCACTAACACCAATGATACTATCTAAAGATAAATCCAAGCGATTGCACAATTGAATCAAAATCTTCAAGGAAGGAATTTTACCATTATTTTCAAATTTACTAAGCGTTGCTTGAGTACAGATGCCGTTACTTAATTCTTTTTGGGAGAGACCTAACTTTTTTCTTTTATCAATAAACGTTTGTATATCCACGCCATCGCCCCTATATAAAAATTTCATATTATAATTAATTTAATTATATACCCTCCCTCATGTCATGTCATTGAATTCCATACTAAGTAGATAATTTGTCCTGTTTTTTAATATTATTTCATATGATTTAAGGAATAACAAACCAATTAAATATTCCATTAGTGTATAAAAACGATTTTTGGCGCAAAAAAAAATGGAATTTCTTCCATTTTTTAACTTTTATTATTTTGTTTTTAAATCTTCAATAGAATTTATATTTTTCATGTAAGTTGGCACAGCTAATCCAACTTTAGCACCATTCAAGTTGGCACCTAAATCTTCAAATCTACCCTTATAATCAGAATAGAATTTAGCTGAAGTCTTAGGTAACCAAGCACTGACAGTAGCATCGGCAGCCTTTGTGGCAATTGAAGCCCAAACTGGTTGCATTTCCATTGATTGGATAGTTACTTTGTAGCCTTGTTCTCTTAATACTTCAGCAATTACATTAGTTGAAGCAATTTCAGAGTCCCAAGCCACATAAGTTAGCTTGATTGACTTACCATGAACTTTTTTGACACCCTTAGTCCATTGTGAGACGACTTTAGGATTCTTCTTGATCCATTGCTTAGCAGCTTTCTTAGGATCCATTCCGTCGTTAACATTTAACATAACATCAGACATTTGTGATGGTGTCCAGTGGAATCGATCCAAAATTGTATAAGCTTCTGGTGAATCCTTCTTTAAACCTTTACGAACAATCGTACTAATATGCTCGGCTTTACCATAAACATTTTTAGGATCTTTTAAGAATTTTAATTTATACTTCTTAAACATCCAGTGTGGTTGCCAACCAGTCACTACGATTGGTTGCTTATTCTTATAGGCTTTATCTAAAGTACTAGTCATAGCTGAAGTTGAACTGGGTTGTAATTGCCAGTTGTTATCTTCTAGCTTGTAATCTGATAAAGCACTTTGAGTTGACGCCATCACACCAGCACCAGCATCAATACCAGTAATCGTGTAATTAATTTGGGGACCCAACTTTTCCTTACTGTTGTATGGAGCTGTCTGGGAACTACATGCGGAAATAATTGGGATAATTAGTAAAGCTAATAAGAAAAGTTTAATAAACTTTTGTTTTTTCAAAAAATCCCTCCTAGTTTTTTCTGCGTGTTCTTGTTAGTGATTGAGTCAATCTATCCAAAATAATTGCCAAGATAACGATTGCCAAACCAGCGGCGAAACCATTACCAGCATCGTTTCTACCAACGGCGAAGTAAACTTGTGTACCAAGTCCCATAGCACCGATCATAGAAGCAATAACAACCATTGATAGTGAAAGCATCATACTTTGGTTGACACCAGCCATCAAACTAGTTTTGGCGATTGGTAATTCAACCTTGAACAATTTTTGCCATTCAGTTGAACCAAATGAATCTGCAGCTTCGATCAATTCATTAGGAACTTCACGAATACCCATGTTAGTCATTCTAACTGTTGGTGGCATAGCGAAAATAACTGAAGCCACGATACCTGGAACCATACCAATACCGAACAAGGCAACGGCAGGAATCAAGTAAACGAAGGCTGGCATTGTCTGCATGAAATCAAGAATTGGCTTTAAGATAACTTCAGCCGTGTGACTCTTAGCCATCAAAATTCCCAACGGAATACCAATGATGATGGCAATCAAACTAGATGATAGAACCAATGATAATGTTTGGGTCATATCACGCCAGTAATCTAAGTTCCAAACTAACAACAATCCTAAGAACTCGAAAATTAATAGTCCCCAGTTTTGTTTATCTCGATTAACAAAATAAGTTAGAGCAAGTACTAAAATAATAAATAACCAAATTGGAACCAGATCAAAGACCCATTGAAAGGCACTATTGATTGAACCAATAAAATTAGTAATAGCATTGAAGAAACCAGTGAATTGAACTAGCCAATCAACAAAATTATCGATCCAATTAGCTAATGGAAGTTTTGGAATACTACCTAATAGTAAAAGACTATTCAAAATCACTCACCTCATTTCCTGCAAGGGCACCTAGTACGGCACCACGAACAATGATTCCTTTCAATTGTTTCTTGTCGTTTACAACGGCAAATGGAATACCTGTTTGCGAGATATCATCCATCAAATCTGAAATTGGAGTATCTTCATCTGTTGTAGGAACTTTGGTTTGAATAATAGGTGTAATATCCCCTTTCTTCTCGCGAACTAATTTAATCACATCATTGGCATCGACGACACCAAGTAACTTACGTTCATTGTTGATAATGTAAGCTGTTGAAACTTCATTAGCTTTCATCATCTTCAATGTCAAACGTGGACCAGCTTTTTCGATATTGATTGTCATTGGACGAATCATAACATTACCAGCAGTAAGAACCTTACTTCTATCCACATTTTCAATAAAGTTTTCAACATATTCATTGGCAGGATGTGTCAAGATATCTTCCGGCGTACCAGTTTGAATAACCTTAGCATCCTTCATAATCATAATTCGATCACCAATCTTCAATGCTTCATTCAAATCGTGACTGATAAAAATGATTGTCTTATGCAATCGATCTTGAATATCCAATAGCTGATCTTGCATGTCGGTTCTGTTCAATGGATCAAGAGCTGAGAAAGCCTCATCCATTAATAGTATTTCGGGGTCGTTGGCTAATGCACGAGCTAAACCAACACGTTGTTGCATACCACCTGATAATTGATCAGGGTATTCATTGTTGTAACCTGTAATTCCGACTGTTTCTAGTGCTTCATTGGCTTTCTTTTCACGAGTTTCTTTTTCTACTCCTTGAATTTCCAAGCCATATTCAGTGTTTTCTAAAACTGTTCGATTAGGTAATAATCCAAAGTTTTGGAAAACCATACTCATTTTCTTTCGACGAACATCACGAAGCTTTTTCTTGTCCATCTTCATGACGTTTTCGCCATCAATCAAAACTTGACCCTCTGTTGGGTCGATAAGACGATTGATCATTCTTACCAATGTTGACTTACCACTACCGGAAAGACCCATGATAACGAAAATTTCACCATCATAAATCTTGAAATTCGCACGGTCTACACCGACTGTGGCACCTGTTTCTTTGAGAATTTCTGATTTATCTTTTCCTTGTCTGCTTAACTCTTTGGCTTTGGCGATTCTCTTACCAAAGATTTTTGTTAGGTTTTTGACTTCTACTTTTGTACTCTTATTAGTACTCATTAAATCCCCCATTCTTGGAATTGATTAAACTTACTTTTATGCTCAATAATTAGAAATAAAAAAGCTGTTATTTAACAATAAAGAAATAACAACGACCCTTATAACCCTAACAAATATATTTTGCTTATGCAAATTATTACTATTCTTTTAAATTATTTATTCATAAAAAAATCTTCTATTCCAGGTTATGAATAGAAGACGTAATGTAGTTATAGTATAGCTTCAAGCGACTTAGCGAATTCTTGAGCATTCCCGACAAAAAAATAATCTGAATGCTTAAAAATTTGTGCGTTTTTATCCGTATTAATCGAAACAACAATTTTGGCATTTGATATTCCTGAAGTATATTGAACCGCTCCAGAAATTCCTAAATTGATCAGTAAATCAGGGGCAATTGTTTGCCCACTTTGACCAATTTGATTAGTGATTGTAAACTCTTCCAAATCAGTCAATGGTCGTGTTACTCCAAGACTAGCATTTAACTTCTGAGACAGACTCTTAGCAACTTCAATATCCTTGGTTGTTTTACTACCACGACCGATGGCTACAACACGTTTTGCCTGCTTGATATCCTTAGCTTTTTGAACGGGTAAAACACGACTTTTTATTTGTAATTGATTGTCTTTCTTCCATTGTATGTTGGAAATGGTTTCCATTTGCAAATTTGGATTAATTTTCTTTTCGGCGCTGAAAACATTGGGACGGGCTGTGACCATCTGTGGGCGACAATCTGGAATCGTAATTTCACACATAATATTGTCACCATATGAAGGTTTAGTTTGTACCAATAAATCATCTTCAAAATGCAAATCTAAACAGTCAGCTGTCAACCCGGTTTGTAAACGAGCTTGCAATCGAGGTGCAATTGAACGTCCAACAACAGTTGCCGGAAAAATCAAAGTGTTAGGTGTACCTTTTTGCTTAATTAAATCAGCCAAGGCATCAGTAACCTCTAAATCATCACCGTTAACTAAATCATCATCTTTGATGGTAATAATTTTGTCTGGACCATAAGCACTCAAAGCGGTTTCCAAATTAGCAGTACTTTTTTCAATCAAGATGACTACTACAGGATCATGACTAATTTGATTCATCTTAGTAATTAATTGAAAAGTTACTGGATTGATTTCATTTAAATCATTTTCTGCAAAAATCCAATTTTCTTTTATTACCGTCATCTATTTGTCCTCCGTCAAAATATTCTTTTGCTTTAAAATATCCACTAATTCACGAGCAGCCGTAACTGGATCATCTGACAAACGATGATTCTTCTTAGCAACTTTTTTAGGTTCAGAAATTGAACGAACAATTGTTGGAGAACCCGCTTGTCCAACTCGTTGTTCGTCTAAATTCAAATCACTGGCATGCCAAGTAATAATTGGCTTATCAAAACTCTTGGCGATTTCAACAACATTCGTATATTTAGGATTATTAGCTTTATCAGTAGCTGTTAAAAGAATTGGTAGCTTAGCAGTAATCGTTTGTTCTACATTTTCTAATTTACGATCAATCACCAAATGGTCTTCAAAGGCCTCAATTTTATCAGCATAGGTAACTTGAGGAACGTTGAGCATTTCAGCAATGATTGGTCCTACTTGACCAGTATCAGCATCGACTGACTGTTGTCCAACCATTACTAAATCAACATCACCAATTTTTTTGATTGCTTCACCTAGTACATAAGCGGTTGCCAACGTATCGGCACCAGCAAAAGCACGATCTGACAAAAGAACTGCTTTATCAGCTCCAAGTGCCAAGGTTTCTTGTAATGAAACAGCGAAATCATCAGGACCCATTGATAAGGTGATAACTTCTCCTCCAACTTGATCTCTAATCATTAATGCTGCTTGCAAGGCGTGTAAATCATAAGAATTAATAACACCACCTAGGCCACGTCGATCAATGTTCTTTGTTTTTTCGTTAATTTTGACATTTGTCGTTTCAGGAACTTGTTTAATACCAACAACTATTTTCATGACTTCCTCCTAGGCTCTATTCTTTGCTTCAATCAAAGCAATTTCTGTCCGCATCTTTTCAACTGTACCTTCAGCTAATTCCATCGCTCTGGCATCCCTGATCAAATGTTCAACTGGATAATCCAAACTATAACCGTATCCACCCAAAATTTGTAAAGCATCATCACCAGACTTAACAGCACTTCGACTACCATAAGCCTTAGCCATTGCAGCTTCTTCTTCGTAATCTTGGCGATTATCTTTTAGCCAAGCGGCTTTTTGATAAAGTAATTTAGTCGTTTCCTTAGCAATAGCAATATCAGCCACTTTTCTTTGAATACCTTGCATTTGAATAATTGGCGTATCGATAGCTTTTCTGTGGGTTGCATAATCTGTTACGATATCCAATTCATGTTCCATAATTCCAGTCAAAACAGCTCCCATCAATACTCGAGCGTCATTATGAGCACTGTCGCCGATTTCTTTTCCCATGCCAACTTTGCCTAACAAATGACTTTCATTGACTTCAATATTGTTCATGACGATTTCACCAACTGGCACTCCCGTCAGACCTAAGAAGTTTTCTTGTTTACCAAATTCAAATCCTTCCATATCTTTATCAATAACAAAGAAGGATAATTCCTCAGGTGCAGTTTTGACAAGAACACAATAAATTTCGGCCAATCCTCCATTAGTGATCATGATCTTATCGCCATTAATAATCCACTTGTCACCAACATGTTCTGCATGTGAGTTAATTCCTAAAGGATTCGAACCTCCACTAGGTTCAGTCATCGAAAAAGCAATAATTCGTGATTTTGCCTGTGGCAAATACTTATCTTTTAAAGCTTGATTACCAAATTTAACAATCTGGTCAATTGATTTGAAATGACCTTCCAAAGTAACTGCTAAACTTGCATTACCACGAGCAATTTCGTTAATCATTTTGGCGGTCGTTGAACCATCAAATCCAGCACCACCATACTCTTTAGGTAACATCGTACTTAACAAATCTGTTTCTTTTATTTTATTTAACAAGTCATTTACATATGATCTCGTATGATCGATTTCCATATCAAATGGTGCTACTTCGTTTTCAGTGAACGATTTAACCATCCGCAATAGGATTTCTTTACTCGTTTTATTTTGATCCATAACGCTCTCCTTGAATGTTAATTTTTTCACATATGAGAATAAAAAAATACCAAAACTAATCTATCTAGGCTCATGATATATTAGTTTTGGTATAAAGCAAATATAATTATATTATATACAATTGATTACCTTAATATATTAGAATTAGGGCTTATCTAAATGCATTTCTTCTTTAACAAATTTTTCTGTACCATCGTTTGTCGCTTTACCATAGTACTCACATTTAAAATTAATAACATCGAGTGTTTCTTGTAACTGACGCATTTGTTCTTGAACTGACAAGCGTAATTGTAAGAACATATCAAAGCGTTCCTGTAACGAATCATCACCTTCTGTCGTCCACTTGATGAATTGCTTGATTTCTTTGATTGGCATCCCAGCATTTTTTACACATTCAACTATCTGTAAAGTACTTAAATTTTCATCGGTGAAACGACGTACCCCAGCCGAATTTTTCTTCAAGTTGGGAATCAAACCTTCTTTGTCATAATAACGTAACGTTGGAACCGACAAACCGAATTTTTCGGCTACTTCACCGATTGAATAAGTAGTTTCTATTTCTTGCATAAAATCCTCCTTCATTTCTCATTGACCTAAAGTTAACTTAACATATAGTGTGATGATAACATCTTTACATCAAAAAAGCCCCTCTGATCCATTCAGAGAGGTTTTTCATTGATTCTTAAAATTGATTATCGCTAGCCCATTCATTCGTTAAGAAGTAACTATTCATGTGATATTGCGTATTCTTAGGGTTAGCTTTCTTAGTTTGATAATAGCCTTTAAGACTCTTATCTAGCATTAACCAGCCACGCCAGCCCATGTGAATCGTATCTTCAGCAATATAATTAGGATTCTTAACGTTTGATAAATCTACAATATTATTGAAACCTTGAGACTTCAATTGATATTTGATCTTCTTATCAAAATTAGTAATGGAACTCATTGGCATTCCTGTATATTTGACCCAATAAGGATTAATAGGTTGAATGACGAACATTACTTCAGTTTTATTTTGGGCAAACATATATAGCAATGCTTGAAAGTCGTTATACTCAGGGGAACGTGTATAAGTGACGTGTCTATGCGCATTCTTATACTTGATGATTCTCTTTTTCAACTCTTTCTTGTAAAAAGAATTACCAATTTGTAAATCATTATCAGTTGAATGTTTCTTTGCTAACTTAACGGCTAATTGATTCAAATGCTTGTAATCATAAGTATCAGGTAATTGACTAGCCGCTTTATCAATCATCTTTTGGTGATCATTCATCGAAAGTGCTCCAAAGAGATTATCCTGACTTTGTAGACTTGAGCGTGAAATCCGTTGAATGTACATCCGTTGGAAGTTAGTAATCTGTTGGCCTTTAGAAATACGTTCTAAAGCATCATCTTCAATTGGACCTTTGCTAACACCCAGATCAAGTACCCTTTTGGCAATATATTTATTCATTGCTTTATCACCATGATCAGAATTCAAAATAAATCCTGTTAACTGTAATGGTGATAGGAAATATTTGAACGCGTCAGAAGGAACACCAGTCTTAGTAAACCACTGTGGTGAAATAATAAAGACAGCTTTGTTACCTTTCAAATTAGACATTCCACCAACGTTAATAGCTTGAGTCAATGAAGCAGTACCGGGATTACCTTGCAAGAATGGTTTATTCTTCCAATGATACTTTTGCGCCATGGAAGATGGATGGAACGGATCCATTCGAGAAAGTTCCGATGAACCAATAATAGGAATGTAGTTTTCTTTTTCAGCAGCATTCTTAACACTCTCACCTTTTAAAACTCGCACGTCCAACGAAGTGGCCGCTTGGTCAATTTTTTTAGGAGTGACAGTTTTAAAATTGATTGGTGCAAATAAAAGAATCAACAATGCAACAATAGCAACTATAACAGGTCCAAAAATCATCCATAACTTTTTTTTCATAATCTACTCTATTCCAATTCTTGTACACGTTGAGCAATTTTATTTACGGTTGACCATTGTGAACGGTCAAATTCTGAAACTGGCACTTGGATACCAAAAGTATCTTGTAATGTAACTAGAACTTCTACAGTTGCCATTGAATCTAGAACGCCATCTTTGAATAGATCTTGATCAGCGTCTGAGCCTGCATCATCCAAACCTGTAACATCTTTTAAAATATCCACAATTTTGTTTTTAATTTCGTCCATAATAAGCTCTCCTAACTAAAACCATAATTTATCTAAAATACCTGAAAAAATCATAAAACTGAAACATACAACGTTGAAAGTCAAGAAGACCGCAAACGCATGAGTAAGTTTATTGCTTGGAATACTCTTACGATGTCTCTTCTTAAATCTCAACCAAGCATCGTTGGTGATCATTGCTCCGGCGTGGAACAAACCATAAACGATGTAGTACCAAGTCTCGCCGTGCCAAAATCCCATGATCAAGAACAAGGTCAAGTAACCGAAATTAGCGATATTGACACGATTCTTGATCCACTTGTGTTTGATCATCGTAAACATCAAACGCATGTAGATGAAATCACGGAACCAGAATGACAAGGTAATGTGCCATCTATTCCAGAAATCCTTGATGTTTTTGGACTTAAATGGTGCCTTGAAGTTCATTGGCGTCTTGATACCCATGAAATTACTGATTGAAACAGCAAATAATGAATATCCAGCGAAGTCAAAGAACAAATACATACTATAAACATACATGTAAGCCACCAAAGCCCAAGAAATACCTAATGGTGTTTCACCACGATAAGACAAGGTCAAAATTTGAATCTTTGGTAACAATAAGGTTCCGAAGAAATAACCGATGATGAATTTATAAGCTAAACCTTGCATCAATTTATTAACACCACTGTGTAATAACTCAACGTATTCATCACGACTAGGAACCTTTAAAACATCCTTTTGGAAACGTCTGAAACGATCAATTGGTCCTGAAGAGATGGTTGGGAAGAATAGTAAGAACCGAACGAACTCATATGGCTTAATATTCTTAATTGCCCCATCACGGATTTCCATGATAATTTCAACCGCTTTGAAGGTTAAATAACTGATTCCCATGAAACCAAACAAGGAAATCGTGGCATTTTTCAATAGTGGATCCAACTTGACGAAGACCAGCGGTACAATCGCCAGTACGACAAACATAGTAAAGATCCAGAAATTATTGTGTTTTTTACGATACGACAAGTAAATAAATACTAGTAACATTTCGTAGAGAATGTAAAAGATCAATGAAATTCCCTGCGACATGTTTCCACCAAAGAACGTGATCCAAAGAATCACAACAGTTGCGAAGAAATCATAAATGTGAAGTCGTTTGCCAAACCACAGTCCAATCATGATTGGCAATAAAAGTAATAGTAAATAGATAAAGTAATGTGGACTGCTATAAGGAGTAATGTTATTCATTAATCTCGCCTATCAAAGTCTTTCTATCAATTTTTCCATTTTTACTAATTGGCAACTGTTTGACGAATTTGAGAACGTTAGGAATCATGTACTCCATCGTCGTTTCTTTAAGTGAATTTTTAATCGTATCTGTTAAATCATTCGTATCTAAATTGCTATATTCGTCTTCCAAAACGATACAAGCAATCATTTTATTAACTTGTTTCTTTTTGTTATAAAGCGGTACGGTACAAGATTGTTTAACTTGTTTAAGATTACCCAAAAGTGAGTCAACTTCTTCTAGTTCAATCCGATAACCGTGCATCTTGATTTGGAAGTCTGTTCGGCCATGGTAATATAGCAAGCCGTCTTCAGCCTCGCTGACCATATCACCGGTATGATAGAAAATCTTACCATCGATATTTTCAAAAGCCTTTTGAGTTTGAACAGGATTATTTAGGTAACCTTTGGAAACATCTGGCCCACTGACTAGCAATTCACCAGTCATCATACCGGTCTTTGAATCAACGCTACCCAAAATTTTGTGCTCCATGTTGGATTTGAGATAACCAATTGGTAAGCGATCATATTTATCTAACGCAGCTTGATCGATCAAAACTGATGTGATGGCTACCGTATTTTCTGTTGGACCATAAGTGTTATAAACTTTGGCACTTGGAAATTTCTTCAACAGCTTTTGAGCAGTTGCATGCGTCAACTCTTCACCACAGAACATGAATTTATTTAGTTGAGGTAGATGTTCTTCATCAAAGCCTCTAAATAACAAACACATTTCAAAAAATGATGGTGTTGAAACCCACGTATTAAAGTCGGATTTCAAAATGGCTTGTTGCAATTTACCGAAATTTTTAGTCGTATCTTTGTCCACAACGTTTAAAGTAACGCCACTCATTAATCCTGGGTAAATATCAAAAACTGAAAGATCAAATGAAAAAGGAGCTTGTAACAACATCTTCATTTGGTCGGTATAATCAAACTTCTCTTGAGCCCAATGTGCAAAATCCAAAATGTTATTCGTACTTATTTGCACACCTTTGGGAGTTCCCGTTGTACCAGAAGTAAAGATGATATAGAAATCGTCGTCTAAACCGACACTCTTGTTACTGTCGTAAATATTATTGTCAGATGATAAAACTTGTTGCAATTCAGTCTTAGTAGCTTGGGGAGTTTCCACGCCAAAATCCGTAATATTACTCCAATTTAAAATCAGACTTGGTTTTGCCACCCCATTAATTTGAATAACTCGTGATGGATCAGAAGCGTCATCAACTGGAATATAAGGATGTCCAGCTTTAATCGAACCCAAGAACAAAACTAACATCTCAAATTGCTGTTCTCCAAAAATGACCAAAGGACTCTTCGCAGGTAAGAATTTATCCTGCAAGAAACTAGCGACTTGATCTGATTTTTGCAGTAGTTCTTGATAAGTATGTGTTTCTTCACCATTTTGGTAGCAAATCTTTTCGGGGTTTTGTAACGCGGTAGTTGTGATATTCTCAATAATCTTGTTCATACGATTTTCCCTTCTTCTCACTAAAACTCGTTATAAATAAATTTGGCACTGCCGACGCCGTTGTATCCATAAATGTATAAAAGCACAATGAAAATTGCGAAAAATACAATTGTTTTTATAACGAACATTGTGATTGGCTTCTTTAAAAAATCTAGAAAGTTATTTTTCATAAATAACACCTCGATAAAAGACTTCGCTCATGCGGAAACTATATAACCATTCAAAATAAATGGTGTCAAACCAAAAAACGAATCAAAATAATTGAATATTGTTATTTCTATATCACCTGTATAAACATTATAATAAAAAAATAATTGTCTATAGTCGGCTCGTTTTGTAAAAATTATTTGTCCTTTTTGATTATTTCCTATTTCATTGCGGGTTTTCGTCACTTCTGTTTAAACAAATTAATTATAATTTATTAATAATCGCATTTCAAAATATACGCTCTGTAGTTTTAATTTTTGACTATTTCATTTTTTGAAACCTCTTGTGGCTAATCTTCCCAACAACCGTTTTTCATTATTATCCGTGAGTTTTCAAAAGTAAATAAATGCTTGATACAATGACTAAAGTGTTAGTCTCATGTGACATTTTTGTAAGATAAAACGCTTTCTTAATGACGATATTGTTAGGCAGTTATTTCCCAACAATATCTTTAATAATTAAATTAATGGATAAATATATTCGAGAGCATTAAAAAAGACCCCATTAGAATTTGTCATTCTAATAAGGTCCTTCTTCTATTCTTAAATCAATTTAGATAAAACTTACTATTACCAGCTAGCTTTTCTTACGCCAGGAATTTTACCTTCATGAGCTAACTTACGAAAAGTTAATCTCGACATACCAAATTTTCTCAAGTATGCATGTGGACGACCATCATATTGATCACGAGAATGCATTCTAACTGGTGATGCATCTCTTGGCAATTCACTTAATCCTTGATAGTCATGGGCGGCTTTCAATTGTTTACGCAAACTAGCGTAATGAGCCACTGTTTCTTGTAATCTTTTTTCACGTTCAATTTTAGCTTTGCGAGCCATATCTTACCTAACCTCTTTTTTTATGTTTGTTAGGAAGTCATTACTAGTGATTTCTTTCTTCATCTCAAACTTATCAGTAAAGACAAACAGTATCAAATAATTTGTTCGAAAGCAATTTATAAGTCTCAGTAAAAATTTTTTCAAATACTGGTTAACTAAAATAATAGTTCGTAAAAATTAATCTTGTTTCAGTTTAGATAAAAAACATTTATGAATTACGATACAAACCGTATGATTTATTTTGCTAAACTTTAGACATGGTATAGGTGCGTTTTGAAACCTAAATAAAAAGTTAGGGGGACAAATGATGAAATGGTTTAAAAATGTCGTTCGTTTATTGCTACTAATCAGCCTTAGTCTATCTCTGTCTCCTTTAACTACAGCTCAAGCAGCAACAAAGGCACTTCAAGTTCAAAATGAAACTAACAATTCAATTACTACAACTTATAGTGCTTTGCCCGAATCAGATACTACAACTGCAACTTCTGATAGTACGACTGATGATGGCAATACTACTGCTCAATCGAATGTTAGTGTCACTGTACTCTCTGGAATTTTAACTTTGGAAGCGGTGCCTAACTTCAATTTTGGTTCTTTGATGGCTAACTCAACTGGTAAATTAAAGAGCAATACTACTGATACGACTGGCTTTACTGATGGATCAACAGCTGGTATCGACGGTAACGATGACGGACTTTTGGAGGTTATTGATTCACGTAATATGACTAGCGACATGCCTGGCTTTACTTTGACAGCTTCAATGGGTCCTCTCAAGACAATTGATACCGATACCTCAGCCGATTTGGATGCTATCTTATATTTAAGTGCCATTCCCCTATTGAACGGCGATCAACAAAACATTTCCAATAGTTCAAAAGATTTATCTACTCAAGCTGCAACAATTGACAGCACTAAACAAGATGCCCCAGCAACTGTTATGAACCTTGAAAAAGGCAGTTATAATGCTGGTATCGTCAGTGCCAAATTCAACACGCCTGATTCAGCAAAATTGCACGTCGGTGGTACTAATAACGGAACTGAACAATCAGCTAAGAAAAGAAATGCTGTAATTACTTGGACTTTGAGTGCTAAACCTAGCGTGACTCAATAATTATTCTCTTATTTACCATAGGATCTTTAATTGGATTCTATGGATTTTTTTTGCAAAAAATTTATTAATTTTTGTATTTTTCTTAAGTTTAAATTGTTTAAACATGCTATCATATTAGTAGAGAATAATTCACCACTTAAAGAAGGCATAAAAATGATTATTACAACGACGTGGAAACATAATTTTACTAATTATGACAATTTAACTGAAGTCAATCGGGATCAATTTCAACATCTACAAATTTTTCAACCCTTGGCAACCAAAAAAATTCGTTTTCAATTAAACAATCTTTACGATGAAACGCCACTTGTAATCACACATATGGAAATCTATGATTCAGAATCTCACAAAAATCCTGTAACGTTGGACCATAAAACTAGTTTCCAAATTGAGCCACGGTTAATCCAATGGTCAGATTGGATCGATATCGACTTACCTTCTAATACATTCTTGTCAGTCGATATTACTTCACCTAAAATTACGATTCATTCGGTTGGATTAACTATTTCCAATGATTTAATTAAGACAAAAAATAATCATCCACAAATGCCGAAGTATTTTTTTGGAATATCAGCTATTCAAGTTCAAACTAATCAAACTTATGAAAAAATAGCATTTTTTGGTGATTCTCTAACTAATCAAGGTAACTTTTCAGCACCTTTAGCAAAAGACCTAGAGCAGAATTTTCACATTATGACTGGTAATTTTGGAATATCAGGCAATCGTCTTTTACATCAAGGAAATAGCACTTCTCAATGGTCCACTAGTTTCGGTGAAGCTGGATTTACTCGTTTTGATCATATGTTGGCCAACTTCCAACCTAATATTGTCATTTTTATGGAAGGTATCAATGATTTACTACATCCTGGTACCGGCACGCCTATCAGTGAATTGCCTACTTCTCGTGCAGTTATTACGGCAATACATCTTTTAAAGGCCGAATGCAAAAAACACGACGCAACTTTTGTTCCTATGACGATAACACCCGCTTATGGCAATATGAACGATAATTTGTCTGGATGGAATGATAAGAAGGAACAATTACGTTTGGCTATCAACTACGAACTACTGAAAATGCCACATATTATCGACTTATCAACTTTAGTCAGTGAGGATCATCATCTTAAACCAGAATTTGATTGCGGAGATCATGTTCATTTTTCTAGTGCTGGTGGCAAAATTGTCGCTAACTATATTAAAGAACAGCTAATTAGAAAAAGAATGATTTAATTATTCCTGAAATTTTCATCAATATTAAATTTTGGAATATAGTATTATGCATAAATGTACTATTTCTTGCAATATCGTATTTAAATCATTTTCAATATAATATATTATTAATAGTATATATTGATCAATTGTATTGGAGCGTTATAAATGGCTGAGACTACTAATAAAGATATCTATCAAGAACTTAAACAACGTGTAATCAATGGAAAATATAATATTAAAATGCGTTTACCTACTGAAGAATCATTGATTGCGGAATTTAACGCTAGTCGTTATGCTATCCGCAAAGCAATCAAACAGCTTTCTGATGAAGGACTAGTATACAGCGTCAAAGGAAAAGGTGTCGTCGTTCTAGAACAAACACCCAAAACTCAAGAAATCAATTTGAGTCTTCGTGATATTAACGGTTTGCAAAACTTGAATAAGGCAGAAGATATCAAACGAGCAACGATCATCGCCGATTTTCAACAAATAATCGTTGATGAAAAACTCAGTCATAAAACTTCTTTTGCCGTCGGTATCCCGGTTTATGCAATCAAACGTGTACGTCGTATCAACAATAAAAATGCTGTTCTAGATTTGAACTACTTCAATGCTCAAATCGTACCTGGTATTACCGCAGAAATCGCCAAAGATTCCATTTATTCATATATTAAAGATGACATGAAGATGAAAATTGCTGTTGTTAAACGTCAATTAAGAATCGAACACGCTGAACAAGTCGATTATGAGAACTTAAACCTAGGTATCAACAATTGTGTCGGTAACATGGTAAGTTTTGCTTTTAACGATGATGGTAAGCAATTCGAATATACCGAGTCACATTTCATACCCGATAACTTCATTTTCAATCAAATTATTAAATTCTAAAAAAAAGCCGACCGTTTGGTCGACTTTTTTAATATGATTCAAATCCCACCAATGAGAAATGATCAGGAACATATTTAGTTTCAGTACATTCGAATAAATTACCCAAATCAGTATAAACGTATTTCTTTAAGGCACCTACGCAATTGGCTTCTTTAAGATTTAAAAAGTCTGCTTCCTTTTGAGTCACTGTCTCAACAGTGGCGACTGAACGTGCTGCCGCAATTTTAAATAACTTTTCATCACGAATATATTGGTAAATTGAATTTCGAGCATTTTCGATGGTTAAATTAGGCATATTTTCTTGTCTGAAATAACTTGTATCCATAGCCATAGCTTTGCCATTAACCAAACGTAAACGTTCAACATAGTAAGCCATATCTCCTATTGAAAAAGAAGTATGCTTAGACAATTCATCATCAATCTCAACTTCTTCAAATTTCAAAACCTTAGTACTCAACTTTTTAATAAACTTATTTTGAGGAAAACTCATCAAGTCTTGGAAACCATAATGGTTAGCAGCTGAGAAAATCACTCGATTATCCACAATTGGTTCCAAAACAACTACTCCACGACCTTTAACTGTATAAACTAAGCCATCGGATTGAAGTTTTTTCAACGCTCTTCTAATCGTGTTTCTAGTTACACTAAAGCGCTGTGATAATTCTTCTTCACCTGGCAAAATTGTTTTAGGTGGATAAACATTGCTATCAATTTCACCTTTTAATATATGATAAATATCTGAATATAAGTTCTTTGGCATTTTTTTCTCCTCAATTTTGATGCTGCAAAATTTGAATTACCCTCTCCAGGTGAGTTCTTTTTAATTAGGTTAGTTAAGTATTCCGTCCTCCATAGCAAAGCAAATTTGGCTGGAATGATGTGGGCACGACTTGGAGCCTTTGCTAAGCAATAAATTGCTAAGAATAATTTCACATCTGAGCCAATTTTCTTTGCTATTCCGGACTAGATAGATAGTAATCATTTTTCTAACATGACTGATTCATATGGTCGCAAAGTTACTGTTCCTTTGTTTAACTTGATTCCCTCATAATTACCAAGCAACAAATCAAAACCATTAGCAATTTTTCGTTCTTGCATTTGATCAGTGAAATTAGCCATTACTAAAATTTTACCTTTATTATTAATTCTTTCATAGCTATAAACGCTATTATCTTGCGAATTTAATAATTTATATTGTCCATTTATGAGAATCTGTTTGTGTTTGCGTAGGAAAATTAACGCACGATAAAAATCAAAGACGTTATTCTTCATTTTTAAGACTTTTTCAACTGAATAGTCATCATGGTGTAGTGGCTTTAACCATGGTTGGCCCGTTGTAAATCCATAATTCTTTTGAGAATTCCATTGCATTGGCAAACGAGCATTTTCACGCGATTTCTGTTGTAAAATCTTAATAGCTTTTTCCTTAGCAACACCATTTTTTAGCAGTTCATTGTAAGCGTTGATTGATTCATGATCGTTATATTGCTTAATATCAGTGAAATAAGCATTCTTCATCGCAATTTCGTCACCTTGATAAATATAAGGTGTTCCTTGCAATCCGAATTCAACCATTGCTAATAATTTAGCTGATTGATCACGATATTTTGTATCATTAGTAAATCTTGAGATGGCTCGTGGTTGATCATGATTATTCCAGAACAATGCATTCCAACCACCATGAGCATTCATCTTCACTTGCCAATCACTCAAAATTCTCGTTAAATCAGACAATTTGTATTGTCCGAGCGTCCATTTATTCCCATTAGTATAATCAACTTTGACATGGTGGAAAGTAAAGGCCATTGAGAGTTCTTGGCGATTTGGATTAGTGTACTTAATTGCTTCAGAAATAGGCGTTGAAGACAATTCTCCAACCGTTACAAAATTATTAGGTCCAAAAACTTTTTCATACATTTCATGAATATATTCGTGTACATGTGGCCCATTGGTATAGAAGTTACGTCCGTCGTCTAGAGGTGTAGCAAAAGTGTCATTAGGCATCTCTTTATCTTTAGAAATATTGTTGATAACATCCAAACGGAAGCCATCAATTCCTTTAGCAGCCCAGTATTTTAACATTTTAAAAATCTTATTACGCAATTTTTCATTACGCCAATTTAAGTCCGGCATTGTCACATCATACAAGTGTAAATAATATTGGTCCAACTTTGGTACGTATTTCCATGCACTACCACTGAATTTGGAAACCCAATTATTAGGTTCATGCCCGCCGACTGGATCTTTCCAAATATAAAAATCATGATATGGATTATCTTTTGACTTCAAAGCCTCTTGGAACCAATGATTCTCATTAGAAGTATGATTCAAAACCATATCCATAATAATTTTGATATTACGCTTATGAGCTTCATTCAATAAATTCTCGAAATCTTCCATCGTTCCAAAAACAGGATCAATTTGATAGTAATCTGCAATATCGTAACCATTATCATTACCTGGTGAACGATACATTGGAGTTAGCCAAATCAAACCGATTCCAAGCTTTTGTAAATAATCTAATCGAGAAATAATACCGTTGATATCACCGATACCATCCCCATTAGAGTCTTGAAAACTGCGTGGATAAATCTGATACACAGTTTCTTTTTGCCATTCCCTCATTAATTAAAACTCCTCAATATTGAAATTTAAAAATGCACCTACTTAACGCCGTAATTTTATAATATGTTTATACACCTGTCAATGATTTAAATTATTTTAACTCATTGCTTTTTTCGAAATAAAATAGTTTACAGACGCTAAATAATAGTTTATATTCTAATTCTAATTGAGGATTTGGAGAAAAAAAGATGCGTCAAATTACAACAGAGAGATTACTTATTCGTCCGATTCAAATTGAGGACTTTAACGACTTACAAGCTATCTTGTATGATCCTTTGGTAGTTAGATACACTAGGTATCGCAATGTTCAAGCCGAGAATAATTTCGCTGAACTTTTTAACTCTCACTTTCTAGGATCAATCTATTCTTTTGGTATCGAAACTAAAGATACTCACCAATTAATTGGTTTTTACGAATTCCATCCCGAAGGCTACAGTGCCTTACTAACTTATGCTCTAGCTCAAAGCGCTTGGGGCAAAGGATTCGTTGCGGAAGTTGGCAAAACTATGATGGCTTATGGATTCGAAGATTTAAACTTCGAACGAGTAGAAGCTCACTATGCTAGTCTTAATCCTAGATCTGGTCGAGTGATGGAAAAAATGGGCATGACTGATTTAGGTTCCATTGGCACCTTCCCTTCGCCACATACTGGAGAAGTCAGAACTGTCATGGCTTACGAACTGACCAAAGAAAATTGGCTACTAAATAATGCATCAGAGCAGGCTGTGTAAAAAGGACCTTAATTCGCTACTATCAGTGAACTAAGGCCCTTTTTTTAGATTAAATTTTGATGTATATCTTGCATACCACGCTCAATTTTTTCTAATTCATCTGCATATCCTTGTAATTGGTCACCATATTGATCAACTAATTTTTTATCGACATTCGTCTTATAGCGCAACTTATGTTCCAAACTTGCCCACATATCCATACCAACGGTTCTAATTTGAATTTCAACTGGCACATCAATTGGTCCTTCAGCTTGAAAAACCGGCACTTTCACAACAATATGTAAACTACGATAACCACTGGCTTTGGGATGTTTAACGTAATCTTTACGGCGCAATAAAGTCACATCTGACTGTTTCGTCAACATTTTTTCAATTTTATAAATATCATCAACATAATTAGTGATTACACGAATACCGGCAATATCAAAAATATTTTGTTCAATACTCTCAACTGTTAATTCATAGCCTTTACGCTCAGCTTTTTGTAAAAGGCTTTGCATATCTTTCATTCTGGATTCCATATGATGAATTGGATTGTAATCGTAATTAACTTGAAATTCTGAATCAAGATTTTCTAGCTTGGTACTGATCTCCTTTTGACCAGCTTGATAAAGTTGAAACATTTTAATCATTTTTGATAATTCATCAATATTCGGACGCTTTTTTAAACCACCCAGTTGTGACTGTAATTTATGTAAATTAATAACATTGGGTCTTTCTAATATCATATTCCCATCCTTACAAAAAAAGGACAACCAATTGGCTGCCCCCTAATTTATTAAATATATAATTCTGTTTCAGCAGGTTTAGTCTTACCAATAACTTTTCCATTGTGAACTGACAATAAAACTGCAGCTCGCTTGTTGATGGCATCATAGAAATTGTGAGCATCCAATAAGACGAAATTAGCAGGCTTGCCGACTTCAATTCCGTATTGGTCCTCAACTTGCAAAGCCCGAGCACTGTTTAGAGTAATGAACTTGTATGAGTCCATAATTTGTTGGTGTCCCATCATTTGCGTAGCATGCAATCCTTCAGCCAAAACATCGAACATATTACCGTTACCCATTGGATACCAAGGATCTTTAATGTCGTCTTCACCAAAGGCGACGTTGATTCCTTCTTCAGTTAATTCTTTCACACGAGTCAAACCACGACGCTTAGGATAAGTATCGAAACGTCCACCTAAGTACATGTTTACTAAAGGATTAGAGATAAAGTTCATATTCGACATCTTCAACAAACGCATCAACTTGTACATGTAGGCATCGTTATATGATCCCATAGCGGTCGTATGTGAAGCTGTAACGCGTTGACCCATGCCACTTTCATAAGCTAAGGTTGCTAGAGTCTCTAAACTTCTAGAACTAGGATCATCAATTTCGTCAGTATGTGCATCGAACAACAAGTCATTTTTCTGTGCTAGATCAAAAGCAAAGCGCAACGATTCAACTGAGTATTCACGATTAAATTCGTAATGTGGAATAGCTCCAACTACATCAACACCCAAATCAACTGCTTTTTGCATTAGTTCTTTACCATTTGGATAAGAAAGAATTCCTTCCTGTGGAAAAGCGACTAATTGCAAGGTCATCCAGTCTTTAACACTTTCACGAACATCGATCAAAGCTTTGAGAGCTTTTAGACTAGGATCAGTTACATCAACGTGGGAACGAACGAATTGGATTCCGTGACTAGCTTGCATCTTCAAAGCTAAAGTGGCACGTTTTTTAACATCTTGATAAGTTAATGATTTCTTACGCTCAGTCCAGATGCGAATTCCATCAAACAAAGTTCCATTTTCATTCCATTCTGGTTGACCAGCTGTCAAGGTTGAATCGAGGTGAACATGAGGATCAATGAATGGTGGCAAAACTAATTTTTCATGACCAACGATTACTTCTTCGCCATCTTTTGGTGTCAAATGGTCGGCAATCTCAGTAAATTTACCATCTTCAATTCTGATATCTTGAGCGGATTGATTTTGGATTCTGACTTGTTGTAATAACATCGAGATACACTCCTTTGAATTTTTGATATAGTATACAATTTATTAGTTGACATTGCCAAGTTCATAAACTAAACTGACAACAATATAAAAATCTTTTTAAAACAGTCCAGTGAGGCTGATAAAAGAGCGGTAAATAATTAATTATTGAGGGAACTGCTCAGGTGCAGTCCCCTTTTTTACTGCTCTGATTATGGGGGAAACTAATATGAAAGAACATATTCAAGCAACAACACCAGATCAACGGGCCATGTCCAAATGGGATCTTTTTGCCACTTGGATTGGAGCTAACGCTAATAACGGAACTTGGTATATCGGTGGCGTCATCGCCGCTGTTGGATTAATCAAGGCCTCAACTTTATTAGTAATTGTCGGTTCTTTGTCCTATGTTTTATTGGCTTTAGCATCTTACATGGGATTTAAAACCGGATTACCAGCTATGACTTTGACTAGACCATCATTTGGCGTCAAAGGTTCCATCTTGCCATCTTTAATTAATGTCATTCAATTCATCGGATGGGCAGCCATCAATACTTTTATTGCCGCTACTTCCATTAGTTTCATCTTGAAAGACATCTTAGGCTGGAACAATTCAGCCTTCCACAATCAATTCAGCATCATCATTGGAATTGTCGTTATGTCCATTCTACATCTAATCAGTATTTCAGTCGGGGAAAAATCAGTAAAATGGATCGAACGCTTCGGAATTATTTTAGTAATTATCTTAGTAACTTGGGAATCCATTGTTGTTCTAAAAACCGTTCCTTTCCATGAAATCGTCAAATGGCAACCAGCCGCTAAATTCCAACTACCTAGTGGAAAAATCGTCGATATCTTAGCAGCCTTCAACTTAGCTTGGGTCACAGCTGCCGCTGATTTTAGTCGTTTTACAAAAGATAAACACGCTGCAACAACCGTTTCATTCTTCGGCGCCAATATCGGTTTGTTCTGGTTTGCCTTCATCGGTTTGATTGCAACTATCGCCACAGCCATCACCATCAACAAATTTGACCCTAACAACGCTGATCCTAGTACTATTGCCGCTAAATTAGGTTTAGGAATCTTAGCCATGTTAGTCATCGTCATCACTAGTACCACCGCCAATGCAGTTAATTTAATGGCTGCCGGTTCAGCAATGACTAATATCTTCCACAAACTCAAATTAACGCCAGCCTTGTGGATCGTCACTCTAGTCGCCACTGTCATGACCTTCATCCCCGTTTATGTAGCTAGTTTCTTAACTACCTTTGAAACCTTCTTAGACGGTATCGGAATGTTCTTAGGACCAGAAATTGCTATCTTCTTAGTAGACTTCTTCTTCATTAAGAAAAAAGATTATCAAGTCAGCGAACTTTCTAAACCTCAGGGTAAATATTGGTATACAAAGGGTGTCAATTTAATGGCAATCACTACTTGGGCAATCGGAGTCTTGAGTTACTTAGGATTAAACAAATTGGACTTCATCGTTCAAACAGTCGGTGCCACCTTCCCTGCTATGATCTTCACTGCTATTCTTTATTACTTAGTTAGTGCTCGAACTAAAAAAATTAATACAATTTAAATTACGTAAAAAAATTCTATTCAAGGTCAAAAATAGCATCTATTTGGAGTAATAACTCTGAATAGATGCTTTTATTTGTCAATATAAAAAAACAGAATCACTATCTAGTCCGGAATAGCAAAGAAAATTGGCTCAGTAGTGAAATTATTCTTAGCAACTTGTTGCTTAGAATAAGGCCGAGTTTTGAGATTTTGCGCACTTTGCAAAAGCTCAAAATCGTGCCCACTACGTTCCAGCCAAATTTTCTTTGCTATGGAGGACGGAATATTTAGCAAATTCATTTACTACTACGACGATGCCAAACAAAAATTCCTATCAACAAAATAACACTGATTGCACAAGACAAACCAAAAGTAATGTGCATTCCGTCAATAAACAACTGCGGCTTGCTTGGTATGTATGACTTAACTCGACTGCCATCCAAAATTGACATCGAACCGAACAATAAAGTCGTCGACATAGCTGATCCAACTACCATTCCGACTGTTCTTGACAAACTATAAACACTACCAGCAGAACCGTAATCTTTTTGCGAAACGTTACTCATAACCAATACATTATTAGGTGAATGGAACAATCCATTACCCAAACCTGCCAAAGCAGCGCCAACAGCAAAAATCAAAATAGTATTGTTTAACCCACTAATAACATAGAAAATCTGCCCAAAACTAATAATGGCTAATCCAACCAGAGTAATCTTGAATGGATCGTGTCTATCAGCCAAACCTCCTGAGATTGGTGCCACAAACAATTGTACGACCGGGAAAATCAACAAGAAGAAGCCACTGAATAATGGACTGAACCCACGAGCATTTTGTAAGTAAAATGGTGCGATGACATCAAAGAAGAAGTCAATGATAAATACCATAAAACATGCTAATAATTGTATTGTAAACCACTTATTTTTGAATAAATTAACTGGTAAAATTGGTTCATTTTGTTTAGCTTCATAACGATACAAAATAACTAACAAAATCAAACCAACGATTGTCATAGTCAGGATACGCCAATCAGCCCATCCCAATTGTTGACTCAATAAAATTCCGACAAACATACTAGTAAAACCAATTACTAAAAGAACCGAACCAGTTAAATCAAAGCCTCGATTTGCATATTTCTGATCCAACTTATTAGGTAGATATCTAAATAATAGAAATATTGCAATAACACCGATTGGTACGTTTAACCAAAAAATGATATGCCAAGGGAAGAAATTCAATAAGATTCCTCCAATACTAGGTCCAATAATTCCACCTAAAGAAACAAATGAACCCATCCAACCCAATGCTTGTCCACGACGACTATCTGGAAAAACTTCGACAATAATTCCGTTTGAAGTAGCCATTGTCATTGCGGCACCGATTGCTTGTAGACTTCGTGAAATTATCAAAGTTAACCAACTAACTGACATAGCACACAAAGCTGAACTGATGACAAATAATAAGGTTCCCCATTTGAAAAATTTGATTTTGCCATACTTATCACCAAGTTTTCCAAAAATCATTAAAGTACTACTCATCACGATCAAATACATCGTTACGACCCAGTTAATCAGACTTATGTTAGTATTTAAAGCCTTGCTCAACACTGGTAGTGCCACGGTAACGATGCTACTATCTAAAGTAGACATAAAAATAACGATCCCAATTCCTATTAGGATCATCGTTAAGTTTTTATTCTTAATTTGTTCCATAATTACCCTCAATACTATATATTAATATATATAGTTTAATACATAGTTTAAAAAAGTAAAGGACAAGAATATGGCTCGTACAAATACTTTACAATACATGATTTTAGGTCTACTCACCCGCCAGGAAATGACTGGTTACGATATCAAACAAACTTTTGATAAAGAAAAGGCTGAATTTTGGAGTGCTCCTTTTAGTCAAATTTATCCAGAATTAAGTCGACTACTCAAAAAAGAATTAATTGAGTTAGTTCCTGACAAAGTAGAAAATTCCAGAAAAAAAACCTATCGAATCTCTTCTCAAGGTTTAAAGTTATTCAATGATTGGTTAAAAATTCCCCTAACACCCGAAATTACCAAACTGAATAATGACGATTTTGTTTTACGATTGCATTTCTTAGGGAAAGAAGATCAGGATATTTTACAGCCCCTAATGATTTTACGTAAAAAGACGATTAACGTTGAACTAGCTCAATTGGAACTAGAATTAGTTGAAGTCGTGCAACATCCAGAACAATATGGGCGTGAACTGATCATAAAAAAAGAACTTGCTAATAAAAAAGCTGATCTTAAAATTCTAAACTCAGCTATCAAAAGAAACTAGAACGAAGTTTTTGTAAATCATCCGCAAAAGCCACTCGAATAATAATATTAGTCAATTCCTCTGGCGTTTCTGGCATCCCATTTTTGACCCAACGCTTCATGATTCCTTGCATTCCTAACATAATATAAGTCTCTTGATATCCAGTCATTGGCTCAAGATGTTGACTGCCATGTTCCATCGAATTATGCATTTTTTCTAATAGCTTAGTCTCACCTTCAATAAAAACTAAATTACTAATTTGAGGATTAGCATAAAAACCTTCTAATAATCTTTGTAAAGCTTTTCCTGGTGAGATTTCTTTAGGCATATTTAAACCATCCAAAAATTCACTTTCAATTTTATCAACACACATATAAATATCATCGAAATAACGATAAAAGGTCGTCCGATTGACGTGTGCCTTTTGACAAACCTCAGTAACCGTAATAGAACTGAGGCTTTTTTTCTGTAGCAATTGTAAGACATTTTCTTGTAAAACTTTCTTAGTATGTTGTGCTTGTTTATTATTCTTGATTCCGACCATGGCTCCTCCATTTATGCAACAGTTTGTCTCAGATTGATGATTGAATTTATTAAATATATTTTCTATTATATGAAACATGGTGTTGCAACAATAATGACATATTACCAAATTAATTGTTATAATACATTAAAATCTTAAAGTTAGAGAGAATAATTAATGCTGGAATTAAAACATATTAAAAAGTATTACCATGTTGGTGATTCCGTCACAAAAGCTCTAGATGACGTTTCTGTTGCTTTTCGTAAGCAAGAATTCGTGGCCATCTTAGGACCTAGTGGCTCTGGTAAAACTACCATGCTCAATGATATCGGTGGTTTGGATATCTACGATTCAGGGGATCTAGTTATCAATGGAAAATCTACTAAGGACTTTTCTGAAGCTGATTGGGATGCTTATCGTAACAATTCCGTTGGGTTTATCTTCCAAAGCTACAATATCATTGGACATTTAAGTATCCTAGATAACGTAGAAATGGGAATGACACTTAGTGGTGTCCCTAATGAGGAAAAAGAGAAAAAAGCTCGCGAAGCCTTAGAACGAGTTGGCTTAGGTCCACATATCAACAAGAAACCTAACCAACTATCTGGTGGTCAATTACAACGTGTTGCGATTGCTCGTGCGATTGCCAATGATCCAGAGATTTTACTCTGTGATGAGCCTACTGGTGCTTTGGATACTGAAACTAGTGAAGAAATCATGAAACTGATCAAAGAATTGTCAGCTGAACGACTAGTTGTCATGGTTACCCACAATCCTACTTTGGCTAAAGAATATGCCGATCGTATTATCAACTTTGCTGATGGCAAAATCCTCGATGATTCAAATCCTTTCGTTGAAGATACTTCTAAAGATAATTTTGAACTCAAGAAAACTAAGATGACTTTCTGGACTGCTTTGAAGTTGTCATTTACTAACTTGAAAACTAAAAAAGCCAGAACTGCTCTGACCGCTTTTGCTTCAAGTATTGGTATCATCAGTATCGCCATTGTTTTAGCTTTGTCATCTGGTTTCCAAAAACAAATCGACAAGACTCAAGGCAATACTTTAGCGCAATTCCCAGTTACTATTTCGCAAACTGCCTCTAAGCAAACAGCTTCTGTGGATAAAGTTAAAAATTCCAATTCCAAAAAAGTTACTGCTAAATTGAGTCAACAAGAAAAATCGACTCACACTAATAAACTGAACAAGAATTACTTAAACTATATTAAGAACTTAGATCCAGAATTGAGTAAAGATGTTACCTATACTTATTCAACTGGTATGAATCTTTTGACTAAGAATGACGGTAAAGTCAAAACAGCTCAATTCTCCAATACTAATAGTTCTAATTCTATGAGCGGCATGTCTGCTGCTATGGCTTCATCAACTGGTATTGGAACTTCCGTTTATCCATCTTCTAACGGCAACAATTTCTTGAAGAAACACTACAAAGTTATCGCCGGTTCCCTTCCTAAGAACGAAAATGACGTTATCTTGCTAGTTGACCGCGACAATTCAGTTAATATCAATGCTCTAAAGAACCTTGGTATGAACGTTAAAAACAATCAAAAATTTGATTTCAACAAATTAGTTGGCAAAGAATTAAAGGTAGTTGCTAATAATGACTACTACAACAAGGTTAGTGACAATCTTTACACACCAAATTCTAATTTAAACGACGTTTACAATAACGCTAATAACAAAACTATTAAGATTGCTGGTATCTTGAAGGTTAAATCAAAATCATCTGAAAACATCCTTTCATCCGGAATTGCTTACAGTGACAAGCTAACTCAAGATATTATCCAAACTAACAAAAATTCTGATATCGTCAAAGCTCAAAAGGCTAGTGACAGCAATGTTCTAACCGGTAGCAACGTTGACGATACAACTAAGACTTCACTAGTTAGTTATCTTGGTGGTTCCACAACTCCTGCAAGTATCTTGATCTACCCTAATACTTTCAAGGACAAAGATAAGGTCCTCAGCTATTTGGATAAATACAACAAGGGCAAGAAGGAATCTAACAAAGTTATCTATACCGACTTAGCTGGTCAAGTTTCTAACTTAACTGGTGGTTTAATGGATGCCATCACATATGTCTTAGTAGCCTTCGCCGGAATTTCTCTAGTAACAAGTATGATCATGATTGCTATCATTACTTACACATCTGTACTTGAAAGAACTAAAGAAATCGGTATTCTAAAAGCTTTGGGTGCTAGAAAGAAAGATATTACCCGAGTATTCGATGCTGAAACTACTATTTTAGGTGTTTCTTCTGGATTACTTGGTGTTATCATCGCTTGGTTGGCAACTTTCCCAATCAATATCATCTTGCAAAACATGACTGATCTGAAGAATGTCTCACAACTAAATCCAGTTCATGCAATCGTCTTGGTTATTATCAGTACGATTCTAACTGTTTTAGGTGGTCACATCCCTGCTAAGATGGCAGCTAAGAAAGATGCTGCTACAGCACTTAGATCTGAATAATTCATAATAAAAACTCCTCAAAATTTCAATTAATTTTGAGGAGTTTTTTTGCATTATTTTATTGCTAGAAATTCAATTTATCTCTATTCTTAAGCCATGGCCAAGCTCTAATGGGTCGCTCCCATTTTGGTCTAGTGAGCGTAAAAGCTGAATGGTGCAGCACCCCTCAATTACTTTTACAAGTGGAGGTGCATGACTATGAAGAAATCGAATAGTAGGAGTTGGATTGAGCATTATGGTCGCTTTTTTCATTTTAACCGTATCGATGGCAAGTATTAACTTCGCCATTGCATATGCGATAATCAAAAAAGCTAACCGTAAAGGTTAGCTCACCAACAAATCTATTCAGACTCATGATTGAGGCTAAGAGGGGTACATCCTCTTGGTCTCTTTTCAATTACAAGGATATTATAACTGCTGTTTTAATTTTTAGCAATCATCTAAATTAATTACAATTATTCTTTATACCATTTCATAACAGAATCAATATCGGCTTGTTTTTGATAATCTATATTAAAACTACGTTTGGTAATTCCCGAACGTACATTGACTGTTAAACCAGCAATTTGCTTTTTCTCTGGCCACAAACTTATACGTCTCTTTAAAAACTGAATTGTCATTTTAGGAATGAACATCGTTTGCTTAGTCAATAAAGAGCTATTCTGTAAGAGAATATAGTCTTGATTTAACACTGTTACTTTAGAACGTTTGGACTCAAGATAAGCTGGAATATTCCACAAGATTAAAACTACTACCGCTAAGATTGCCACAATTAAAATATGGTTGTGCAAAATTGCAATCAAAATAAAAATTGAGCAAAATTATCGACGACGATAGTTTCTCCACTTGCTCCATTGTTAATCCCCCTAAAACTGATTTTCCCTAATCATATCAAAAAAGTTTTAGAGTTCCAAAATCACATTGCGGCTTTGACATCATCCAATACTTGAGAAATATCACCCTTGATAGCTTGAGCTTTATCCTCAATTTCTTCTGGCAAAAATTGATAATCACGATTGATCATAACGTCATAGGCACCGTCAAGACTACCGGTTAAGCCCCAGAAAGGTTCTTGAATAAACATTGGTGTCATGCGACCTACACCTAATTCAATCAATAAAAGATGGTCGTCATGCAAATGATTCAAAACATCGTCAGATATCTTTTGGTATTCTTGATGATATCTAGTTCCCTCTAAGAAATTACCGTAACCACGTACCCAAGGAAAGGCTTCAGCGCCACAGTTAGGACAACGAGGAATCAATTCAGTTGGGACTTTAGTATCATCTCCCATGGCTTGAATCATTTCTTCAACTGGCTTGACCGCATCCCAGACTTCGTCACTACATTGTTGTGAACATTGGAAATAGCGATGATCCCCTTGAATCTGTGCAACCTTTTCTTCGGGAAAAGCCTTGATAGCTTGAGTATCTTGATTAGTTGTTAAGATGAAATAATCTTTACCCTTCAAAATTTCTTGAAGATCACGGAATGGCTTTCTAACTTCAGCATGTTGGGTTGTGTGCAAGAAAGTAGCTAAATAACCCCAATATTCTTCACGACTAGGCCAAGGATATTGCATTCCTGAAAAAGCTCCTTTAATACCGTATTTCTCAGCAAATTTTCCAAAATATTTTCTAAACGAAGCATTATCCTCATAATAGAAATCACCACCTCCAGCAGCTGACAAGCCTGAAGCTCCGCCGACGATAATGTGGTCAGCTTCTTTGATTTTATCTGCTAGGATCTGTACTTGTTCTTCATATGGCAACATTGGCTTTTCAGTCAATTTAACAGGTGTCTTGCCACTAGCGTAAACGTTAAAAAATTGTTGATAATTCATCTGTGTCTTCATTACTAATTGTTCATAAAATGATTGAGCCATTATTTATTCTCCTTCAATAAATCCTTAAAAGTAGTTTCGATATCTCCAGATAAAGCGATGGATCTTGATTTTATTTCCGGTGCAATCATGATCTCGTTTGCCATATTGAGCGTCACATAATTCCACGAAGGTAGCTGACTAACAGCCTTCATCAAAGGTTGCTTGATCAACTTATTTCGTGAACCAATTCCTAATTCAAGTTGAACGACTTTTTTATCAGCGTAGTCGTTGATAAATTGGTCAAAACGTTGTTTTTGCTTTTGCCATTGCGGCGACTGCATTTCTAATTGATCGAAATTTCCTTCTATTTCGAAGATTTTTTCGGGATCAAATCCATTCAATTGAAAATGCGTATCAGCGTTAGAAGTGACGACAAAATAATCTTTTTGGTTAACAATTCGCTTCAACATTGCAAAAATTTCAGTCTTTTGATAATCATCAATTAAATATTGATGTACTTTACGCATGAATTCTCGATGGTCCGGTGTGGGAATTTGTGTAAAGACTCCTTGAATCAAACTGTTAATTCCATAAAGAATGTTGAAATGACCAAAATACTTTTCAAAATTATCATCATCAACAAAAATGTTATATCCTTCAGCAATCGACAAACCATTGCTAGCACTGATTAGAAGTGCATCGCTTTGGTCAATTAATTGCTTAGCATCATTTATTTGTGTGTTCATTTATTCTCCTTTTTATCCTTCATGTAGTACAATTATGTACACAGTGTACGAAATATATTTTTAGGATTTAAGAACACTTTTAAAAAATTGCTTACTTTCAAAACAGATTTCAAAAAGTGTAAAGGAGTTTGTATGCAAAAAAATAGAAAACTAGACCGCCGAACTATTTATACAATCAACACCATCAAGGATTCTTTTTTGGAGTTGATCAATCAGGAACCCTATCCACAAATCAACGTTGCTAAACTGTGTCGTCATGCCGATATGACCCGTTCTACTTTTTATTCACATTTTGATAATTTAACCGCTGTCTTGAATGCAGTTTTGGATGATGCATTACTGTTCACCGACAATAATCAAACCAATTCGACCATCGACCCAACTGCCAGTTTGGATTTATTGAAAGAAAATGAATCGCTTTTACCAGCTTGCCAACGAATTGCCGATTCTACCAAATATCGCAAGTTATTGATGGATCCCAGTTTAAATGACTACATTATTGGTCGAATTGCCAATCATGAAAAAAATAAGCTTGTCCCTGCCATTCAAGAACGAACTGGACTTAGTGAATCAGAATCTGAATTACTCTTTAACTATTCAATCCACGGATCTTTTGCCATCAATAAACGCCACCATTTCGTTAAAGATGATGACTGGTATCGTGAACTACAATTGCTAAATCAATTCACCAGTGCTGGTTATGAAGCTATCAAGAAAAATAATTCCAAATAAAAAGGCATTACCTAGTAATCAATTGACTACTAAGTAATGCCTTATTTTCTTATATTTTAACTACTGCGACTCCTATCAAGCCAGGTCCAGTATGAACTCCTAGAGCGGGTCCAACTTGTTCAGTAAATTCTTGTTGACCTTTAATTCCATTGTCATGCAAAATATCTAGCATATGTTGGCCACCGACTTCATCAGCACCATGACCGATACCAATCAAATACTTATCCCCATCATTGATAAAATCTTGAGCATAACCAAGCATCATCTTTTGACCTTTTTTCATGCCACGAGCTTTAGCAGCAATCGTGTAAGTACCTTCTGGCGTACAAGTAACGATCGGTGCTAACTTCAACATTCCACCAACGGCAGAAGCGACCGCACTGATACGACCACCAGCCCTTAAATAAGTCAAAGTAGGAATACAGAAGTAAACCATGGCATTTTGACACATTTTTTCAACCGCTGCTGCAGCTTCGTTCAAAGTTTTACCTTCATCAATTAAATTCTTAGCTTGAATAGCAATTAAGCCTGAAGCAATCGCAACTTGTTTCGTATCAAAATATTTAGAAGTAAAACGATCATCATCGTCTAAAAAGACTTTCAAAAAATTAAATGTTCCACTTAAACCTGAAGAAACAGAAATTGACAAGATTTGTGTGTAACCATCTTTAGCAATTTGGTTCAAAGTTTTTTGAATCGACTCACCTGATGGTAATGAAGTCTTAGGAATTTCAACGGGTAAATTTTTATAAACTTCTTCAGCCGAAATATCAACTCGGTCCAAGTAAGTTTTGTCATGGTAAGCAATTTGCATTGGTAACTCATAGATACCAGCCTTTTTAAGATATTCTTTAGGCAAATCACAACAAGAATCTACCAATACAGCAATCTTTTCCATTCTAATTAACTCTTTTCATCTGAATTGTTTTCAATCATTAATATTTTCTTCGTAATTAGTTTCGTGGCAAAAGCCATTGTCACCATCTCGACCATCAAATAAGCTGAAGATTGATCCTTTTCAGATAAAGCTTGTTTCTCTTCACGATGATTCAACATTCGTAAAGCTATTTCTTGTTTTTCACAAAAGAAATCATATGCTTGGGCAATACCACCATTTAAACGTGTCATTACCTTCAGACCTTCTTCAATGTCGTTGATTGAAACTACTTGTTTCAAAAAAGTTATGGCAATCAAATATGCTAAATGTTCACGAGTATATCGTTTCTTTTCTGGATGAGGCAATAAACCGTTCTTCACGTAATTATTGACCATTGATGTGGTGACAACGGGACCATCCTCCAACCAAACGGGTCCAATATATTTATCAACTAGTGTCAATAGTTGATCACGATATAGATCCAATTCAGGCAAGTCCTCAAACCTTGGCATGTGATAGGCCTCTACCTTGTCTAACCAGTCTTGTAATTCATCCATAAGAAAGCGCTCCTTTTGTAATTACTTTTATAATTTATCATAGTTTTGTTAACTATTCAATCTAGTTTTAAAAACTAGATGTGATTTTATCTCAATTCCTATTTTATTGTATCAAAAAAAGCCTTGAATACTATTCAAGACTTTCCTTCAAATCATGCTCACGCCAACCCATGGCAACTATTAAAGTTAACCCGGCAGCAGTTAGTAAAATGATATAACCAATATTACGACTGAAATTAACATCACCCAAATACAAGTCACCCACCAAAGTACCTAGAACGGCAATCCAGATACCGATACGTTGAATTCTTGTAAAGGCTGTTCCAGTCTGACTGCGTCTTTCTCTCTTCGTAATGTATGGTAGTACAAAACCGAGACCAATTAAAACAATAATGGCTACGAAATTGATAACTAACTCATACCACCACATTGTTGATCCAAATGGTACGTCTTGTGGACCGACAGCAGCGATAGTTGCTACTCCAGTCAAAATCAGACACCACCAACCAACAGCCAGCGAAAGCTTTTTATTTTTAATGTAAACATATCCCGACTTATACTTATCGTCATTCATTCTAATCTTAATAAAAGACCAGAAAATCCAACAAGTTACGCCCGGCGAAATAATTCCGTTTAGATTCAACAACCAATTGAAAATGTCTTTCATGTTAGGCAACAAAATACCTAAGAACATGATAAAGGCACTCAAGCCGACTGTTAAAATATAGCCATTAATTGGCAATCCAGCAGAATTAGTCTTCCGCAAAAATTTAGGCATATAGCGATTACCTGTATCAGAAATCAACATTCTCGTCATTGCATTCAATAAAACGGCCAACAAAGCAGCTAAATAGAAAATTTCGGTAAAAGCAAACACATACATCAAAGTATTTCCCATGTGGAACCTTTGACCTAAGGCTTGGAAAGCATAATATGATCCGTTGATTTTTAAATCATCTGGCAAATGGTAGGCATTGAAAAATACTCCCAATGAAAATGAACCAAAGATGGTTAAAAATCCGGTCATAATTGACAACATGATCATCGCTTTAGGAAAATCACGATTAGGATTACGCATCTTAGTCACGAATGGAGCAATTCTTTCTGCCCCATTGATAGCAAAAATCAAGAACCCTAGAGTCGTCAAATAATGTAAGTTAAAAGTCGGTACGATCGTATGAACAGTTAAAGGTTTAGTCGCAATGTGACCACCCATACCTAAAGCAGTGACGGTCATAATTACAAAAAGAACTGTCATCCCGAACATGGCAATTCCACCAATCGTACTCAGTACTTCTAACGAATGTTCAAAACGGGATTGAATGATTATAAAGAATACAAAGATCAACAAAGTGAACAAGGCAAAACTACTATTAGACATTTGCGTCTGCAAGTTAGCATTTCCGTTAACGACCCATCCTAACGCGACAGCAATCGTATTAGCGGTATCAACAACGTAGGGAATTGATGCAGCCCAGTAAGTCCAAGCAGCAAAATATCCCAAAAACTCTCCACTAGTTTCTCTTACCCATGAAGTTAATCCTCCACCGTCATCGTCAAAGGTGGACCCCAATTGTCCAACCATCAACGAATACGGAATAACATACATGAGAATCATAATGATCCAGGACGTAATAACGCCCATCCCTTGATTCTGGAAATTGTAAGTCAGATCGTCGAATCCAACTACAGTAACAAAATCCATAAGGGCCAACACTGGCCAGCTGATGTATCTCTTCTTTGTATCTAATTCTGTCATGGCGTTTTCCTCAAGTGAAAATAAATCATCTTTCTAATTTACTCACCTAACGGTTAATTCAAATATACAATACTTTCGGTTGAATAGTAGGAAAATGATCTAAAAATATCAAATAATTTTAAGCGCTTACTTACCCGACATGACCGCAATCTAAAAAGATTGACCTTTTGGTGTACATTATGGAAAATAAGCAACTCGAAATATTTTACCATAAAAGGTATGTGAGTGATATATAAATATTTTCTCTCTTGATTTGCCTACACTTATTCAAAAAAAGATAGCATTAAAAGTTTAGTTGGCGGTAATATTCCGGACTAGATAGTGGCCCTACTTTTTAATAATACTAAAAAAACGCATCTACTCAGATCTGTCTCAAAATCTGAATAAATACGTTTTTTATCTGCAAAAATAAATAATGGCTGGTGACAAAGACTAGTCAACTTTTAAGTTGTGTTCTTTCCAACCAAACAAAATAACTAACAAAATCCCAACAACACTAAGTGCTACGATTCCATGAATATTGTAAGTGTGGTTTGAACCACCCAAATACAAATCCCCGACAATCGTCAAGAAAATAACTGTCAGAATTCCCGTCCATTGTAGGCGTGTAAAGGCTGAACCATTAGTACTACGTTCTTCACGACGAGTTACGTATGGCAAAATCAAACCTAATCCAATCAAGACGATAATTGAAACAAAATTGATGATCAATTCGTACCACCATGTTGATGAAGCGAAGACAACATCTTGAGGTCCGATACCAAAAATTGTCGCAACAGCGGTAACTATCAAGCACCACCAACCAACTGTCAAAGCAGTTTTATCATTCTTAATGAAGACATAATCGGATGGATACTTTTCACTATCTTGACGAATTTTAATGAAGGCGAAGAAGACCCAGCAAGTTACACCTGGTGAAATAATTCCATTCAAGTTTAAGAGCCAGTTGAAAATATCGTTCATACTTGGTAAGAAAATACCTAGTGACATGATAAAGGCACTCAAACCACAAGTTAACAAATATCCATTAACTGGCAAACCAACTGAATTAGTTTTCTTCAAAACTTGTGGCATGTAACGATTACCAGTATCAGAAATTAACATTCTTGTCATTGCATCCAACAAGACAGCTAACAAAGCGGCTAAATAAAACACTTCTGCTAGAGCATAAACGTATAACAAGGTATTACCTAGATGATATTGATTACCTAAAGCTTGGAAAGCATAGTAGGCACCGTTCATCTTCAAGTCCTTTGGCAAATGATAGGCATTGAAGAAAACACCCAATGAGAATGATCCAAAAATGGTCAAGAACGCTGTCATTGCAGCCAACATAATCATTGCTTTAGGAAATTCTTTATTCGGATGACGCATCTTCGTAACGAATGGTGCAATCAATTCAGCTCCATTCATCGCATAAATCAAAAGTCCCAAAGTAGTTAAGTAGTGCAAATTAAATTTCGGAATAATTGTGTGAATCGTAAATGGTTGAGTGGCAATGTGTCCACCCATAGCTAATCCAGCGAAAGTCATGAAGACGAATAAGACTGTCAATCCGAAAATGGCTACCCCACCGATCGTACTCAAAACTTCCAAAGAGTGTTTAAAACGTGATTGCGTAAAAATAAAAACTACAAATATAACTAAAGTCCAAAAAGCAAACCAACCATTAGACATGTGGTTTTGTAGACTGGCATTTCCATTAAAAGTCCAACCTAACCCAACGACTAATGAATTGGCAGTGTCGACAACGTAAGGAATCGAGGCAGCCCAATAAGTCCAAGCGGTGAAATATCCCAAAAATTCACCATTAGTACCTCTGATCCAAGAAGTCAAACCGCCACCTTCTTTATTGAAGGTGGATCCCAATTGTCCCACCATCAACGAATAAGGAATGACGTACAAAAATAGCATAATAACCCAGGAGGTAATAACCCCCATCCCTTGACTCTGAAAATTGTACGCTAAATCATCAAAGCCAATTACGGTAACGAAGTCCATCAGCGCCAAAACTGGCCAGGAGATGTACTTTTTATTTGGTTCTAGTTCTTCCATAATAAACCCCTATGTATGTAAATTTGTCCTAAAAACAAGTTTTAATTTTACAACTTATTAGTTTACATACATAGACAAAAGCGTTTTCCTAATTAATTTTATGCGATTCCATCAGCTTTTAAGGTACTAGTCAATAAATTATCTGCTAAATCAGACAACTTCGCAGTATCGAACTTACCTTGACGCAAGGCTGTATGCAAAACACCAACCATCCCCCAACAACAGTAGTTAAGAATATAATCACTATTTTCCGGATGGACGAATGGAATAACTTTTTTACCATTAGTAATCGTTAATTCAATCAACTTTTTCATTAATTTCGAGTCGGGATTTTGACATAAGACGCCAATCATTCTTTGATTTTCACCAATATAAGCCATGACCGTTCGAAAAAATTCCGGGCCAATAACTTCATTATTCGTTGGTGCCTCAAAATTTATCAGCATCTGAGCAAAGTGATCCATAACGTAATCTTCAGTTTTACTCAACAGATCATAAATATCTGTGAAATGTAGATAAAAAGTCCGTCGATTGATGTCAGCCCTATCGGTAATTTCTTGAATCGTAATTTCATTGATTGGTTTTTGTTCCATCAAATCAATGAAGTTATCTCGAATCAATTTTTGAGTCCGTCTAGTCCGACGATCATTTTCATTCATATAAATCTCCTTCACAAAATCATGATTTCTGTGTATTAAGACACATAAGTACTGCCATTGTTTATTGTTCCTAAAGCCATTCCTCCATAAGATAGAATCATTCAGGAGGTAAACAACATGTTTCTCACAATAAAAGAATTATTACACGATAAATTGAAATTTTCAGCTTTAGGACTCATCATTTTTTTAATTGTTTTCTTAGTTTTGTTCATTACTGGTTTAGCTAGTGGTCTTGCAAATGACGCTGGTTCTGCCATTAAGGAAACCGCCGCTCAAACTTTTGTTTTACAAAAGGGTTCTGAATCTAGATTGAATCGCTCAGAATTAACTGAACAAGATTGGCAAAAATTTCAAAATAAATATCACGATAAAGCAGCCAAATTAAGTGTTTCGCAAATGTCTATTCAACAAGCTAACAACGCTAGTAAGAAGACTGATATCGCTTATTTCATAATTGACGCTAACAGTTTTTTGAACCCCGCAACTATTTCTGGCCAAAAGTTAAGAAATACTGACAGCAACCAAGTCGTCGTCAGCGATAAATTAAAATCTTCCGGCTACAAACTCGGTGATAAATTCAAAGACCCAGCCACCAAAACAACCTTTGAAATTGCTGGTTTTACTGACAACAAAGCCTATTCACATACGCCAGTAATTTATCTCAACCAAAAACAAGCTCAAAAACTTTCACCAAATACTAATTTCAATACGATTGCTTTAAAGAGTAAAATTTCTAAAAAATCTGGCTATCAAGTTATTAGTCAACAAACCTTAATCGATGCCATCCCCGGATATTCAGCTGAACAAGGTTCACTCTACTTAATGATTGGTTTCCTTTACATCATTTCCTTATTCGTACTAGCTGTCTTCTTCTATATTATCAATTTACAAAAATTAAGCGACTTCGGAACTCTAAAAGCTCTTGGGACCAAAACTTCATATTTAGTTAAGCACGTCCTATCAGAAATGGGAATTCTCTCTCTTGTTTCTATCATAGTTGCTTCAGGAGTTACTTATGGTATTTCACTTTACATGCCTGCCTCAATGCCATTTAACTTAGGCACAACAACCTTGCTTGGCACTGGGCTGCTCTTTCTAATAATCACTCTGATCAGTGCCTTGTTATCCTTAATCAAAGTTGTCAAAGTCGATCCAATTTCTGCAATCGGAGGTAATAACTAATGCCAGTTTTAGAATTAAAAAATATCATCAAAAAATATCCCGATGGACAAAATATCAACGAAGTTTTAAAAGACGTCTCTTTTCAAGTTAATCAAGGAGAATTTGCGGCTATCGTCGGTCCCAGTGGTGCTGGTAAAAGTACTTTACTGACAATCATGGGTGCTTTATTGACGCCGACTTCTGGACAAATACTCTTAAATGGTCAAGATATTAGTCAGCTATCCAAGAAAAAGCAAACCGAGATTCGACTCAACCAAATTGGTTTTATCTTCCAAAATTCTGACTTGATTCCCTATTTAAAAATCAAAGATCAACTACAATTCATCCAAAAGATTTCTTCTAAAAAACCAGTCGATGCCATAGGAATCCTCGATAATTTGGGTCTCAAGTCACGTCTCAATAGTTATCCAAACGTTCTATCTGGTGGTGAAAAGCAAAGAGTCGCAATCGCCAGAGCCTTCATCAATCAACCGAACTTGATTTTAGCTGATGAACCAACTGCCAGTCTTGATTCCCAAAGAGGGCATGATGCCGTCTCCATCATTCAACAGACGGTTCATCAAGAAAACAAAGCTGCCGTCATGGTAACTCATGATGAGCGAGTGCTTGATTTAGTCGATACGATTTGGGAAATTGAAGACGGTAAATTAAAGAAAGTTCAATAATAATTACTAGCAAAAGACACCATAACAACTCACTTGAGAGCATTATGGTGTCTTTTATATTTATAACAACAGTGAATGATTACAATTTATCAATATCGTCAACGCCCAAAGTGACATTTTCCTTATCATTATCCACAGCATCTAAGGCTGCTAAGGCAACCATACTGACAGGTAAACTACGGTACTTGGAATCAGAATCAACTTTATCATCATCGGTCACCATTGTAGCTGGTCTCATGATAACCGTTCTAAAACTACGCTTATTCAAGTTATCTTCAGCGTCACGTTTAGTACTGATATAACGCCTATTAGCACCAGGAATATCATCAGCTGAAATATAAACAAAGACTGGAACCTTGTTCTTTTCAGCTGCATCGGCAATATTTAGAGCACTTTGATAATTAACCTTCTCAAAAGTTAAGTTCTCATTTTGACTTTCTTGATATTCACCAATTGTGTCGACAACCACGTCAGCGTCCTTTAGATAATTTTCCCAAAAGCCAGTGCCTAAAGCATTTCCGACTTTCCAGTCTACTTTGCTATACCATGATTCATTGCCTAAAGGTTCACCGGTTCTAGAAACACTTGTTACTGAATCTCCATTTTCGATAAATTGTTTAGCGAATTCGCCACCTACGAATCCATTTGCACCAAAAATTACTACTTTTCTTGCCATAATTAAAAATCCTTTCAATTTAAAACTTATTCAAATGCTTCATCAATCACATGGTAATCAGAATTACCTAACTCAACACTCAAAGATTTCACGTTTTGATCTACTTGGGCTGGTTTTCTAGCACCTGGTATCACGATAGAAATATCTGGATTCTTCATATACCATGCCAAAACTACTTGAGCAACGGTTGCGTCGTACTTATCAGCAATTTTTTGAACGACATCAATCGACTTCAAGATATTATCGAACTCATCTTTAGTAAACTGCTTAAATTTCTTATAATCAGAAGCATTATATTTACCCGTTAACAAACCTGAAGCTAATGGGAAATATGGCACAAATGAGATATTATTCTTTCTCAAATATGGGAATAAACTTTGTTCGGCATCCCGATGTACCAAACTGTAATTATCTTCCACAATATCAACTAAACCATCTTTATTAGCTTCTTTAATTTGTTCCAACGAGAAGTTTGAAACTCCGATTGCTTTGATCTTTCCAGCTTTCTTTAACTCATTCAAAGCGGCCACTGCTTCATTCTTAGGTGTTTTTTCATCTGGAAAATGAATATAGAAAATATCAATATAGTCAGTCTTTAAACGTTTCAAGGCTAAATCAACTGACTTTTTCAAAAATTCAGGACTATTATTATATTTCAAGTCATTATCAGGATCTTGAGCAGCCTTAGTAGCGATAACCAATTTACTACGATCATAGTTTTGAATTACATCGCCAATAATCTCTTCCGAACGACCGAGTCCGTACATGAAGGCTGTATCCAAAGTTGTGATACCACTGTCGATAGCTTCTTTAACAACAGCATAGCCATCTTCATCTTTTAAATTTTCAAATAGATTGTGTCCACCAACTTTGTTAGTCCCAAGACCAATCTTTTTACTAGTTACATCAGTATTACCAATTTTAATTAAGTTATCCATTCGCAAAACCTCCTTAATATCGGGTCGCTTGAAACCGCTACCTTCATAATAGCTCAATTTTTTGCAAAAAAATAAGATTATGCATAATTTGCATAATCTTATTAATCAATATTTTAGTCTTCAGAAGGTACTTCTCGATTCTCTTTTTTAGCTTCAAGAGTATCACGAACAGCTTCTTCAGTGGCTTTACGACGTTTGGCAAGCTCACTGTTTTCAATTTTATCTTTAACAACTTCCAATTCGTCCACTTCTTGATGAGCTTCAGGATTGTTACGTCTGAAGATTGCCATAACACGGTAAGCAATTTTTTCTCCCATAAGTGTAACTAATGAACCTAGCAAGATAACTACAATACCAAAGATCGTATTAACAGTCATTGCTTCGCCAAGAATTAGAAGTGATAGGACTGGTGCCAATGCAGGCTTAACTAGGAAAATCAATGAAGCCTGCAAGATTCCAACTTTTTCCATTGATAGGAAGTACAATCCAAATGCCACACCTGTGACTAAGATTGAAATGTACAAGATCAATGGCAAGGTTTGTAAGGAAATGCCTTGGAAGTATGGAATATTACTAAATTGTGAAAAGTTACTAGGAATAGCGTTAGCAACGGCTGGAATATGACTGATACCCATCAAGATACCGAGTTCTCCAGAACCGAATAAGAAAGCTAGACAAGTCATTGAAAGACCATTCAAGCCTATCTTTCCACCGTAAACACGTGACATAACACCGTAAACACCAAAGATAATTGATGATAATAAACCTAACATGATTCCCATTGCACCTGATAAGTGGAATGGATTAATAATAATCAATAAACCGACTAATGTGAGAATCAATGCTAAAACATTAGTTCTCGATAATTTTTCTTTGAGGAACACAAATCCGATAATCAAACCAAAAATTGGATTAGCACTCAACATGATAGCAATAACTGATGCTTTAGACATTCCAATTGAGATTTGATATAAAGTCATACTTACTACGACAATGACAAAGCCTGTCAAAGCAATACGACCCCAGCCAGATCTAGAAATTTTTACATTGTTCTTCTTAAGGTAAAGAATAGTAAATGGTAAGAGGGCTAGTCCACCAATCAAGAATCTAATAAAATTCAATTCGATTGGATTGAACTGTCCACCAGCAATCTTTAATGCAATTTCCATTGAACTGAAAAGAAATGTTGGTATCAATATGTATAGAAAACCCTTAAAATTCAAAACTTAATTTCATCCCCATTTTTGTTAGTGAATATGTTAAGTGTACTCCTACGAAAAGGGTTCCAAAAAATGAAAGTGTTTTCAACTCTAAAAAAGATATTATTTATTAATTTTGGACTTAATATAACCTTTACCCGCCGTTAGGTCATATTGAACTAAACGATAATCTTTTTGAACCTTACGTTGAGACTTAGTCAACTGATTAGACGAAATTTGTTTGCCATTTTGATTGACCATCAAATCCTCACTATTACCGACACTATTTTTAGCAGTGGCTGGCAATTGTTCTTGAACTTTAGTCAACAACGCATAGTAAGGCGTTACTTTTTGTTTCATCTGTTTCAAAGCAATAGGAATAAAACTGTTTGGATCAGTTATAGCTGTATTCTGTTCAATCTTTTTAGTTCCATAATTGTGACTCAAAGCATATTTATTACTATAAATGAAATAATCTGTTTCATGTTGTACAACGTTGTATTTTTCCATGGAATTTTTATCATACAATCCTGGCAAATGATCACCATACCAAACAACTGTAATCGGCTTTTGTATAGCATCTAACTTGTCCAAAAATTCCTTAGTCGAATTATCGGTATAATTAATTCCTTTAGCATAATTAGCAACTTGTTGTGGAATACCCGCTGCTGAACCCTTATAAGTAAATTGATTATTATCATACGTTACATTGAATGGCATATGATTTTGCATCGTCACTAAACTGATGAATTGACCCTTTTTTCTGGCATTAACTTGTTTCAAAGTTTCTTTATAGGAAGACTCATCGTCGACAAAGGTACTGTAGCTGAGTTTAGATTTGTATTCTAAAGCATCCTTGCCTTTAGTTTGAAAATTCTTGAATTTATTAAAGCCTAATTTGGGATAGACAATATCACGGTCATAAAAATTACCATAATATGGATGAATAGCCGCTGCATAATCAAAACTATTAATAATATTAATAGGATGATCTTGATTAACTACCAATTGTGTATATGGCGACTGCAATGATTTAGCAAATTGATTATAAGCTAGACCAGTAAAAGCCATGTATTCCATATTGGCTGTTCCGCCACCATAACCAGAACTTAACATCAATCCTGAGGTATTTTCTTGCTTTATTTGATTGATATTAGGAATAGGATCTTGATTAATCGTAACGTTTGGAACTCGTACTGGATCAGCAAAGCTTTCACTCAAAACAAAAATCAACGTCTGCTTATTCAAATTTTGATTAGGACGGTTTTGATTGATTTGTTGAGCCTTTTTTTGATACTTATGTAAGATATTTTGCATCGTTTCCTTGTTGTAATCTTGTGGCTTATCCATAATATCCGTATGAATATTACCCAAAAATGGCAATAAGGGCCCTGTGGTATTGGCTATTAAACTAATATTAGGTGCGAAGTTGATATAACCCGTTCTGGCAGTGACTTTATTCATAAAGGAGCCCTCTTTGTCAACGTTATAAAACGACCCGATAGTGGCGACTCCCAGGACAACCAAAATAATTCTTGTAATTAGATTAAAGTGCAAAGTTTTTTTCGAGAAATGTTTGCCCAAAAAGACACAAAATCCTATCACAATTACAAAACTTAAGATGGCTAAAATAACTATTTTCCAACTGATCATCGAAAATAGCTGTTTCCAGCTTCTTAAAAGCGCTAAATCACTAGGCATAATTGGTTCGTTTCGATAAGCCACTTTTAAGCGATTGGCCACAATGTAAATGCCAAAGAAAATATAATAAATGGCCGTTGCATAGAAGAAGCGATTAATCAAACCATAAACTGCTAGATATAATATGAACAGAATCGTTATTGTTAACAGATAAGCTGCTACATTAGTATGAAAAACAGCTTGGTTGGTAGCTTTAAAATCAACTGTTTGTGAAAGATGAAGTAGATAACCAACTAATGCGGCGGAAAACAACATGAATAAAAATTGTAACAAGTAAATAAAAAAAGATTTTTTAATATGCATATCCCCATACCCTTTATTTGACGTATATGAATATATTAATTTAAAACAACAAAAAAAACGAATCGATTTCCCAATTCGTTCCTATTTGTTAATACTTTTTTGTGTATATCCTTTGCCAGCAGTGAGATCATACTGAACTAAACGATAATCCTGAAGCAATTCTTTTTGTTCATGCGTTAAATCCGACTCTTTCACTTGTTTACTATCTTCATTAACGTACAAATTACTACTAGACTCATCGATATTTCTTGCCATAGCAGGCAATTTCTCTTGTACCTCAGTTAGTAAAGCATAATAAGGTGTTACCTTTTGGTTCATTTGTTTCAAAGCTAAAGGAATAAATCCATTAGGATCAGTAACTTTAGTAGCGTTATCTAACTTGGTCGTTCCCTGATTGTGATCACGGGCATATTTATTACTATAGACAAAATAATCTGTTTGGTGTTGAGCCACATTATTCTTATACATATCGTTACCATCATAAATTCCTGGTAAATGATCGCCATACCATACAATTGTAATTGGTTTATCGATTTTATCTATCCTATCCAAGAAATCCTTTGTAGCACTATCTGTATAACTCAAACCCTTAGCATAATTATTTACCTGATCACGATTTTTATCAGAAATAGCCGACCCCGTATTAGTAAATTGATTGTCAGTATAATTATTCGTATAAGGCATGTGATTTTGCATCGTTACTAAATTGATAAATTGGCCACCATTAATATGATTAACCTGCCATAAAGCATTATCATAAGCAGATTCATCACTGATATATTCCATTCCCGGTAAAGTCGTCGTATATTTCAACGCTGAATCCCCTGTCGTATCAATATTGCGAAAACTTTGAAAACCAAAACTCTTATAGACGCTATTGCGATTATAAAAATTGCCATGATAAGGATGAATAGCACTGGCAGTCTTAAAACTGTTGGCAATATTAATAGGATTTTCCTGCTTATTAACTACTTGTGTATATGGAGACTGTAACGAATTCGAGAATTGATTCAAAGCTAACCCCGTTAAGGTCATGTATTCCATATTAGCGGTACCGCCACCGTAGCCAGAACTCATCATCAATCCTGAAGTCGTTGAATTTTCAATATTTCGTATATTGGGCATTGGATCCTGATTCATTTTAAGATTGGGAACTCTAGTCGGATCAGAAAAACTCTCACTAAGGACAAAAATCAAGGTTTGATCAGAAAGATCATCATTATCACGATTTTTATTTATTTCATCAGCTTGTTCTTGGTACTTCTTAACTATCTTGGCCATTGTCTGCTGACTGTAGTCTTGTGGTTTTTCCATAATATTGACGTACATATTGCCTAAAAATGTCAGCATTGGACCATTAGTATTAGCTGATTTATTAATATTCGAATCTAGATTAGTATATCCAGAAGCTGCTAGTAAACGATATGTTAATGAACTATTATCATTGGCAGTATAAAAAATACCGATACTAAATGCTGTCAATCCAACAAAAATCAATCTCGTAATTGGCTTGAAACGCAACATATTTTTCCCAACGCGTATCTCTAGGAAAACAAATACCGTTATAACGATTACTAATGCTACCACTACAGCAACAATGAGCTTAGGAGTCAACATGGATAATAATGATTTTGTATTCTTCAATAGCAACAGGTCACTAGGTAAAATCGGCTCAGAGCGGTAAATTACCTTCATCCTATCGGCCACCGCATAAATCAAAAAGAAAACAAAAAATACTGCGGAAGAATAAAAGAAACGGTTAAATAAACCATATAACCCTAGATAAATAATGAAAATAATTGCCGTAGTGAGCAAATAAGTATTCCAATTTGTCCCAAAAACTATTTGTTTAGTGAAAATCAAATCACCGGTTTGTGCCAAATTTAAACAAAAGCCGATCACAAAGGCCGCTAATATCATAAATATTAACTGTAACCAGCCTAAATTATTCCTTCTCTTTCTATGCATTAAAACGCCCTCATAATTACAATGTTATTAAAAGATATTATAACGCCGATTAAACTAAAAAAAGTCTAATCGGCGCTATTTTTATCTATTCGCATATAAATCAGGTAAATCATCTAAGAATTTTGCCCGAATCTGGTCAGTAGTGGTATTAACTTGACCAAAGTGAATCCATTTAACAGTTTGTGGATCAATTCCCAAATCATTCAATGTTCGTGCAATAAAAACATCTTGAATTGGATTGCCACAATTATTTTCTAAGTACTCTTTAGTTACTGTCGACGTCGTTATAACGGTAGTTTTTTTAATGTTGGTCAGCAAACCCTTCCAGCCGTTGTCTTCGTTATATGCAAAACCATTCAACATCGTCTTATCTAAAAAGCCTTTTAACATGGCTGGTAAATTATGCCACCAAATTGGAAAGATGAATACTAATTCATCTGATGCCGCTATTTTACGCTGGTATCTTTTGACTAATTCATCACTAGTCTTACCTTGACTATAGACTTTCAAATCTTCTTCAGAGAGTACTGGATCAAAATGATCGCCATAAGGATCGATTATTTCAAATTCCTCATCATTTTTTGAGAACGAATTAGTTAATCGATTCAAAATCTCATGATTAAAGCTCCCCGTGTATGGATGAGTATAAATAACAGTTTTCATATTAAAATCTCCTTCATACTTCACATTAATCTATATTGTAAACGATTTCCAGACCCAATTAATAAATATTTTTATACAGTTTTTTGAAATTAATTATCGTTAAATTTACCTGCAATGGACATTGTTGGCTGGATATTGATAAATGCTTGTGGATCTTCTTTTAAAATGATTTTTTTAGCAAAAAACAATTGATATTTAGTCAAAACCATCGTAATTGAACCAATCTCTTCACCAGAATATGCACCACGCAAATGATAATCGAGTGTTAAACCACGGTTAAGCGATTTGAGCAATTCTTTCGAAATATCATCGACCCGATGACTATATACTGTAACGGTAATTTTTTGTTGTTGAATATACATTTTATCTATTACCATATTAGTAATGTAAATAGAAATAATTGTATACAAAGCTAGTTCCCAACCGAAGGCAAAGCCTGCAATCGTAATGATAACAGCATTTATGGCAAAGCTAACTTGACCAACTGAACTTCCGGTGCTTCTTTGCACGATCAAAGCGATAATATCAGTACCTCCAGTCGAGAAGCCGTAACGGAAACAAAGACCAATTCCAGCCCCGGATAGGATTCCACCAAAGACGGCTGAAAGTAGCGGATCTTTAGTGATTGGGTATAACGGTATAAACAAAATAAATATTGAAGCTGAAGCAACTGAAATAATCGAAAGTATCGTAAATTTCTTTCCTAACTTCAACCAAGCCAAAATAATCAATGGTAAGTTCAACAAGACATACCATAAATAAACAGGCGTACTCGTATGTGCAAACTCATTCAACAAGTTCACGATTAACTGTGATGCACCAGTAACACCACTGGTATAAAGCTTTGCCGGCTGCAAAAGTAATTGAATACCTAGAGCCGAGGTTATTCCATAAAACAAAGCTGCTAAAATGCTTTTATAGTAGTCCTTAATAAATTTCACGAAATACCCCTCCTATCTATTCTTTAGTTATTTCTAAATTTAAGTTAGTGTAGCGTGCCGTCCTCCATAGCAAAGAAAATTTGGCTGGAACGTAGTGGGCACGACTTGGAGCCTTTGCTAAGACCAAAACCGGGCAAAGTCTTCAAGCTCGGCCTTATTCTAAGCAACAAGTTGCTAAGAATAATTTCACTACTGAGCCAATTTTCTTTGCTATTCCGGACTAGATAGTAGTTCTTTTTTATCACTGGAGTAACAAGTAAAAGACGTTATCTAGTCGGTAGTGACAGTTTTGTGGATGCTGGAATTGATAACGAAATTTAACACTAACTTGATTAACAACATCAACTGAATTATAGCAAACAAACATGGTCAATAAATAGGTAATCATATCATTAACTAGAAGATTTTTCGTATAATATAATTAACTTGATGATTGGAGGAAGTAATATGCAAAAAATTGGTTTCATTGGTACTGGCGTTATGGGTAGCGGTATCATCAATAATCTATTGAAAGCTAACTATGATGTTGATATTTATACTAGAACAAAATCAAAGGCTGAACCTCTGATTAATGAAGGTGCTAAATGGTTCTCTGATCCTAAAACTGTTGCACAAAATACCGACGTTATTTTCACTATGGTCGGTTTCCCACAAGATGTTGAAGATGTTTACTTTAAAGATAATGGTATTTTTGCCGGATTAAGTGCTGGCAAGATTATCGTTGATATGACAACTAGTACACCTACCTTAGCCAAAAAGATTGGTCAAAAAGCTGAAGAAATTGGTGTTGAATCAATCGATGCTCCTGTTTCAGGTGGTGACGTTGGTGCTCGTGATGGCAAATTAACTATCATGGTTGGTGGTAATAAAAAAGCTTTCGAAACCCTCAAACCAATCTTTGAGATTATCGGTAAAACTTCCCACTATTTCGGTTCATACGGAGCTGGTCAACATGCAAAGATGGCTAATCAAATCATGATTGCCGGAACAATGACTGGTTTAACAGAAATGTTTGTCTACGCTAAAGCAGCCGGGCTAGATCTACAAGCAGTCCTCGAAACTGTCGAAGGCGGTGGCGGAGATAACTGGAGTCTAGAAAATTACGGTCCTAGAATTCTCAAAGGAGATTTCAAACCAGGCTTTTATTCCAAGCACTTCCTAAAAGATCTTCGAATTGCACTTGATGAAAGTGAAAAGATGAATTTAGACTTACCAGCTACTAAGCAAGCTAAGAAACTTTACGAAACCTTAGTCGATGAAAAGGATCTCGGTAATGACGGAACACAAGCATTAATCAAATTGTGGTAATAAAATAGGACATCATTAGAATTCATGCAATCAAAACTGCGTGCGATTCTAATGATGTCCTTTATTTATTTTCTAATTCTAATAATCTACTCATCAATTCAAAATGGTGCATCAATGATAATTTTTTGACTACTCCTAAGCCAGGAAACTTGTTCTGCTGTGCATAACTCAATAATTCTTCCAAAGCTGGAGTTTTATTGAGATCAAAAATATTCTTTTGACACCAAGGTATCATTTTGTTTAAAGCTTCAAAAAATTTTTCCCTTTGCCCACTCATTTTCTCATTACTATCGGAAACAAAATGATGAATTCTTAGTTCACCAGTCTTAGTCGCATAAATTACATGTAAGGCAATTGCCCGTGATGGCATCCCCTTATCAAAATAAACATGTCCAACCATTGAATAGTCACCAAAACCTTTAAAATCATCCACCTGATGATACCAATCCGCCGGTTCAAAAAATTCATCTTCCAATAATTGATAATCCTCAACATGTTTAACAAAGGTCAACGGATCTGTCAATTTAACCGATTTGTCAAAAACAAGTTGTTGCATGCGAGCAACATCGGGAATTAAAACTTTATCCACAGTTTGCAAAACACGCGTTTTTTGATAAGCCTTTAACAATTCATAATCTTTAGCAATCAACAAAGACTTTTGTGAGCCGCTAGTTTGAACGAATTCACTACTAAAATCAGCTGCCAAGATGGCACTTGGATAAAAGAAATTTAACTTTGATAAATCTGGCAAAGGAAATAATTTTGTATCATTCAAGCCATAAACACTAACTTGTGGGTTCGCTATAACGCTAAATGGATGTTGAAACTTTATCAAAGTTCGAACCGTCTGCAACAGCTCTTTGGAATCTCTAACTGGCTCGATTATTGGAATGATATTCTTACTCAAAAGTTTCTTCTCAACTAATTCCTTTAATGCCAATAAATCATACATCCTACCTCGTAAATAAGGATAATAAATCATAATTTATCCTCCAAATTTGGTTGATGCAATTTTTGTAATTCTAATTTCAAAGTTTGGTACTGCTCATTGCGAGCATCTAATTCCTCTTGAAGTGAATCAATAGCCTCATCCTTCAAATCATCTACAAAACGGTCATAAAGATTGTGATCCGGAGTGTAGACATCATAACCAGCTTTGGAACGCTTTTTTAATTCTTTGAATAATTTATCATCAGAATACAATTGCAGACCCTTTTCAACTTTTTTGGCCTTATCCACTTCTCTAAATAAAGAAGCGACAAAATGACTAGTCAGCTTAGTCTCATCTACTTGTAAATCCTGATATTGAGCCTTTTTAGCTACGGTCAAGAATCCTGGTGCTCGTAAGGTTTGTGGTGAATTTTCGATAGCTTTTTTATCAAAAGCTCGATAAATTAAAACGCCGATATGAGTAGGAATTTCATTTTGAACTTCTTCAAACAATTTTTGTGGTAGGACAAAATAATTGTAGTTACCGATAAAAGATAATTTAGCTTTGGAATGAAAATCAGCTTTTGTAACTTTTAATTCATAACAACGCCATTCAATCTTGCCATCAGTTAATTGTTGATAACTCAAAGTATCCACGATTCCCTTTTTGTCAGGCATCGATACTTCTTCGACCACGTAGGAACCTTGTTCTAAGCAATATTGATATAGCGTACTTTCTAAATTTTTAGTTAACTTAGTCTTCATCTGAAACTCCTTTCCAAAACTTATCCACAGCTTGTTGTAGTTGCTTTACTGAATTTAAATTCTGTCGATTTTGCCAATGATTAGGGAAAAGCTGTGTATAACGAAAACTAGCAAAACGCTGATCCAACAACAAAATAATTCCCTTGTCGTGACTACTGCGAATCAATCTTCCAGCAGCTTGCAAAACATTATTCATACCGGGCATCTGATAAGCATATTCAAAACCATGTCCATTTTCCTGATCATAATAATCACGTATCAGATTATTCTCTGCACTAAGTCCAGGTAATCCCACGCTGACAACGGCAACACCTATTAATTTATTACCTCGTAAATCGATACCTTCCGAAAAAATTCCACCAAGAACGCAAAATCCTAATAATGTATGATCAGGATTATCCTGAAATTTATTTAAGAATTCATCACGAGCCACATTATTCATTGCACTTGTCTGTGTAACTGTTAGAATTTCTGGATATTCTTCCTCAAAACGCTCTTCAATCTGCTTTAAATAGCCATACGAAGGGAAAAAACATAAGTAATTACCTTTTTTACCGCTAATCAAAGTATGTAAACTTTCAACGATATCATCTTGACTAAAAGGACGTTGTCGATAAGTTGTTTGAATGTACCGTGTGACCATAATAACTTGATTTTGTGCAGGAAAAGGAGACGGTAATTGATATGCCAAACTGTTTTCTTTGCCACCTAAAACGCTTTGATAATAGTCCATTGGCGATAACGTAGCTGAAAAAAACACTGCTCCTAACCCTAAATCTAACGACTTATCTAAGAAGTGGCTAGGATCTAAGCATAACTGTTTAACAATTAGATTTTTATCTTCAATCACGATTCTTGTCTTATAAGTATCGTCATATAACGCTCCGATTTTGACAAACGTTAAACTATCGAAGAAGTAATCTTTGGCACTCTCGAGAAAATCCGACGGCTGTTGGTCTGCTATCCAATCAGTCATAAAGTCATTAAATTTACTCAAAGTATTCAATAGTTTATCTGGGACATCAGAAGTAATTCTTTCAGTTAAATCGTCTTCTTTTAGGACTTTCTTCATCTGATTGAATACTCGCCGAACTTTCTTTATTTGTTTTTGAAAATCAGCGCTTGGTTGCGTATTGATCTTCTTGGCTGCTTTTAACAAACTAGCAATTTTTTGATCACTGATTTGAGCTGAATACATCGATCGAGAACGACTGACTAGATTATGTGCCTCATCAATTAAGAAGAAATTATCAGTATCTTTTTCAATAAAGAAACGTTGTAAATAAACTAACGGATCGAATAAATAATTGTAATCACAAATAATCACATCACAAAATAACGAAGCATCTAGTGAAAATTCAAAGGGGTCAACTTGGTGCTTCTTAGCGTATTTTTCAATTACTTCACGGGTAATACTGTCTTCATTAGTCAATAAGTCTGACAAAGCTGGTTTTAAACGATCATAATAGCCAATCATATAAGGATCTTTATCTGGTGGAACATCTTGTTCAGGAAAACGAATCTTGTCTTTCGCTGTCAACGTAATACTCTTTAATTTCAGTCCCTTACTGGCCATCAAATCAATTGCTTCTTCAGCGACTCTTCTGGTGCTCTGCTTAGCTGTTAAATAAAATAGTCGCTGAATTTTTTCTTCTCCCATCGCTTTAATAGCCGGAAACAACGTTGAAATCGTCTTTCCAGTACCCGTCGGTGCTTCAACGAATAATCTGGTTTCATATAAAATCGTCTTATAAACTGCTGCCGCTAATTCATGTTGACCAGTTCGAAACTGTGGAAAGGGAAATTGTAATTTTTTAATTGAAGTATTGCGTTCTTTTCGTAAATTAGCGCGCAAAACTAACCAATACTCATATTCATTGATTAAATCCTTAAAAAATTTGTTTAAATCATCACGACTATAAACTTGTTCATCCGTCATAATCTTTTCGGTACTAACTTGGAAATACGTTAACCTTAAAGTCACGTGATCAAATCGTGGATAATCCTTTAAAATCAAGTAACCATAGACCTTGACCTGTCCCCAATACAATTCCAAGGTATTATCGCTTAATTCTTCAAATGGTTGATCAGAAGTTTTAATTTCTTCAATCAGAGCATTCTTATCAGTGATTTTTAAACCATCGGCACGACCTGATATCAAATATTCGTTATCATTCATCGTCACTTCAGTTTTTAAATAGACTTCACTCTGATAATCTGGATCCTTACTACGCTTTTTTTGCAAACGACGGTGAATTCGTGCACCATTCAAGGCTGTATTTTGACTATTTTTAGTCTCATTTAAATCACCACTGCGCAAGACGAATTCTACTAATTGCCGAATTCCAATTTTAGTCGCCATACTTTCCCACCTCGTAATTGTTAATTAACATTGTAAAACATACGTTCTGTTTTGTCTTTATTATCCTAATTTAAATACTCATAAAATTTTAGTTAAATTTCGTCGTCCGTCGTCTGCTATTTTTATTCCCAATAATTAAGACACAAAGAATAAAGCCACTATCTAGTCCGGAATAGCAAAGAAAATTGGCTCAGTAGTGAAATTATTCTTAGCAACTTGTTGCTTAGAATAAGGCCGAGCTTGAAGACTTTGCCCGGTTTTGGTCTTAGCAAAGGCTCCAAGTCGTGCCCACTACGTTCCAGCCAAATTTTCTTTGCTATGGAGGACGGCATATTACACCAATCAACATAAAAAAAGAACCAAATTTCCTGTGTACTTTTATTTAAAAAATTATATAATTGAATTCACTTGAGAATATTTGGGGGATACGATGCCTACAACTGAAGAAACTCTAGCTTTGTCATTATGTGATATTTTAAAGAGAAAACCAGTCGATAAAATTACCGTTAAGGATATCGTGACTGAATGCAACTTAACTCGATAAACTTTTTATAACCACTTTTCTGATATTTATGAACTAGTAGAATATGCAGCTTGTACCAACGCCCGAAAAATTCTGGATAAAACTGCCAGTTATGATAAGTGGCAATGTGGTTTCTACGCCGTTATGACGATTATGCAAAACAACAAAACCATCGTCAAAAACGCCTATCAATCTAATTATCGTGACTTGATGGAAAAATACATCTTCAAGGTTATTTATAGCTACGTAATCGATATTGTAGAAAAAGTGGCTGAAGATATGATCGTTGAACAAAAGCATAAAGATTTCATCGCCCACTTCTACACATTAGCCTTATTAGCTCTAATTCATGAATGGGTTCAAAATGACCTTAAAGAAGACCCTAAAGAAATCGTTCAACAAGTTGCTACATTAGTTCAAGGTGATTTCAAAAACGACCTACAAAAATATGCCAAATAAAAAATCGTCGATTAATTTCGACGATTTTTTTGTTGTCCGACTAAAATAGTTGAACCAACTGTAATGTCTTTAACTTGTGACCAATCAATTTTTGATTTATCGACGTTGAATAAAAGTGGCGTCATATTGATAAACGCCGTTCTAACTTCTTCTGTCACTGGATAAGTTTCCGTAGCATCTATTTGATCAATCAATTCATAATGTTCTTCAAAATAATCTAGAACTTTTTTATTCGAATACTCTGCTTGTTGCAACTGGTCCTTTGCTACTTGGCGCAGCTCCTGAACGTGAAATTGATTGGGAATAACTTTTAAAACATAGCCAGCATCTAAAATACGATTGAACTCCGCATAATTAGCTGGCGAAAAGACATCAATGATACCCTTGACCGTATTATCTTGAATTGGTAAATGAGCCAAATCACCCACAAACCACTTCACCGGCGTATTAATACCTTTAGCTGCCAATTGAATTGAATCTTTAGAAATATCGAAAGCCAAAACATCCTTAATCCCCGCTTGAGCAATTTTTTTAGCATAATAACCTTCGCCACAGCCAACGTCTAAAATGCTTTCTAAATGTAATTTTTTAATCAATTCAACTAACTTATTAGCGATATGATCATACATGCCATGTTCCAAAATTAAATGACGATTTTCAAAAGAATCGCGATCATAATTTTTGGATGCCTTATTATTTAAAACAAAGTCAACAAATCCTTTTTTAGAAATGTCGAAACAATGGTCATTACTACAAAACAGACTATTGCCAACTAATTTTAGTTCTTTTCCACAGATTGGACATTGAAAGAAATCTTGACTGTTACTAAATTTTTGAATCTTATCATTCATAATAAATACCTATTTTTCTGCTTGTGAGTACAATTGTGGCATTGCCGTATCCAAAAAGTTTTTAGCAAAGTCATCGTTATAAATCCAAGCATTGATTTGATTTTTTTGTAAGATCAATGGCATTCGATCGTGAACAGGTACCATTGATTCGTTGGGTGCCGTTGTAAATAAGATGCTTTGAGCTACATTGTCAAAGTAGTTGTAACAACCAGCGATAAAAAGCGTCTGAGGATCATTAGAGAAATTAAATTTATATTTTTGTTTGGCTTTATTCCATTCAAAAAAACCTGTGGTTGGATAAACACAACGCCGTTTTAAAAATGAATCTGCGAACATCGGTTTTTGTTGCACCGTTTCACTACGGGCATTGATCAGTGATTGACCAGTTTTAAAGCCCGGAAAGCCCCACTTCATACCGACAACTTGAACTTGACGATTTCCAGCAATAATCAAAGCTGTCTCATCGGTCGGAAAAACTTCACCCGTTTTAGGATTGAAGCCAGCATTCTTTGCTAACTGATAAATTCGTTTTATTTCAGGATTTTGATCAGGTTCAAACAAAAATCGTCCACACATATTTTTCCTCCAACAAAAAACTAGAACATTTCTGCTCTAGTTTAACAAAGTTTTAGATTGTTTTGGGAAAACGATTGCCTAGATTCCGTTGTGGCAAGCACAATAACACTATCAAAGCAATAGCTCCAACGAATGGAACTACTCCTAACAACACCCACCAACCGCGCATTTTTCGGTCATGTAAACGTCTAATAATGGCAGTAAAGACAGCAATCCAATAGTAACCCATCGTTATAGCCAGCACTACGCCAATGATTGAACTCCAATAATAATCCATTACCGGCATTTTAGTTAGAATAAATGTTAATAATGCCACAATGACATAAGCTACAATACTAAAGCCTAAATAGCCCCACCAGAAATCCTTGCGACTCATTCTTTTAGCACCAACAAAGAGATCTTGAAAATATAATTTAGTTGAAGAAATAATTCCTGGTCGAAAGCTTTCATTCCAAATTGGTTCTTTTATCTGCATAAAAAAATCTCCTATACGTGTATTCCTATGACAAATCCTAGGATACCAAAAATATAAGTCAAACTGAAATAAAGAAAACAGCGAACGAAGCGTCGTTGAAACCATAGTTGACTCAATTCCATGTTCAAGGTTCCAAAGGTAGTAAAACCACCACAAAAACCAGTTCCTAACAATAATAAAGCAGCGTTATGAATTTGTGCAGTGAAGATACCTAATAATAACGCTCCAAAAATATTTATCAACAATGTTATTACTGGAAAATCAATTTTTATTTTACTTTGTAAGAGTGTCAATTCATTTCTTAAAATTGCGCCAACACTTGCACCTAGACCAACAATTAAAAAATTCATTAGTTTCGCTCCCTTTTGGCATAATCGATGAATGCTCGACTGGCAGCCCAATAATTACCGAGTAGCGCTACAACAAAGCCACCAACAATCGTTACAAACAAGTAAATCGCCAATAAAAACCAACTACCATTTTGGTACAATCGATAACTATCGGCTATAAAGGTTGAAAAGGTCGTATAAGAGCCTAATAAACCTGTACTCAAGGTCAAAATTGTTTTCGGTGATAAATTATATCTGTCTTGCAAGTAATGAATCAAAAAAGGCATGAAGAATGCACCTGTTAAATTGGCTATCAAAGTTCCCCAAGGAAAACCGTTGGATGCCTTAAAAATCAAACTTTCTAGATAACGCAAATCACTACCGATAAAAGCTCCTAACAATACCAATAAAAATATTTTTCCACGTTCTTTCACCAAAAAACTCCTTACAAAAAAAGAAAAAACTTGCCAACGACAAGTTTTTCATTAATTATTTTTTATCTTTATTTCCGTTATTATTTATTTCAACAACGTGTCCACCGAATTCGTTACGTAAGGCCGCTACGACTTTACCAGTGAATGTATCATCCTCTAATGAACGATAACGCATCATCAATGAAGCTCCAATTACAGGTGTTGGAACTTGCAATCTTAAAGCTTCTTCAACTGTCCATTTACCCTCACCAGAAGAATGCATTACACCTTTAATTTCGTCTAAGTCTGGATCCTTTGAAAAGGCTGATTGTGTCAATTCCATCAACCAACTACGAACAACTGAACCATGTTGCCAAACATTAGCCACCGCTTCATTGTCATAATCGAATTCACTATGTTTCAAAACATCGAAGCCTTCGGCGATAGCTTGCATCATACCGTATTCAATACCGTTATGAACCATCTTCAAGTAATGACCGCTACCAGCTCTTCCAGTGTATAAGTAACCATCAGTTTGTGCAATTCCTTTGAAAATAGGCTCGATATATTCAAAAGCTTTTTCATCATCTCCACCGATCATGAAATTACCATCACGGTTTGCACCACTCATACCGCCTGATGTACCAACATCGAAGAACTTAATGCTTTTATCAGTTAGGATTTTATTGTGTCGCAATGAATCTTTGTAAAATGAATTTCCACCGTCAATCACGATATCATTTTCATCCAAAATTTCGCTCAAGGTATCGATTGTTGTATTAGTTGGGTCCCCCGCTGGTAACATTACCCAAACAATACGTGGTGCATCCAAAGCCAAAACCGCATCTTTAAGGCTTTTTTCAACACGTGCACCCAAAGTTGAAGCATCGTTTCTGGCACCATCATTTAAATCAAAAGCAACTACTTCATTACCGTTACGAATCAAATTCTCGGTTAAATTGATTCCCATCTTACCGAGTCCAATCATTGCTAATTTCAAAATTAATCCTCCTAATTTGTTATCACAAGTTCTAATTATACATAAAAAAGCCGCACCAAAATCAACATTTTGGTACGACCCGATTGCTTAAGAGGTTGATATCATAAGGTTTATTGGTTGATTAGCCCATGAACTTGTTCCACCAATGACCTTTCTTGTCATCATTAACCTTTTCGTTTACACGTTCTTTGATGTTTTCATCTTTTTTCGTGTCATTATTTTCAACTTTTTCTTCAGCTTGTTGCTTCAAAGTATCCAACTCAACTTGGAGTTGTTCTTTTGATTTTTGAGCATCATTTAACTCTTGTTGTAATTCTTTAATAGTTAATTCACGCTTCTTATTTTCTGATTCTAATTTAGCAACAGTTTTTTGCAAATCTGCAATTTCATCGTTTTGTTTAGTGTCAGTAGGTTCTTTGGCATCGGCAGCAGGATAAATTTGTGCAGCTGAAGTTTCTAGAGTCATCTTTGGTCCATGACTTAGTTTGACCATTTCTTTAAAATCTTCAATATTTTTCTGAGTGTAGAGACGATTATTCTGACTATTACGCTCAAAGTATTTACTATTGGCAGTAGTCTTTTCGACTATCAAAGAATATTTACGTAGCGTTGCAACGCTGATCCCCAAGTCCTTTGCGGCTTGTGCAGGAGTTAATAGGTTGTTAGTTTTTACTTTACTCAAAAGGATTCCCCCAAGGTTGTTTCATTCTCTTCATTATAAAAATAATGATTGTTAAGTTCAACTACAAAATTCATAACGAACTCAAAATAAAATTGTCCTAGCTATATTTTAACCACTAAATTGGATATACTGAAGATGAAAAGATAAAATATTTACTCTTTGCCGACACAGTCGGTTTTTCTTTGGTGTATAATTCGATTTACAGGAAATAGAAGGGGAAATAATATATTGTCAAGTTCTGCAATTACAACAAATTTTATTATCATACTTGTTACCTTTATCTTTGCCTTCTTCTTTGTGGCTGCTGAGTTTGCTTTAGTTCAAACTAGATCCAGTCAACTAGAAGATGCCATTCAAAAAGGTGAAGGAAACAAAAAGAAATTACAACGTGCTTTAAAGATGGTCAATAATCTAAACGAATACTTGTCGACTACTCAAGTTGGTACTAGTATCGCTGGTATCATTTTAGGTTGGATCGGTGAAAGTACCATCGAATACTTACTGATAGAAGTACTAGGTGTTGCTCATATTTCTGCCGGTGGTAGTAGTGGCCTACATGCTTTGAGTTCAATCGTTGGTGTTTTACTACTAACTTATTTGGAAGTGGTTTTAACAGAAATCGTTCCAAAGAATATCTCAATCGATATGCCAATGAAGATGTTGATGTTAGTCGTTACGCCATTACGTTTCTTCCACGTTGCCGTTTATCCGTTCGTTTGGTTACTAAATGTTTCCGCATCTGGAATCGTCAGACTAATGGGTATGAAACCAGCTGATAGCGAAAATGAGGTCTTCTCACAATCTGAAATTTTGAGATTATCTAAGTCTTCGATCAAGGGTGGCGACATGGAACCAGATGACGTTATCTTCATGCAGCGTGCCTTTGAGTTGAATGATAAAGTTGCGAAGGATATCATGGTCGATCGGACAAGTCTTTATGTTGTCGATATAACGGATAAAGTCAAAGATGTTATCAAAGATTATTTACAACAAGGTTTCTCTAGATTCCCTGTTGTAGCGGATAATGATAAAGATAAAGTCTTAGGTTACGTTTATGCATATGATATCGTTCGTCAAAACCAAGTCGATGGCGATGTTGGCATCAGTCGTATCTTGCGTTCTGTCAATACCGTTCCCGAAACCATGCCAATTCAAGATATCTTATCCAAAATGATCAAGAAACAGACACCTATAGTTATTGTCGTTGATGAATACGGTGGTACTAGTGGTATCGTCACTGATAAAGATATCTACGAAGAATTATTTGGAACAGTTAAGGATGAAATCGATGATGTTTCTGATGAATACATTGTTAAAAATGAAGATGGTTCATACAATGTTTCTGGTAAGACTACGTTATACGATTTTGAACGTTACTTCAGAACCGACGTTAGTGAATTTCAAAAATCCGATATCATTACCGTTGGTGGTTACTTAATTGAAAAGTTCCCTAACCTACAAAAGGGTTCTACCTTTGATATGGATAACTTCCATTTTGAAGTTGCAGAATTCGATCACGGTTTCGTTAACTGGTTCAAAGTTACCGTTGATAAAAAAGCCGTTACGAAACAAGATAATTTAGCATCATTGACTGACGTTGATGATTTGAAAGATAAATAAACTGAACAAAAAAGTTGAATCCACATTGGGGTTCTTTCTTAAGTTAGTTTATAATTCCGTCCTCCATAGCAAAGAAAATTTGGCTGGAACGTAGTGGGCACGATTTTG